>LSQX01046886.1_pt1 | contig 18179 bp, 10 predicted proteins | sample 654561 | NCBI WGS metagenome assembly LSQX01 (sample SAMN04489861, study PRJNA283612) | anaerobic digester metagenome | isolation source: 4 biogas reactors fed with cattle manure at either 37C or 55C with and... | place: Denmark: Kongens Lyngby | collected 2014
AAATAGACTGTGAAATGTCATTTGTGCAGCAGGAAGATGTTTTAAATACATTTGAAGGACTGGCAAAACATCTTTTTAAGACGATAAAGGGTATCGATATTGAAGAGCCTTTTTTGAGAATGCCTTATGCTGATGCGATGAAATACTACGGTTCGGACAAGCCGGATTTGCGTTTTGATATGAAATTTGTGGAGCTTAAAGACGCTGTCTCCGGACGCGACTTTGTGGTTTTTGACAGTGCGCCATATGTGGGTGGAATTTGTGCTCAAGGTTGCGCGACGTACACACGAAAGCAGTTAGATCAGTTGACCGATTTTGTAAAACGCCCTCAGGTTGGAGCAAAAGGCTTGGTGTATATTCGATTCAACGAAGATGGAACTGTGAAATCTTCTGTTGACAAGTTTTATTCGGAGGATGATTTGAAAGCTATTGGTAAATTATTTAATGCTCAGCCCAATGACTTGATATTAATTCTTGCCGGAGAAAAAGAAAAAACTCAAAAAGCGCTTTGCGAACTGAGGTTGGAAATGGGTGAAAGATTGGGGCTTCGGGATAAAAATGTATTCGCACCGCTGTGGGTTATTGATTTCCCGCTTTTTGAATGGGACGAAGAAACACAACGTTACTTTGCAAAACATCATCCGTTCACCTCACCCAAACCGGAAGATATACATTTGCTCGATTCTGATACCGGCGCCGTTCGTGCCAACGCGTACGATATGGTAATTAACGGTGTGGAACTGGGTGGCGGATCGATTCGGATTCATGACAGCCAATTGCAGAGTAAAATGTTTGAGCTGCTCGGTTTTACGCCCGAAAAGGCACAGCAACAATTTGGCTTCTTAATGGGAGCGTTTCAGTACGGTGCTCCTCCACACGGAGGGCTGGCGTTTGGATTAGACCGATTTGTATCACTTTTCGCAGGATTGGACAGCATTCGGGATTGTATCGCTTTCCCGAAAAATAATTCCGGCAGGGATGTAATGATTGATGCTCCATCGGAAATTGATCAAGCGCAATTGGACGAATTGTTTATAAGCTTGATGTCACCTGACCCAAAAGGGTGATTTTGAATTGGTTGGATTCTGACGTTTGACCTATAACCATTCAACCGAACATTCTTTATACAGCTAAAATAGTTTTTTTAACAAAAAATAATCATTTTAAGGTGGTAGATTAAATAAAAAGTAGTATATTTGTCATACCGTATTGTTAAGAGATTGGAAAACTCAACACTTATTCACTACCGAGATACAAAGGTTTTCAATGGCGGGCTGCGCCTTCGGGTATTCCGATTCGTCGGAACGGCAGATTACAAAGAATTCCGATGCCTCAAATCCTGATTACAGGAGTTTTCTCAACAAAATAACAATACGGTTTTTTTATACCCCTAACTTAAAAAGGGGTTTTTGATTGGTTGAACAATAGTTTGTTAATTCAATTTTTTCTTGTTTACTCCAAAATTTCATCTGCTAAAGAATGAACTTCTTTTCTAAATTCAAGTTTTGCCCTTCATGCGGCTCTTCTAAATTCATTCAAAACAACGAAAAATCAAAGCGTTGTGAAGAATGTGACTTCATTTATTACATAAATCCTTCTGCCGCCACCGCGAGCTTTATCCGAAACTCAAGTGGAGAATTGCTTGTTTGTCGCAGAGCACACGAGCCGGAAAAAGGCACGCTGGATCTTCCGGGCGGATTTGCCGATCTGGATGAAACTATCGAGCAGTGCGCAATCCGCGAAATAACCGAAGAAATAGGAGTAAAACCAATATCGATAAATTTTCTTTTTACTTTGCCAAACGAATATTTATACTCCGGATTGATCGTCCCGACGATGGATGTTTTTTTTGAAGCGAAGCTGGACGATAATGCTCAAATTCAAGCCAATGATGATGTTGAAGAGTGCTTTTTCTTGCCGATACGAGAAGTCAATCCGGCGCTTTTTGGAATGAAGTCAGTTCGCAAGGCAGTAAAAATATACATTGATGCTCAAAAATCGGAAGAGAAGAAAAAGTATTTTGCGTAGTATGGAAAAATCAAAACCATTAGAGCCAAGACAGACTTAATCGTAATATGCTTTATGAGGCTTGTTTTATAACAAATATTTAGTTTTAACGGCATAAATATTGTTGCAATTGCAGATAAGCCATGACTTTTATTAAAGCAGAGATTTCAAAATTAAAATAGTATATCAAAAATCGTAAATCTATTTTCTATGTTTAGAAAACTTTTCATAACCGTGCTGACTTTTTTAGTCGTTTTTTCCACCCAGGCACAACACACCGTAAAATACATTCATTCCGACAACACTTTTCAAGAAGGAAAAGAACTTTACGCGCAACGAAAATTTGCTGCCTCGTATCGATTTTTTGAAGATTATCTCAAGAAAACCGTACCTACAAACGCAGGAATGATTCAGGAAGCAGAGTACTATTTGGCTTGTAATGCCTATGAGCTTCGTCAGCAAAATGCTGAAAATCTGCTTGTTGAGTATGTTCAAAATCATCCGTATTCCCCTTATTTGGATAGGAGCTACTTTCTGCTTGGTCAGCTGAATTTTGAAAAAAAGGATTATCAAAAAGCGTTAACATACTACAGGGTTGTGAATGAAACCCATCTGATTGAAAAGGAAAAAGTTGATTATCTTTTTAGTCGGGGGTATGCCAATTTAGCTACCGGTAATAATGCAAAAGCGCTTGATATTTTCAAAACGCTGAAAAGCATGAACTCTCCTCATCAGGCTACTGCACGGTATTATACAGGTTATACGGAATATATGCTGAAGAATTATGATGCCGCGTTGGAGGATTTATTGGTGGCAGAAAAACATCCTGAATTTGAGGATATTGCACCGTATTACGTAGCACAGATTTACTTCGCGAAGCAGAATTATCCGGAAATGGAAAATCGAGCTGCAATGCTTCTTAAAAAGTATCCGGAGAATAAAGCTAACGCCGAACTTTATCGAATGATAGGCGAGAAAGCTTACACAGAGGGAGATTACACCAAGGCGATCGAAAATCTGAAGCGCTATGAAACTACTTCGGATCAGGTTTTGAGAAATGATATGTATTATTTAGGAGTGAGTTATCTGAAAGCAAATCAACCTGCCGAAGCTGTAAAATACCTCTCCAAGGTTACGACCTTACAGGATGAAATGAGTGAAAATGCTTACCTTCAATTAGGAAACGCGTATATTGCACTTGACGATAAAGATAATGCCAGAATGGCTTATGAAGTGGCAACGAGGACGAATTTTAACTCTCAGGTTCGTGAAGAGGCTTTGTATAATTACGCGTTGACAACTTACGAAACCAATGCTGCATTTGGTGAATCGATAACCGCATTCGAAAAGTTTATCCAAGAATTTCCAAACTCAAAAAATGTAGATAACGCCTACGATTATCTTTCTACGGTTTATCTTACCTCCAAAAATTACGATGCAGCTTACCAGTCAATTCTAAAAATTAAAAATCTCTCGCCAAAATTAATTGACACAAAGCAGTATCTTGAATATCAGGTAGGTACGCAAGCTTTCGCTTCAAGTAATTATAATCGTGCCGTTGAGTTTTTCTCAAAAGCTATCCAGACAGCTCCGAGTGGGAGATATCTGGCGGATGCTTACTTCTGGAGAAGCGAGAGTTTTTACAGAATAAATGATTTCGTTCGTGCTGAAACAGACTTGAATGCTTTTTTCAATATAGCCCGAGTTCAAATGAATCCGAACTACGTACAAGGCTATTATTCTTTGGGTTACGCCCTTTTCCGTCAAAGAAAATACGCGGAATCGCTTTCATGGTTCTTGAAATATCTTGACAACGCGAAAGACCCAAAGTCTGTCATGTATATTGATGCGTTGAATAGGGTAGGAGATGCCTATTATAGTGTTCGGAATTTCGCTAAAGCAAACGAGTTTTACGCCAAAGCAATGGCAGATCAAACAAAAGGTGATTATGCGCTTTTCCAAACCGCTTATATGTCCGGAATTCAAAAAAATTACAATCAGAAAATCAATCAGCTTGAACAATTGTTGATACAGTTTCCGAATTCTGAATATGGCGATGATGCGCTTTACGAAATCGGACGTTCCTATTTGATGATTGAGAACAATACAAAGGTGATTGAATCATACAGAAGATTACTAAGCGCTTATCCGAACAGCACCATTGCACCAAAAGCTCAGCTCGAAATCGGTATGGTTTATTTCAATGAGAATGACTATAATAACGCTATTCCGGTTTTCAAACAAGTGATTTCAGATTATCCGGTAAGCGAAGAAGCTGAAGTGGCGCTTGAAAGCCTGGAAACGATTTACATAAACACCAACAACGTGAGCAGCTATATGGATTATGTCCGTTCGTTAGGTAGAAAAGTGGATGCGGCTTCCGTAATCCGAACCGACTCGATAACCTTTATGGCAGCCGAAAGACTTTATATATCTGAAAATTACTCGGAAGCTATTACCGGTTTTACAAATTATATCCAACAGTATTGTCCAAATGGAAAGTTCTGTACAACAGCCGCTAACTACTTAGCTGACAGTTATTATGTCACAGGAAATAAAGACAAAGCCTTGGAGGAATACTCCAAAATAATCAATATGCGAGGCAATCCGAATGTAGAACAGGCGGCATTGCGAGCTGCAGAAATCGCGTATGACAATAAAGATTTTGCCGGGGCGCTGAATTTCTTTAACAAGTTAAGTGAAGTTGCACAAACGACTGAAAATAAGAACATAGCCCGGCTCGGTGTGCTGCGCAGTAGCTACAATCTCAACAATGCGGATGTAACTATAAAAATTGCCACTGAAATTGCCAATGACCCGAAATCAACTGTTGCAATGAAGTCTGAAGCCTTGCTCAACAGAGCGAAAGCATACGTTCAGCAAAACAAACTCAGCGATGCGCTAAAAGACCTGAACGGTATTAATGCAGACACACGAAGTTCGATTGGAGCAGAAGCTAAATTCTTGCTCGCCGATGTCAATTTCAAGCTCAATCAACTGAATACTGCCGAAAATGAAGTTCTTGATTTTGCTAAAAAAGGAACTCCCCATCAATATTGGTTAGCCAGAAGTTTCGTGGTTTTATCTGATGTTTATATCCAAAAAGGCGATGACTTCCAGGCAAAACAATATCTGTTAAGCTTACAGAAAAACTATACTGTACAAGACGATGTGCAGGAAATGATTAATTCGAGATTGAGCGCAATTGAAGGGAGAGAAAAACAGCGGGTCGTGACTCCTTAAATTTACTGAATCCTCCCTCCCAATACTAAAAATAATTAGGTCAATAACAAGCAACATATAATATTGTATGATTACTAATAGAATTTTTTCAACAACAAAATATACAGCGCTACTTATTGCTGTTTTATTTCTATCAATATTTACCTCAGAAGCTCAAACACCTGACAGCGTAGTAAATAAAAGTGTGACTGTAACTCGAGAATTTCAACCCGTTATCACTGATGTAGGAAAAATAATCTCAGATCCGAAAGTCGTAGAACCTGTTGTTGAAAAATCACAACCGATTTATTCTGACATTTCTACACCAATCAATATGGGATACTCCATTCACACTCTTCCGGCTGAAGAGCTAAGAGTCTCTTCTACCGCGGCTAATAAAGGGTTTCTTCGATTAGGAATGGGCTTGCCGTTCAATTCATTGGCCGGTTTTATGTATCCTGTTTTGAACAACAAGAACAACCGATTGGACGTATTTTTAAACCATTTGGGGGCATTTGTAGATAAAAAACACTCAAAAACAAGTGCCGCGATAAAGTATAATCATCTTTTTAATGATTTTGATTTGTATGCCGGAATTGGCGGAAGTCACGATTACTTTAATTATTACGGACGTCCTTTCGCCGGAACAGAACCATTCATAATGTCATCTGTCGTAAATGACTATCGGGATGCAAATTATATGTACGATGGGAAAACGATGACACTTTATGAAATGTCCGGAATGCCGCTTGATAACACTCATTGGCGTGCGAATGGTACTGTAGGTGCTCGCTCGCTGCCATTAGCAGAAAATTTGATTTTTGATGCCGCGCTGAATTACAAAATCTTTAACAGTAAAATTTCAGGATTTTCAGAAAATCAAATTCATTTAAATGGACTTTTTGAAGTGCCGTTTGATTTGAGTCGTTTAGGAATGAAAGTCGATATTTATAATTTTGGATACGGCGGTAACTTGGATCCTGAGTTCACATTCCCGGAAAATTATAACCTTATCAAACTGAATGCATATTATAAAATTGAAGAATTAGATTGGTTCCTGAAAATTGGCGCTAAAACCGGAATCTCGATTGGCGGAGCAGGTCAGGTGCTTTCCCCATCGGCCGATGTGAGCGGGCAGTGGAATGCCATTCAGCAGTATCTGTCGATATATGGAGGTATAACCGGAGATTTGACTGTAAATTCCATGTATGATAAATACGATGAAAACCGCTATTTGTCTTCTCACGTTCGTCTTACAGACACCTATACACCTGTTGATGCGTATTTAGGAGTAAAAGTAAGTCCGGTATATGATTTGATTTTTGATGTTTACGGACAATATAAAATCATCGGGAATCAATATTTTTATGTGAACAGAGCTTTTGAAAGAATTACTACCGTAGAAGGTATGCCTGATAATTTCAATAAAGTTTACTTAAATCGTTTTGATGTAGTTGAGTCACAGGCGAACAGAATTTCGGTTGGATTCAGAACTTCGTGGGATTACAAAAATCAAATCAATCTTTATGTGAAGGGAGCGCATTATATTTGGAATGTAAAAGATGAACGCCATCCCTGGCACACACCAAGTTGGGATATCGATTTTGGAGCAAATGTAAAAGTCGGTAACGATATTTCTGTCAATACGCAATTCATATATCAGGATGGGCGAATCGCGAAACTTTCTGACTTAAACGGAACAAAGCTGGCACCCGTATATGATTGGAATATTGGAGCTTCATACGCGTACAGAGACTGGATGTCGGTTTTTTTCAGAGTGAATAATATACTCGATAAAAAATACGAATTCTTCCGAGGTTACGAAGTTCAGGGTGTTAATGCTTTGGTGGGAGCAGCCTTTTCATTTTAATAAAACTCACCAAACCACCGATAAGAGAATGGAGTAAGAATTTCTGAGCCTGTCCGGATTACTGTGTGAAGTTTTTGAAAATATCCAAGGTAAATAGGGAATTCAATAAAATTTATCGGTGGATCAGGCGATACATTAAGCTTACTTTGACAGAATCAGATTTCAAAGAGATTATATCATATTATAAAAAAAGATGATACTAATATCGATTTGTTTTTGTCCTTAAAATATCCAATCTAATTGAACAAATTTAACAATTTATTGTTAAAACAAGTGTAGAAAAGTCTGTCAAATTCAGACGTTTGACTAATCCAAAATCACAAGAAAATAATATAAACTTAAATAACATGCTCTGAATTTTCGTCAATTGACGGACTTAGGGTTTATTACTATTATGGTATTTGACATTGATATGATTCGGGAAGTTTATGCAAATCTGCCCGAAAAAGTAAACAAAGCAAGAGAAACATTGGGTCACCCGTTGACTTTAACCGAAAAAATTCTTTTCTCTCACCTTTCCCCAAACGTTCCGATAAAAAATTATTCACGTGCGGTCGATTATGTTGACTTTGCACCCGATCGAGTAGCGATGCAGGATGCAACAGCCCAGATGGCTCTGCTCCAGCTTATGAATTCGGGACGGAAAAGCACCGCGGTTCCTTCAACTGTGCATTGCGACCACTTAATTCAGGCTTACGTAAATGCCGCAACCGATCTTCAAACCGCGAAAGTAACCAATGAAGAAGTTTTCAACTTCCTGCATGATGTTTCCAATAAATTTGGCATTGGATTTTGGAGACCCGGTTCAGGAATTATTCACCAGGTAGTACTTGAAAATTATGCATTCCCCGGTGGAATGATGATTGGTACAGACTCACATACACCTAATGCAGGTGGTTTAGGGATGATAGCAATCGGAGTTGGTGGCGCCGATGCGGTGGATGTGATGGCCGGTTTGCCATGGGAGCTTAAAATGCCTAAAATCATTGGTGTAAAACTGACAGGAAAATTGTCAGGCTGGGCTGCTCCAAAAGATATTATTTTGAAACTGGCCGGAATACTGACCGTAAAAGGAGGAACGAACGCCATTATCGAGTACTTTGGAGAAGGAGCCTCTACTTTCTCGGCAACCGGAAAAGGAACAATCTGTAATATGGGCGCGGAAGTAGGTGCGACGACTTCTATTTTCCCATTCGATGAAAAATCAGCAGTCTATTTAGAAGGTACAGGAAGAAAAGATGTAGCCGATGAAGCACGTAAAATAATGTCTCATCTTAGAGCGGATCCGGAAGTGGAGCTTAATCCTGAAAAATATTACGACCGAGTAATTGAAATCAATCTTTCTGAACTGGAACCACATGTGAACGGGCCATTTACGCCGGATGCGGCATTTTCTATTTCCGAATTTGGGAAAGAGGTGAAAGAGAAAAATTTCCCGGCGCTCGAAGTGAGTCTGATAGGTTCTTGTACCAACTCCTCTTACGAAGATTTGACGCGTGCAGCTCATATTTTGGAAGATGCTACGAAAAACGGATTATCAATCAAAACAAAATTGATTATCAATCCCGGTTCGGAGCAAGTACGCTACACAGCCCAAAGAGACGGAGTTTTGAAGGTTTTTGAAGATGCAGGCGCTATTATAATGGCTAATGCTTGCGGCCCTTGTATCGGTCAGTGGAAACGTGATGGAGCGAATGACCGTCCAAATTCAATCGTCAATTCCTTCAACCGTAATTTCGCGAAGCGTAACGATGGAAACCCTAATACACACGCGTTTGTAACGTCTCCCGAATTGGTTACAGCATTTGCCCTTTCGGGTGATTTGGCATTTAACCCGCTAAAAGATACGCTTATCAACGCGAACGGCGAAACTATAAAACTTGTAGAACCGGAAGGCTATGAAATGCCGCCAAACGGGTTTGAGGTAAAAGATGCCGGTTATCTGGCTCCATCAGCCGATGGAAGCAGTATTGAGGTGGAAATCAATCCCGAATCAAACAGACTGCAGAAACTTAAGCCATTCGCTCCTTGGGATGGAAAAGATTTTATAGAACTTCCATTGCTGATTAAAGCTTTCGGAAAATGCACCACAGACCATATTTCTATGGCAGGCCCTTGGTTACGTTTCCGCGGACACTTGGACAATATTTCTGATAACATGCTGATTGGCGCGGTGAATCAATTTAATAACAAAACAAATGCTGTGTTAGATGCAGAAACAGGCGAATATACACAAGTACCGGTTTTGGCGCGTAAATTCAAAGCTCAGGGGCTTGGTTCTGTAGTAGTTGCCGAAGAAAATTACGGTGAAGGATCGAGTCGTGAGCACGCGGCAATGGAGCCGAGGCACTTGAATGTGAAAGCAATTATTGTAAAATCTTTTGCGCGAATTCATGAAACTAACTTGAAAAAACAAGGAATGTTGGCATTGACTTTTGTAGATAAAAACGACTACGATAAAATTCGTGAAGATGATAAAATCAGCATAATAGGTTTGAACGAATTTGCTCCGGGGAAAAACTTAACAGTGGAACTCATCCATTCGGATGGCACAAAAGAAAGTTTTGAAGTGGCGCACACCTATAACGAGCAGCAAATTGGCTGGTTCAAAGCCGGTAGTGCCCTGAATGCTATGAAGTAGAAAATTATATGAATCAAATTTCAAAAAAATCAGATAATATAGAAGTTCCTACCAATCCCATAATCCCTTTCATAGAAGGGGATGGAATTGGGAAGGAAGTTACTGTAGCTGTACAAAAAATAGTAGATAAGGCTGTCGAAAAAGCTTACCGGGGGGATAAGAAAATTAGCTGGAAAGAAGTTCTTGCCGGAGAAAAAGCTTATAATAAACTCGGGACTTGGCTGCCTACAGAAACGCTTGATGCGTTTAGAAAATATCTGATCGGCGTAAAAGGTCCGCTCACAACACCCGTGGGTGAAGGAATTCGCTCGTTGAATGTGGCGTTGCGGCAAGAGTTGGATTTGTATGTGTGCCTTCGTCCGGTACGCTGGTTTAAAGGAGTAACTACTCCGTTGTTACATCCCGAGAAAGTTCACGTTACGATTTTCCGTGAGAATACAGAAGATATATATGCCGGAATCGAGTGGAATGCCGGAACCCCCGAAGTAGAGAAAGTCTTGAAATTTCTGAATGAAGAGATGGGGGTGGCAAAAATCCGTTTTCCCGAAACAACATCTATTGGAGTAAAGCCTGTATCTGTTGAAGGAACGGAGCGGCTTGTTCGCGCAGCGATTGAGTACGCTATAGCCAATAAATTACCATCAGTAACACTTGTTCACAAAGGTAATATTATGAAATTCACCGAAGGTGGTTTTAAAAAATGGGGATATGCATTAGCCGAAAGAGAATTTCCGGAAGACACGTTTACCGAAAATAAATTCAACAAAATTAAAACAGAGCATGGGTTAGATGCCGCTGTGAAAGCCTACAACAAAGCAGTAGAAGAAGGAAAAGTATTTATAAAAGATGTTATCGCGGATGCATTCTTACAAAACACATTGCTGAAGCCCGAGGAGTATTCGGTAATAGCCACGCTGAACTTGAACGGTGATTACATTTCCGATCAGCTTGCAGCTATGGTAGGCGGAATAGGTATTGCACCCGGAGCCAATATCAATTACAAAACCGGACACGCGATTTTTGAAGCGACACACGGCACAGCTCCCGATATTGCCGGTAAAAACATAGCAAATCCTTGCTCATTGCTCCTTTCTGTAGTTATGATGCTTGAATATATGGGCTGGAATGAGGCAGGTCGTTTGATTATTAATTCACTTGAAAAACTTTTCTCACAAGGAATCGCTACAAATGATTTGGCGCGATTTATGAAAAACGGACAAGCTAAAAGTACTTCAGAATTTGCAAATGAGGTGATTCTGAATTTATAAAGCTCAAAATACAAGCAAAGATTATTTTTTCTGATTTTATAGAACAAATTGATACGAATAAACATTATATCATTGATTTGGCAGAATTATAGGTGAAATGGAGTTGTATAATGCTGAAAGACTTTTTTTAGAAATCAAAAGCTGCTGAATTTAAATACATTTTACAAGAAAATAAAACATTATATCTACAAACAAAAAAAATAACACAAATTTTGATATGACAGAAACAGAATTAATTCAAAGATTATCGGATCGCATCAATTTTACTACTGATATTCGGAAAGAATTGTACTCAGATATGGGTGTGAAACGCGGACTCCGGAATGAAGATGGATCGGGCGTTTTAGCCGGATTAACCCGTATAGGCGATGTGCTTGGATATGAAAAACAGTCGGATGGCACCTTAAAACCTATACCCGGAAAATTATTATATCGTGGAATTGATGTGGAAGATTTAGTGCGAGGAATTCAAAAAGAGAATCGACTCGGATTTGAAGAAACCGCCTTTCTGCTTTGGTCCGGAGCGCTGCCAACAAAGGAAGAACTGGAGTCATTCCGCTCTTTGATTATGAAAACCATGCCCTTGGATCACCGCACAACAATGAGCATTCTCTCATTAAAAGGTGGAAATATTATGAATATCCTGGCGAGAAGTGTACTCGAACTTTATATATTTGATGAAAATCCGGATGATATTTCCAAGGATAATCTTATTCGTCAGTCAATTAATCTGATAGCGAAATTTCCAACTATTATTGCCTACGCGTATCAAGTGCTCCGCCACGATCAACACGGTCGTGCTCTTCATATTCGTCATCCATTCGAAGACAAATCAGTGGCTGAAAACTTCCTTTTCATGATGAAAGGTAAAGATAATTACACCGACCTTGAAGTAAAAATTCTTGACTTAGCGTTAATTTTGCACGCTGAGCACGGTGGTGGTAATAACTCTACCTTCTCGGTTCGTGTAACCAGTTCAACAGAAACTGATACCTATTCTGCTATTGCCGCAGGTATTGGCTCGCTGAAAGGCGCGTTGCACGGGGGAGCTAATATTGAAGTAAAGCATATGATAGACAACTTGAAGAAAAATGTAAAAGATTGGGAAAATGTTGAAGAAATCGATAACTACCTGCTGAAAATTCTTAAAAAAGAAGCACATGATAAGACCGGTTTGATTTATGGTATCGGGCATGCGGTTTATACTATCAGCGATCCACGTGCCGGCTTGTTGAAAGAGATGGCGCGTGAGCTTGCCAAAGAAAAAGGGAATGAAAAAGAACTGGCTCTGCTTGAACTGGTTGAAGAGCGTGGAATCAAAAAGTTCTTCGAATACAAAACAGGAGCTAAAAAAGCTTGTATTAACGTTGATTTTTATTCCGGATTTGTGTATAATACAATCGGTCTTCCCGAGGAAGTATTTACTCCGTTGTTTGCCATGGCGCGTATCGTTGGGTGGACAGCTCATAGAATTGAAGAACTCAATTCGCCGAGCAAACGAATCATTCGTCCTGCCTACAAAAATGTTCGACCGCAACAAGGATATACTCCAATTGAAGAAAGGAAGTAGAAAAAATTAAATACTTGCAAAAAATTAAGGATAAAGCACGTTTAGAAATAATCGTGCTTTTCTTTATATTTAAAAATCAGCTTGTTTTACTTTAATATGTCAGTTTTTTTTACGAAATTTGCACTCTTAAAAATGACGATAACTTTTCTTGATTTTTTGCATAAGAATAATAAGAAATGAAACTGCGAGTTTAGATTAAGTCCCATTTTTCAGACCTATCTAAACTCGAAATTTTGTAAATATGGATAAAAATACGATTATCGGTTTTTTGTTGATAGCCGGTATAATGATTGGATTTACACTCCTGACAAAACCTTCCAAGGAAGAAATAGAGCGGCAGCAAAGGCTGAGAGACTCGATTGCTTTGGTGCAACAGCAGCAGTATGAAGCACAATTGGCACAAGATTCAGCGGCAAAGACGTTAGCCGTATCTGATTCTATAAATGTCGCGACTGACACAGTCGCTGCCGCTGCGGCCAATGTGGATATTTTTGGAGATTTTAGCGCATCATCTGTTGGCGAAGAAAATTTCATAACACTTGAAAATGATCTGTTAAAGGTAATTCTGAGTAATAAAGGGGGTAGAGTCTATTCGGTAGAACTTAAAAAATACAAAGCGCAGGAAGGAAAGCCGTTGCTGCTTTTTGATAAGGATGAGAGCAGTTTCAACTATACATTGGTTACAAACAATAATCGTGTGTTGAATTCTTCAGACCTGTATTTTACTCCTCAAGGTGAGATTGTTAAGGATTCAAATGGAAATCAGACACTTACATTGAGGTTGAACACAACGAAACCGGAGTCCTACATTGACTTTATTTATATGCTTCCGGCCGAAGATTACATGATGACTTATACGGTGAAAGCGAATAAAATGAATGAGGTTATGCCTATGGCTATAAATTCGCTTGAGATGAGTTGGAGCGCGGATATACGTCAGCAGGAGAAAGGAAGGACATTTGAAGAGCGCTATTCAGGCCTGCATTATCGATATGTTGCAGGTGATATGAGTAAATTGAATCAGAGCAAAAATGATCAAAAAAATATTAACAATCAGCTGAAGTGGATCGCATTTAAAGATCAGTTCTTTAGCTCGGTGTTGATCGCAGATAAATCATTTTCTTCCTCCATTCTGAAAAGTGAAGTGATGGACGAACATTCCGGTTACTTGAAATCATTCTCATCGGAGATGGTTGTTCCATTTGATTTAACAGGACGCGAACCGACCGGTTTTAGAATGTATTTCGGACCAAATCATTACAAAACTTTATCTAATTACGATAAGGATGTTCCCAAAGAGAATAAACTTTATCTACGTGACTTAATTTCACTGGGTTGGGGGATTTTTGGCTGGGTTAACCGCTTTTTTGTGATTCCGATGTTTAACTTTTTCAGTAAATACATTGGAAGTTTCGGTGTAATTATTCTTTTAATGACGATTGTTATCAAGCTGATTATTTCACCATTGACATACAAGTCTTACCTGTCCAGTGCAAAAATGCGTGTGTTGAAGCCTGAAATTGATGAAATCAACGCGCGAATTCCAAAGGAAAAAGCAATGGAAAGACAGAAGGCAACCATGGAGCTTTACGGTAAAGTTGGTGTGAGTCCTATGAGCGGCTGTATCCCAATGTTGCTGCAGATGCCGATTCTGATTGCCATGTTCCAGTTTTTCCCTGCCGCGATCGAACTTCGTCAGGAAAGTTTTCTTTGGGTAAAAGACCTTTCGGCTTACGATGCGATTTTCTCGTGGAAAGCCAACATTCCTTTGATCAGTTCAATTCTAAATAATCATGTCAGTTTGTTCGCGCTGTTGATGACTGTTACGAGTATTTTCTCAACTAAAATCAGCATGCAAAATACGACAACTTCACCGGATCAGCCCGGCGCCGGAATGATGAAATACATGATGTATTTTATGCCCGTGATGTTCTTCTTTATTTTCAATAGTTACGCATCGGGTCTGACCTACTATTACTTCCTGTCGTCATTATTCACGGTTCTTCAGACTGCTTTGATTCGTATGACAATTGATGATGAAAAACTGCTTGCAGAGCTTCGGGCTAAAGGAAAAGCTAATGCCAAAAACCCAAAGAAAAAAGGAGGATTTATGGAGCGGCTTGAAAAAATGCAACGCGAACAGCAAAAAGCAATGCGTAACAATGCCAGAAACAGAAGATAAATGAAAGTTTCGATTATAAAGAAAAGTTTGGATTGATAAAAGTCCAAACTTTTTTATTGGTGCGCTATGCATGCTTTTTTCTTCGGGATATAAGTCTTGGATGTGCTCGCCGATAGGAAACAATAGTCAAAGACAAGGGGTTTTTCCGTGGCGAAAAATCTGAAGAGCCGGCTCTTGTAAGATTTTTTCTTTTGTCAAATTCTTAGCTTTTCACTATCTTTGCAATCCTTTTTAATGAGTTAATTCAAGTTGAATGATTTATTGTGAAAAGTGAATTTTAAGAATAAATTAGAATAAAAAACAAGTGAATTTTCGTGAATTACATTGATTCCCGAAAATCATTATTACCGATAAATACAAATAAAGATGTTTGAAAGTTTAAGTGATAGGCTCGAACGGTCGTTTAAGATACTCAAAGGTGAAGGCAGAATCTCGGAAATTAATGTAGCGGAAACGCTGAAAGATGTCCGTAAAGCGTTGTTGGATGCAGACGTCAACTATAAAGTAGCCAAAACATTTACAGATACTGTAAAAGAAAAAGCCATCGGTCAAAATGTGCTTACAGCCTTGAAACCGCAACAGTTGATGGTGAAAATAGTTCACGATGAGCTAAGTCGGTTGATGGGTGGGAGCAGCGTGGATATCAATTTGAAAGGTTCGCCCGCCGTGATTTTGATGTCGGGTTTGCAGGGTTCCGGAAAGACGACTTTCTCCGGAAAGTTAGCCAATTTGCTGAAAACAAAACGGGCGAAAAGACCTCTTTTAGTGGCATGTGATGTGTATCGTCCTGCTGCAATAGAACAGTTGAAAGTACTCGGAGAACAACTGCAAATTCCGGTATTCTCAGAAGAAGGAAATACAAATCCTGTAAAAATTGCTGAAGCTGCCGTTCGTCATGCGCGCAATTCAGGTTTCGATGTGGTAATTGTCGATACAGCCGGTCGGTTAGCCATTGATGAGCAGATGATGAACGAAATTTCATCAATCAAAAAAGCGATTTCACCGCAGGAGATTCTCTTTGTAGTGGATGCAATGACCGGACAAGATGCCGTAAATACTGCCAAAGAGTTTAACGAGAGATTGAATTTTGATGGAGTGGTGTTGACAAAACTCGATGGTGATACCCGTGGTGGGGCGGCGCTTTCCATTCGTTCTGTGGTTGAGAAACCGATAAAATTTGTCGGAACCGGTGAGAAAATGGATGCGCTTGATGTATTCCATCCGGAACGTATGGCTGACCGTATTCTGGGGATGGGTGACATTGTATCGCTGGTGGAGAAAGCACAAGAGCAGTTCGATGAGGAAGAAGCCCGGCGCATCAGTAAGAAAATTGCAAAGAATCAGTTCGATTTTGATGACTTTATGTCCCAAATTCAGCAAATCAAGAAGATGGGTAACATCAAAGACCTTGCGTCTATGATTCCCGGTATGAGCAAAGCGTTGAAAGATGTGGAAATTGACGACGATGCGTTCAAGGGCATTGAAGCAATTATCCAATCAATGACACCTTACGAGCGGGCTAATCCATCCTCTATGAACGGCAGCCGTAAAAACCGAATCGCTAATGGCAGCGGAACAACTGTAGTAGAAGTGAATCGACTGTTAAAACAGTTTGATCAGATGAGCAAGATGATGCGTCAGGCTACGATGAAAAAAGGAATGCCGAAATTTAAGAGAAGAAGGTAAAAAGAAGCCCCCCAGTCCCCTGAAGGGGGAGTATTGGTAGCAAATCAACTTTGTGCACACAATCAAAATCTAAGAACTTAAATAATTTTAATATACGCTCCTAAAATTCCCCCCTTCAGGGGGATAGGGGGCAAACAACTATGAATTTAATCGACGGAAAATTAATCTCACAACAAATTAAAGCAGAAATTTCAGAGGAAGTAAAATCTATGCTTGCATCCGGAAAACGTGCACCTCACTTGGCCGTTATAATTGTCGGGCATGATGGTGGCAGCGAAACGTATGTTGCAAGTAAAGTGAGATCATGTGAGGAAGTGGGGTTTAAATCCACAAAAATCGCTTTTGAAGATTCTATTTCAGAAGAAGAATTATTACAGAAAATAGATGAACTTAATAATGATGGTGAATTAGATGGATTTATCGTACAGTTGCCTCTTCCAAAACATATCTCCGAGCAAAAAGTAATCGAAGCGATTGATTTTCGAAAAGATGTGGATGGATTTCATCCGGTTAATGTGGGACGTATGTCGATTGGCTTGCCTTGCTTTGTTTCAGCTACACCGGCAGGAATTATGGAGCTGTTGAAACGATACGAAATACCCACCTCAGGAAAGCACTGCGTGGTAATCGGGCGGAGCAATATCGTGGGAAAACCGGTAGCTTCACTGATGATGCAGAAAGCGAATCCGGGAGATGCAACTGTAACTGTTTGTCACAGCCGAACCAAAAACCTCAAAGAAATAACACTGCAAGCAGATATTATTATTGCAGCGCTTGGAATTCCTGAATTTCTTACAGCCGATATGGTAAAAGAAGGTGCTGTAATCATTGATGTTGGAACCACACGTGTACCAAGCACCGAAACTAAAAGCGGTTTCCGTCTGAAAGGCGATGTGAAATTTGACGAAGTTGCTCCCAAATGCTCTTACATCACACCCGTACCGGGCGGCGTAGGTCCGATGACGATTGTTTCATTGTTGAAAAATACGCTGCTGGCCGCGAAAGGTGAGATATATTAGGAGTGGCGACATTCCTTAGGTTCTTTTTCCTTTCAACTATTTGAAGGGTTTTAAACCACTTCAAAAGTTGGGAAAATCAACCCTGACTTCGTCGGGCAGGTTTGTAAATGGTCGAAGACCTTTGGAATAGTTTTAGTAACGAGATTATATAAAATAAACTACTTCAATTTCTCCATTTCTCCCAATAAAAACTTCTTATTCTTAATGCCTACAAATCGGGCTACTTCTTTTCCAGCTTTGAAAGCAACAAGAGAAGGAATGCTGCGAATATTGTGCTTTTGTGCTAACGCTTGATTTTTATCCACATCCACTTTGGCAACTATAAAATTGTCATTGCTGCTTTCAGCTACTTCGTTTAGAATTGGGAGCATAACTTTACAAGGCGCGCACCATTCTGCCCAGAAATCAACCAACACAAGTTTCCCTTTTAACTGATGATCAAAATTCTGTGATGTCAAAGTTAGGATATCCTTATGAGTTTCAACCGCAGTCAAAGAGGACATTTTTCTTTTAACAAAAAAGAATAAAATAGCTACAGCGACTACAATTACAGTTAGAATTATTAAAAAAGTTTTCATACGGTTATATTTTATTTTATTTTATGATTATCCGCAATTATTCCTATATTCGGGATTGTTGTATATTTAAGTCGTTAGACAACGGGACAAACCGACTTGAAGCGGTTAGTCCCAATCTAAAAAAAACATTATTTAA
>LSQX01200981.1_pt2 | contig 18178 bp, 15 predicted proteins | sample 654561 | NCBI WGS metagenome assembly LSQX01 (sample SAMN04489861, study PRJNA283612) | anaerobic digester metagenome | isolation source: 4 biogas reactors fed with cattle manure at either 37C or 55C with and... | place: Denmark: Kongens Lyngby | collected 2014
CCGACAAAGTTATAATGATCGAATCTGAGGATAAATTCGGTAAATTCGAATTTCGTCCCCTGGAACCTGGTTATGGTATTACAATTGGTAATGCGCTTCGCCGTATATTGTTGTCATCGCTGGAAGGGTATTCCATCACTACTATAAAAATTGATGGTGTGGATCATGAGTTTTCAACAATAAAAGGTGTTATTGAAGATGTAACCGATATAATACTGAATCTGAAACAGATCCGTTTGAAAAACGAAGTTGATGATTTTGACAGTGAGAAGGTAATTATTTCTATTACCGGACAAGAGGTTTTCAAGGCAGGTGATATTAATCAATTTATGACAGGTTTCAGTGTGTTGAACCCTGAAATGGTTATTTGCCGGATGGAACCGGATGTCAGACTTCAAATGGAACTGACTATCAATAAAGGCCGGGGTTATGTGCCTGCTGTGGAAAATAAACCGGCAGAGGCTGAGTTCGGTGTTATTCCTGTAGATTCGATATTTACTCCAATAAAAAGAGTTAAATATTCAGTTGAGAATTATCGTGTTGAACAGAAGACAGACTATGAAAAACTGATCCTTGAAATCACAACCGATGGTTCAATTCTTCCTCAGGATGCACTTAAGGAGGCTGCAAAAATACTAATTTATCACTTCATGCTCTTCTCAGATGAAAAGATCACACTCGATTCAGATGAGAAGTTTGCTAATGAAGAGTTTGATGAAGAGGTACTGCACATGCGTCAGTTGTTGAAAACCAAATTGGTTGACCTGGATCTTTCAGTAAGGGCACTGAATTGCCTGAAAGCTGCTGATGTCGATACTCTGGGCGATTTGGTGACATATAACAGGAATGATCTGTTGAAATTTAGGAATTTTGGTAAAAAATCTCTTACCGAACTTGATGACCTTCTTGATAATATGGGACTTAGTTTTGGTATGGATATTAGTAAGTTTAAACTTGACAAGGAATAATAGGTAATGAGACATAATAAAAAATTTAATCATTTAGGCCGGACCAGTTCGCACCGCAAAGCCATGTTGTCAAATATGGCGAGTTCACTTATTGAAAGCAAAAGAATAACTACAACCCTTGCAAAGGCAAAAGCGCTGCGGACATATGTAGAGCCATTGATCACCAGGGCTAAAGAGGATACTACCCATTCACGCAGAGTGGTGTTCAGCCACCTCCAGAATAAAGAAGCGGTTTCTGAACTGTTCAGAGATATTGCGACCAAAATTGCTGACCGTCCGGGTGGGTATACCCGTATCCTGAGAACGGGAAACAGACTGGGTGATAATGCAGAAATGTGCATTATAGAGCTGGTTGACTACAATGAAGCTATGCTTGCCTCTAAAACTGAGGCAGAAAAGCCAAAACGTAAAAGATCACGTCGTGGTGGTGCTAAAAAACAGCTGGCTACAGCTGAAGATAAACCTAAGAGCACAAAGGAAAAAACATCAAAGAGTGCAGTCGCCGAAAGTGAAGCAGTCCAGACTCCTGCCCAGACAGAAGTGAGTGAAACTGCTGAAACTCCTGCTGATGAAGTTGTTAATGAGCAGGTTGTCAGTAATGAAGCTGAAGAGCAGAAAGATGACTTGAAGAGTGCAAATAAGGATGAGGCTGATGACACAGAGAGTGCAAATGAGGCTGAAGCAGATGACAGCAAAAAATAACAGATAATATTTTATAAGAAAAGGAACTTGTCAGAAACGGCAGGTTCTTTTTTTTTGAATATTGGGATTACTAATCAGTTATTCTTATTAATTTAGTGGTACATAAACCAGAAATTGATAAAATGGATAATTTTAACTCAAAAAATGGCATTTCACGCCGTAAATTTATTGGCAGTGCCACTACTGCTGCATTGGCTCTTTCCTGGATTCCTGCCGGATTTGCCTGTGCAAAATCTTCACCTTCAAAACCTGATTCTAATTTCGGGGGTGTCCATATAGGGGCAATTACTTACAGCTGGCGGAGCATGCCGGGCAGCGCTGATGATATAATCGACTATTGTATCAGTGGAGGGATAAGCTCCCTCGAACTTATGGGAAATGTTCCCGAAGAGTTTGCAGGTATCCCCGCATTGCCCGAACGGCCGCCACGGAATGCACAGCTGACAGAAAAAGAGCAGTCAGATTATCAAAAAGCTTTGGAAGAGGCTAAGGAGGAACAGCGCCGCTGGCGTCTCTCTCTCTCAATGGATAAGTATAAAGAGCTTCGTAAAAAATTTAACAAGGCTGGTATCAATATCCATACTGTGAAATTTTCTCCATCCGGGTGGAGTGACGAAGAGATTGACTATGCATTCATTGCTGCTGAGGTGATGGGGGCAAAGGCTGTCACTAATGAAATAGGACACGAAGCTTGTGAAAGGCTTGGTAAATTTGCAGAAAAACATAATATGTATGCTGTTTTTCATAATCATGCACAACCAGGAGAGCCCGGATTTAATTTCGAGGAGTTTCTTGCTTATTCACCTAACAATATGCTCAATTTTGATGCCGGCCACTTTTTCGGATCTACCGGAAAACATCCGAATGAGATTATTGAAAAATTGCATGAACGTATTTACAGTGTCCATTTAAAAGATAAAACCGGGCCTGATTCTAATCCTCCTAATGCCAATATGCCCTGGGGTGAGGGGGAAACACCTGTTGCCGATATTCTTAAACTGATACAAAAGAATAAATGGCCTATCTATTGTGATATTGAGCTGGAATATACTATTCCGGAAGATTCAGATGCCCGGAAGGAGGTAGCTAAATGTGTGCAGTATTGTAAAAATATTCTTGTATAGGCAATGGATAGGATTTGAACTAACCAGCTGCTATTATCAGAGCCTTATCCCTTGCCGTCGGCTTGAGCCGACGGAAATAATTTGATTATTTCTTCTATTTTTTGCTCTTTTTCCAGAAAACCGGCTGCATGGAAACTCTCTTTTAGAGACTCCAGCAATCTTCTCACCATAAATTGGTTAGAAACAGGTTCTGCATATTTTTCCAATGAGGATTTATGCTGTTTTTTCAGATGATAATCAATCTCCTTCCTGTTAGTTATCGCTCCCTTATTGGAAGGATTTACATAAAATATTACACTTGTCCGTGTATCTTTGCCATGAACCTTTTTAGCCAGATCTGCATCCACAACAGCTACAAGCGGATTATTGGGGAAATCGGTTAACTTAACCGGAAGTCCCAGCTGACAGCCCAGGATCGTATAGAGAATCCCTACAGAATACGGATTACCTCTTTTTGTCTCCAACAGTTGATTCAGATAGCAATTCTGGGGTGAATGAATATTATTCAGGTTGATGGTAAAACCATTAATCTGGAAGATAAAATGGTTCAGTATTGTAATCTTTTCAAGGAGAGTCAAAGAATTATTTAACTCAAGCCATACTGACTTTCTGATATTTTCTATCTTTTGTCTCACAGATAAAAGGTTAATATCCGGATATTGAAAACGGTCAACACAGATAAAACCTTCCAGCAGATCGTCATTATTTGAGAGAATCCATGATCTTAACTGTTTTTTAGTTTGTTTGAAATGGAGGTTTTGTATCAGATTTTCAATTCGATCCTGACAAGTTTCATCAAAACTGGTTTCCCATTTGTCCTCAAGAGCGGGGATTATCTTATGGTTTTGTTTAAGCAACTCCTTTTCGACTGTCTCATAAACCTGATGATCAGGATCATCAAGCAGATTGATCAGAGCTTCCAGTCTTCTCTTTTTTGTATTCATCCGCTACTAATTAGTGAGAGTGTCAAGTACTTTTTTTATCAATTTTTTCATTTCATCGTAGTAGTTGTTATTTGCATCACCGGTAATCCTGTTGGCTATGATCAGGCAAACAGTGAGAGCTTCATGTCCCAGCATACGCGATAATCCGTAAATTGCCGAACTTTCCATCTCAAAGTTTGTGATTTGTAAATTATTATACCTGAACTGCTCAACTAATGAGTTAAGCCGGGGCATTGATGCAGACAACCTGATGATCCGTCCCTGTGGCCCGTAAAATCCCGGAGCAGAAATGGTAACCCCTTTATTGAATTCAGAGCCGGAGAATTTGGGCAGAAGGGTGCCGGAAGCATCTGTAACATATGGATCGGGCAAAGAACTTATCCACCCTGTAAAACTTTTAAAAGCCTCCTCAAATGCAAGGTCACAATATTTTTCTCTTCCTGCATAGAAGTTCAGGAGCCCGTCAAATCCTATCGATTTTTGGCTCACCAGCCACGAGTTTACAGCAAGTTCTTTCTGCATACTTCCTGAAGTCCCGATTCTCACAATATTAAGTGATTTTTTTTTCTTTTTTACCTCCCTTGTTTTCAGGTCAATATTGACAAGTGCATCCAGTTCGTTAAGGACTATATCGATATTATCGGTGCCTATTCCCGTTGAAATTGCCGTAAACCGGTTATTGTTGTAAACACCTGTCACGCTGTTGAATTCACGGTTATGAGCAGAAAATTCAACAGGATCAAAAAATTTGGCGATCTCGCTAACCCTGTTCTGGTCCCCAACCAGGATTATATTATCTGCTATATTTTCCGGTTTAAGATGCAGGTGAAAAACCGATCCGTCGCTATTAATAATCAATTCAGATTCCTTAATCATATTAATTGGTTTATAAGGATAAAACTATTGAAAATAAGGCAATCAGACAATGGATATTTTTAAAACATTTGAACAACCAACTTCCGGAAATAAATAAAAGGGACTTAATTTGTTAACAACTTGAACAAAATGATTCTATTTACCTCTCAAATTACATTGTAATTTTCTATTTTTGAATTAATAAAAACTAAACTTCAATAAATGTCAACTAAAATATTTTTCTTTCAGCTTTTGGGCAGGATCAAACCGGTTGAAAAAATTGAATCACAGCGGCACATTTTACATAACGAGTATCTTCAGTTTAAGGCTGTGGAGAGTTCAGATGAGTTAAAGGAGTTCCTTGAACTGAAGCAAATTGTTACATCTGAAGCTTTTAAAACAAAAAAAGCTGAGATAAAAAGCCTTCACTTTAAAGGCAGTAATGAGGAGGAGATTTTAAAAGAATTCACTGAGTTAAAGAAAAACTCACAGATAAAGAGGTATTTTAAAGTTAAAGATTCGTCTGAATTAAAGAGATACGAATCATTGAAAGATTCAGACAAAATACGGGAATTCCTGCAGCTTACCGATTTTGTGGAAAACGGTTCTTTCAGACGTGCGAAGGATGATGCTAAACAGCAGGTATACAGGGGTTCTGATGAAGAAGAGCAGGAGAGGGAGTATAAAAAGCTTAAAAAATCACCTCTTGTAAAGGCTTTCATGGAATTACATAATTCTGCCGTCCTGAAAAGGCATGAATCAACAGCTAATTCTGAGAAGCATAAAAAATATTATGAACTTATAAATTTGCCTGATAAAGATAAAGACAGAGCCCGGGAACTGAAAAATCTAAAATCGGACCATGACATCAGGGATTATTTGAAATTTGATCAATCGCGAAAATATAAAACTTACAGGGAGGCTATAGATAGTTATATTCTAAAGAGATTCAATGAGTTAAAGCCCGTCGTAGAGAGTGGGGATTTTCAGAAGCGGGTCTGGTTCTTAAAAGATAAGAAGAAATTTGAGAAGAGCGATGCTTACAAAAAATTTAAACGCTTAAAAGAGTTATCAAGAGGTGATGACATAAAGTTTTATCTCAAATATGGAAAATCGCCACTTTTAAAAAATTATTATGATACGCAGGGCACAGATATTTTAAATCGTTTTCAGGAGCTTAGCGAAATGGTATCATCTGAAGAATTTATCAGACGTAAAGCATATCTCGAGGATCCCAAAAAGTGGGAAAAGAGTGATGAGTGCATCAATGAACAGAAATACCTGGAAATGAAAAAACGTCCTCATCTGGTGAAATATTTTGATTATAAGGATAGTGCCAGATTTGATTTTTTTACCAAGTGGGAACTGAGTTTTGAGGATGATTTTTCAGGAGTTATTCTTAATCCTGCTAAGTGGTCAACAATTTCTCTCTGGGCGGAGAAGATGCCGGGTCGAAATTTCAGCATGCCCGGAGACCTGCATATTTTTACCGAAGGGAAGAATGTTAAGACCGGTGGTAAACTGATTATTGAAACCCGCAGGGAGAAGTCCGGTGGCCTGGCCTGGAATCCGGCTGCCGGTTTTATTCCTTCGAATTATGACTATACATCAGGACTGGTATCCACAGGGAAGAGTTTCAGTCAGGCAGATGGTATTTATGAAGCCAAGGTAAGGTTTAAACCGGTAAAGGAGGTTGTCAGCTCTTTTGTTTTGCAGGGTGAGAAAAATTCACCAAGGGTACATCTTTTTGAAATTGGAACTAAGAACAGGTCAGGAGTTTCCTATATTGACCACAGGGGGAAACTTCAAATGGAGGGGCTTGATATATCCAACCTGAAGAGTGGAAAATGGTATATTTTTACCCTGAAGAAAGAGGGTAGTTTGCTTATTTGGAAGATTAATGAAACTGAAGTATTAAGGCTGGAGAAACCTGAAATAGATTTTCCGCTTCATTTAAATATTTTAAGCATTGTGGTTGATGAGATACCCGGATCAAAACTTCCTGTGAGGTTTCAAACGGACTGGGTAAAGTGTTACAGGCAAAGATTGAGTTAAATTCAAAAAAGGTAGCTAACTGATGCTGAGAGTCTTACTCCGCTCCAGTTAGTTTTTACCGGATCTTTTGAATTGTTGAATTGCAAGATTGCATCTCTGTCTCCGACTAATCTGTTTTTTCCGCCTGAATCAATTAAATAACCGGCGTTGATGCCGAATTCCATATTGCTTAAATCGTATGTCAGCTTAAATTTTGGTTCTATCTGCAGTCCGGCCGATTTAAATGTCATTTCATCAGTATAAGAGATAACTTTTTCATTCATCTCTAACTTTGAAAACGCGCAGGATATCCGTGTTTCTTCGTATAAGTTCAATCTTTTATCCATCAGTTTGAACCTTACCGCAATACCGGGCGACCAGGAGGTGAGTATGTTGTCTGCTTTTAATTCTCCCGAATAATCTTTATAACTTATTCTGGATCCTGTTGTATTGTAATATCCGGTAACTCCAAGTGAAATAATATCTGTTGTCTGATAAAAAATGCCGATTCCATAGAATGGCTGCATTGGAAAATCATCAGTGATCTTTCCCTGGACAGGCAGATTTTTTAATATTTCTGCATTCATGTCCCTCAGGTCGTTTAGCGAATATGATCCGATTCCGTAGTTAGCTTCAATGCTTAATTGGGCAAAGGAATTATATGTGATAATTATAAAAACAATTATGGTTATGATTTTCTTCATGTGTTTAATTTTTTCTATTAAAATTTGAGAACATTTGTTATTACTATTAGTACCTTTTTTCATCCGTTCGCTGAAGCGGATCAGAGGGCATTGTTATTTTATAAAATTCCCTGCATTTTTATAAATCCGTTCGCTGAAGCGAACGGCAAGAAATATAGCATTGAACCGCCTGTCTGCTTCATCTGAGCCTTATCTCTTGTTGTTTTTTTCTGCCTTTGTTTATTAATCATTTACAAGCTTCTCATCTGTGCCTTATCCTTTGCCCGGGTTTAATAATTTTGCCAGCCTTTCATCTGTGCCTTATCCATTGCCGTCGGCTTCAGCCGGCGGATTTTTAATATATTAGCTTAAGCCTCAACCCCTCTGTAAAAAGAATTTTGTTACTGAGATAGAGGCTTGTGAAATTACTGGTAGCATGTCCGAAATTAAAAGTTTTAACCTCCTTTTTAAGCTCGCCGGAATTTAAATTATAAATTGAAATCAGGTCCCTCTCTTCATTCAGACTAACATATTCATTGTTATTCCAGTCGATATCAAAAAAGTGGTAACCATTTACAGCCATTTCCGATATAACAGTCAGATTATCAGGTGACATTCTGGTTAATACTCCGTTTTTAACATAGAGAAGTTCCCCTGCCGCCGGGTTAAAATCGAAAAAATCGATCTCACTGTCGCTCCATATTTTTACTGCCTCCCCATTTTCCAGTTTAATCAGTTCCGTGAGATAATTTGGATATATTCCCTTAATATGCCTGACACAAACATACTGTCCGTCAGGTGATATCTTCATTTTATCCCCAAGGTTGGTTTCCCCGTCAACCCTGAACACCGCCTGAGCTGTTTTATTCAGATAGTCATAGAAATAGTAATCAGCCTTTTGGTTACTGAACACACCCTTCCCGTTATTGGCAATTACGAACTGGACAGGCATATCTTCGTCGGGGAATGATGATGCGGGAATAACATCCGTCACCTCCATATTTTCTGCATCTGTCAATTCAATTTGCAAGGGTTTCGATGACAAAATTCTTTTTCCATCAGGAGAAACGGACATATATACATTCTGGGCAGGTATTGAATCGGTAATTGTATTATTTACGCAATCGAATTTATAAACCTGGAATATGTCGGTAAAATAACAAAAATCTCCTGGAGGTGTATGGAAAAAAGAGAAAGGATATATCGGCATATGGTCACCGATAATGATATCTTCAGTCATGCTGGCCCTATACCTCAGGTCGTCATAACTATTTAGTGGAATTTCCCGCTTTTTTGGTATCGGGAGAACATAAAACCTGGTTTCCACGGCAAACCTGCTCTCATTGAAGTTATATTCAGTGGCTGCCCCGTCTTCAATAAAAACCACTTCGTTAAAATAGTTAAACCGGTTATAAGATTCAAAGATCCTGTAACCGCTTATATTGTTCTCAAATTTACTTTTCCCCCAGGATACCTCTACAGTCAGATCATCTCCCCTTTGGGCAACCGCTACGGGAAGTCCCTCTTCATAATACACATGGCGGCTTGTAAATGATCCATTATCTGTCTCTGTTACAATATAATAGTCACCGTTATAGCCTATATATGACTCGTCATACAGAAAAGTTCTGTTCTGGTCATCAATAATGTCAATTTTATAAAAGACAGAGTTAAAGACGTGGTATCTGCGAAACCCGACTCCTTTGAATCTTTCCCATTCTACTCTGAGGCTGCCGTTTTTAGGGGTTACGCTTATTATTTGAGAGGCCATATTTGCATCCTCCTCAAAGAAAAGGACAAATGATTTAGAATATAAGAAGCCCTCAGCATTAAGTTTATCGGCAAGACTTCCCGAACCTGATCCCCTGAATAATTCAACATTTAACTCATAGGGAATTCCCTTTTGGTATTGGCCTGAACTGAAGCTGAAGGTAAAAGTGCCTGATGTTGATTCTATCTTTGACAGTTGAATATTATTTAATTTGAAAAGTGCATACCTCACATTTGGATCGGGTGTGGAATAAATTAGTGTTGTATATCCTGTTACCGGAACATAGATAGTGTCTGTTAAAAAATTGAGATCAACAGTAATATCCGGAGCTTCGGTTACAGGTTCAACATCAACTTCGTAAACACCTTCGGGTTCGAATTCACAAGCTGAAAGTATTAATATCAGATAGAGGATATATTTGAATTTTATCATTGTATAATTTTTTTGCGTATTTTTCAGTAGTGGATTTTTTATTTGTTGATTATAATTGGTTTTTGAATTGTCCGTCCATTTTTCGATTATCAAAAGTAAAAAAAGTTTTCAAAAAATTAAGTTCATCATATTTAAGGGAAAATTTTTATTTACAAACCTCTTTTATTAAACAAGATATAACCAAAGTTCAGTGTAAAATACAAATTGGTATTTGGTTTTTCATAATAATTAAGGGCAATGCTTATTGGTCCCAGTGCAGTATGATGCACAAGCGCTGCCATACCCTGCAAATAATAATTTTCAATTAGTTTTGGATTTCTCCCCACGGTCATATCAGGATTCAGGCGTTCTTCTTTTATGGGGATAAATCCATGTCCTTCGATCCGGAGATTAAATGTCGGATTCAGGTTAAATATTGCCTTCAGTCCTCCCGCAACATAATTATTGGAATGAAAATTTTCAATGAACAGAGAATTACTGTGTGGGGTCGGGTAGTATCCGGGAGCAGATAATAGAGTAGACCTGTAGTTTTGAAACATTTTTTTATTACTTATAACTGCCTCCAGTTGTGTTCCAAGGGAGAATCTGCTACCCATCCGCCAATATTTTAATGTAGATGCCTGGGCCAAAAAGTAGTTGTGGTTGCTTTTGATTTTGCCCGGTATATTTGCTGTAGTCCCCGGTTCATTAGTCTCTTTTCCGATTACATGTTTCAGTGAAACAGAGTTGAAGGAGCCTTCAGATGCAAACTGTTTATAGTTCAAAGAGTTACTTTCAAGTGCCAGTTGCGATACAAATGCTGTAAAGCCGGTATTGTCCGGTTCATCCTCTTTTTTGAATATTTCAGTCTGATAGTATTCATCAGAGGAATTAACAAGAGAGTAGTCAGTATAAAGTTTTGCATGCTGTCCTACAGGAATTCCTGCTTCGAACCTTAAATTGTATTCATCCTGGATGATATATGGGGGCCTTACATCTTCAAAAAAAAGTTCAGAGCTGGATGAGAAAAAATCCCACCGGTTAAATGTAGAATAGCCTGCCAGGTAGAAGGGGAGGGTAGTAGGAAAATCGATCCTTCCACCTGCTTTAAAACTACTGTAGAACCGTCCGAAATAGATATTTGAACTTAGAGAATATGCACGATTTTGGTATGAACGGTAATCGAAGCTGGCATAACCCTGGTTAATTGGTTTTGTGGAAATATTGCCACCGATATTGATACGTACCTTTTTTTCGGGCTTCACTTTCAGATGCAGGTCGAAATACCTAGTTTCATTGTTATATAGGGCAATCGGCCTGATTGACTGCAAATGTTGATTAGCGATCAGTTTAAAGTAGTCCTGTTTTAATGAACTGAGAGAGATGATATTGAACCTGTGTTTAATCGATTGGATAATAAATTTCCGCTGCATGGGATCCCGGATGCCTTCAACCTGTATATTCTGGAACAGTAATTCCGGCTTTTTACTATTAAATTCTATCCTTTTTTTAGTAACAACATCCGTTCTTACCCTCCTGTCGATACGTGATTTAATGCTGTCGAGATATTGCAGTGCAGTCCTTCTGCCAAAAGAAGCAATGAGGTCATACTTCTGGAAATCGAGCAACCCGACATTTTGAAATTTTGTTTCCAGAAGAATACCCTGCTCTTCTGGGATTGTGTAATCGGTAGGCCTCATTACCATATTTGTGATCTGTTCAATTACGTTGTCGCTGTCAGGTATTTTAGGCACTTCTGAAACTTTATGTCCAATAATAATATCAGGTTTAAATAGGTCTGTCATTATATCATGCGGGAAATTATTAACAATACCGCCGTCAAAAAGCAGTTTATTATCAATCATGATAGGTTTAAAGTATAATGGTACTGTCATTGATGCCCTTACAGCATCACCGACGTCGCCATTTCTCAGTATTACGGGTTGGTTACTGTGAATATCAGTGGCAATGCAGAAAAAAGGTACCATCAGGCTGTCGAAATTACTTTTACAGGCAGCGGTTGTTGGTGCCATCAGCTCCATAAAGGCAAAATTCATCTGCTCTTCCGGAATAATATTGGTGGGAGGAAGCAGTTTTAGTTTATCTTCCTGTTTTTCAACCCTCAATTCAAGCCAGGACGGATTAGGTTCGGAACGGGTAAAGTAGTATCTGTACTCTTTTTGAATGCGGCCGGTTGACCAGAAATAGAACTCATCCGAACGGAAAAGCTCTTCCATCTCATCAGGTGAATAGCCGGCAGCGTAGAGTCCTCCGACAATTGCACCAATTGATGTCCCGGCAATAAAGTCTATCGGAATATTATTTTCTTCCAGAACTCTTATCACCTCTATGTGAGCCATTCCTTTAGCCCCTCCTCCGCTAAGTACCAGTCCCACTGACTGAGCGGGAGCAAGAATCACTGTAACAAGCAGGTATACTATTATCAGAAGAGCTTTCTTCATTGGTTTTATTAACACTTTAGCGGAAACCTCAAATTTACAAAAAATATGATAAATAAAGTTCTGAAAATGATTACTGAAATTAAACTTTGCTATTCAGGAAAAATAAAATATTGCCGATAATTAACCAGGCTCTGTTTTTTTCTTCAGGCTTTGAAATCCCTCTCCCAGGATCTCACTTGTATCCATCACAGTAATAAATGCATCCGCGTCTATCCTGCTGATATATTCCTGAAGGATTGCTACTTCACGGCGGCTGACAACTGTAAAAATAATTTTTTTCTCCTCACCTGTATACATTCCCACACCTGTAAAAAGAGTGCCGCTTCTGTCCAGGTCATTTATGATCTTTTCTTTTATCTCATCAGGTTTTGCTGAAACTATCAACAATGCTTTATTATAACCAGCTCCCTCCAGGATCATGTCTATAACACGTCCGGAGATATATATGACCACCCATGAATAGAGAGGTATGTGCCAGTCGTGGAATGCAATGAGCCCCAGAAGTACAATGCCCGAATCGACATATATCATTAGTTTACCCAGTTGGAGGTGTGTATATTTGGCAATTATCATTGCTATGATATCCGAACCACCTGAGGTAGCCCTTGCCTTAAATATCAGGCCCAGTCCAAATCCAATAAGTATACCCCCGAACAGGCATGAAAGGAGTACATCATTTACAAGCGCGGGATTTCCGGAAGGCCTTAAGAAAGTTATTCCGTCAATAAATATTGATGTAAGGACAAATCCGGTAACAGTTTTTATCCCGAATTTAGGACCGAGTATTTTTATGCCTGCAACAGTAAGGGGTATATTAACAATAAGTCCGAACAGTCCGATTGGAAATCCGTCAGGCCAGAATGGGATCAATCCCCTTGTGGTATAATGCACTACAATAGCAATTCCGTATACTCCTCCCGGGACAATTCTGTGAGGTGTGATAAACCAGACAAATCCACCTGCAAGGATAAATGCCCCGAACAAAATCAGAGAGTAGTCTATAAACCACTGTTTACTAAAAAGTTTTTGTTTTGTAAGGAAAGCCATTTTAGCAAGGGATTAGACTTTTAACTTAGTTTAAATCTGTATGATATTGTTCCCTGCTGAAATGCAGGAGCATTTTCATCGAGATTGAATTTTGATTTCATTGCTGCCTGTCGTGCCTCATTCCAGAACTTTTGATCCATTATTGTAGTTCCACGGGCTCCCGGCTCGGCCGCTGTCACATTTCCATATTTATCAACAGTGACTTTAACCACCACCACTCCTTCATCGTTACCGGGGTATGCCGGCTTTGGCAATGTTTTGGCAGTTCTCCCCGACAAGCTGTAAGAAACACCAGTTCCCTGGTCACCTGAACCGCTGCCGCCCGGGCCATAGGTGCCGGCATTGGGATCACCTGTGGGAACACCCTGGTTACCGCCCGGAAAGGTTACTCCCTGACTTTTACTATCGCCTGAACCCTGTCCGTCCGTACCACTGGTCCCGGATCCGAAAGCTCCTTTAGCCCTTGAGTTTATTTCACTTATTTTTCTCTGTTCTTCCTCCTGTCTTTGTCTTTCAGCTTCTTCTATGCGTTGTCTCTCCAGCTCGGCTTGTCTTTGTTTTTCCAGCTCTGCCTGTCGCTGTCTTTCAATTTCATTTTCCCTTCTCTGTTTTTCCAGTTCTGCCTGACGTTGCTGTTGCAGCTCCTGCTGCCGGAGTCTTTCAGCATCCAACCGTTTTTGTCTCTCAGCCTCCAGCTTTTTCTGCTCGGCGGCATCAATAGCGGCAGTCTCCTCAAAGTCTTGTGTCATAGCTGCCTCCTTAGCCTGGTCAGGTCTGCTTGCCGGAGGAGTGCTTGGTGGTGGCGGGGGAGGAACTGTTGTTTCCCTCTGTTGAACGGGCGGGGCAGGCTCAGGCTCTCTCCGTGATGATCCGGGCTCAATATCCCCAAGCCCCTGATCACTGGTGCCAAAATTCACTAATATCCCCTCTTCTCCCGGAAGAGGCAGAGGGGTGAAAAAGCCCATGAAGAGCAGCATTAGCAGGATACAGATATGAAAGACTGCTGTCCCGAAAATACCTTTTTTATGTTCCTCGAAAAAATTCATTTAGTTTTCCGGCGCTGTGGCCGCAATCATTTTATACTTATTTTTTCTTGCAATGTTCATTATTTTAACAATCTCTTCCCATGGTACTGATTTCTCTGCATGAAGTGAAATATATATATCATCGTTACCTATACCGTAGCGGTTTTGCAGAAATGGTTCAATTTCCCTGAATTCAACTCTCCTGAGACGTCCCTCGTCGTTAATATAATATTTAAGGTCTCTCGTTACTGATATTGTGGTAATTGGCTTTGCTGCTGTCTGGTTATTACTCTGGGGAAGAAGCAGTTTCAGGGCATTGGGGGCAACCAGTGTCGATGTCACCATAAAAAAGATAAGCAATAAAAATACAATATCAGTCATGGACGACATGCTGAAGGTTGCATTAATCTTATTTCTGCGTTTAAGTGCCATTTTATTAAAGTATTATGCAGGTTCGTTAAGCAGGTCCATAAATTCTGTTGTTGTTGCTTCCATTTTGAACACAACTTTTTCGACATTAGTTACCAGAATGTTATAAGCAAAATAGGCAATTATACCCACTATAAGCCCTGCAACAGTTGTTACCATTGCCTGATATATACCTGTTGAGAGCAGGGTAACATCAATGTTATTACCGGCATTTGACATATCATAGAAAGCCTGGATCATCCCCATGACAGTCCCGAGAAAACCAAGCATTGGCGCCCCTCCGGCCACAGAGGCCAGCACAGGAAGGCTTTTTTCCAGTTTTGAAATTTCCAGGTTACCTACATTTTCAATTGCTGCGTTTACATCATTAAGGGGCCTTCCTATCCTTAATATACCTTTTTCAAGCATTCGCGATGCCGGGTTAGGGTTGCTTCTGCAGGTCATCAGGGCTTCGTCAATTTTGCCATTAGTGATGTATACTTTAATCTTATCCAGGAAAGCAGTATCAAATTTTCCTGCCTTTTTTATTGCAAAATATCTGTCAAAAAAGATATAAACTGCTATTATTGACAATAACAGGATGGGGATCATGATCCATCCGCCTTTAAAAGCAAGATCAATAAATTTTGTTGATATGCCTTCCGGTTCTGTGGCCAATGTGTCAAGCTCTGCAGTCAGACCGGCCTGGAGTGATAAAAGTTTAAACATAGTTGTTATCAAATTTTACTTGATTAAAAAACGAAAATTCAATTCAAATATTATCAATCGCTAAAATAACTATTATTTCAGAATGGTTAATCCTCTTTTTAGTATCAGGGTATACAAGTTATCAACAACCGGCTATTGACAGCCGGAAATAAAGGAAGGTTTTGTATCAATTGTTATTGTGACCGGACCGGTCTGACCGGACTGCCTTTTTTAATACTTTTGAAATGTATCTCCAGTATTGCTTATGGAAGTACAGTCCTTCTTTTCCAATATACTCATGATATGAGCGGGGAATATCATCAGGATGAAATTTTATTTTATGCATCTCTTCATAAAGGGCAGGTACTTCAGGATGGAACTGCACCGAAAATACATGCGGGTAGCGGTTATGTGCTATTGCTTCAATAATTTTTTCATCAGTTGAAACTGCAGTTATCGCGAGGCCTTTCCCAGGATCCTTTATTGCCTGGTGATGGCTGCTGTAGATCAGAGGGGTCAGGTTTTTCGGAACTTTTACTTTTTTCCCAAAGAAGGGATGATCCGTAAAACGTATTGGATGAATATTAGAACCTGCTAATAGTGAGTCATCTGACAACTCCTGCCAGTAATTGCGATGGATGTTGTTCCTTCCTGCTTTCACAATAGCATCAGGAGTTTCTGCACCAAAAATTTCTGCAGGAATATCCTGAATGAGAGTTCCGCCTGCTGCAACGTTCATAGTTTGCAGTCCCAGACAAAAACCCGTGATGAAGTACCACGGTTTATCCTCAAGGAATGGCCTGAATGATTCATCCTGAAAACCACCAATCAGGTGAAAGAGGAATGTTAGTTCAAAAAAGTGCCGGTCGGGATCAGTGACGTTGGAGCGGGTGTTTTCCTGGTTGTATACTTCGGGAGGGATGTCAGGGCCTCCGAAAAATACCGTACCGGCAGAGTACTTAAAGATTTCCTGAAGCTCAGGGCTTAAATGATTATTAATGAACAGATTTTTCATATCTAATGGTCCCCGCAGTTCATGAAGATGGAAATTTTTTAAATTTTGTTTTTCAATAAAGTTTTTTGATTTACTGAAATCATATTTCTGATTTTCATGATAAATACCCACAAATTTTACTTTTGAAGTATTGACTCTTAAAATACGATGCCTGATAAGATAATTCAAAGTGCTTAAATTACTTTCAGTGGGATTTGCAAGTAATATATATGTTTTCTTTCTGTTGAAATCCTGTCTGAAGAAGTCCTGTCCCGCCAGGCTCATTGTTAATATTAAAAACAGGAATATTGATATTGCTCGTCTCATGTGAGTAATTTTTTATTTAAGTTTACAGTAAATACATAATTAGCCCTATAACAATTAGGCTTTATGTTAATATCAAAGATACTATTTAATGATTTTAACAAAAAATCTTAAGGGTTTATCTGTTAAAAAATAAAATGATTTGATCTGTGAACCCGTTTATCTTCTTACATTTGCATAAATAATAAATTTATTAGGTTATGAAATTTAATTTAAAATCATCTTACATTATTGCAATAGTTGCAGTTATCCTGATCATACTGCTTTTCGGAGGACGTATGTTTTTCATCATTGAAGCCGGTGAGCGCGGTATAATTTTCCGGCCATACACATCAGGACTGGATACGAAAAATATATACGGAGATGGATTTCATATTATTTCTCCCTGGAACAAGTTATACATATATGATGTGAGGGAGCAGCAAAGAGAGGAGACAATGGATGTACTTGACAAGAACGGTTTGTCGATAAATACGGACATTACTGTACGTTTTAACCCTTTATATAATGGAATTGGCCTGTTGCATCAGCAGTTTGGGATCAATTATATTAATGTACTGGTAATACCGGAAGTACGTTCAACAGTGAGACAGGTTGCCGGCCGTTATACTGCCGAGGAGATTTACTCCACTAAAAGGGCTGAAGTTGAAAACAGCATAAAGGAAGAGACAAGAAAGGTGCTGGGTGAAAATTTCATCGATATGCGTGCATTACTTATAAGGTCTATCAATCTTCCTGAGCAGATTAAGGCGGCAATCGAAAGCAAGCTTAAGCAGGAACAGGAAGCGCTTGCCTACGAATTCAGGCTTCAAAGGGAACAATCTGAAGCAGAGCGCAGGCGTATTGAAGCTGAGGGTATATCTAATTTTAACCGCATTATCAGTGCGAGCTTATCCGATAATATACTGAAGCAACGCGGTATAGAAGCAACTATAAGCCTGGCTGAATCCCCCAATACTAAAATTGTAGTTATTGGCAGCGGGAAAGATGGGCTCCCTTTGATATTGGGAAATAACTAATATATATTGATTTGCGACAGGGCAGGCATAACAGACCTGCCTTCTTTTCAAGTAACAGGTATTATGAGGAAAATTGTCAATCCTTTTTCACCGGTTGCAGGGGTCGGTGAATATAACTGCTTTGGGTGCTCCCCGGCTAATGACAAAGGCCTGCACCTGGAATTCTGGGAAGACGGGGATGAGATAATTGCCAAATGGCAGCCCAGAAAGGAATTTGAAGGCTGGACAGGGGTACTGCACGGAGGTATTCAGGCCACCCTGTTGGATGAAGCCGCAGCGTGGCTGGTTTTTATAAAGTTAAAAACAGCCGGGGTTACAGCTCAGTTAAGTGTTGAATATCCAAAACCAGCCTTTATTTCCAAAGGGGAATTTACAGTAAAGGCAATCCTGGTATCTTTTCAAAAGAATATTGCCAAAATCAGGAGCATCCTCTACGACGGTGATGACCATATCTGTGCCACTGCAGATGCTGAATATTTCTGCTTTCCTGAAAAAATAGCCAGGGCAAAATATAACTACCCCGGTGTTGAGGCCTTTTATGCTGAATGATCAGCAAATTTTTTCCTCTTTTGAACCAGGTTTATTTAAAATATGTAGGTTATGGATTTAAATCTATATTATTTTTTTAAAAGTTATCATCTTCGTCGTCGATGTCATCATAACTGAATGAGTAATCAATGCTGTCTCTTATACACATCT
>LSQX01308965.1_pt1 | contig 18178 bp, 21 predicted proteins | sample 654561 | NCBI WGS metagenome assembly LSQX01 (sample SAMN04489861, study PRJNA283612) | anaerobic digester metagenome | isolation source: 4 biogas reactors fed with cattle manure at either 37C or 55C with and... | place: Denmark: Kongens Lyngby | collected 2014
AATACAAAAATCCCGCCGAATAAATTTGACAGGATTTTTGTCCTTGCTAATCCCCCCCCGCCGCGCCCACAATCCGAGCCCCTAGATTCCTAGCTCCTAATTCCTAACGCCTAGCATTGTAAACAATTACCAAATATCACCGCAAAACTTTATGCAAAAGGTAGAACGTGGGAAAAATTAAAAAAATTCTCAAAAAGGTTATTGACAATGCAACAAAAGTGTGCTATCATAGCATCGCAGGCGAAACAAGAGAGGAGGGAAACACACAAAAATTCGCGCCCCTTGCCTGCACCCCAATGTCCGGGCGATAGGATTCAGCCGAAAGGGGGAGTGAGCGGCCGATTCCGCGTCCGACCGGAAAATTATCAGGGCAACCCGCCGTGAAAGCTGTTGAAGCAGGTTCGGTATTCTGTTATACTGTATTAAAATAACATTCTTGATAAGCCCCGAGGGGGAATCGGAGCGGAATGTTACAGAAAAGAAATCAAATTAAAAGGGGAGTTCCCGATGATTAGGGTTTCGCTTTTGGCATACACCCCCCAGCCCGAACATACCGTTGCCGCGGCGGCAAAGCTGTGCTATTCGCCCTCTTCGATTGAGGATTTGCGGCAGGGACTGACCGACGAAAAGGCGGCGTCCTTTGTGGATATGCTTTCCGAAATCGGCCACGAAAGCCCGATTGAGCACGCGGTCTTCACCTTCGGGATTGAAGGGGTATCCCGTTCGCTGCTTGCCCAGCTGACGCGCCACAGGATTGCTTCATACAGCGTCCAGAGCCAGCGCTATGTCAGCGAAAACAGCTTTGAATATGTCATTCCGCCTGAAATCGAAGCAATCCCGCAGGCGCGCGAGATTTTCGTAAAGGCCATGGAACAGGACAGGGAGCAGTATGAACAGCTTTCCGAGATACTGAAGAAAAAGCACAAGGCCGAGCTTATGGACGAGGGCATGGACGAGAAATCGGCCGAGCGGGCCGCCGAGAAAAAGGCGATCGAGGACGCGCGCTTTGTCCTCCCCAACGCCTGCACAACAAAGATGATTGTGACCATGAATGCGCGCAGCCTTCAGAACCTCTTTGCCCACCGCTGCTGCAACCGCGCGCAATGGGAGATTCGGGAGCTTGCGGAAAAAATGCTGGTTCTCTGCTTGCAGGCGGCGCCCCACCTGTTCAAGCGTTCCGGGCCGCCCTGCATACGCGGCGGATGCCCCGAGGGCAAGATGACCTGCGGTAAAATATCCGAGGTAAGAATCCGCTACAAGTCGCTGTTAAAAGGCGAGTAACCCATATCACGCTTGAAGGGAATGGTCATATAAATGGCACGGCTGGTTGTGATTGACGGACTGGACGGCAGCGGCAAAACCACTCAGTTTGAGCGGCTGGGCGAGTATCTTTCCTCGCAAGGGACAAGCTATAGACAGATTTGCTTTCCCGATTACCGGGAGCCGTCGTCCGCACTTGTAAAGATGTACCTTGCCGGAGATTTCGGGGGTTCCCCCGACTCGGTAAATGCCTATGCGGCGTCCTCCTTTTACGCGGTCGACAGGTATGCAAGCTATAAGCGGTTTTGGGAGAAGGATTATCAAAGCGGCATGCTGATTCTGGCGGCGCGCTACACAACCTCCAACGCCATCCACCAGATGTCCAAGCTGCCGCGCGGGGAATGGGACGGCTATCTTGACTGGCTGGAGCATTATGAGTATGACCTGCTCGGACTGCCGCGCCCCGACAGGGTGGCGTTTCTCGATATGCCCCCCGAGGTTTCCCAGCTTCTGATGACGCGGCGGTATGACGGGGACGAAAAGCAAAAGGATATCCACGAGCGCGACGAGCAATATCTCAAAAGGTGCAGGGAATCCGCCCTTTACGCGGCCGAAAAACTGGGATGGGATGTTGTCAGGTGCGCGGTTGACGGCAAGCCCCTGCCCGAGAACCGGATCACACAGAGCCTGATCAAGCTGCTCTGATAAAAAATCACAGAGGATGTAACTCCATGTCAAAAAAACCGATTAACCTCGAATTCAGAGAACCGACCATTGCCGACGCAGAGTGGGCGTCCCCTCTGCTTAAAAGCACCGGCATGAAGATATGCGAATTCTCATTCACGACAATATGGATGTGGAGGAAGTATTATAACAACCAGATTGCCAGATACGGCGATACCGTTTTCATCCGCTCCGGCGACGTCGAGCCCTATTATCTGCCTCCCGTGGGCGAGGACTTAAAACGGAATATTGAAATCCTGCGTGAGTACCAGCATGAGCGCGGTGAGTTCCTGTCAATTTTCGGAGCCGACGCGGAGATGAAGGAGCGCATTGAACAATGGTTTCCGGATGTTTTTGAATGGCAGCCGTCGGAAGGCGACTATGATTATCTGTATAATTCGGAGGACCTCGCCACCCTGGCCGGCAGGAAGTATCACAGCAAGCGCAACCACATTGCCGCCTTTGACGCCCGGTACAACTGGAGCTACGAGCCGATTGATTCGCACAATGCCGACGAGGTTTTTAATATGGTCACCGAATGGTGCAGGGAGCGGGGGAACTGCAGCGACCCGGGTCTGCGCAACGAACGGCGGTCGATAGGCGAGGCGCTTGACCATATGGACGAGCTCTCGCTGTCCGGCGGGCTGGTCCGTGTTGACGGAAGGGTGGTTGCGATGACGATGGGCTCGCCCATAAACGATTCGGTTTTCGACGTCCATTCCGAAAAGGCCCTTGCCGATTTCAACGGGGCATATGCCGTCATCAACAGGGAATTTGCCAAGGAGCTCGCCCCTAAATACCCCTTGATAAACCGCGAAAACGATATGGGCATCGAGGGATTAAGACGCGCAAAAAGGTCGTATAAACCGGTTCGGATTCTTGAAAAATATCTTGCTACCGAAAAAGTGTAGGCATACGGGGTGATAAGATGCCGTTTCAATATGCCGATGCCGATATGATTCCGGAACTCCGGAGGATATGGGCGGACGCCTTTCCCCAAGACGGGGCGGAAGAGATTGAATCTTTTATATCCCATGCCATGGGCCGTTATAAGTGCGCGGTCTGGACCCAAGACGGCAATCCCGTATCAATGACCTTTTTGCTTCCGGCCGTTCTCGAATCGGTATCGGCGGGCAGCCTGCGACTTGTCTATATCTATGCGGCCGCCACCCTCTCGGAACACAGGGGGCAGGGGATATTCGGCAGACTGCTGACGCAGGTGCATGAAAGGCTTAACGCCGAGGGAACAGACGCATGCTTCTTGCACCCCGCAAGCCAAGGACTGTTCGATTATTACGGGCGGTACGGATACCAACCCTTCTTTCGGGTGGTTACGGAGAATTACCCCGGCGGCTTTGCAGCCCGAACCAAGGCAAAAAACGAGAACCATATATCGTATAATATCGCCGATAAAAGAAACCTCTTGTTAAAAGACCACCCGGCATGGGTACGCTGGGGTGACGACCTTGTAAACATGGCCGCCGGAAACGCGGTCGGTTCGGGCGGCGCGGTTGTCGTAAACGACGGCGGCATGGCGATATGCGAGCCGGCAGGCGATAAGCTGTTTGTCCGCGAATGGCTGTGCGGTTCGGGATATGAGGACGGGCTGATGGCCGAGGTATCAGAACGGTTTCCGGGCCGCGATGTCATCCTCAGAAGACCGGCAAAAGAAAATGAAGCTACAAAAAGCGAGTATTTCGGCATGATTTATCCCCTTAACCGGAAGATTGCCGAGAGGCTTAAAACAACAGGTGACGATATTCCTTACATGGGTCTCGCATTTGATTAACAGTAGTTACGATTTTGAACATCGTATTTTTCAAAACTTTTTATGGGAGTTATGTTTATGATAGCAGTCTTTCTCGCAAACGGATTTGAAGAGATTGAAGCGCTGGCAGTTGTAGACATCCTTCGCCGCGCCGAGCTTGATGTTGTCACAATCGGAGTCGGCGGACGGACAATACGCGGAGCCCACGGCATTGTTGTTGAGGCCGATATCGAGGATACAAAGGCGTCTGACGATGGGCTTGAGGCGGTGGTTCTGCCCGGCGGCATGCCCGGGACCTTGAATCTTGAAAAATCACCGATTGTGCAGAGCTTTCTTGACGCCGCAATCGAAAAAGGACTTCTTATCTGCGCGATATGTGCCGCCCCCTCCATTCTCGGGCATCGGGGTATGCTTGACGGCAGGAAGGCGGTCTGTTTTCCGGGATATGAGGACGAGCTTAAAGGAGCCACCATTGTGTCCTCGCCTGTTGTCCGGGACGGAAGGTTTATTACCGCAAAGGGCGCGGGCGTCGCAATCCGGTTTGCGTTATCTATTGTCGCCGAGCTTGTGTCGCAGGAACGCGCGGACAAGATTAAGGATTCAATGCAGTGCTGCTAGGCAAATAACAGTATTACCGGCTTTGAGGCGTGGAAAGGGATAGCCGTTTTATGAGAGAGGATATAAGACCGATCAAGGCAAGGCTTCGCGAGTATTATAAAAATTTAAGGCAGCAGCTTTCACAGGAGCGGAAAGCCGAGCTTGACCGCGAGATAATCCGGCGGGTAACAGGTCTTTGGCAATACGGTAAAAGCCGACTGCTTCTTACCTATGTCTCCACAAAAACAGAGATTGATACCCTCCCTCTGATTGACATGGCGCTGGCCGAGGGAAAGACCGTCGCCGTGCCGAGATGCGTTGAAGGCACCCGCAATATTGAGTTTTACCGCATCAGCAGTATAAGCGAGCTGTCACCCGGAACCTTCGGGGTTCTTGAACCCGACCCCGAGGTATGCAAGAAGGTGATAAATTTCACAAACAGCTTGTGCCTTGTGCCGGCTTTGTGCTATGATTGGAAAGGGTATCGTCTGGGTTACGGGAAAGGTTATTACGATCGGTTTCTTGAAGACTATAACGGTACCATCGTGGGTATCGCATACAGTAACTGTGTGCGCCCGAGCCTGCCGCACGGACGCTTTGACCGTCCTGTCGAGCTTATCGTAACCGACAGCTTTTTGCGGCGCACCTCCCGAAGATGACGGGTTGAACCTGACGGCGGAAAGGAAGGAAACTCTTTATGCCTGATGATATTGACAAGATTCTCAATGATATTGAGGCTGAAAAGCAGGCGAAAATTCATAAGGAGGATACCGAAAGACAGCTTTTTACGGTTGACGAGCAGACTGCAAAAAAGCTCAGCGAAGAGCGTAAAAACAAGGTGTCCGAATTTAAGCTGCAGCTCGATATTGATGATGAAATAGCCGATGATATTTCCGAGGACAGCGGAGAGGGCGAGAACACGCCCGACCATGCCGCAAGTCAGGATAACCCTGCGGTCGGGGTGCAGCCCGAAGGCTTGATATCCGAAAAAACAGAGGCGGATAGCCAAAGCAAACCCAAAAAGCAAAAATCAGGCGTTGCCGGATGTATCCGCGGGGTGATTTATGCCATTATCGTACTTGCCGTCTCGGGTTTTCTGGCATATTACCTCATTGTCGGGGCGCTTGACATGACCGGCCTTTTCCGTTCCGACATAAAGGTGCCCGTTACGCTGACATCTGAACAGGCCAAGGATATTTCCCAAGTGGCCAAGGAGCTCAAGAAAGCCGGGGTTATCGAGCAGCCGTTCATGTTTGAGCTGTACTGCAAATTAACGGGCGCCGCCGACAATATTAAACCGCAGGATGAGGCCTCGCTGTCGCCCGATATGGGTTACAGAGAGATTATAAACATACTGAGGATAACAGAGCGCAAAACGGTAAAGGTCATGTTCCCGGAAGGGAGCACGATCGATGAGATTGCAAAAAAGCTTGAAAAAAATGACGTCTGTTCGGCCACCGAGTTTTTGCTGTCGCTGGACAATGATGAATTTGACTATGATTTCCTGAAAGAGATTCCCGAGGGCGAAGCCTACAAGGGACGTTACCGCAAATATGAAGGATATATTTTCCCGGACAGCTATGAATTTTATGTCGGTAGCTCCGGAAAAGCGGTAGTCAGAAAGTTTTTTGACGCCTTTAATAACCGGGTGGACGCCACCTTAAGAGCCAAGATTAAGGCCAAGGACATGACCCTGAACGATACGATTATACTGGCTTCAATAATTCAGTGGGAGGCAGCCAAGACCAAGGATATGTACGGCGTATCCCGCGTGATTCATAACAGACTGAACAACCCGAATCTTTTTCCAAAGCTCGAGTGCGATTCGACCCAGAGGTATGTTGATCTGATAACCCCGCCGGTAGGCGGTCAAAGGGTTGAGAATCTTGATTATGATACCTATAAGCGCAAGGGGCTGCCGATCGGGCCCATCAACAATCCCGGCCTTGAGGCTATCAAGGCGGCAATAGACCCTTCGGACGACTCTTCATTAAAGAACTGTTACTTTTTCGCCACCAACATGAAAACCGGTGAAACTCATTTCTCAAAAACCCTCGCCGAGCATGAAGCGTGGTGTAGAAGGAACAATATCGGAATCTATGCCGATAATGGTTAGATTCCGTAAAAAAGCCCGGAAGGGCAGGCGGCTTGCTCCGTCCGGGATTTGAAAACACTATTTACCATTCGATTCCTTTACGCGCTCCGATACCCTTTTGGTAGGGATGCTTTGCACAGCGTATCTCACTGATATAATCGGCGGCGTTTATCAACTCCTCGGGCGGGTTGCGCCCGGTAATCACCATCTCAAGCCCCGAAGGGCGGTTTTTGATAAATTCCAGCAGGCTTGCCAGTTCGATAAAGGACTCGGTGACTGCCGAGACCGCTTCGTCCAATAGTATAAAATCAAATTCCGAAGACAGGTTTTTAATTTTTTCTAGCAAGCCTGTATAAAACTCCCTTGCTGTCCGGCGCTCGTCTTCCGACATGGCAAAGGTGAATTTGACATCTTTCAAAAACGGAAAAATGCGCACCATTTCAAGACCGGATAGTATCAAAAGCTCTCCGGAATCGCCTGACTTTAAAAACTGGGCTATACCGACCCGAAGTCCCCTCCCGGCGGCACGTACAGCCAATCCTATTGCCGCCGTTGTTTTCCCTTTCCCGTCGCCACAGTATAGATGTACCAAACCGCGCTCCATACGAATCTCCTCTATTTAACGACAAAATCTGCATTTTATTTCTGTTTATGCTATAAAAATCAGTATATCATCAAGGATTAAAAATGGCAATTTAATAACATAATTATTATAAAATTCATTGTAAATAAAAACAGCCGGAATGCTACAATTAGGGTTGGAATTTTGAAAAATAAGTGATATAATAGAAATGTTAGATTTCTAGAGGAGTGGGTCGATTGGAAAAATTTCAAATCTGCGGCGGTAAGCGTCTATCCGGCGAAGTGGAAATAAGCGGAGCAAAAAACGCAGCCGTAGCGATTCTTCCTGCTACAGTACTTGTTGACGGTGTTTGCCGTCTTGAAAATATACCGAACATTTCCGATGTATCGACAACCTTAAAAATCCTTAAGTCCTTAGGCTCACAGATTCGCTATATAAATAAAAATACCGTTGAAATCGATAACAGCTCTTTGAGAATCCACACCGTACCCCACGATCTCGCAAGACATATGCGGGCGTCATATTATTTTATCGGCGCTTTGCTCGGGCGCTTCGGGATTGCAAGGGTTTCCATGCCGGGAGGATGCAATTTCGGAGTTCGTCCCATCGACCAGCATCTTAAGGCCTTTACATCCCTCGGAGCTTCGGTCTCTCCGATGGAAAGCGGTATGATAGAGGTTGTTGCCAATCGCTTGGTCGGAAACTCTATCTATCTGGATATCGTGTCTGTCGGAGCCACCGTAAACGCTATACTTGCCGCCGTAAAATCACGCGGCTTGACCATTATCGAAAACGCAGCGAAGGAACCGCATATTGTCGACCTAGCAAACTTCCTGAACTCGGCCGGAGCCGATATACGCGGGGCGGGAACCGATGTTATCAAGGTCTGCGGCGTAGATCTGCTCCATGCAACCACATATTCGATAATTCCGGATCAAATTGAAGCCGGAACCTATATGGCTGCCGCCGCCGCTACCGGCGGGGATATTATTATCCACAATGTGATTCCCAAGCATCTGGAGTCTGTCACCGCAAAGATGCAGGAAATGGGGGTTGTCATAGAAGAATATGACGATTCGCTTCGTGTTTACAGATCGGGTCAGCTGATTCACTGCAATGTCAAGACCATGCCCCATCCCGGGTTCCCCACAGATATGCAGCCTCAGATTTCAGTCCTTCTATCGATGGCGGACGGAGCGAGCATTCTGACCGAAAGTGTTTGGGATAACCGCTTCCGTTATGTGGACGAACTGCGCCGTATGGGTGTTCAGGTACAGGTGGACGGCAAGGTCGCGGTATTTCAGGGGATCGATTTTCTTACCGGCGCGCCTGTTAAGGCAACCGATCTCAGGGGCGGAATTGCGATGGTGATTGCCGGCCTTGCCGCTCGGGGCGTTACGGATATTGAGGAAATACATCATATTGAACGCGGTTACGAGGATATAGTCGATAAACTAGCCAATCTGGGAGCCGATATACGCAGAATTGTGGTACCAAATAATCTGGTAAGCCATGCCCTTTAGGGTATTGATTTTTCATAAAACTTGAGTCAATCGCGAAGATTATAAAACAGATTATATGGACTGTTGCAGAGATAATCGGTTGCAACAGTCTTTTTTGCTAAAAAGGGAGGAACTTCAATGGCGCGGTTTTGCCCGCTTTTCAGCGGCAGCAGCGGGAATTGTACATATATAGGAACCTCGGCGGGCGGGATACTTATCGATGCGGGAGTGAGCGCCCGGCGGATTGAAAATGCCCTGTTGGAGAGAGATATAAACCCTTCTTCAATTGCTGCGATTTTTGTAACGCATGAGCATTCGGATCATATATCCGGCCTTCGCGTTCTGGTTAAAAAATACGGATACAAGGTATATGCTTCCGAGGGAACGATAGCCGCCATTATCGGCAGCGGGATGGCTATTCAGGAAAATGGGCTTGACGTAATATCAGCCAGTGGGATTGCGGCAGCCGATTTGATGGTTACGGGCTTTCATACCTCTCATGACAGCCGCGAAAGTATGGGGTTTCGTATTCAAACGGGTGACGGAAGAACCATAGCCGTTGCAACCGATACCGGATGTATGACGGACGAGGTACGAAGCGCCCTGTGCGGATGTGATCTTGCTCTTATAGAATCAAACCATGATGTTCAGATGCTGAAAAGCGGAAATTATCCTTATTTTCTTAAAAATCGAATACTTTGCGACACCGGCCATCTGTCAAACGATTGCTGTGCCGCCGAGTTGCCGAATCTGGCGAGCGAAGGTATGACGCGATTTTTCTTGGGGCATCTCAGCAGGGAAAACAATCTGCCGGAGCTGGCGTACAGCACAGCGTTAAGGGCGCTTTGTAATGCCGGATTTGTTCAAAATCGGGACTTTATCCTTTCAATTGCGCCGAGAACCGCAACCGAACCGGTAACCGTATTCTAGCATAAAACTTCCCGATGGCTGAAAGGGATGAAACATATTGAGAAATGTCACCGTCGCTTGCGTCGGAAAGCTGAAAGAAGCCTATCTGCGCGACGCCTGCATGGAGTATCAAAAACGGCTTGGGGGTTTTTGCAGGCTTTCGATTGCAGAGGTCGATGAGAAACGGCTTCCGGAAAGGCCGTCTCAGGCGGAAATTGATAACGGAATAGCCGCCGAGGGGCGCAGACTGCTTGAAAAGACCCCGCCCGGCAGTATTCGTGTTGCCTTGTGTATTGAGGGGGAAATGATGTCGTCCCAAAAGCTCGCACAATATCTGGACGGGCTGGCATTGGCCGGTCGGGGGGATGTCACTTTCTATATCGGCGGGTCATGGGGTCTTTCCGAAGAGGTTAAGACTTCCTCGGACCTTAGGCTGTCCATGTCGCCCATGACCTTTCCGCATCAGCTTGCAAGGGTCATGCTGCTGGAGCAGATTTATCGCGCTTTCCAGATATCCTCCGGAGGAAAATATCACAAATAAAAAAATGATTATGTAATGCTGGACAAACCGCTGTAAAGGGGGTCGCTTGGTGGTTAAGCGCAGTATTTTGGAGCGGGTATTGGCGTTTATATATCCGGAACGGTGCTGTTGCTGCGGGAAACCGGTTGCCTGCGGCAGTGTTGTCTGTGAAGCCTGCCGCCCCGAATTGCATAGAATTACCCCACCGGTATGTCCCATGTGTGGGAGGGGGGACGGAGAATGCGGCTGCGGAAGACATAAAAGGCATACCGATCGCTGTGTTGCCCCGTTTTATTACAGCGGGGCGGCAAAATCTGCGTTGCACAGGCTTAAATTCGGCGGTAAGGAATATGTCGCCGAGATGTTCGCGCTTGCTATGGAGCAGACGGTGATAAGAGAATATCGAACCGTAAAATTCGACTGTGTGACTGCCGTGCCGCTTAGCCTATCGGTACAAAAAGCGAGAAAATACAACCAGAGTGTTTTGCTGGCAAAACGGCTGTCAAGCCTTTTAGGGATTACATATCGTGATTTGCTTATAAAGCAGTGTGAAACAATCCCTCAGCGTGAACTGCCCGCCTTTCGCAGAAGCGGCAATGTTCTCGGGGTTTTTGATGTGGCGTTACAGGATATAGAAAGTATGGAATCAGGCTTTAATGTATTGCTGGTCGATGATACCGTAACCACGGGGGCGACGCTTGATGAATGTGCAAAAATGCTGAAGCTTTACGGCGCAAAATATGTATACGCGGTGACTGCCACAGCTTCCCGCTTGCCAGACGATTCATGATATTATATACTTAAGTGTAGCGAATATCCTGTCGGAATATACCATAACAGCAATTAAGTCTTAAAGAACGGAGGTCGTCTATGCCTGGTATCAGCCTTGGTATCGATTTGGGCACTGCCAATGTTACGATATATGTTCCGGGACAGGGAGTGCTGCTGCGTGAACCCTCTGTTATTGCAGTGGATAAACAGACCGAGCAGATGATTGCCTGTGGACAGGATGCGTATACTATGCTTGGGAGGACTCCCGATTCCATATATGCCGTTCGCCCCCTTTCAAGAGGTGTTATTTCCGAATACGATTATGCCGAGCAGATGCTGCGTGCCTTCGTCAGGCGGGTGTGTGCCTATAAGGTGATAAAACCGAGAGCTGCTGTCAGTATACCGTCAAGCATAACCGAGGTTGAACAGCGTTCGGTGGTTCAGGCTGTTCTGGCATCGGGTACCCGCCGTGTAATACTGATTGAGGAATCGGTGGCTTCTGCCATCGGGGCTGGTATTTCAATAGAACAACCCCATGGCTCGATGGTAGTAAATATCGGTGCCGGTACAACCGATATTGCCGTGCTGTCATTAAAGGGCATCGCATCCTCTCTTTCTGTCCGCGTAGGCGGCAATGATTTGGATGAAGCCATATTGAGGTATTTACATAACCGTTATAATCATATTATCGGGCTTTTGACGGCGGAGCAGGTTAAAATATCAATAGGCTGCGCGTTGCCGACAAGGTTTGACAGGAAGGTTGATGTCAAAGGGCGTAATGCGGTAAGCGGGCTCCCCTGCATCCAGACGGTTAGTTCTTCAGAAATTTATGAAGCAATCAGTGACCCAATCCGGGAAATCCTCTCTGCAATTCAGCAGGTGCTTGAAACAACGTCTCCCGAGCTTGCCGGCGATATTATGTCGGAGGGGATATGTCTGGTCGGCGGCGGCGCCATGCTTAACGGGATGGCGGAAGCCATTACCAGATTTACCGGGGTCGACTGCTACGTTGCGGAAAACCCTATGGATTGTGTTGCGGTCGGCACGGGAAAATCGCTTAAATATATTGGGATGATGTTTACAGGCGCCTACGATATCGGGCAGTTCAGCTTTCCGCTGTCAGACTCGGCGAATCTTTAAAGGATATAGGACACAGATAAAAAGGGGCGTTTTTCGGCGCTCTTTTTTCTATGTCGATTATTCGGAGTTTTATCTGGTATTCATCCTTGTGCGCATACGGATTAAACGGTGTATCTTCCGGATTTGTTATCAATATTTTTTGTTATGTCTGATTTAAGGCTTCGGATATTTATGATATAATATATCAGTATTAAAGGGGGTTCCAGAAGATGGAAATAGAAAGAAAGTTCTTAATCGACAGGTTTCCCTGTGAACTGCCGCTTTTGGAGGAAGCTGTGGTCTATCAGGGATATATTTCGGTGAATCCGATTGTCAGGATTCGCAGCATGAAGAGTGAAAATCAAGAAAAATATATTCTCTGTTTTAAAGGCAGCGGTACCCTGGCAAGGCAGGAAACCGAAATCGAGATATCAAAGGAGGTTTTCGACCAACTGAAAAACCTGCTTCAGGCGCCGATGATACGCAAGGATTATAAAGTGTATGGGCTTCCCGACGGCATGAAGCTTGAGTGCAGTCTTGTGGATAAGGGTGAACCTACCGAGTTTATGTTTGCGGAAATTGAGTTTGATACGATTGAACAGGCGCTGAGTTATAGACCGCCGGCATTTCTGGAGCGAGAGGTAACCCAGGACAGATCATACGGTATGGCGGCATACTGGGTTAAAAAATTAAAATTTTATAAAACATTAGAATAAACCGCGAATATCTGCAGAAAATATTGCTGGGTTTCTGACATTATTTACACAGGGAGGAATGGTCGAATGGACTATAACGGGAAAAAGCCAAAGCAAAATAAGCAGAATAAGAACCAGCAAAATGTTCAAAACTGTAACCAGAACCAGTGCAACAACGACAACAATCAGAACAACCGCGCCAAAAACAATAAGCAGCAGGACAAAACATTCTGATACAAATACGTGACGCAGAGCAACTGCCGGCAATAAGTCGGCGGTTGTTTTGCATTTCAACATCGAAACGGATATTAATTTATCTCTCCCTCTTTTATTTCGCGCAGTAACATGCTAAAATTAGATAAAAAGAAACTGGATAGGGAGGAATACCCGTGAACAGTAAAATTAAGGATAAGAACACCGACTTTTTATTTAAGGCAATTTTACATCTCAAAACGATAGATGAATGCTATAGTTTTTTTGAGGATTTGTGTACCGTTGCGGAGATTAAAGCAATGTCGCAGCGTATAGTAGTGGCAAAAATGCTGAGCGATAAAAAGGTATACAGCGATATTGTTGCTGCGACCGGAGCATCTACCGCTACAATCAGCAGGGTGAACCGCTCACTGATTTATGGATGCGACGCATATAATATGATTTTTTCACGTATGGAACAGGAGAAAACAGAGGAATGAGGGGATATGCTGCCTTTGCCGCGTTTTATGACCGACTGATGAAAGAAATTGATTACGCGGCTCTTGCGGATTATCTTCTCAGACTTTTTGAACTTTACTCTCCCGAAAAGAAGCCTGAAACACTGCTTGATTTGGCCTGCGGTTCGGGCAGTCTTACTATTGAGCTTGCAGTGCGCGGTATTGATATGATTGGGGTTGACGGCTCCGCCGATATGCTCATGAAGGCGACTGAAAAAGCCGACAAGGCAGGTATGCCGCTGATGCTTTTATGTCAGGATATGCGTAAGCTTGATTTATACGGAACGGTAAACGGCGCGGTCTGTGTTCTTGACAGCTTGAACCATCTTTGCCGCACAAGCGAGTTGTTCGAGGTTTTTAAAAGGCTGTTTTTGTTCATCGAACCGGGCGGATTGCTGATCTTTGATGTAAATACCATCTATAAGCACCGATATGTGCTTGGAAATAATTCTTTCGTATTTGAGGAGAAGGATTTCCTCTGTATATGGCGTAACCGGCTTATCGGCAGTACCGCAGAGGTCGATATACAGCTTGATTTTTTTGTTGAGCAAGACGGTTGTTATACCCGTTTGACCGATAATTTGCGGGAACGTGCATACGCCGCGAGAACCCTTAACCATCTTTTGTCGGACGCCGGATTTGAAGTGCTGGCGGTGTACGACGATATGTCAATCAAACCGGTTAAGCGGGACAGTGAACGCATGGTCTATGTTGCAAGAAGAAGGTAAGGAAAGGTTAATAACAGAATGGATGAAAAAGGCAGGATTATCCGTTGCATTACAAAGGATGCGACCGCCGTTGCCATAGTGATGGATTCAACCGCGATTGTTGCAAGGGCTGAGCAGATACACAAAACATCGGCGGTAATTACAGCCGCTCTTGGGAGGGCTCTTACCGCCGCGTCAATGATGGGCATTATGCTGAAAGGTAAGGATCACAGTATTACGATAAAGATTAACGGCGGAGGCCCTGCAGGCACGATTATGGCGGTATCGGACAGCATGGGAAACCCGAGGGGATACGCGGTGAATCCGGTGGTTGAGCTTCCGCGGCGTGTGGACGGCAAGCTTGATGTGGGTTCGGCTGTCGGGAAAGACGGTCTGATTTATGTAATGCGTGATACCGGCGGTTCAGAGCCGTATATAGGATGCACGCCTTTAGTTACGGGCGAAATTGCCGAGGATATAACAAATTATTATGCGAACAGTGAACAGATACCGACTGTGTGCGCGCTTGGCGTACTTGTGAATCCGGATTTGACGGCCAAGGTGTCAGGCGGATTATTATTACAGCTGCTGCCGTTCTGTCCCGAAGAGGTGATAAACCGGGTTGAGAAAAATATTGCTTCACTGCCTTCAATGACCTCTATGCTGGACAGCGGGATGTCTATTAATGATATCGCTGATAAAGTCCTTGCAGGATTTGAGTATGAAATCATGGACGAATATGAGCCCGAATACCATTGCGGATGCTCAAAAGACAGGATTGCGCGCGCCTTCTCCACCATGCAGCCGGATGAGATTCGCAAGCTTCCGGATGAATCCGGGAATGCGGAGGTCATCTGCCATTTTTGTAACCGGGCATATAAGTTTTCAATCCATGATTTAGAGGAAATTATTAAAAGTTCAGGAAACTGATAATGAATGTCGGTTCAGCGTAATATAAGTAATAATTTTTTAAAAAAGATATTGTATTTACCGCGATGTTTTGCTATAATGAGCCCTGTTCCCCGAAAACGGGGGGCAGTTAGTTGGTGTTGATGGCGGTGAGGGTACACCCGTTCCCATTCCGAACACGGCAGTTAAGCTCATTTGCGCTGAAGATACTTGGCTGGAAGCGGCCCGGGAAAATAGGTAAATGCCAACACATAAAAGCAACCGGTCAAAAGGCCGGCCCAGATTGCTGATAAACCCGCCGGGAAACGGCGGGTTTTGCATATGAAAGCCTCAATTAAACAAGGCTTTGACTTCAAATAGAAAAAGAAGACCTCCAATGTTAAGATGGTACGGACTTGCCGACCGCACCGAAACAAAGGAGGAATTTAAAATGAATAATTTAATTATAAACTTTACGGGAGTTTTTTATCATCATGAGGATGACATCCGGAGCAGGATTCGCATCCGCCGCTGCATCCGACACATTCACCCTTCTTGGATTTTTTTCTTATATATCTGACCGCCAGCGCGAACAATCCGATTATAATTATTGATATTATTATGGTCGCAAGATTCTGTGCAATCCATGCAAGCATATGTATTCCTCCTGTTATGACGTCGCCTTTTGTGGCGGCTTGATTTTTTTATTGCTATCGGGTCTGACTACAAGCCAGATAAGTATGAGTGCGGCGGCTATCGCCGCAATTGTTCCTGCCGAAACGGTATGACCGAGGAACAGCACCCTGCCGAACTGGTAAATAAGCAGCGAAATGATATAGGCAAGTGCGGTCTGATATCCGACAGCAATCAATGTCCATTTGACACTGCCCATTTCGCGGTGTATTGCTCCGATTGCCGCTACACAGGGGGCGCAAAGCATGTTGAAAACCATAAAAGCGTATGCGCTGACCATACTGAACATCCCTGCAACCGAAGCAAGCAGTGCCGGGGTGCTTTCCGCTCCTTCGGATACACCCAGCAGAACGCTTAGTGTGCTGACCACGTTTTCCTTGGCGGCCAGTCCGGTGACGGTCGCAACTGCCGCCCTCCAGTCGCCAAAGCCCAGCGGTGAGAACATTGGAGTGATAAAATGCCCGATACTTGCAAGAATGCTCTCGTCCTGATCCACCATTCGCAGGTTCCATCCGAAGTTGCTTAGAAACCAGATAAGTCCGCTGGCGACAAATATGACGGTACCCGCCTTGACAATAAAGGCTCTGCCCCTTTCCCATATATGCAAAAACAAGTTTTTGGCGGCGGGCATGTGATATTGCGGGAGCTCCATAACAAAGGGAGAGGGCTCTCCTGAAAACAGCGGTGTTTTCTTGAGGATAATGCCCGAAAGAATAACCATCAAAATGCCGAGAAAATACATCGAGGGTGCGACCCACCATGACGAGCCGGGAAACATTGCGCCGGCAATCAGCGCGATAATCGGCAGTTTGGCGCCGCAGGGTATAAATGTGGTAACCATGATGGTCATTTTTCGGTCTTTTTCGCTTTCAATGGTACGGCTTGCCATGATACCCGGCACGCCGCAGCCCGAGGATATCAGCATGGGGATAAAGGATTTTCCCGACAGTCCGAGCTTGCGGAAAATGCGGTCCATAATGAAGGCGACCCGCGCCATGTAGCCGCAGTCCTCGAGGAAGGAGAGGAAGAAAAAGAGTATCATCATTTGGGGAACAAACCCCAATACCGCCCCGACACCCCCGATGATGCCGTCGACTATCAGGCTTTGCAGCCATCCGGCGGCGCCGACAGACTCAAGCAGGCTTGATACGCCGCCCGTTATCCATGAACCGAAAAGGGTTTCGTTCATCCAGTCGGTGACAATGGTACCGACCGAGCTTACCGATATGTAATAGACAATGAACATCACCGCCGCGAATATCGGGAGGGCAAGCCAGCGGTTTGTTACAATCCGGTCGATTTTATCCGAAGCAGACAGCTTGTTTAAATTCCTCTGCAGGCTCTCGGCGGCAATCGAGGTAACCCGCTCATATCTTTCGTTTGTAATGATACTTTCGCTGTCGTCGTCCAGCTCGGCTTCGCACACCTTGATGAAATTCTCGATTTTATCCAAATCAGACTGTGAAAGCGCCAGCTGCTCGCGCACCTTTTCATCCCGCTCGAACAGCTTAATCGAATACCAGCGTTTCAGCACCTCGTTGGCGACCTTGTTTTTTAAAACATGTCCTATCATTCCGAGAGTGCTTTCAACCGTTTCGCCGAATTTCAGCGGTGCGGGCGGGCTGAATTTTACCTGTCTTACAGCGGCCAGCGCTGCCTGCATGGAGCCGTCTCCTTTGACGGCCGAGGTCTCCACTACGGGACAACCGAGCGCTGCCGAAAGCCGATCGGGGTTGACTATGTCCCCGCTTTTTTTGACGACATCCATCATGTTGAGGGCAATTACCATAGGTATGCCGCATTCCATAAGCTGACTCGTCAGATAGAGATTGCGCTCAAGATTAGAGGCGTCGACAATATTGAGTATAACATCGGGTCGCTCCAAAACAAGAAAATCCCGAGTAATCACCTCTTCCATAGTGTAGGGAGAAAGCGAATAAATACCCGGCAGATCGACGATGATCACTTGGGGCCATTTTTCACGACCGGGTTTACCGATCATGCGGAGTCTGCCTTCTTTCTTTTCAACCGTAACGCCCGGCCAGTTTCCCACATACTGATTGCTGCCGGTCAGATCGTTAAACAGTGTTGTTTTTCCCGAGTTGGGGTTGCCGACAAGTGCAATTTTAATCTTTTTCATTGGGCTCATGCCTTTCCGTCAGGACAATCATTTATATATTTTATGTGCAAAGTGACATGGTTATAATATGCCCTGCAAAAACGCCGCCTTAGTTAGCGTAGGCTAACCCGCGTCGGTTAAAAAAGGATGATTACGATTAACCGTAAAGAAAAACGTTCACCCATTATTTCGACTATTCAACAATTATATTTTCGGCATCCGCTTTGCGGATGGTAAGTTCATATCCTCTGACAGTGACTTCGAGCGGGTCTCCGAGAGGGGCAACCTTGCGTACCGTGATGTTGGTGCCTTTTGTGATACCCATGTCCATAATCCGGCGTTTGAGTGCTCCCTCGCCGGCAAGCCGTACCACGACAGCCGATTTCCCGCACTGCATATCACGTAATGATCTCATGGTATCACTCTCCTTTTTCAATAGCAGTTTACCATGGCTTACTTGAGTTGTCAATGGCTAATTCGGAAGATTTTTAAGGGAAATTCAAAACCTTTTTATACATA
>LSQX01149865.1_pt1 | contig 18177 bp, 12 predicted proteins | sample 654561 | NCBI WGS metagenome assembly LSQX01 (sample SAMN04489861, study PRJNA283612) | anaerobic digester metagenome | isolation source: 4 biogas reactors fed with cattle manure at either 37C or 55C with and... | place: Denmark: Kongens Lyngby | collected 2014
CGGTGATCTTCTTTGCGTGAGCTGAGGTAAGAGCGCCTTTCATCTTCGTGCCGTCCTGCGCGAAAGCGTATACCAGCCTGCCGTCAACCGCGCCGTATCCGCACATCACCGATTCAAAATCCCCCTCATCGGGAGTGCCGAAAATCTTATCGGCTTCGGTCGGTTCGCGGCGGATAAACGCGCCGAGCTCAGTGAAAGTCCTCTCATCGAAGAGACCGGATATTAAATCCCGGGCAGGCGAAGACTCATTTTCGAGCTGTTCACGGAGCTGTGCTGAGTTCTTGTCGTTTTTCACTTAATTGCTTCCAATCTCCGGCATTGTATTTGTATAAAACCCGCTCGCCTGTCGGCTGCGTGCGGATATAATTCGATTATGGGATGTGTTTAAATATGTTTAACCCATTTTCCCCCATTATACAGAATATATTGTACCTTAAAACGCACTTGCTTTTAAAGCGGAATTATTAAACGATGTGTTAATAAAGACAAAATGTTACACATATGAAAACAACGATTAACATTCGTGATTTACATTATTGTATTAAAGCTGCAAAAATAAAAGACAGAACAATAAAAAACCTCCCGGCTGTTCAGGACGGGAGGTTTATGAGCTTATATAAATTTATTTAAACCAGATGTTAGTACAAAACAGAATAAACAGAGCGATGGCGCCGCCGAAAATCAGTGCGACAAAGAGCCCCGCCAGGACGGTATGAAAGGTGACTTCTCCGGCGGTTTTCCGATCGATACCGGAAGCAGGTAAAGAGGAGTTTTCGGAGTTTACGGGTTCTTTCTCTTCCCGGAGTTTATCCCGCTGTTTTCGGAGAAATCCCCGAAGCCCGGTGTTATACGGCATACCTTCGATATTCATCGGCGCTATAACGCGGCCGTCGTCATCGTCGTATTGTCTGCGCTTCATCGCTTAAATACCGGCGGTGGAGATATTCTCCTGCTTGTTAAGTTCGATATCCCTCGCCTTGATTATCGCATCAACATCCTCGACGGTCTTGTTGTCGTCGTAAAGATGGCATACCACAAAGTGATCCTTCTCGACTTCAAATGTCTTCGGAGTCTCTTTTTTGCACTTATCCATGCAGTAACGGCATCTTGTGTGGAACTTGCATCCGGCGGGAGGATTGGCAGGAGACGGAATTGAGCCTTCAAGCGGTATCTTCTGCATCTTGTATGTCGGATCGGGAACCGGGATAGCCGAGAAAAGCGCCTGAGTATAAGGATGGCACGGATGTGAGAAGATCGACTCTTTATCGCCGGATTCGACAAGCGAACCCAGATACATTACGCCTATCGTATCGGAAATATGCTCGACGACGGATAAGTCGTGAGATATAAAGAGATACGCAAGGTTGAATTTTTCCTGAAGGTCGCTCAGCAGGTTAATTATCTGCGCCTGAATCGAGACGTCGAGCGCCGAAACCGGCTCGTCGCAGACGATGAAGCTGGGGTCGAGGGCAAGAGCGCGGGCTATGCATATGCGCTGCCGCTGACCGCCGGAAAATTCATGAGGATATCGGTCTTTGTGATAAGGCTGAAGACCGCAGTTTCTCATAACCGATGTTATATAATCGTTGAACTCATCCTTCGGCACTATATTGTGCTGGCGGACGGCTTCGCCGATTATCTCGCCGACCGGCATTCTCGGAGAGAGGGAGGAATACGGGTCCTGGAAGATGATCTGCATTCTCGGCCGTATATCTCTCAGCCGATGCTGATTCAACGAATAGACATCCTCTCCGTCAAAAAGCACTTCTCCGGCGGTTTTTGGTACAAGGCGGAGTATGGTACGTCCGACCGTGGTTTTTCCGCATCCGGATTCGCCGACAAGCCCCATGGTCTGACCTTTTTTGATCGAAAAAGTTACTCCGTCGACTGCTTTAACGTACCCGGTAATGCGGGAGAAAAGTCCGTTTCTGATCGGAAACCAGGTTTTAAGATCGGCGACTTCTATTATGTTATCATTGTTGTGAACGATAGCTTTTGCCGCATTGTTTGCGGTATTCATATTTTCGCTCATTTGCTGCCGCCTTTCTCGGTATTGGTTTCGATGCGGGAATTTATATTGTTCTCATAAAGCCAGCAGCTGACCTTGTGAGTTTCGCTGATGCTTATAAACGGAGGATAAGCGCCGTCGCAGCGCGCAATGCAGGAGGAGCAGCGATCCTTGAAATAACAGTAATCCGGCATATCGATAGGGTTGGGAACATTGCCGGGAATGTTGTAAAGCCTGTCGACCCGGCGATTTATAACCGGTTTCGATTTCATAAGTCCGAGGGTGTAAGGATGCCGCGGATCCTTGAAAATATCCATTGAGGTACCGCTTTCGATAACCCGTCCGGCATACATAACGACGACATAGTCCGCCATCTCGGCGATGACGCCCAGGTCATGGGTTATCAGCATGATTGAGCTGTTAATCTTTTCTTTGAGGGTTCGAAGCAGATCGAGGATCTGCGCCTGTATCGTAACGTCGAGAGCCGTCGTCGGCTCATCGGCAATGATCAGCGAAGGGGAGCAGGCAAGCGCCAAGGCTATCATGACTCTCTGACGCATACCGCCGGAGAGCTCGTGCGGATACATTTTATAAACGCCTTCGGCATTTGCGATACCGACGGTTTGCAGCATTTCTACAGATCGATTCTTGACATCTTCCTTAGACATATCGGGATTATGCAGCGCAATGACTTCATCAAGCTGCATTCCGATCCTGAAAACCGGGTTAAGCGAAGTCATCGGCTCCTGGAAGATCATGCTGATCCGGTTGCCGCGGATCTTCTGCATATGCTTTATCGGTACTTTTGCGATGTTGACTGCCTTATCTCCCAGGTTGAAGCGCATCTCTCCCTTGACGATCTGTCCCTGAGGACGCTGCAGCAGCTGCATTATCGAAAGGGAGGTAACCGATTTTCCGCAGCCGGATTCGCCGACTATTCCGACGGTTTTACCGCGCGGAACTTCAAAGCTTACTCCGTCGACGGCCTTTACCGTTCCGACATCGGTAAAGAAATAGGTATGAAGATTATCGACTTCGAGAATGTTATTTTTGTCGTGCATCTCGGTCGTATATTCTTCGGGAGAAATATTCTTCCGGTTATATTCCTTTTCGAAAGCGGAGACGATCTTGCGGTTCCGGCGGGAAATCTCCCGGGACTCCTTCGCCGTAAGGTAGTTTACGTTTTTTACCGCCGCTTTGGTTTTGACTTCGCTTTCGTTATTCTGTATATTCATTTCGTCTTTATCTGGCATGATATTCTGACCTCATTTGTTGTTTTCGTCTTATTTCAATGGTCATCTCTTCATCTTCGGGTCGAATGCATCGCGCAGACCGTCGCCGATGAAGTTGAATCCAAGCACCGTTATAAGGATCAGAAGACCTGCGGGTATCCAGGCAAAGGTGTAGTTTGTCAGAACATAGCTGTCGTTTACCGCATTGACGATGTTTCCCCATGAAGCATAGGGATACTTGACTCCCAAGTTAAGGAATGACAGCGTGGCTTCGGTAAGAATTACCGAACCGAGACCCATTGTGGCATAAACTATCAGCTGAGGGATAACGTTTGGGATGAGGTGATGGAAGATACGCCTGCGGGTAGACATACCCAGCGCTTCTTCGGCAAGCATGAATTCCTGCTCGCGGAGCGAAAGTATCTGACCTCTGACAACACGGGCTATGCCGGTCCAGCCTGTAATACCGAGCACCACCATCAGAAGATAGATACGCAGGGTGGGGTCGATTTTCAGCGTGCCCATTATGGTACCGAGTATGATATAAAGCGGCAGCGTTGGGATGCAGTTCATCGTATCGACGATACGCATGATGATGGTATCCGGTATTCCGCCGAAATATCCGGATATGCCGCCCATTATAACGCCGATTACCATTTCTATCAAAATAACGACAAATCCGATTGAGAGCGAGATTCTTCCGCCGTACATAAGACGGGTAAGCATATCCATGCCGGCGCCGTTAGTGCCCACCCAGTGCTTTAAAGAGGGGGAAGCATACGTGTCAAGCAGGTCGACTTCGGTTACAGACTGGATAGTAAATTCCATATCCCGGCGGATAACGGTATATTCGATCTCTTCGCCGCTTTCGTCGGCCATTGTAAAGGTTTCGGCGTTTTCAACGATAGCTTTTTCCACGGCGTCGCGGAAAGGTATGCTGATAAACCGTCCGGCGGCTGCCGATGTTACGATAAGGTTGGAGATGTCTGCAAAGGGCTCTCCGTCCCTGAGTATCGTAATCTTGGTTTCTCCGTATTCAAGCGTATACTTAACGCCGTCGGCTTCAAAGGAGGTTTCGCCCGCAGTCATCGCAAGCTCGGAGTTTTTCTGAAGCTCGAAGCTGATATCGCTTTCCTGAGCGTAAGGGTTGAATAAATCCTTTGTCAGAAGGACGGTTTCGGTAAGCGTATAAATATACGAGGATCGTTTAGAAGAGAAAATGTGATATTCGGTATTATCTGCAACAAATTTGTCGGCGCCCGATGCAACCGCTTCTGCGGCAGCGTCATTAAATCCCGAAGGGAGAGAAGCGTCGGATTTTGGAGTTATCGTTACATTATCGCCGAGAGAAATGAAATCGGCAACCACATTTTCCTCTCCGAGCAGATAGGTATCGTCCTGCGAAAGCGTTTTGATATGATAGGTGCTTCCGGCCGAAGTAAAGCTGTCCTTGCGGTTGTTCGCAGCCAGAACAAAAGCCGCCTTGTCAATAGAGTCGAAATCATATCCGGGCGCGGTGGTGTAATAATAGTTGGTGTTGTAAGTCGCGCCGGCATAAGTCTGAGTTTCTCTCTCGACTTTCATGAACTGCTGAATTTCGCCGTAAGGGGAGAAATACGGTCCTATGAAAGAAAAGACAAACATTGCAGCTATGGTTATAAGTCCGATAACCGCAAGCCGGTTGCGGAAAAACCGCTTGATAACAAGCATCGAGGGGGAAAGCACCCTGACGCGCTGTTCATCGCCGAGAGAGGCAGATGTCGAAATATGCTGTTCGTCCTTTAAATTTTTATTATCCTTGTTTGCCATCAGTCGTTCCTCCTTCAGTTTACGCGTACCCGCGGGTCGACCACGGCATACAGGATATCGGCAATAAGTGTTCCGACCAGCGTCAGAATAGCCATAAACATCAGATAGAACATGGAAAACGGAATATCACCGCTGATCATGGCGTTGTAGGATGTATAACCTATGCCGGGGATCGCAAAAAGCTGCTCGGTTATCATTGCGCCGCTGAAAAGGCCGGGCAGAGTGCCGCCGACCATCGTTACGACCGGTATAAGGGTGTTGCGGAAAGCGTGAAGGTTGATTACCTTGCTTTCGGGAAGTCCTTTTGCCCGTGCGGTGCGAATATAGTCGGAGTTGAGCACTTCGAGCATATTTGTACGGGTATAGCGCATCAAAAATCCGATTGAAACTATGGTAAGTGTCGTTATCGGAAGAATAAAATGCCGAACGACGTCAAGGAACTGGCCGAAAGGCGATAACTGACCGTAAAAACGGCCAACCTTTCCGTTCAGCGGCAGGATTCCCAATTTCACCGAGAATAAAAGCTTAAGCAAAGTTGCAAAGAAGAAAGAAGGCAGCGATATTCCGATAAGGGCGAAGACGGTTATTGCATAGTCGGTTCTGGTATACTGCCTCGTTGCGGCGCGAATTCCGAGAGGAATCGCAATTACGAGCTCGAGAACGAGGGAGATAAGCGAAAGGAAGAAGGAATCCCAGACTACCTCTTTAAATTTTTCGGTAACCGGTTTATTATACATCCAGGAGTCGCCGAAATCACCCGTGATCGCATGGCTGAGCCATTTGAAGAAGCCAATGATCGGATTTCCGTCCATCTGGTAAACTTCGTTCAGCTGAGCAAGACATTCGGAGTAGCTTTTGGCTCCCGGAAGAGCAGACATTTCACGTGCCTTAGCTTCGATAAAGGAGACCGGCAGTGCGCGCATAACGGTATAGATGACCGCCGATACCAAAAACAGTATCAGAATGCTCAAAAGCAGTCGCCGGATCAGGAATTTCCACATAAAACTGTACCTCAAACGTATATAGATTGCAGTATTGGGTTGATATACAGGCCATGATAAAAATACCATGGCCGGCATATAAACCCAACAAAGCAAGCCCAACTGTTGCAAGTCGGGCTTGCTTTGGAAATCAGATTGAATCTGAGTTTTTCAAAGGCTTATTGAGCCTGATAAACCTCAAGATTTTCAATGTCATTCATCCAGCCCCAGTAAGTGGTGATGTCGGGAGTAATGGTGTCGATATTGACGCGCTCGGTGCTGAAGATGATGATGTTCTGACGCTGATAGGAAGGAACCTCAAGCGCCCAGTCGATAATGATGTCGAGGCAGGCTTTGTAAGTAGACTTACGGTAATCCTGGTCGGCGGACTGGCGTGCATCGATTATAAGCTGGTCGAGGTTCGGATCGTCGATACCGTAGTGGTTCGAATCGGAGCCGCCTCTGCCAACGATGCCGGAGCTGTGATATACCTGATACATATCCGGGTCAATGGTTGCGCCCCAGGCTGCAGTCCAGATTTCCTGGTTGTGAGCATCAAGGCGATCCCAGAGGATGGAGCTGTCGGTGAGGTCATTGATGTTGAGGGTTATGCCGATAGTTCCGAGGGCATTTGCAGCGTTGGAGAGAACCTGGAAGTTCGGGTGGTCTCCGGTGCCGTCGCCGGGAATAAGCGCTTCATAAGCGAGCTTCGCCCCGTCGGGAGCTGCGGTGAATTTGCCCGAGCCTTCGTCATAGGTGTATCCTGCAGCCTTGAGGAAGCCCTTCGCGGCTTCGAGAGCGGCAGCATACTTGGCTTCGGCGTTCATGTCGGCGGTATAGATATCCTTGCCGTCAACGTCGACCGAGAAAGCGACCTTATAGTCGGCATCGGACTTCTGAGGAGCCGCCCATGAGGTGTTGGAAATCGGATAGTTGATAACGGAAGCTGCGTCGCCGTAGTAGGAGTTGATCGCAACATCGCGGTAAACCGCAATAATGGTGGCAATGGCTTTGCGCAGATTCTTGGACTCTTCCGAGCTGGACTTGCCGCCTACATTGATAGTGTCGGCGTTAAGACCGATATATCCGTAACCGAGGTTGTCAACAGCGTTGGTGGTAATGACGGAACCGTCAAGTTCGCCGCCGTTGATGTCGCGGATCTGCTGGAATTTGGCTTTAGAGCCGGAGGGGTCGGAAACGTCGGCGTCGCCGGTGGTAAGCGAGGTGATTTTATCGTCGTCGCTCATTTCCTTGAACTGGATGGTAGCGATCTTCGGGCAGCCCTTGAAGTAATGCTCGTTGGCTGCGAAGTAAACGACTTTGTCTTTGTATTCAACAAACTTGTAGGGGCCTGCGCCCATCGGGAAATTGGTCTTCGACTGAACGACGGAAAGATCGCCGAAGTCGTGGCCGAACTTGTTGTTGTCGTAATCGTACTTGGTTTCGTCGCCGTAGTAGTGCATCGGAGCGATGGAAATACCGCAGATCGAGTAGATAGCCGGAGCTTCAAAGCCCTCGGTGGTAACTTCTACTTTGTATTTGCCGGTCTTCTTGATACCGGAAATGTTCGGAACACCTGCTCCGCCCATCGCTTCGTCCTTCGAACCGTACTGAAGAATGAATGCGGTATCGGCGGTGCCGTGAACGTCGGTGTCGTCAGCAGCTTCGGTGCCGAAATAAGCATCCGGGTCGCCGCCGTAGGCCTGATAGGTGGATTCGTAGTAGTCGTCAATGGTCGGGAAAGTGGAGGTGAGGTCATAAGTCTTGCCGGCGCCGGTTGTGAAAGTGCCGTCTTCGTTCTTGGTTCCAAAGCCCCACATTACCATGCCGAAGGCTACCTTAAGTCCTTCGTTGGCGGTGATTTCCTCGGCTGACATGCCGAAATAGTCCTGGGAATAGCCGAGATAGTTGTTGATAACATAGTCAACGATTGCCTGGTTGTCGTCTTTCCAGGTCTGCTTCATCAAATCCCAGTAAGCGGTCTGAAGCTCCTGAGTCCAGGAGTCGGAGGAAGACCACTGATGATCTTCGCCGGCAGCGTAAATGTCCTTGACCATCTGCGAATATTTCGCATAAACTTCGTCGGTGGTCTGTGTCCTATAGTTGTTAAGGCCGACGATCGAATAGGACGAAAGGGTGGTTGAGCCGACATAGGAAGGATCGAGGAAGACATAATAGTTGAATATAATGTCGTCGGCGGTCATTTCGACGCCGTCGGAGAAGAGAACACCCTTCTTGAGCTCGATCTTGTAGGTGGTGGTGGCGACGGAACCGTCGTCATTCTTCTTCTGCTCTACGTTGATGTTGGAAATACCCTTGTAGTTGTATTTCGTGCCGTTGTATTCGACATCTTCGCCTTTAATGGCGTTGTAGATGATACCGCCGGCGCGGTCGGTGGTGAGCAGCGAAAGCTGGGTCATTCCGGCGACGTCCTGGTCGTAGGCGGTGTCGGCATAATAGGGCGAGAACTTCTCGCTGAAGGGTGAATAAGCTACTACAAGAGGTGTCGTAATAGTCGGTGCGGTTGCAAGAGATTTGCCGCATGACGTGAGTGTCGCGGCAACTCCCGCGAACATGACACACGCCAGTACGGCGGCTAATATTTTCAGCCGTTTTTTCATGGTATTGTTCCTCCTAAAATAATAATAGAATGCTTAGAAAAAATTATAGCATACTTCGACAGCAAAGTCAACACATATTGTTTAAAAATTGAAGAAAAGTGTAATAATCTGCTTAAAATCTCAACGCATTACCGTGCTAATACGCTAAAATAATGTGAAAATAAACAATTGAAAGATAACATAAATTCGAAAATTTCAATAAAATCGAAGAATAATAAATCCCGCCGAAACGGCGGGAGATTTGCTTTTATTCCTCGTAATATTTGCTGTGCCTCATGCCATCAGGGCCGACGCGGGTCTTCTTTCTCCGGTTGTATAAAAGCCATATCGCGGCGGATAATGCCGCAGCCGCGGCAACTGCGCCCAGTATCCAGATAAGGGTAAGATCCTCTGAGGAAGCGCCGAAAATTCCGTTTGAAGGCTCAACAAAATAAACGGTTTCCGGAGCTGTATCAACCGTGTTTACCGTTACTTCTTCGACTGCCGTGGTAACCGGAGCATCGGTTTCGGTGATTTCGGTATCAGGGGCGGTTGTGTTGACGGAAAAGCCCTGTTCATCGGTTATTTCGACTCCGATAAGCGGGTCTATCTTCGTAACCGGAGGAGCGAGGGTGACGGTAACATCTTCGGTCGTTTCATCGGAAGTCTCCCCCGATGTGGTTTCATCCGATGTGGTTTTTGCATCGGTGGTTTCGGCTGTTATCGGAGGATGGTTATTTCCGGAATTTGGCTGTCCGCTTCCGCTTTTGATAAGTTCTCCCGAACCGGTTGTAATGTATGTGCTTCCGTCTCCGTTGTAAACGGTCAGGTTCTTGGAAGAACCCGCCAAAGCCGCAAGCGAATCGTCGGAAAGATCCCCGGCGGCTATTATTGCGGAAAGCTTCGAGCAGCCTGCAAAGGCTCCTGCGGCGATATTCCTGACCGAAGCCGGCAGTGTCACCGATGCAAGTGATGTACAGTTTTTGAATGCTCCCGAATCTATCGATGCGAGACCGTCATGCAGCGTCAGAGTCTCAAGCTTTGAGCATCCGGAGAAGGCGCCTTCTCCGATTTCTTCGACAGGTCCTACGAAGCTTATCTGTGTAAGATTTTTGCAGCCGGCAGCGGCATATTTTGATATCTTTGCTATATTTGCCGGAACGGAAAAGCTGTCTCCTGATTTCGCCCTCGGATAGTATACAAGGCTTAATTTGCCTTCGTCTGCGCGGTAAAGCACTCCGTTTGACGATGTATAGACGGTGTTTCCGCTTTCAACATTGATTTCTTCGACCGAGGAGGCGAATATGGTGTTGGCGGAAATGACCGCCTCATCCCCGACGGATGTAACCGAAGCGGGAATACCGATCTTAGTCGCCCCGCTCGATTTGAAAGCATCGGAGGATATCATCGTAACGGTTTTGCCGTCAAGTTCCGACGGAATGTCAATTTCTCCCGAAGCTTTGCATTTCAGGATGGTTATGCCGGTGGGATTGCTTATATATGTAAAATCGCCCGAAAGTTTTGCTATTTCATGAGCAGATGCGGGAAACAGGGCTCCGATGAGAACAGAAAAAGCGATAACCGATAATGCGGCGATTCTTGCGGGAGAACGCATTGTCATCAAATCCGTCCTTTCCTTAATATACAGTAAATGGTGTCAGTCGAACTTCCATTCGCCGTGAGACGGCGAACGCCGTTTTTCAATGATTGCACCGCGGGTAATTCTGACCGTCAGAAGTATTGCGCAGAAAAACGCCAGCGCTGTCAGGGCATAAACGATTTTCATATCGGATCCGGCGGAGGCGGATTTTTTCCAGTCGTTCTGCTGCATCAGGAAATACTCGCGAAGATTTTCGGAATCGAGCGTAAAGCTTCCGACTCTTACTTCATCTATCAAAAGAGAGGGCGAGCCCAAAGGCTTTCCGTCGTAGCTTGACAGCCAGACGCGTATCGTATCCGTTGATCCGATATGGTCTTTGTAGTCGGAAAGGTCGCAGACCGCAGTCTGCCATCCGTTTTCGGAAACCTGCCCGGAACAGATAATCGAACTTCGTCCGGAGCAGAGCATTACCGTAAGCTGTGCCTGTGACGTTCCCTCCGGAAGGGATACAACGGCGATATCAAGGGTAAGCACCGGCGACTTCGAGAGATCAAGAGGATAGTCAAGAACATAAAACAAACCTCCGAAGCTCTTTCTTTCGTTAAGGGCGTAATTCAGCATAAGCAGACCGTCACGGGAGGAAAGTCCCGACTTCCATTCGGTCGATACAACACCGGTCCCGAAAGAGAGGTTTAAAATATCTTTTTGCGAGTCGAAGCTGTTCAAAGCATAAACCCCGCTCAGACCGTTCGGAACAGTGGGGCTGAACAAGGTGTCGGCAAAATTGCGGCTGACGGCGCGGTTGTAATCGAGTCCGGGTATCAGCTGAGCCCAGTCGGTATACCCGAGCGAATTGAGCGCTCCCGAAGTATAATCGAGGGTATCGGCGGTATCTATCATACCGAAGGTTTCCCCCAAAGCCTCCGCGTCCGGAACGGAGATCACAAGCGCTTTTGCGGTATTGCAGAGACTTGAGCTGAGTTTGTAAAAAGCGTATGAATATTGAATTTCGTCCGCACCCGATGCCGCCGTCACCATAACATCTCTGGTTTTTTCTTTGAAAAGCAGATCTTTTCGGTTGAGAAAAACATCAAAGAGTTCATAGTTGTCGGCGGAAATGATTGTTTTCGGAGTATCGGATGAACCTGAATTCAGCGTGTCGGGAAATCCCGGAGATGTAAGTCTTCCGGCGGGAAAATTAAGCTCGATCCCCCAGTTGAAATCGCCGGAGCTTTCCACAGCGGCATCAAGCGCCGAAAGAAACTTTCCCGTCCCGTAACGATTCGGATTGTCGGAAGGATAACCGTCAAAGAGCAGCGAGCTTACCGAAGTCATGATCCTTATAGGACCTGCCGCGGTACGCATCGATGTGTATGCCGAACGAAGGGTAAGCGCATAGCTTTCGGCAAACCGTTCGAGGGAAGCTCCGTTTTTTGACCAGCCGGTTCTCACTTCATTTACCGAATCGCCGATGATGTAGCCGTTTACCCGCGTATCGCCTTCTTTTGACCATCTTGATGCGATGAAGCTGAAAATGGCGCGGTAAAGTTTCATCCCATCCGGAGTATCGGTGTTGAAGGCTGCTTCTGAGCCTTCCGTCCATCCGGGAGCGCAGAGCGCTTCATTGAGTGCTTCGTTTGAGGTCGGTCTGAGAGTAAGCTTCATGTAGATGCATGCGCCGCTGCTCCTGACAGAAGCAAGAATTCTCTGAACCGACTGATAATAGGACGGTTCAAAGTAGTAAGTTGTTCCCTCATATTCATACTGTACCGAAGTTATTTTCGGACTGTAAAGCCTTTCGAGGGCAATCGGTATAACTACGGTTGAAGCACCGTCAAAATAAACGAGTCTCGAAGCCGCTGCGATATCGGGGGAGGAGCTTGTCGAAATACCCTTCAGCGCGGGAATATCCTTGAACGAAGCCGGAGATGTGCACGCCGCTTCGGGATTTGTGATGAAAGAATCATCTATTGCCAAATAGTCTTCTCCGTTGACAAGCGCAACAACGAATCTGTCGGAGGGGTAATTGCCGTGACCGTCGGCTGTGAATCGGAAATCAGCCGAAGCCCTTTCCCGGGCGATCGGCTCGAGTCCGTTGAGTGCGTTTGAGAGGTCAAGCGTAGGATCCGTCTGGAAAAGACAAATATCGTTATACATATTATCAAAGGCAACATATTCGGAAAGCGTACCGGTAACGGTCACTTTTCCGGAACCGTCGGCAAGGCAGCTGTCGATCTTTCCGAGCGGATCCGGTTCCGGTTTATATGTTGAAGCCGGATGAATCGCTTTGATTTCAAGGAAAGCCTGTGAATGCTCGCCGAATGACGTGATGCCGTCAAATACAAACCTCAGCTGCGTAAATTCGCTTTCGCCGTCCTTCGGCAGAGAGAAATAAACAAGCTGCTCACCGTCGGAAAGCTCTGCCATTTCACCCATATTCTCGGCAAAGCTCATCCTTTCGGCGGTTGTATGCTGCAGCGAAACGCTCTGGGCGCCGCACCTGTTGTCAAGTCTTACGCAAAGGTACCCGCCGCCGGCGGCAAGTCCGGGTTTCAGTCCCGAACCGTATGTTTCGATATAAAACTCATCGCTGTCGGGAATGAATTTCATACCGCTGCCTTCCGCTTTATGCGCATAAAGGTAATACCAGTTTTCGACCGGCACAAACCAGTTCATCGCCGAAGCCGCATCTGCCGATTCAAAGAGTGAAATATCGTCTATGCCGAAGGAGTATGCGGTTCCGGCCGGAATATCCTTGCACATTACATTAACGCGAAGCGAATTGATTGATATCCTGCCGCTCCATGTCGATATGTCGCAGAAGAGCGTGTTCCAGGCTCCGCCGTGTATATTATGCCTTAATGTGATTTCTCCGGTCTCGGAACCTATTACGGTTGTCACAGCATATTCCAAAACAGAGCCGGATGCATCAAGCTGCTCCGGCAGAGCGATTGCATAAGCCAGACACTTGTCATCGGCGCTGAGGTTGTAAAGGCTTAACGATATCTCAACTTCGGCTTTGTAATATTCATGGGTCGGAGCTGTACCGCCGTCGGTTTTGCATAAAAGAAATCTTTCCCCGGAAAACGGCTTATACGGGAAAAAGGGCAATTCGGATGATCTGCGCAGCGAATCAATGTTTAAGCGCCCTGCGTCATCGGTCTTGATGCTGCCGCGGGGGGGATTTGCATTTTCGAAGCTTTCAAGCTGTCTTGAAGCCCAGATATCGAAAACTCTTGAATCCGGTCCCGCGGCGGAGCCGGATGAGGCAGCAAAGGAACCGCTGACGGCAGTCAGCAGAATTGCCGCTGAAAACAGTAAGAAAATAATTGCTTTTTTCATTTTATTATATCCGCATATTCGGAAATGCTTGTTGGTGAAAGGCATCGCGGGCGAAGACATGGATCCGTATGAGTGAATTTATATCTTGATTTTATTCGCGGCATATGATATAATATGATAGTTTCCGCCGGAGCTGACTCCGGCAATTAAAAGCGGAGGATTATCAAGATGAGTCGCGGCAAATTTATTGTTTTTGAAGGTATAGACGGCAGCGGCAAGACGACTGTAATTAATTCTGTAAACTCATATCTCGAATCCATCGGCTGCAGCGTGTTTCTTACAAGAGAACCTACCGACAACCGGGTCGGGAGCATGATAAGAAAGTTTATAAAAGGCGAAGGGGACTATGAGCTTGACGAACGGGTCATCGCCGCGCTTTTTGCCGCAGACAGACTTGATCATATTCTGCGCCCCGGCGGTATAAACGAAAAACTCGGCGCCGGCGTAAACGTCATATGCGACCGTTTCTGGCTTTCCTCCTGCGCATATCAGACGGGTGCGTTCCCGATGGAATATATTCTTGAATTGAATAAGGGAGCGATGGAACTCGTGCAGCCGGATCTGACGGTATATCTCTCCGTCGATGTTTCGGTTGCGCTGAGCCGGGTTGACGCAAGAGGAGAGGAGCGCGAACATTACGAATCCCGCGAACGCCTCGGTAAAATTTCCCGCAATTACGAAAAAGCCATCGGCATCCGCAAAGAAGCGGACAATATCGTCATCGTCGACGCCTCGAGAGACGAAGCCGCGATTCTTGATGAAGTTTCGGGATTAATCAAAAACATTATATCATGATTGTTGACGGTTGTAAACATTCGATTTGTAAATTTGAAGGCGCTTTATTTGCCGCACTCCGGCATAAAATTCGGGAAAGCTATTGACAAAAACTTCGGGATATGTTATAATATATAGCGTTGAACCCGATGCGGAATTGTGTAACGGTAGCACGGCAGACTCTGACTCTGTTTGTTGGGGTTCGAATCCCTATTCCGCAGCCATCAATAACACAGCCGCTGATACAAATTTCTGTATTGACGGCTGTTTTCATGTCTTAAACTTTGCTTATCAATTCCGGTAAAAAGCATAAATTAACGCCTGCATACGGAAATATCCGGCTTAAGCAGGCGTTAATTGAAATAATTCATCACTCCCGGTCAAAATCTGCCGGCTGTGATTTGAAGAGATTTCAGCCCAATGCCATCTCTTTGATCATATCCGAGAATTCGTTCTCGTAATCGTAAACGGAAATGTTTCCGGTGCCGATATCGTAATAGTAAGCCTGTATATTCAGCCCTCCCGATTCAAAACCGCGCTTTATAAAGCTGTAAGTCATCAGATTGTGCATCTGCCCGATTGCATTTAGCTTCTCGAGCAAAACAAGCTTGTCGCCTTCGCTCATGTCCGGATACTTTTTGTCGATATAATCGGATATCCGGCTGCTTTGAGCAATCCACTTTACGGTAACGGGGAGTTCGTCTTTGTAATCATTCAGCTTTCTGATCGCGGCACATCCGCCGCAGTTTGAATGACCGCAGACGATGATATTCTTTACTTTGAGTACCTTAACGGCATATTCGAGGGGGGGATGCCACCGAAAGTTCATCATCCGTACTGTCATCCCTCGGCACAATGTTTGCAACATTTCTTATCTGGAATAATTCCCCCGTCTTTGCCTGAAAGAGCAGCTCCGCATTTACTCTCGAATCGGAACAGCCGATAAAAAGAGTATGGGGACTCTGTCCCTTTTAAAGTCCGAGGTAAAATTCCCGGTTGGGTTCAAATTCATTGGTTTTGAATTTTTCGATTCTTTTCTTTAATTCCATGTCTTCCTCCGAAGTAAAATTGGTTGGTTTAAAATTGAATATATTGCTGATAATTGAAAGGAGCTGCCTATGCCTGCCGAAAAAGGAGCCGCATACCGCCATTACAAGGGAAATGTATATCAAGTCGTCGCAGTCGCAAAGCACAGCGAGACGCTTGAAGAGCTTGTCATATATAAAGATATAAATGACGAGAGCAAAGTCTGGGCAAGACCGGCTTCGATGTGGAACGAAACCGTCATAAAAGACGGCAGTTCCGTGAAAAGATTTGAAAAGATAGAACGTTTTTAATTAAGTCAGACGATCTGTCAAAGAGGTATCAATATGAAATTCAATCAGAAATGGCAGGCAGGAATTTATAATCCGGAAAAAGGCGATGCAGCGGAGCTTTTCGCCGCCTCCGTTCCGGGCAACGTTCAGAAGGATTACGCCGACTGCAAGGGAATCGACATTATGTTCTCCGACAACGTCGAAGCGCTTGAAGCGGTCGAAGACGTCTTCTGGATATATAAAACAAAGCTTGACTTCAAAACCGAAAGCGGTGATTCCGTCTTTTTTGTCGCCGAAGGCATCGACTATATCTTCGAAATCTTCCTCGACGGCAGGAAGCTTCACTCGCAGGAGGGGATGTATACCAGAGTCGAGCTTGACATAACCGAATCGGCAAAGCCCGGTTTCGAACTCAGCGTATTGATCCATCCTCATCCCAAGCGTCCAGGATATCATGAGACTCCGAGGCAGGAAGCGGATCAGAGCTGCAAGCCGCCGGTGAGCTACGAATGGGACTGGAACCCGCGCCTCTTGATCTCCGGAATCTGGAAACCCGCATATATCGAGACGAGAAAACGCGGATTCATCAACTCTGTTGAGCCCTTTTACACCCTTGATTCCGACCTCGAAAACGCCGAAGTGCGCTTCGATACCGTCTGCGACGAAAAAGTACTCTACACTCTCTTTGATCCGGACGGAAAAATCGTTTACAAAGGCGAATCACCGGAATTTACGGTCAATAACATAAAACTCTGGTGGTGCAGCGGTCAGGGCGAACCTCATCTCTATAAATGGACAGCCGAAAGCTCAACCGATAAAAAGGAAGGCAAAGTCGGCTTCCGCAAAGTAAGAATGCTGCGCAACCCCGGCACCGGCGGCGACCCCGCCGGATATCCGATGAGCAGATACGCCGCTCCCGTAACAATCGAGCTGAACGGCCGCCGCATCTTCGCCAAAGGCTCCAACTGGGTCAATCCCGAATTGTATTTCGGAGAAATAACCGAAGAACGATACGAAGAGCTGATAAAAGCCGCCGTCGACGCCAACATGAATATCTTCCGTCTCTGGGGCGGCGCCGGAATACAAAAGGACGAGTTTTACGACATCTGCGACCGCCTCGGCATCATGGTCTGGCAGGAATTCATGTTAGCCTGCAACAATTATGTGGCAAATCCGCATTATATGGAAGTCCTCGAAAGGGAAGCGACGTCGATAATCGTCCATCTTCGCCGCCATCCGTCATTGGTGCTCTGGTGCGGCGGAAACGAGCTCTTCAACAGCTGGTCGGGAATGGACGACCAGTCGCATGCGCTCCGGCTGCTGAACAAGCTCTGCTATGAGCTTGATTACGACCGCCCCTTTTTCCCGACATCTCCATTGACCGGAATGGCGCACGGCGGATATACTTTTGTTGACCGGATTTCCGGAAAAGACGTTTACGGTGTCTTTCAGAACCGCCGCAATACCGCCTATACCGAATTCGGCGTTCCGAGCGCCGCCGATGTCGAAGAACTCAAAAAGATAATACCGGAAGATGAACTTTTTCCGATCAAAAAGACAAAGAGCTGGGTGAAGCATCACGGATTCGGCGCATGGGGCGAAGACACATGGCTTTGCCTCGAAACCGACCGCAGGTATTTCGGGGAGCCCGAGTCGCTCGGGCAATTCGTCGACAGAAGTCAGCGGATGCAGGCGGCGGGATATAAAGAAATATTTGAAGAAACGCGCCGCCAGTGGCCGGGCTGCTCAATGTCGATCAACTGGTGCTGGTGCGAGCCGTGGATAACCGCGGCTAATAATTCTCTTGTGTGCTACCCGATGGTGCTTAAACCGGCGTATTACGCGGTGAAGGAATCGCTGCGTCCGGTTGCGGCATCTGCAAGAGTGCCGAAATTCGACTGGAGCGAGGGTGAACTTTTCAGCTGTGAGCTTTGGCTCCTCAACGACTCAAACGAGTCTGTGAGCGACACAATAAAAGCAAGCCTCATAATCAACGGCCGTGAATATGATCTGGGCGAGTGGAAAACCGGCACAGCCGAGCCGCGCACGAATATTAAAGGCACCGTCCTTGAATTCAAAATGCCGAAAATTGAAAAGACCGGTTTTATGACGCTTAAGCTTATAACCGAAACGCCCGGCAGGAGCAGCGAATATGAACTGCTCTGCCGAGCCTGACATATTATCCTGATGTTCCGAAAGCCGTAAATGGCTTTCGGATTATTATATTATGTTATGGCAGCAAATGCTTCGTTGATCTCACCGATAAGCTTTAAAGCTGCCGCTTCATGCTTTGCATACATCGACGCGAAGTCTTTGTCATTTTTCCTGAACAGGTCCATAATCCGCTCGTTGTACGTTCCGATCTGATAGAACTGGCCGATGTCAAAGACACGGGTTTTGAGGATAATATCCAGCACTTCGGTGGATTCCTCATCGCGCAGCGTCTTGCCTTCGAGGGTTATATCGTAATAAGCCTTCGTTACCGTGTCGACCGACTCATATGCCATCGCCTCCAG
>LSQX01286140.1_pt2 | contig 18176 bp, 17 predicted proteins | sample 654561 | NCBI WGS metagenome assembly LSQX01 (sample SAMN04489861, study PRJNA283612) | anaerobic digester metagenome | isolation source: 4 biogas reactors fed with cattle manure at either 37C or 55C with and... | place: Denmark: Kongens Lyngby | collected 2014
CCTGCAGTTTCAGTGTCCTCAATGGCTAATTTTAATGCAAAAGGTGAAACCATCCCAACCAGTGTTACCGGAATAATGAACAGGCATAAAATCGTGACAAAAACACCGACGAGGATGGGCATGTCCAGCTGATCGAAAGCATTTGCCGTGGTCCTCAAAAATGGTCTGGCAAGAATAGGGATCAGTCCTACCGACAAACTCGCCCACATGATGATTCGATAAAAATTACCGTAATCGGGATTTCTATCGGCAGCTTTCCCTCCCAGCCAGTACCCCAGTGTCAGATAGATCAATATCAAGCCGATCACACAAGCCCAAACCAGATTGCTGCTCCCATAAACATTCCCTATCAGACGAGAAGCAGAAAGTTCAACTGCCAGGGCTGTCATCCCTGAGAAAAACACGGTGATATAAAGATAGGTTTTTTTCAAAAACAACCTCCAGTGTTTCCATATCGAATTCTAATCTATTTAGATTATGCTTGCTTTGATAATGAGAACAACATCAAATTCTTTTTTACAAATTAATATTTTTAGTCAATATTATCTCATAAAACAGCCGTCGATGCTAAACCGGTCTAATCAACTGATCCATCTCAGAAGGATCTCAATCCCTTTGATTTTCCGGCATCCTGAAGGGCTCTGGACGAAATTGATGCAGAATTAGCATATTTACACCTGTTATACTTTTCCCACCCAGAAAGCCCTTTCAATGACATTTCGGCCGCATCTTCCTGAACTGCAAATTGTAATTAATTTCTCTAAAAGTAAAAGCCCAGCACAAACTGGGCTTTTAAGGCTGGGGGTGAAGGATTCGAACCTCCACATACAGATTCAGAGTCTGCTGTCCTACCATTAGACGAACCCCCAGTGTTAACCTGAAAATTATTGTACCAAATTGGCTTCAAAGGGGCAAGGTATAAAAACGAAAGCAAGGATAGGCAAATCCTGTTTTTATGGTGCAAAGGCAAATAAAAGAGAGTTCTCAATTGGGCAATCAAGTACCAAATCTCAGCCATCCTATCTGAGACAATTCAGTCATTTTTGGTGGATCGCATCGCTACACTTTCGACCAATCCAATCCCAAGCATTAGCGATAGCAATGAACTTCCGCCATAACTTACAAAAGGCAAAGTCAGACCAGTTACCGGGATAACGTTGATATTCACACCAATATTCACCACAGACTGAAAAAAGATCAGGAAGCCAAAAGCATACGCAATCAGAGAACCAAAGACATCCGGGGCATTTTGCGAGATCTTAAAACAGCGAATAATGATCATGATTAAAAGGCCAATCACAACAGCAACACCTAAAAATCCAAAATCAGCCGCCAATACCGAAAAGATAAAATCTGTGTGACGAACTTTTAGAAATCTAAGCTGAACCTGGGAGGATTGAGAATAACCCTGACCAACCCAACCGCCAGTGCCAATTGTGATCAGCGCCTGGTCTACATTGTAGGTCTCTCCATAACGAGCATCTGGATCAGGAAATAAAAAGTTCGAGATTCGTTTTTTCTGATACTCTTCCAAAAATGAAAAACCTGTTGCAGCACCGATTAGTAAAACGAACAACACAATACCAAAGGCGATCAAAATAATCCTGATCCTGATGCCCACAATCCACAACATCGCCGCCCAAATTACAATCAGAACGATGGTTGTGCTCAAGTTTGGCTGAAGGTAGATCCAGAGCACAATTCCAGCCAGTATGAACAAACTCAGTAGGATCGTCCTGATGCCAGGCTGTTTTCCTTTATTATTTGCAAAGAAATTCGCCAGGGTCAGGATCAGGACAATTTTTGCCAGCTCAGCAGGCTGGATCAAGATTGTCCCTACCTCCAACCACCTCACCGCTCCAAACCGAGCCTCCGCCGTTAAAACAAACAGCAGAAAGGCAACTGTCACAAGATACATCGGCTGGATCAGTGTTATCCAAAATTTGTAATCAAGCGCTGCAACCACAAACAAAACAACCAGTGATATTAAAAGAAATGTTGTTTGGCGCCGTGGATGACCCTCTAATTCAATGTTTCCAGCAATAGAACTTCGAATAAGTGCAATTCCTAATATGGACAGCGTGAGCACTGCACCAAAAAGCAAAAAATCAAAGTTTTGCCAGATTATCCGTTGGTTTTTCATTTCACGTTAATTCTTCCTGACCTGGCCCAAATCTGCAAGGGCAATCGTATTACGGCGCCTTTGCTGAATCAATTGCTTTCAATTCAAAATAAGCATCAATGACGCGCCGCACAATCGGTGCTGACAATGTAGCACCTTCCGAACCGTTATAAATAAATGAAACCACGGCAATTTCTGCATCATTCCACGGTGCATAGCCAACATACCAGGCGTGGGAAGGCCACAATCCAAAATCACATAAACCTTTTTCCTGAGCAACGTTATCGCAGTACTCTGCGGTGCCAGTCTTTCCTGCCGACTGACTGGAATCATTTCTAAACAGGGCTTCATGCCGGGTAATCAGATATTCGCTTGCAGTCCCTTCTGTGACGGTCATCCGCATACCCAGGTTCGCTAATTCCAGAACCCAGGGCTCCACCTTTATTTTTTCGCCAGTGGGTTGATTCCCATCATAAACCTGGATAACAGGGTCTTTCGTGATATCCCATCGGTAACTTGGTTCTAATTGTTGAATAACTTCCCCTTCCGGTGAAACGACCTGGTTAATCAACGTGACATCCATTAATTTCCCACCATTAGCAATTGTTGCAATGGAGTTTAATACCTGGAGAGGCGTCGCAAGGACATAACCCTGCCCAACAGCGGCAGTATAGGTGTCGCCCGTTGCCCAATTTTCCCCCAGGGTAATCCGTTTCCATGTGGGATCAGGAACCAATCCATCGGATTCACCTGGGAGTTCGATTCCTGTGTAAGAGCCGTATCCGAGGGCTTTTGTATATTCGCCCAACCGCCAAACACCAAGACCACTACCCGCTACTTCATCTTCAAATCCACCAGCTACTTTGTGCCAGTAAATATTACACGACAAAGCAATCGCTTTTAAATAACTGACCTTCCCATGCCCGCTGCGATCCCAACAAACAAACTGTCGAGGTTGTCCAGGATCATTTTCGTAGAAGCGTTGAATGACTGTGATCGTTCCTGGACACTCAATTTCCGTTTCAGGTCTGACAACGCCTTCATTCAATACCCCCAGGGCAGTGGTCAGCTTAAACACCGATCCCGGTGGATGTTCCGCTGAAATCGCATGATTAAACAAGGGTCGTTGAGGGTCATTGCTCAGTTGTTCGTAGTAATAACCCGGAATAATCCTTTCCATCCGATTATTTTCGAAGCTCGGATAAGAGACAAGGGCTAACACTTCTCCGGTTTTCGGGTTCATCGCGATAACAACACCGTTGTTCGAGATGATCCTACCAGTTTGTTGGTTCCAAAATTCAATTTCGCTGATCAAAGCTTCTCGAGCAATCGCTTGCAAGCGCGCGTCAAGAGTCAAAACAATATCATTTCCTGGAATGGGATCAACCGGCTCGGATAAATTCCGAATGAATTCACCTGCCACATTAACTTCTACTTCCTGCGTCCCGTTTCTTCCAGCCAAAATATCGTTCAAAGACTGCTCAACCCCCGCATAGCCAACTTTGTCACGATTTGCCACAAATCCGCGGCCCACATAATAATCTTCCAGAATTGCAGGAATGGGTCCTAAAAACCCGATCACTTCTGCGGTCAATTCTCCGGTTGGATATTGTCGAACCGAAGAGACTTCAATATCAATGCCTGGCCAATCATCTCGATTTTCCATGACCGTCATTGCGACATCCTGGGGGACATCACATTTAAGAGCAGTCGCCTGAAATGGCCAGTTGGTTCCTGCAATATAAACCACCTCAGAAATCCCCAAATCATTATAGCAGGGCGTAAAATTACGCACAGTTTCATCATCGGTTGATCCTTGGCTAACAGGGATCCCAATGACTTTGGATAGTTCACGGAAAATCTCCTGCGTATCGGCTTCGTCTCCGGGAAGATAACCAGGAATAACAACCACATTATACGAGGGCACATTTTGTGCAAGGATGATCCCGTTTCTATCGTAAATTGTTCCCCTGATTGCTGGATTGCTGATGATTTGGGTTCGATTGTTATTAGCCTGGGCAACAAAATTCGATCCCTGAAGGATCTGGATATCAAATAGCCTCAGTAAATAAAAACCAAATATGGTTGCAATCAGGATAAAAAGCACCAGGTAGCGCCAATTTTCAAATTTTAAGCCTTGTTGAGGGAATATATTCATGCCTCCACCTCCAAAGGATACAACCGCCCTGCCAGATCATTGACGATCGCATAAATCGGAAGGGCAAAAATTAAATTCAGTAGGATGCTTGGGATGGTCACACTGTCCAGGCTTTCCATCCATGTAACCGGAGCGCCGCTCAGAATTAATCCGATTATATATACCGCATGTTGAAAAAAAGTTCCCAAAAATGTCACAACAAACATGACCATTATCGGGTTTCTCCAAACTTTTCTTTGAAATATTTTTGAAACACTCATGACACCAAAATAACCAATCAACGGTGTATAAAATGGCATAGCAGAACCAACACTGATCAGAACCCCTGTAATCACAGCCCAAAACCAGTTGTTCTTTACTCTTTCTTGCAAAGACCAGGCAATCAAATATAAAAGGATCAAATCCGGTGCTCCAGAAATCAAAGTGATTCGTGAAAAGATTGTGATTTGAAGAATATAAAACACCACAAGGGTTAAACCGCGCACAAGATTGGGGATCAATGTTAATGCTCCGGAATAAGTGGTGAAATATCAACAGCTTGAAAATTGTTGATCACCAACACGGCATTGATACTCGAAAAATCAACGATTGGCTGGATTGAAGCGGTTTGAAATAATGCATTTTCTCTCTTTTGAGTGGAAAGAACCTGTCCAACAAAGACGTTAGGAGGATAATTTCCACCCAGCCCCGATGTTAGCACAACATCCCCGGATTGAACAATTTCATCCAGAGGGATCATGTTTAATGACAAATCACCTGTTAATGACCCGAGCAGCTGCGCCTCGATTCCTGCTGATTTAAGTCGAACATTAACGACCGATGTTGAATCTGAAATCAGCTTAATTCGAGAAGCGTTTGCAATCACCGCATCAACCCGCCCAACCAATCCTTGTTGGGTCACCACGGGCATCCCGTATCTGACACCGTGTTCAGTTCCCTTATCAATCATGATGTATTGTAAAAAAGGGCTGATCTCGCGTCCAATCACTGTTGCTGCAATATAATCATATTGGGGGTTGGTTCGCCCAAATTCCAAAAGTGCAAAACAAACCTGTGCTTCTCCCAGCTTCTCTTCTATTTCAATCAGTTGAGTCTGCAGTTGTGTGACCTGAGATTCAAGGACCGCGTTACGTTCTCGCAATGCTGTAACGTCACCAGGCGTTGTTAAAAGATCACGCACTGAAATATAGCGAACAGACAGCCAGCGTTCCAATGAAATTAAGGGGTTCAATGAGAGATTAAAAATCGGTGCGAGATAGCCGCTGAGTGCGAGGAAAAGCAACCCTCCCACTACCAATATAATCACAATCGTTTGGGTGTTCTTTGAATTGAGAAATTTCATCTTAACCGATCCTGACTTTAATAATGGATCGAATCATCAGCTCTGTAAACGAGGATTTGACCTCAAAGCTTAGATCAAAGTCCGGTTAGCCGGCTCTCGCTCCAACCCCACCAAAAAGTTTTTATAATCATCTTCATTTTCTAAAATAAATCCGCACCCCCGTGCAACGCATGTACCCGGATCTTCAGCAACCCAAACTCGGACTTTTAAGTCCGCTAAAAGTCTTTGATCCAGGTTTTTCAATTGAGAAGTTCCACCCGCCAAACAAATGCCGCTGTCCAATAAATCTGCCAATATCTCAGGTGGCGCTTCATCCATGGCATCCCGGATCGTTTTCACAATCACAGAAATCGAACTTGAAATTGCTTCTCGGATCTCGACTGATGACACTTCAATTGCTTCCGGTAATCCGGTGACAAGATTGCGCCCACGAACCTCAATGGTTAATTCTTCTTTTAAGGGGTAAGCCGATCCAATGGCAACTTTTACTTTTTCTGCCATTCGTTCACCAATAAAAAGATTATATTTGTTCCTTATATAATTAATAATGTCCTGATCCAGTTCATCGCCAGCTACCCGCAAAGATCGTGCCACAACCACCCCATTCATAGAAAGGATGGCAACTTCGGTTGTCCCGCCACCAATATCAACAATCATGGTCCCCTGGACATCATTAACCGGTAAGCCCGCGCCAATCGCGGCAGCACAGGGTTCAGAAACCAGCATCACCTCTCGAGCGCCCGCAGCCATAGCAGCGTCAAAAACCGCTCGTTTCTCGACATCCGTCGCTCCTGAAGGGATCCCAATGACCACTCTTGGTTTTGGCAAGGGTACAATACTCTGCTGATGTGCCTTACCAATAAAATATTCCAGCATGGCGTGTGTGATTTCATATTCGGAGATCACTCCATCGCGCAATGGACGTAATGCAACGACATTTGCCGGGGTCCGTCCGACCATCGCACGTGCCTGGGCCCCAATCGCGATCGGTTCTCGTGTTCGCTTTTCAATCGCAACCCAGGAAGGTTCATCAATTACAATCCCCTTTCCGCGAATATTGATCAATGTGTTCGCGGTTCCTAAATCAATGCCAATGTCAAGGGAAAACAATCCGAAAAACCAGTTCAGCGGGGAAAACGCCAATGTAAGTCTCCTCTAAAAAAACGGGGTTGGTATCAGTTTATTACCAATTTACCGTGAAAATTATATCATAGGACGGCACAATCAATTCCATGTGCAACAGGTTAAAGTGTACCTACCAGGCTTAAACCTGTCAATTCAGATTGTTCAATTACGTCGATGAGATATTTCCTTTAAATCATGAATATCTGATCATACCCTCTTTCCGACAAGATAGGCTTTTTAATTCTCAATATCTATGCGAAATTTTCAAGATTTAATAGACTGCTGTCTTAATATTTAAGTCCGATTCTCCAATGCAAATTGAGGTGCTTCTAAAACTGAACGGATATTGTCGTCCTTTCGAATTAAAAAGGACACTATTCCGCGGTTAGCCAAAGCCAACGACAATTCTTCTGAACTTCTTGAGTCACCAAAACTTGCGCCATCAATCAATATCACAACGGGTTTGAGTCTCCTTTGCTGAAGCTCCCTCGCGACGGTCAGGACTTTTTCCTCTGCTGATGGGGTAATTAAAACGATCGTGCTGCCCCTTGCAAAATGCGTAATCTGAGAGCTTATCAGCCCCCACAAAGGTAAATCACCCTTAATGGGCAACACGGCCAGCGTCTCCAGGATCTTTCCCATCTGTCGCTCACCTCGTTCAGCTCGAAGTATCGAATAGCGCTTACCGATTGAAACAAGGCCAACCTCCCTTTTCTGGCGGATATAGTATTTCGCAATTGATGCAGCAATTGATATTGCATATTCACCTGTATCAGGAGGTAAGGTAAAAGCTCTTCGCTGTGTTAACCACCACAGTTCTCCGAGATTCTCCCGGGAGTCCAGATCTTGATGAACGTGAACATTCCCCCTCACATCCAGGAAGATCCACACCTCTGCCAGCGGGTCCTTTTCAAACTCTTTGACGATAAGCGCTTGTTTGCGTGCGGACGTCGGCCAATGGATTCTCTTTAAAGGATCTCCCTGTACGTACTCTCGAACACCCGCTGCGTATGGGGACATCTCCAGCGTTTTCTGCCGCAGCACCTGTCCGCCAGGCAATGTGCCAAAAGGCTCCGCAAATTTCGTAATATCAAACGTATGCGGAATAACCAGGAGACGAGATTTGGGCTCCACTTTTTTTCTAAACAACAGCATCCCAAACAAATCGCCTGATTCAATTTGAGTGGGTCCCAAATCAAACCAACCGCGCTTATTCAGCGTTGCGTAGGCAAGATAGGTTCTGGGTTTCGATCCTCCAATCCAGGTCAGGACTCTCGAACCCGCCCCACTCAGAAATTCCGACCTGTCCGTTATTTTTAGCCAGGCTTTTGGGATGAATGAGCGATTGACGATTTCAAAACTTTCAGAAAAAATATCTCCGACCTGTTTTCGGGTAGCCGATGAAGTCCTTGTTAATTCAACGCCCCAGGTGGAAAAAACTGACCAGATAATGTTAACGACAAATACAAGTAATAAAAACAAAAACAGGCGTGAATAGCTTTGATTTTGCGAAAAACCTGGCAAGCGCGAAATGACCAGGCTCAAGCCGATTAGAAAAACCATCCACCAAAATGAGCGTCCTGCTTTTATCACACCCCACCACCACTCAGATCTCCTCCAGGAATGGCCAGGGTGTAAATAATGTCGGCAATAATTTTTGTTGACTGAACATCCGTAATGCGTGCAGACGGGCTGACCACCACCCTGTGGGCAAGAATATATGGCGCCAGGTGCTTTATGTCATCGGGCAGTACAAAATCTCTTCCCATTAATGCTGCCCGAGCCTGTCCGGCGCGATAAAGCCCAAGGCTTCCGCGAGGGCTTGCCCCCAGATAAACGTCAGGATGTTCCCGTGTTTTCCTCACCATCTCGACAATATAACGCTCGACAGGCGCGGAGACATGAACATGCTTGACAATTGCCTGTGCTTCTGTGATCTCCTCAACAGTCAGAACAGGCTCCAGTTCAAAAATGGGATGGATCAATTTTTGTTGCTGTAAAATTTTTATTTCATTACTCAAGGAGGTATAACCCAGATCAATCCGCATCAAAAAACGATCGAGCTGGGCTTCGGGCAATGGAAAAGTGCCCTCATATTCAATTGGGTTTTGTGTGGCAAGCACCATGAATGGAACCGGCAGAGGATACGTTGTTCCGTCCACCGTAATCTGGCGTTCTTCCATTGCCTCAAGTAACGCCGATTGTGTTTTAGGAGTAGCCCGATTGATCTCATCGCCCAAAACAATTTGAGCCATTAACGGGCCTGGACGAAACTCAAATTCCTTTGTGTTTTGGTTGTAGATCGAAACGCCGGTGACATCGCTTGGCAGCATATCGGGGGTGAATTGAATGCGCTTAAAAGAACAACCCAGAGATTTCGCAAGACTACGCGCAAGTATCGTCTTTCCAACACCTGGCACATCCTCAATCAAGATATGCCCCTGGCACAAAAAGGCGACAATTGTCAGAACAATCGCATCATCTTTGCCAACGATCACTGATCTCAAATTGTTTTGTAGTTTTTTACCCAGGTTTTGAATTTTTGCAATATCGACCATCTCGCCAAACTCCTGTTTCAGCTAAGGGATGTTGGATCAGTATGGCATTTATACCTTGTTTTGTCTCAATTATACAATTTATTTTGGTTTTATTTTCTGGTCAACCCAGAGCTTGTTTCATCTGATTGGCAACCATCACTTCATTTTCAACTAAAATGCGGTGAATTAAATCAATCGCTCAGGTAATCAACTCGATGCACAATGAGACAAAAACACCACGCATGTTTTTGTCTCCTACCATCGGATATGATGATAAAATACTAATACAGAAATCGAAAACCATAAATGATGGATTTATTGAGCCCCGTTAACAACGTTTCGAAAGGTGAACCTTCATGAGCGAAACTTTGACATTATTTCGATTACAAAATCTTGACACCCAAATTGATACTTCTACCCAGCGGATCCAGGAAATTGATCTTATCCTCAGTGACAATAAGCTGATTCAAAGGGCTGAAAAAATTCTTAAGCGAGCAGAGCAAGCAGCAAAAAAGATTAAAACCGAACTCAAACAGATTGAAGACAGGGTTGAAACAACGACAATCAAAAAGAAAACGACACAGGCTGCATTGTTTAGCGGCAAGATTAAAAACCCGAAAGAACTTCAGGATCTTCAAATGGAATCGGAAGCCCTTAAACGATTTATCTCCAAATTGGAAGATGACCAGCTTGAAGCAATGATTGCCTTCGAGGACGCCGAAAAACTGGAAACACAAGCAAGGAAAAACCTTGAACAAACGAAAGGCACGCTTGCAGAACAAAATGCTACTTTGCTTGGAGAGCGAAACAACCTCGTTTCAGACCTGGAACGGTTGACCCGAGAAAAAGAAGCCACTGTTCAATCGGTGCCTGCCGAAAACTTATCTTTATATCAGAAGTTGAGAAAACTTAAGAATGGAAGGGCCGTTGCGACAGTTTCAATGGGTGGTTGCAGTATTTGTGGGCAGTCTCTGACTCCCGCCGACCAGCAAGCCGTGCGTGCAGCCAATCGAATTGTCTTTTGTCCTTCTTGCGGCAGAATCCTTTACAGTGAATAACCGCAAAGGATCAGATAAAATTCCTCAGTATTGATACAAGCAGTGATCCAATAATTTGAAGGATAAAAATTAGGATCATTGGACTCAAATCCATGCCCCCAATCGGTAAAACTCGTTTTCGGATCGGGTTCAGCAAAGGATCAATAAATAATCCGATGATTCTCCGGATAGGGTGATAAGGATCAAGGAAAAAACTGAGCAAAGCATTGATAAAGATCAAAAAGGTTAAAACTGAAACAGCGGTTCTTACGAAGGTTATTAAATAAATCATTTCTTCTCCAATACCAGGCGCAACCCCAACTTCATGCTTATTCCCAATCCAAAATCAAGCGTCCACATCGCATTTTTTGGCAATAATTCACACAAGCGACATCAACACACCAAAGCGACCCGTTTTTCCACCCTCCGCTCGATGAGAATACCAGTCTTCCAAATGACAGGCTGTACAGATTCCAGATCCTTCGACCTGCTCAACACCGGCTTCATTTAGCTGATCAATATTTGCCTGCCACAAATCCAGGTAATAACGATGATGAACTTTTTTGAAATATTTTCTCCCCTTTTCGCCAATGCTCTCAACAAATGCCTGATAAACATCCACACCCACCTGATAACAATCCTGACAAATTGATGGGCCAATCCCTGCCAAAATCGCCTCGGGAGCTGAACCATAACATGCGACCATTTTTTCAACCGCGTGGCGAGTGATCTGCTGAAAAGTACCCTGCCAGCCAGCATGAATGATGCCAATCACTTTTTGCAAGGGATCAAACAATAAGATCGGGACACAATCCGCAAAGCGCATAAATAAGGTGACGCTTGGGTTGTTTGTCATAATCCCATCCGCCTTTTGATGGGGGATATCCAAACCGCGGGGAGCATCGGAACAAACAATTTTTGTTCCATGCACCAGCCAAACATCAAATCTTGAGGCGTAATCAAACCCTAAAGATTGATAGATGATTTCATGGTTTTTTAAAACTGCCTGAGGGTCATCTCCGACTGTCCCGCCGGTATTAAGGCTGTCAAAAGGTGCTTTGCTAAAACCTCCCCGCCGTGACAAAACCGCATGAAACAATGGTTGCTCGGTAAAGAGATCAAATTGATAATAACGCAGCCCATTTTCCTCAACAAATCCCATGCTGACGATTAACCTTGCTCTTCGATTTGTTTGACAATCGCATGCTTGAGGCGCATTTCATGACGGTTCTCTAAAACCGATTCTTCCAGGTAAGGAAAACCAAACCAGGCAGCTGCCAATCCAAACGCAGCGCCTGTAAATGCTCTCAAAAGCGGTGTGCTTTCACGCAAGGGCATCCAGTTAAAAATCCCCAATCCGGTTTGGCCTAACAGTTGAGAAAAGCCATCCAAAGCAATTGGCCCTATGCCGATCAACAACCAGAGGTACCATGGGAGAGGTTTTATTTTTCTTCCGGTCAATGAGAACACAAGTCCAAACAGGAAAATTGCAAGATAGATGGCGACATCGCGTTCACATAAAGCCATTTTAAAACCTAAAGCATCATTACCAAGAAAGGATCTGGCGGTGTTGACATCATTCTCATCAAAACCTGTTGCTTCACTGTAAGTGATCACACCGCCCATACCCGCCAGTTCCAGCGGATAATAGGGTTGTTCTCCAAACAAGAAAAAAGTGCGGTAAGCCAGTTGATGGCAGAGGGGGCTGTAAGCTTTGTAAATAACTTTGGCTGGCAACTCCCACTTCACCTTCATAAAAACAGGTGCTAATAAAGCCAAAAATACATATAAAAAAGTGAACGCATTCACAAGTACCATGTAATGATTCGAAAACCAGCGCGAAAACCGGTCTGCTTTGGTCATGGAAACAGGTATTGTCATCCGCTTAACCAGCACATCGTTGCCCTTTGCCCGGGCTTCTGCCAGACGTTCTTCAGCTTTTTCGAAGGCAAACCTGATTTCATGAATATCAAAAGGATGGTTCAGGCGATAAACACCAACATCCAGAACGGGCGCTTTATGCCCGAATTCTTCCTCCAGACTGAGGTCAGCATCAATATCCACAACATTCAAGTGATGCGGATATTCTTCCCGTAAATGAGACAAATTCTCCTCTATCGGGGTTAACAAGGGGCTGTTGCTACGGATAAACAATGTCGTTTGTATCATTCTAGAATACCAAGATCATTAAGATAGAGAGTCAATAACAAATCATCAAGTTGTCCAATATGAGTGTATTGGATAAAACCTTCAGGGTCAATAAAGATTGAGGTTGGCAATCCCCTCACCTGAAACAAGGAACCAACTGAATTCGATTCATCTAGAAGAAAAGTCAGTTCGTAGGGATGCAGGTCAAGAAAATCTTGAACATCACGGCGCTCTTCGCCCGAATTGATCGCCAGAACCACAAAATCCTCTGAAAAGCGATCAACAAAGCTTTCGAAAACAGGAAGTTCTACCCTGCAGGGTGGACACCATGTCGCCCAAAAGTTTATCATGACCGTTTTACCAAGATAATCGGATAGGGCTTGGCTTGTTCCATCAAGTGTTTCCAATTTGAAATCAGGCGCCTTCATTCTAACGTTGCTCACCTGTGGGCTTGCTGTTGGCGTCATTTTAATTTCAAGATCGTCCTGGGGCGGCAGTTCATCCAATCTCGTTTCCGTCACGGGCTGAAAGTGTTTGAAAATGGCATCCCTATTCAAAACAACCAGTGCGCCCATCACAACAACGAAGACGATGATGATAATGTCAAAGACGTGTCTCCTCTTCTTCAAATGCTCTCCTGTGAACTAAATACCAAAATCGATCAAAGATTCAAAAGTAATCAGGCGCTGATAAATTCCAAGAAACAACAGTACGCCCACAACGATGAGCAGGACCCCCATAAAGATCTGGGCAATTTGCATGGCTTTGCCATGTTTTTTTAAAATACGCGTGACCCAGCCGACGCCCAGAGCTGCGGCAAGAAATGGTATCCCCATACCTAAGGAGTAAAAGCTCAACAATACAAATCCCTGGCCAATGTTCGCTCTCTCGATGGCTAAGGTCAGGATCAGCCCAAGTGTTGGTCCAACACAAGGAGACCAGCCTGCCGAAAAAAAGACTCCCATCAAGAATGAGGACAAATAACTGCCTCCCTGAGATAAAGTCGACTGATGGCGAAAATCATAATCCAGGAATGGTATCCGGATCAGATCTGTCATGTGCAACCCAAAAAGAATCAGGATCACCCCACCAATTTTCGCAAGAATATCTCGAATCTGGTAGAGAAATTGACCCAATGCAGAGAAAGCGATCCCTAGGGTGATAAAAACAGCTGAAAATCCAAGCACAAAGGCAAAGCCGTGCAATAAGGTGGTAATGTGGCTCTTCCTGTCAACTTTCTCCGATTGGGCAAGTGTTCGCCCGCCCAGATATCCAACGTAAGCCGGAACAAGTGAAAAAACACAGGGAGAGAAAAAAGATACCAATCCCGCAAGAAAAGACAAACCTATTGAAACACTAATCAAAACCCAATCATCTCCAGTTTATGCGACAACAACTTCCACCTTTGTAGATTGTCCCAATCCTTGAATGGTTAACTCACCGGGATAATAAGCAACTTCAGGACTTGCCCACCGCCAGATCCACTTGGCATCTTCCGGTCGAACATTCACGCAACCATGTGATCGTGTTGTTCCATAAAAATTATGCCAAAAAGTTGAATGAATGGCAGCACCATTATTGTCAAAAACGATCGTCCATCCTACGCCAGCAATATCATAGTTTCCAACCATTTCGCTGGCGCTCATATGGGTTGAAAGCAATTTTCGCCAAATGGTATGAACTCCCACGGGCGTTAACCACTTTCCAACCTCGTTATCATACCCACCGGTTGTAACTCTGGTAAAGAACACCTCTTTGTCACCCTCGAAACAGCTCAATGTTTGATACATCAGATTAATGATGATATGTTTGTCGGGCGCATCAGGATGGATCGGAGCAATCTCCTCAGGTGTGATCTGCCGACACACATTTGCATCCACCCAATACGTGTCGTCGAGTGCGCCATATAGCTGCCTCAAACAATATTGTGTTTTTCCGTTCGTCGGATCCTGGCGAATATCAAATGCCCAGAAAATCTGTGAGTAGTAAATACGCGGCCTGATCGTTTCTCGAAGCCAGTACTGGGCAGGTGGAGAATCAAAGGCCAAACCCGTGTACGGTGCGACAATCTCCACCCACATTCCCCGTTCACCAGTTTCAGTAACCGGCAATTGATTAAGCGGTTCCTGCGGAGTATACATTACTTTTTGAAGGTGATCTGCATAAATAAATCCCTCTGGTATTTCTACCCAGCGTTGATTTATTAAAAGTTCAGCGATTTGTTTGGTGATAACTTCTTGCTTCCACACAAAAACATCGTCATACCAGGCTGTACCAACTTTTTTAGCATTGTAAAAGGGTTCGCTAAAAATATTCACGTGGTCTCCGGGTTTTCCCACACACATCCTTCCCAGCGGGACATTGACAGGAAAATCAGGCGTAAGCGGCCCCTCTTCAAATAAATGACCCAGACGAGAGACGAGTTTCACGGGAGCTCGACCACCTATTGCTAACCCACCAAGTGCAAGCGCCGAATATTTCATAAATTCGCGCCTTGTAATTTGATCTTTACGTTTCATAATATGATTAAAATAATCCAATTTATCCTATATGTCAACAGCCGTCCAGTATGTCAAAGCATTTATTGACCACCAATTCATGAATCTGTTCTATCTCCGGTCCCCACAATGCATCCCCGGGTTGGTAAGGGACGAATTTCCGAATGATCTCGTACGCTGTTCGGGTTCCCTTTCCGAGGATCAGCTTTGGCTCCTGCCGCAATCTGAGGTCGATCGCGCGGGCAGCGGTATAAAGCTCTATTGCCAAAACATGAGCGGTGTTAACCAGAATACTTCGCGTGTGTCGCGCTGCGGTCATGGAATTCGCATTGTGGTCTTCCTGCTCAGCTGAAGTCGGCAAAGAGTGAATAGAATCAGGTGTTGCCAATGTCATGTTCTCCAGCACTAAAGATGCCGCTGAATACTGAGGCATCATTAACCCCGAGTTTAAGCCAGCATCATTTGGTTTATCCACCAGCATGGCGGGCAAACCTCCACTTAGGCGGCTGTCCAGCATCCTGAATGTACGTCGCTCGGAAATTGAAGCAATTTCTGCCATCGCAATCCCGAGAAAGTCCATTGTTATACCAAGAGGTTCGCCATGAAAATTACCGCCTGAAACTGCTTCTTCGGGACCAAACAACAATGGGTTATCCGTAGCAGCATTAATTTCTGTTTCAATAGCGCCTCTCACAAAATGTAAAGTGTCCCATCCAACACCCTGGACCTGCGGGGCACAGCGTAAAGAATACGCATCCTGTACCCGACCACACGCATCGAGCAGCTGACTTCCCTGGGTATACTTTCGGACAGCCTCAGCGACACGCCTTTGCCCTTCATGTCCCCGTGCCGTATGAATTCGATCATCAAATGCAGCAGCACAGCCCATCACAGCTTCCAGGCTCATCGCCAATGAAACCTCTGCTGTTTTTAACAATGTTTCTGCATCAAACACAGCTAACGCGGCAATTGCTGCCGAAAACGTAGCCCCATTGTTAAGAGCAAGGCCTTCTTTGGGGCCAAGGATCAGACGCTCAATGCCGGCTTTTGCCATCGCTTCTTTACCAGTGAGCAGCTTACCTTGATAAAGCGCATACCCGGATTCCGCTTCCAAATCATCCAAATCCTTTGTAAACACCAGAGCCAGATGAGATAGGGGTCCCAAATCGCCTGAAGAACCCAACGAGCCCTGCGAGGGAACAATGGGAGTCAGATTTTTATTAAGTAGCGCCAACAAGGTCTCGATGACCTCAAGCCTAACGCCAGAATAGCCTTTCGCCAGGGCATTGGCACGCACAAGGATCGCAGCTCTAACAATCTCTTCATCCAGAGGTTCTCCAGTTCCAACCGCGTGACTGATAATTAAATTACGACTTAATTTTGCCGATTCTTCCAAAGGAATTTTTTGATCAGAAAAAATCCCAAATCCCGTATTAATCCCGTAAACAGGCTTCCCTTTTTGCCCAATGCCCATTACCCACTGATGAGCACGCAGAACTGCCTCTCGCGCCTCTGATGCTAAGGCTACCTGAGTCCCGTCGCGGGCAACGTTAACCACATCTTCTATTGTTAGTGATTTTCCATCAATTACGACTGTTTTCATTCCATTCCTCCTGCCTAAAAGACAAGCCACCCGATCAGAACTGCAACCAGCGGCACCGTGATATTGTCAATATCCTTAATCGGAAGCGATTCAATTAAAGAAGTGACGAGGACGATGATTCCCAAAGGAATGACATAATTCCAAATCGGCGGGTCAAAATAACCCTGATGAATAAAAACCGATAGGATCAACAACGAAAAAGCGAATCCACCAATCAGCATTGAAATTGAACCTGCAAGAGTTTTCTTTGGTGACCATGGCAATCGGGGACTTTTAATGCGTTTACCAAGCACATCCGCCAGCCCATCCCCACCACACAACATCATGAGAGCAACGATGCCCACCGGAGAGTTCCTCCAAAACAAAATGGTTAAAAAAATAAATGCAATCCCATAATACAGCGGACCACGTAAGATCTCACGGCGATCTCCACTGCGAGACATCGCCGTAACGGCAGCCTCATCTTTGATGATCCCGCTTCCCACCAGTGCAAATTGAAGTGTGATCCCAAGGGGTACAATTGCTGCAAGATAGGGAGAACCGGGATTATCATTGAAGAACAACCAGCAAAGGACAAAAATGGGTCCTGTGCCAATATGAATGATCTTCCTGCTGAGTTCGCTGGAAATCAAACCTTTATGAGCAAAAAAATTGTTCAACCGCAACCATGCCACACCAATTGCCAGTGTCACAATCAGAGCAATCCAGTTATTTCTCAGCAAAGCACCTGTTCTTTCTGACGTTCGCACTTCAAATTATCCATCCGATCGCCCTCTACGATGACTCAATTCACGATCCACATCACGAGCCATGTCCTGTTTTTTGATAGATTGGCGCTTGTCATGGCGCCTTTTACCTTTTGCAAGCGCAATTTCCACCTTCGCCAGGCCCCTGCGCAAATAAAGTCGGGTTGGCACGATAGTCATCCCTTTTAACCGCACCCCATCCCACAAGGCTCTGATCTCTCTTTTATGCAGCAACAAACGTCGATCTCGTACTGGATCATGGTTAAAAGAACTCGCCTGATCATACGGGGCAACATGCGCGCCCACCAACCAGGCTTGCTGTCCGTTGGTGCGCACATAAGCTTCAGAGAGTGATACCTGTCTTGCACGAATCGATTTTATCTCAGATCCAAGTAATTCGATGCCCGCTTCATAGGTATCAAACAATTCAAACTCAAAGCTCGCTTTTCGATTTCTCGAAATGATCTTGATCCCGTCCATAGTTCCTAATTTTAACACAGACCGCTGGAGAAAATAAGAACTCGGCCATTTTCTCCTTTTTGTTGGAAAACAGGGTGAGATGTCGCACGCCCAGATGGGTATAATGATCATAATCATTATTAATTATCAACAGGAAACGTCATTATGGAAATTTCATTAGCTTTGGGTGGTGGCGGTGTCCGCGGCATTGCCCACATTGGTGTGCTGCGTACACTGGAGAAACACGGCTTTCAGATCAGGGCAATTGCTGGCACAAGTGCTGGCGGGTTGGTAGGTGCAGTGTATGCGGCTGGCTTCAGTACCGAAAAAATCGAAGAGGCTGCCCAGGGTATCGACAGCATTCAATCTTTCTACCGAAAAAGCGGCGATCAACCTTCGCT
>LSQX01395437.1_pt1 | contig 18172 bp, 15 predicted proteins | sample 654561 | NCBI WGS metagenome assembly LSQX01 (sample SAMN04489861, study PRJNA283612) | anaerobic digester metagenome | isolation source: 4 biogas reactors fed with cattle manure at either 37C or 55C with and... | place: Denmark: Kongens Lyngby | collected 2014
TGCTGCTCCTTACGTCGCAAAAATTGGGACCTCGTTGCGAATGACATACCGTCGATTTTTTCTCGTTAAAAGTCGGAAAAATCGGGTTAGGGCACCTTGGCGATCTGGATGGGGCTCGAACCCACGACCTCCAGCGTGACAGGCTGGCGTTCTAACCAACTGAACTACCGAACCAAGGCCATTTACCTCCCCTGCGGGCGCTTTGATATAATAACATACTTTTATAACTTTTGCAATACCTTTTTTCAAAAAAAATAAATTTTTTAAGGTTTATTTTCTGGTGTATTCTGTCGGAAAAAGTCGCCTGACGGCGGGGTAAAAAACCGTCGTTTTTGCTACATTTCCTCAAAAAATTCTATTATTTCCCCGGCTGCCCCTTTTACAAAACATATCTTAACGTTATACGGCGGGACGGAGGGTATGGCAACCTCTTTAGGTCCGATTATTATTTCAAAGCCCTTTTCTTTCATAAGAGAAGCATAGCCTTCGCAGTCACGGCAGGACAGGGCGATATGGCGTAACGAGCCTTCGGAGGGTACTTCGCCGGCTTCGGGGTCGGACATGATTTCAAGGCAGGAATTATCGCCGGTGGAAGCCATAACCGCCCTATACTCCCCTTCCCCCCAGGAACGGACAATTTTAAGATTTAACAGTTCCGTATAGAAGGACACAACCTTCTGAAATAAATCGGGTTTTACCTTTATGGCTATATGATGGATTCCCGTAATTTTCATATTATTCCTTTCTGTTATTCAAACCAGCCGTAGGCTGCGGATATCAGTTTAACCGCGTCATCGTAGCGGGAGGAGGCGGTGGAGGATTTCATTACTATAATAATCATTTCGACGCCGTTGTATTTTGCCGAAACGGCAATGCAGTAGCCCGCTTCGTCGGTGGTGCCCGTCTTCAGACCGGTTATGATTCCCCAGTAGCTTCTGTATTCCGTGTCGGTTATCAGCCGGTTGTTGTTGGTGTAGGTCACCCCGGCGCCGTCGGCAAGGGTATCGCTTGCGGTCTTCTTCTTAACCACCTTTGAAATAAGGGGGCTTTTTAACGCTTCCTTTGAAATAAGTACGTAGTCCCAGGCGGTGGTGTAGTGGTTGTCGTCGTGATAACCGTCGGGACAGGCAATGTTTGTACCGGTACAGCCGATGGATTTGACATATTCGTTGGCAATGGCATAGAAGCTATCAAGGGCGTCGTCAACGGAGGCGTTGGGATTATTCAGTACCTTCCGTCCGACAGCCACGGCGGCGGTATAGGCGGCGTCGTTGCCGGAGGGCAGCATCATGGCGTCAAGGAGGACTTCCAGCTTCATTTTATAACCCACACCCAGATAGGCGACGCTTGAACCCCTGCCTATTCGCTTTATTTCCTCACCGACGGTAATTATTTCGTTCTCGTCTAGGTATTTCACCGCAAGGAGGGCGGTCACCAGCTTGGTCAAGGATGCGGGATAGCATTTTTCGTTCTGATTTTTACCGTATATATATCTGCCTTCGGTTACATTGTAAACTGCAATGTAAGACGCGGTTACGTTATTTTCAATGTAATTGACGGGAAAGCCCTCGGCGGTGCTTTGTTCTTCCGAACTTTCGTCTTCTTCCGAACTTTCCTCGGGTTGGGATTCTTCCGAAGATGTGCTGCTTTCCCCACCGGAATATTCATTGCTTTCCTCGCCCGAAACAAGGCTTTGATCGGTAGTTTCCTCCGATTGCTCGGCGATAACCTGGGAGGCGTTCTGGGACCGGTCATCGGACAGACTTTCGGAAACCGTACTGTCGTTGTCGGAACTGCCGGTAAACCGGCTTACAGCCAAGGCAAAGGTGAGGATAACGCAGAGGGTTATGAATATGTATAATACTCTTTTGATTTCGGTTGCCATTTGATTATGCTTTCTTTTCCTTTATGAAAGTAATTGCCTCGATTTTGATTTCGCCGTTGAACTTCAACAGCTTGAAGTATAAAGGCTTGTACAGGTCAGACCCCACATCCCCCCGGAAGGAGCCGTTGTTGTTCATTATTTTATAGCTTACTTTGTAATGCTCGATAAGGGCGGTGGTGCCTTTATATTCAATTTCCTCACGGTTGTACAAGTCCACGGATATATCGTAGATTTTCTGCTTAGTAAACTTTTCGGGGATGGTGTAATAGTTGAAAAAGTTGTCGGTGAAAAATCCGGGGTAGTTTTCATAATCGCCGGATATAAGACAGATGAAATAATTCCTGAAAAATACCGCCTCGTCGCCGTATTTGGCGTATTCCGATTCCGGCGAAATCCCCTGCCATTCGTCGGTTCCCCCGTAGCTGTCGCCGATAAGGTAACCGGTGCCGTATTCATGGTAGGATATGTTCCGTTCCCTGCCCACATAAATGGGGTCCTCGAAAATGTCAAGGTCATAATCCACTTTGGCAAATCGGATTGATTTGTCCACCACCCGGGTGGGGATTTTTTCCCGCTGTAATAAAAAGGATATTCCCCAGAGAATCAAAAGCAGGGCAAGCAAAGCCAGTGTCGCGATAATGAATATCCGCGACAGCGTTTTCAGCTTTTTCTTTTTGGCAAGAATTACGTCTTCCATTTGTCACCTGCCCTAAACAATGGGTATGGGGTGCTTTCGGCACCCCATACCTTATGCCGTATATTAGCCTAATTGTGCCAAAATCCGCTTTAGGTTCTTCATCCCTACGGCTATGCCCACAAGGGGGTCTTCCATACCTTCGAACTCGATGATAAGGTAGCCGTCGTAGCCCGCCCGCTTAAGGGCGGCAATACACTGTTTGACGGGAACGTCGCCGTGGCCGATTATGGAGCCTCTCAGGAAGTTGCTTCCCCTTGACTGGAAGAAGCCGTCGCCGGGGTTTTCGCCGTTGCCCGACTTGATGTGGAAGTCCTTGGCATGGGCGTGGAAGGCATAGGGAGCCACGATACCCACCGAACGGGGGTTGTATTCGTCGGCGCAGGAGAAGTTGCCGATATCCACCAGAGCCCCGAAATTGTCGTGGGCGACGGCGTTTATCAGCTTTTCGATTCTTTCCGCGTCCTGGGCGAAAAAGCCGTGGTTTTCTATGCAGGTCTTTATTCCCTTCGCAGCCGCATATTCGGTGACTTCCCGGTAGCCCTTTACAAGGCGGGGGAGGGCATTATCAAAGCCCCTGGAATGCTTCATGGCGGCGTTGTAGCCATAGGTGGCGTCGTGGCGTATAAGCTTAAAGCCGTAGGCTTCCGCTAAATCCACTTTTGTTTTAACCCTTTCGATTTCGGCTTCAATGTCGCCGCCGGAACCGTTTATAAAGTCGCTTCCCACACAGTAGCAGCCCATCTCGATTCCCACTTGCTTGCAATAGGCGTTGATGTCCCTTGCAAAGTCAAGGTGCTCTTCCTGAGTGGCAAAGGCGGGGCCCTCGCTTATGTCGATGGCCTGGCCGCCGAATTCCACGACCTTATCTATGCAGCCTTTATAGCCGAGTTTGTCTTTATAGCCGTGAAAGCTGTATAAACTGACACCAATTTTCATATTGTTCTTCTTTCTTAGTCAAATATAACAACGGGGATTTTTGTCCAGTCGTTTCTTAAAATGATTCCGCCGCCGTCGCGGTATTTAATGTTTTTCCACTTCCTGGGGGTAGCTTTATCATCTGCTTCGTTGGTGGAGTTGATGGATATGGAAAGGCCGAATTCCTTGCCGGCTTCCACTTCGCTTATGCCTATTTCGGTCCAGGGAATGGAAACTTCGTAAATGGTAAGCTGACTTTCTTCGTCCCTTAAAACTTTTGCCTCACCGTTGAATGCCTTATCTGCTTCCGATTTAGCCATCCATACCACATGGATAGTGTCATTGGACTGGTGGTTGACGGCAAAGCCGTACTGCCTTATATGGCCTTCGTTCATAGCTGTTTGATCGATGGCATGATCGTAATGCTGAAGCATATAGTCGGAAATGGGGGACTGGTCGGTTATGTTCACCTGAATGCAGCAGTAATCATACATACCGCCGGGGCTGGCAGCGGTGGAGGGGCAGTAATGATCGGGAGTATCCACCACAACCGCAAAATACAGATTGTCCTGGTCATAGGTGACGTAAATTCTTGCGGTTATTCCGTAGTTGTTGATTTCAAACTGAGAGTAATCCCAGAATTCGTTAGTTTCGTTGACATCATCGAAAAGGTAATCGTCCCATTCGTTAAGGCCTAATTCTCCGTCGATAACCGGAGCAGTGGCTGCCTCTTTGATTTTATAATCCTTTGAGTTTACCGGGTAGCCGTGGACGAAGAACTTATCGCCGGCTTTAATGTTGTCGAGCTTTGTATGGAGGGCTTCGTTATCCTTGGAAACCGCCAGCACAAAGCCGTCGTCGGGGATTTCGATATCCTTTTTGGACTGGGTTGTGTCATACTTATAAAGAGCTTTTTTAACATAGCCGAACACCGTATGATCGTATTCAACCACCAAAAGGGAGAAGTTTGCCCAGTCACGGTCGCCCACAGTGGAACCCCACTGATATGTATAAAGGGCGGAATCGCCGTAGGCGGGAGCTTCGTTTATTTTGGTAAGACCGATGGAGGTAGTATCGGAAATTTTATTACTCGGGCTTACCGCCGCTCCGAAAGACACGAAGTTCTTTGTGGGAAGTATTGTGGGAAGAGCCTTAACATATTCAAGGCTTTCCCCTTCTTCGTACTCCTTGAGCTTTATAATGTCGCCTTCCTCAAGTCCCACAATGGCGATCTTGTCGCCGGGCACAAGGGCCTGGGCCGCAAGCTTGCCGGGAACGTTCTGATGTTTATCGATATCCGTCATTTGACTGGAGGAGGAATGTACGGCAAGGAGTATCTGGTCTTCTTCAAGAGGTATTGCGTATTCGCTGCCGTTACCGGCTGTGGCGCTGATTACTTCATAAAGTCCTTTTTCCAGCTTCTTAAGTAATACGTTTATTGACCACTTGGCGTTGCCGGTCATAAGTGCATCGTCGTTGGTGAACACAACCACCGATTCGCCGGAAATCTTTCCGTTAATACCAACCGAGGACGCTGTTTTGGTAAAGTCGAAATATTCCTTCGGCGGTTCGGTTGAGGATTCCTCATCTTCAGAGGATTCTTCATCTTCCGAGGATTCGGCGGGTTCCGAAGAATCTTCGGCGGAGGATTCACCGGCTTCCGAGGTTTCGTCAGCCTTGGAGGATGATGTTACCTGACTGCTTTCGTCCCCGCCACCGCCGGCACAGGCCACCAGGGCGAAAATCATAACAAAAGCAATCACAAAGGCTAATAGCTTTTTCATTTCTCACTACTCCTTATTAATTTTTTTTGGTTTTTTTATTATTATGACCGCCGTCACCCCGGCAATTAAAACCGCCGCGATGGCTGCAATCCATAATACCGTTTTCTTTGCTCCTCCCTTACCGGAGGGGGAGGAATTTTCGGCTGAGATTTCTTCCGAATTTTCGCTTGGTTCCGGTTCGGTAAAGTAAACCGCTTTCGTAACCTTGTCAAGGATAACTTTGTCCCCTGCCTTCACACGCCCTTCCAGCTCTTCCGCCTTTACTCCTGCGGCGGACAGCACAAATCCGTTTTCGGGAATTGCCGAATTCGAGGTGTAGGAAGCCGAAACAACAACATTTTCCTTGTTTACAACCACTTCGAAGACCTTAAGACTTCCGTCACCGGGGGTGCCGGTGGTCTCCCCTTCGGTGTAAAGGCAGGTCTTGCTGTCTTTTAACGTTGTGTTTACAAGGGTAAAATTAAACAGTGTGTCCACCACAAGGATATTTATGGTGTAGGTTTCGGATGTGTTTATCCCGTCGGTAAGGGAAAAACTGAAGGAATCCTCCCCCACGAAGTCCTTATCGGGTTCATAGACGAAAAAGCCGTCGCCGTCAACGGCAAGCTTACCGTGTTCGGGTTCCGTAAGGTTACTTATCTTTATCCTGCTTTTCTGGGTGTCGGGGTCGGAAACATTAAAGGTGCCGTGACTGTTTTTGGCGTTCTTCCCTATCAGTATTACCCCGTCAAAGTCAAGAGCGGGGGGATGGATTTCATATTTTGCCTTTATATACTTATAGGTTGTGTCGTAAATATGCCGGTTTGCGGAGTTGAAGCAGGTGTTGTAGAATACTCCGGGACCCCCGTCCTGATAGAACATGGTAACCCCGTTCTGCATACACCCCAATTTGGCGCCGGTTTCTATATAGGCGCTGTACCGGTCAAGGGCTCCGCCGGATATTTCAATCTCAACCCCAAGACCGTACTTCTTGGCGAAGGACATGGCGTCATTCACGTTTCCCGGTTTCTGGTGCCCCAATTCGTTAGCCGATTCGGTTGAACGGGCGAAGGCATAACCCGCCTGAAGGCAGGCAACGTCAAAGCCCAGTTCCTGCCACATATGAGCGCCGGGGGAGCAGTAATAGGGAATCCAGATGGAGCCGTAGCCCTTGGAATGGACATACTCGTTGTAGCCCTTTATAAGGTCGGGTTCATAGGTGCCGAAAGTAACAACTTCGGAATGCCAGTAGAAACCCGTAAGGTTGAGATGTTCGAAATTCTGTCTGCCGAATTTGTCGATGGTAAGGTCAACGTACCATTTAACGATTTTCAGCATGTTTTCAAGGCTGTCGGAACTGACGTTGGTGTTCCCGTCAAGCTTTCCGAAAACCTGATTCTGTAAAAAGCCGGGATAGGGGACTGCAATGAAAACATTGATTTTATAGGAATCATCCAGCTCCAGCGTATCCTTTATGTCCCCCGCCAGTCTGTTTAAAGCGGTAAGGTTGATATCCCTGCCTTCACCGATGGCGTTGTCAAGGAAAGCTTCCCAGCCGGTCTGCTTCTTTAAGGTATAAGTCGCATTATCTCCGGGACTGAGGGGTAAAAACAGGAAGGAATCGAACATGGTGTCCAATATATTTTTATCCCTGTCAACATAGGCGGCATAGGGCAACAGGTCGTCATAGGTGTTATGGCCTATGTCCCGGGGCTCGTTCTGGTAATATTCGTTGCTGTACATAAGCACAAGATTGCTTATGCCACCCACCGCCGGGTTCCGGTTTGAGGCAAAGGCGTCGGGATATTCCTTGACTTCGTCATACTCATAGGGTTTCGAACTTACGGTTTCCTGGGTGCCGTAAACCTCAACCTCGTCAATATAGGTATGAACGTCGGAGGAAAAGATTATCCGAGCATATCTTGCCTCGTAATAATCGTTGCCCGAATAGCTTATTTCCTCCCGCCCGACCTTGCCGCCGGCGTTCCGGTTGTTGTCTTTGTCCTCGCTGACGGTGAACCAGTTTTGTCCGTCTTTGGATATCCTGAAGATGACTTCCCGGGGGATTATAACACCGTGACCGGTATTGGCAAAGAATCCGGCGGAAAACCCCTTAATATACACGGTTTTTTCCATGTCGATCTCAACCGTGGCGTAAACTCCCCGGTAAACATGGAGATATGCCTGGTCGTTATAACTCGCCGAAGCCGGTGCGATCTTGCCGTCGGTTAAAATTTTGTTTGTGTCCTTTATGGCAAGATTGGGGTAGGCGTTTTCGACGGGAGCCTCAAGGGTTATTTCATAGCTTTTTCCCACCGCTAAATTGGTGTCGTCGGCGGAAGTGTTAAAATTCATCATGATAGGTAAAGCCATAATAATCAGTAGTATTATTGAAATATATCGTTTTTTCATCATAGCAGACTGTTAAGATAATTTTCATAGGCTTCTTCCATTGCCTGCTCGACACCGGACTGCATGGCGCCGAATTTGGAAGAAAGCGTGTTTGAAGTGGTATCGGTTATCACAGAACCGTAAAGGCCAAGCAGATTGCCGAAGGTGAATATGGTGCCTAAATCATAGAATTTGGAATCGAAGACAAGGTCAAGCATTTTACTGTCCTCTTCGGCGTCGATTCCCTGAAGCTTAAGGGTGATTTCATAATAGGCGGACATGACGCTTCCAGGCAGGTTGGTGTTGAGGTAGCCCATTGCGTTAAGCAGGAAAACGGCCGCTTCCACGTTGTCGATGTTGGAAATGGGAATGCCTATAACGCTGGAATGATAGCGGTTTACCGCGCAGTAATAACGGTCCTGGTCTTCGCTGAAAAGGGGTATGGGAAGCACGCCGACTTTAAAATCAAGTTCGGTGTCCGAGGATTTCATATTCGTTATGGAGGAAACGGTGGTGTTGTAGAACAGCCCCCTGCCTTCGACGAACATTTCGTTAAGTTCGGAAAAGCCGTAGGTTGAAGGTTTGGAACCCTGCCCCTTTATAAGCTCCGCCCGCTGGGTTATCTGACGGTTGGACATAAGTTCGTAAACCTTGTTGAACACGTTGACCGAATAATCGTCCATAACCGAACAGTATAATCCCCCTTCCGCCTTTTTGGTTACGGTGGAAACCCCGCCCCCGTTTACCATGATGGTGGTGCCGTAGGCGTGGGAGAGGTTGCCGTAGGTGGCGTAAAAGGACCAGTCGCCGTTGTCGTCGGATACCGACACCGCTTTTGACATTTCCATAAAGGCGTCAAGGGTGAACTTCCTGTCCTTTACAAGGTCATATATGTCCCCGTAGTTGCCAACGATTTCGGTGTTCTGGTTATACATATCCTTGTTGTAGAGGGTAAGATAAATATTGTCCACGTCGGTGAGCATGAAGTCCCCCGACACGAGAAAATGCTTTATATTGTCAAGGGAAAGGTCGTTTATCGGCTCTTTGTCCCACCAGGGATCGTCAAAATCCACATAGTCGTCGAGGGATATGAACAAACCTTCGTTTACCTTAAGTACCATCCGGTCAACAGAATCGCAGACCAGGTCATAGTCGGCGATGTCGGTGGTGATTTCCTGAAGTATAACGTCGGTGGGGTAATCCGTCACCCTCGTTGTAATGGTTATGCCGTAGTTTTCGTAAATATAATCGTTTCTGGTTTTTACCGCAGCGTCCACCACAGCGGCCTTGATTTCGTCTTCTTCGCCGTAAGGAGCAAACTGAAGTTTGCCGTAGGCATGACGGGAGGAAGACACCGTAAGGATTTTTATGGTGGTGCCGTTGTACTTAGTGGTAGCGTACTCAAAGCCTTCGGAGGTTTCTTCGGAGGTCTGGGCGCTTTCATCTTCCGATTGGGAATCTTTTGACTCAACGCTTGCCGCAGATGATGTTTCTTCATTGCCGCCGCCGCAGGCAGCAAAGCATAACAAAACCATAATCAGCGCGACGCAAAGGCAAATAAACTTTTTTACCACGGGTATTTTCCCCTTCCTGTCTTGATTATATGTATAAATGCGGGACTTTCTGATTTGCAAAATACTAATCCCATATTTATTTCCGATAAATTATAGCATACCGGTACAAAAATATCAATACATACAATCCATTTTTAACACTAAATAAACAAATAAAATTTGCCAAACAAAAAAGGGCTGTGCAAAAGAGACAGCCAGATACGGAAGTAATAAAAACACCCGCCGAAAAGAGTTTGATCCGCCCCCTGTCAAGTAGACAGACAAAAAAACAAAAATATTCAATTGTTTTGATTCCGCCCTGCTGCGCAGCAGGGCGGAATTTTTCACGCCGCGAGAGCGCGATGAAACTCCATTGGCGTCATGCAACGGAGCCGCCTTTGGTATCGCCGTGTGTTGTAGAAAGTGATGTAATTCTCAATTGCCGCCGTCAACTCGTCGGCAGAAGTAAACTTGCGAAGATAATACATCTCAGATTTCAGTATGCCCCAGAAGCCTTCCATCGGTCCGTTATCAATGCAATGTCCGACACGTGACATACTCTGACGCATATGCTCATCTTCCAATTTGGTATGGAACACCTTGCTTGTGTATTGGTATCCTCTGTCGCTGTGAAACAGCGGATGCGCACCGGGATTTGCGGCAACAGCATCATCAAAGGTGTCAAAAACGAGTTGGTTATTGTTGCTTGTCCCAATCCGGTAAGCTACAATCCTCCTGTCATATAGGTCGAGAATTGCGCTCAGGTACATTTTCTTAACCTCCACACCCACACAGTATTTGAACTCGGTAACATCGGTAAGCCATTTTTCGTTAGGTTTATCTGCATGGAAGTTGCGGTTGAGAGTGTTTTCCGCTGTCACTTCCGGCGTGGATTTTATGTAGTTGTATCTCTTTTTTCTACATACGGACTTCAGATGCAGAATGTTCATCAAACGGTAAATACGCTTATGGTTGTATACGGTATGGTGTTCCCGGTTCAAGGTGATCGTCATTTGCCGGTAACCGAGAATACCATCCTGTTCCTCATACAGTTCCTTGATCCACTCTACAATCTGTTCGTTTATTTGCTGAGTTGCGCTGACCGAACGCCTTTTCCACTTGTAGTACGACGAACGGTTGAGATGAACCAACGCACATAGCTTTTTCAGAGAATAACTCTCCGTATCGTTCAGATACTGTACTGCCAAATAGATATTTTCTTGCCTGACGCCTGTCAACGACCACCCTCTTCCAGTTCCTTGAGTTTTTTTAGGAAAGCAATTACCATTTCCTGATCTTTGAGTTGTGACTGCAGAATTCTGTTTTCCGCTTTTAACTTTTCGGTTTCGGTCATTTCGCTCTCCGGCTTTGTTCTGCCTCTGCCGTCAGCAAGCCCGTTTATGCCGCTTGCTTCATACTTCCGCACCCAGGAATAGATTTGTTGATACGATACATAGTATGTCTGCATTGTCAGCAAATAGTCCTTTGCGTGTTCCATACAGAAGGCTACTATTTCCGCACGTTCCTGTTGTGTTGTCTTTCGTCCCTTTGTCATATAGATCTCCGTCCCGGAGCCGTGTGACTCCCTCAATTCTTTATGACCATTATACATCTTTATCCATGAACGGAGTTGACTGCGCTGTCGAATTTTGAATCTTTTACATATTTCCTGTTGACTGTACTTTTCGGTTAAATACTCTTGTACCGCTTCTTGCTTTAACTCTGTCGCATACTTTTGGTTTCGTCTTCTATCATATAATGCTTCAATCCCTTGTGAGTCATATATTGCCACCAAATCCACCAGCGTACGCTTGCATATACTGTACTCTTTCGCTATGCTCTCATAGCTCCCTTTACCTGCCTTGTATTTTTCTACCGCCATTATTCGTTCTTCTTTACTTATCTTTCCTCTTGACATAAAATAACCCCCATAATTTAGTCCTGACTTTTTGTTTTTTCAGGTGTCTACTCTATGGGGATTATATCAGTTTTTTATACTCTTTTCGGCGGGTATCGTTATGTGCGTATTATGCTCATTAGCTTGGGTAATCTTCTTTTAATAAACCATATAAATAGTAGTCGCAATATGTTAAATTAAATTTCCCTTGTCGGATTAAACCTTCTTTAGTAAAGTCGCATTTTTCAAGTACTTTACAAGAAGCAATATTTCTTACATCTACATCAGTCCACAATCGTTGAAGTTCAGTGTTTTTAAAGCAAAAGTTTACTGCTTTTTTCAAAGATTCTGTTGTGTATCCCTTACCCCAATGTTCTTTTGATATTCTATATGCAACTTTTGCCATTCTGCTGTTTTCAATATCTATTACGTAAAGCTGTCCAATAACTTTATTATTAGATTTTAACACTATACCCCAAACAAATTCGGCACTTGGTTTTCTTTTTATGTGTGGACGAGGGTCATAAAACAATTCTTTTGGGTTTAATTCGCTTTTATTTGCAGCTCTGCCCCAATATGTATACAAATCAGGATCAGGTAACCATTCTTCTAAATCTTTAACATCTGCTTCAGAAATGGGTCGTAATATTAGTCTTTCTGTTTCTAAAATTGGTTTTTCCAACAAATAATCCTTTAAAGCCATAATTGTTAATCCTCCCAAGCTAATATAAATAATCCACACTAACAGAATACCATATGTCTCATCCTTTATCAAGCAGGGAATTTGTACGGCACAAATTCCGAAAGTAGGAAACTTCCTTATGTGGTTGCACGGAAATACACAACCGCTTTTTAATATCAATAAATATTTGATTTGGGATATATAGGGTTTCACGCCATTTACAAGAAACTAACTTTTGTTATTCTTATACGGCTGGATTAATCTATGTAGCCCGATAACCAAAATGTGTTGATTATCGGGAGAATTTTCAAATTTAATAAGATTTAATTCTATAGTGTCGTACCGACAAATCGGTAAATTATATTGATTTCTTGCTGTGTTACGCCGTCGGTTTTAACCGGATGGCTTATTTCAATACGCTCGATCAGTTGATTGAGCATGTTTGCTGTGAGTGTTTCCACGTTCAGATACAGTTGGATTGCTTCGCTCAGCTTTTGCAGATTTTGGGTGTATTCGTCCTTTTTATCAAGCTCGCTCTGAATTATGGCTGTCCGCTGGGTAAGCTGTTTTTGCTCCTGCTGGTAGTCGCTGAGCATTTTGTGATAGCTGCCTGTATCCAGCAAATCGCAGGCATAATCCTCATACAGTTTTTTTGTGATTTTGCCGAGCATAGCTAAACGGTTGTTGATTTTTGCTTTTTCCGCTTCCAGCTTGTCTTTCTTGTTTTGCTTAATTGCCTGATTGCGGACACGGCGGATCAGTTCACCGCTTTCAATGCTTTTGGCTACCTTTTGTATGCGTTCAAGCACGGTGTCATACAAATCCTTATAATAGATATAGTTGTAAAACTTGCACTTTTCGGGGTTTCTGAAATGGTATCTGCAAATCAATATTTCACGCTTAAGGTATTTTCTTGACTTGATTTCAAAGGTCATCCTGCTGCCGCACTCTGCACAGAACACTAAGCTTTTGAATACATTATCAATCTCGTGTTTTTTCGGTCTGTGCCGTAATTTGACTAACTCCTGTACCTTTTCAAAGTCCTCATGACTGACAATAGCTTTATGCGTGTCTTCTACCACAATATGGCGGTCTTTCGGCACCTTGACCCGTTCCTTGGTCTTGTAGTTGGCAACCTCGAATTTGTGGTTTTCCATGTCCCCGGCATAAACCCGGTTCTTTAGTATTTGCTGGATGGTTGCATTGCACCACTTGTAGCGTTCAACCTCGCTTTTGCCGTTGCTGTAGCGGTCAAACCTCGTATCGCCGTTTTGTGCCTTGTAGAAAGATGGAATAAGCACTTTGCGCTCTGTCAGGATTTTAGTGATTTGTACGGTGCTGTTTCCGGCAATCGCTAACCGGAACATTTCTTTGACTACCGCCGCCGGTTGTTCATCAATGATAAGATGATTCCTGTCAGAAGGATCTACCTTGTAGCCGTATGGCGGCTGTGCGCTAATATAGTAGCCACTGTAGGCTCGCTGTCGTTTTGCGGATTTAACCTTGCGGGACAGGTCTTTGGCGTACATATCGTTGAGAATGTTTTTAAATGGGGTTATGTCGTTATCGTCCTTGTTGGTGTCCACACCGTCATTGACTGCGATATACCGAACTTTTTTCCGGCTGAAATAGATGTCGGTGTAGTACCCTGTCTGAATGTAATCCCTACCTAATCTGCTTAAATCTTTGGTGATAACCAGATTGACCTTGCCGCTGTCAATATCATTGAGCAACCTTTGAAAGTCCGGGCGTTCATAATTCAGCCCCGAATATCCATCGTCGGCGTAGACCTCATAAATGGGATAACCCTGCTCAAGGCAGTATTTTTCCAGCATCATCTTTTGCGTATGGATACTGCTGCTGTCCTCAACTCTGCCGTCATCCTTGCTGAAACGGCAGTAAATTGCCGCGCTGTAGGTATGATTGATGATTCCGTATTGTTGCATTTTTACTCCTTTCCTTTGGCAACAATGATTCGGAATCGGTCGGTTGATACCAGTATATCATCATGTTGCCCGCAAGTCCAGTATTTGGCTGCAATCAAGGGTTGACTTCTCCCTTTTGGGAGGTATCGTCTTGGATTGCGGCCTTTTGACTGAGCGACAGCTCAATCATACTTTCGAGGACTTCGGAAAGGCGCTTTGTCCCGGCAAAATGGTTTTGAACGATATATATTCTGCTATCCGCCGGATGATTGTAAAAGATGGTATTGCTTTCCACGCTGCCGGACTGATAGCTGATGAAAACTATGTTGCTTTTACAAACAGATACCAGTCCGAACAGGCGAAAATCCTCCAAAATCTCAGTGTTCTTGATTCACGGATAGAACGGCAGAATGATTACCACGCAAATGCTGAAAAGTTGCGTGAAGTAATCTGTGACTACTTGAATATTGATAAACTAACGCCTCACATCCTGAACAAGCTTATTAAGAAAATTCAAGTTGGAATTGTGGAGGTGACGGACGATCAGTCAAGGCAAGAGATTATAATTGTATGGAGATTTGTTGAATTTGCTTTTTAATCAGCTGCTATTTTTTTTGCGGAATGTTAATTAAAAGCACAACAACAGTGGTTCTACTCTTTCAATACCTTTCTGTGCTTATTGTAATATTTGTAGAACTCATTTGGTAGTAATTCCACCTCTTTTCGAGTATAGTTGGTTTGAAAATAGTTAAACCTTTCGGATGAAATATCATTTATAACATCTATGATATTATTTCTGTTCATTACTTGAAGATTAAAATGATGATCTCCATAATATGCATATTGAAGAATGTTATTATCTCTAAATTTTAATAACACACTTGACATAATATCCATTGATTTTTCATAACAAGAGAAGCAAGCTTGTAAAGAAATATCATTTTTCTCAAATAATGTACACAAAACAATACCCTCAACAACAAAATCCAATTCGGATATTTTCTTTTTGGGAAATATACCATCAAACTTTATAATATACGGTGAAACATCAAAGGAGTTGTTAACAAGGAAGGATTTCAATTGTTCTATATTGAACTGTTGATTTAATTTAGCGTTTATAAAATAACTTTCTACACCCATTTCACTTCACCAACCAAACTTTTACTGTTTTTCTACCTATAGATCTTAAGGCTTGAACAGTATGATGACCACCTTGTATTTCATACAACCCTCTACCAATTGACTTGACGCTTGGATATTCGTATCTACCTGTTGATAAAATCTCATTAATTTTTTCCACTACTTTGCCTTGCTTTGGCTCTATCGCTGAATAAGGATCAGTTGGATTATTAGTCAGATTTGATATCTTCACTCGTTTGGGTAGTTTACCCGCTACTTGTAGGGCTTTTGTGGTAGCAGACGCAGCTGCACCAATGCCACCCCACATATAGCCATCAACTGCGCCTTAAAAAGCGGCGGGGACAGCAGAAATCTATAATTGTGACATTACTAAAATCAATAATTCGAACAAACCCCAACAAGCAACAGTTATCCCCAGACAAGATAAAAGTTTGAACGTTGTTTTTGAGTAAGGTGAAACCGAAACTCTCATGCAATAAACCGCTCCAAGTAAACCGATTACAACTGGCAGCAAACCACCTAATGCAACAATGGGGATGGCAATACAAGCGGCGGCAAATATCCAATTCCACCAAGGAATACTTTTGAAAGGGGCATACGACTTTTTACTATCAACATAAAAGCCATCGACAGCAACATCAGCCTTGTTCCCAATAAGAACAAATTGACATTCTTTATTTCCAAGCAATATCGGTCTTTCCACTCCTATTAAAGCCTTGTAATGTTGCTTTTCAATAGGAAAATTCACATCATTAACCTTTAATAATCGTGTTCCTTTAAGCCCGCCAAATTCAAAAGTAATAGCATAATTACATCCGTCTACATTAAGATCCCATCTCTTGATTTTAGCCATCTTTTTCCCCCTCTTTTACATTCCATTTAAACATTTTTTTGAAATCTTTAAAGCAATTTTCACATATCCAGGTATAATTGTCCTCTGTGCTATAACCATAATGCAAATCAGTTTCATCAAATCCGAATTTTCCCATGCAAAACTCACAATGGTCATGGTCATTATTAGGGGACGCCGGAGTATATGAATGATGTAAAAGCATTGATTTATAAAGGTAGTTAATTTGATCTTTAAATAATCTCCAATCATCTTGTTGCTTCATATCACTACCTCCTACTTTGGTCCCATAGATCCATCAGGAAAAATTCGGAATGTTTGTGAATTGCCTCTGATTCCATAATCCCAATGTGGTCCTATTGGTGGTCCATGATTTAAATCAGGATGTAACCATTCGCCAGTTTTAGAATTAACAAAATTCCCTTGTCCTGAACCGGGCATTCCATTGCCGCGCCATTCATATCCTTTAACCTTGCATTTCGCAGGATCATTCCCTGGATATTTCGTTTTTTCAGGCATCAAAGCTTGATAAGTTGTTCCTAAATCAACAATTCCCATCCCGGCAATGGATAATCCTGTTTGTACCGTGTCATACGCTGCTTGATTTCCTCCCATCACCTTATCTCGTATGACATTTGTGCCCGTCAACACCTCCCCGGCATTGCTCAAGGCACAAGCTCCAATTCCTGCGGCGACCGCATACGCTCCCACTGTCGCAACCGTTGCTATTGTGGCACAGGTCGCTGCGGAGGCTCCTAAATAAACTCCCGCAGCAGCTCCAATAGCAGCTCCGGCTGCTCCTGCCGTTGCTACAACTGCCACCACAACTACCGCTGCAACCGCGACTATTGCTACCGCAGTGAAAATTTGACCCCAAGTAGGCCAACATCCTGTAGGGTCGCTCATGTTGACGGGATTGTTAAAGCAATAGGCGTAAAGGTTGTATCCTCTTATATCTCCACCAACGCTTGACATCTCACCATCAGCATTTATGAAACGACCGATTTGAGGGTCATAGTAACGAGTGCCTGTTAAGTAAAACCCCGTCTCGGAGTCGTAATAATATCCGCGATATCTGAATGGATTCGCCTGACCGACAGTGCTTGCGAGTGTGCCGGTCATTGAAGTCACTTTGCCCCAGGCGTCGTAGGTGTATTCAACAACAGTATTGCCTGAGGCATTACATATACGGATTATATCCCCCTGCAGGTTCTTCTGGAAATAATACGTTGTGCCGTTGTACTCGAAGCCCGCGATACTGCCCGCAGCGTCGTAAAAATAATACTTGACGTTGCTTGGGGTGCTGCTTGAAGACGTTGTGGTATATTCGCTGACGATCTTTGTTCCATCAAGTACGTAATGGTAAATCTCTGCCATTGAAGTTCCGGTGTACCAGTTCGTCTTTTGTGTACGAATACCGTCTGCGTTATACTCGAACGAATGAGTGTAGTTACCTTTTACGAACGAATTAAGTTCTCTTCCGTTCCACGTCACGTTGGTTATACCGTTTCGCCAGTTAGTAGGATTTCCTATCGTATCGTAGCTTATAGTCGTCCCACCATAGCTCGTGAGCATATCGCCCCACGCCCCGGCGGAATAGCCGTAAGAGACTGTGGTGCAGTATTGATCGATACCGATAAGCGTCCTGAGCTGCGACGTGGGACACCCCGCCCAATATGGGAAGACGTGTCTTGCGGTGATGTTTCCCGAAAGATCGTAATCGAACAGCGTGCTCGTACCTTGCGCCACGTCGTCTTCACGCGTGAGCTGATTCTGCGAATCGTACTCATACGCATAGATAAGCGAACCGTCTTTGCTTACGGTAAGGATGTTTCCGAGACTGTCATACGTATATGAATACGTCGCAGTCGCCGTGGAATCCTTCTTCAGCGTAAGAGACGACACGAGCGGCGTGGTGTACTGAACGCCTCCGGAAGTGTAGCCGTAATACGAGTATTCCTCGTAAAGATCGTTGTGCGTTGCGAAAGAAATGTCTTTTTTGGTAAGCCGATCCAACCCGTCGTATGTGTAGATCAGCGCGGAAGCGATCGAAGAAGTCGGCATGAACACGCTGCTCACAAGGTTCGTATCCGCCTTGTAGCTCACATTGTAGGTCAGCGTTTTGTCGCCGATAACGTACGTCGATTTATCAGCTCTGCCGTATTGATCGTAGAGGTTTTCTACCGCGAGCGTCTTATCGCCGGAGGAATTCGCCTGCCACGCGCGTATGAGCCTTCCGAGCCCGTCATATTCGTAGGTGTGAGTAACGTTTGCTTTGGCGTCGACGCACTTTGCGATCTGCCCGTTTGCGTCGTATGTGAGCGTGTACGTTACAACGTTATTATACTTCACCGATATCAGCCTGTCAAGGTGATCGTAGATATAATCCTCGTAATCGCCGCTGCCAAGCGTCATCCGCTGCAGCTTTCCGTTGACGGATGCGTAGGTGTACGTGCTGTCTCTTATACACATCT
>LSQX01373835.1_pt1 | contig 18169 bp, 17 predicted proteins | sample 654561 | NCBI WGS metagenome assembly LSQX01 (sample SAMN04489861, study PRJNA283612) | anaerobic digester metagenome | isolation source: 4 biogas reactors fed with cattle manure at either 37C or 55C with and... | place: Denmark: Kongens Lyngby | collected 2014
CCGTACGGGTGCTGGTCGTCTTCGTAGGAGTCGCCGTCGCGCAGCAGCGAGCCGTCCGGGCGCCGGGCGTAAAGATACCAGTCGCGGGCGGACTCCTGGCTGCGGTCGAAGACGTTGACGCCGCTCATTTTCTTGAACAGGAACGCCGCCGCGAAGTCGCTGTTCAACGTACCCGGGCCGTAGGAGTCGCCCCGGTGGTGTTTGCCCGAAGGGTAGAACCAATCGCGTACGGGGATGTACCGCTCGAAGATGGCGCCCGCCACGGTTTCGTAAATAATCGGATACTCATTGTAGACGGCGATGGCCCAGGCCAGCTGGTCGCGCAGCACCTGGTCTTCCGCGCCGTGTCCGCTGACCGCGCCTTGGGCCGTGGGCGGAAAACCGATCTCCATGTTTTGGGCGTGCTGGAAGAAGAGCCGTTGCCAGTCGGCCCGCTGGTTCGGAGTGAGAAGGTCGTAGCACCAGTCGTATACCATCGCACCCGTGAGCAGCATGGAACCGATGGTGCGCGTATCCCTGCTGTTGAAGGTGCGGATGAAGGAGTCGAACAGTTCCACCGCTTGCTGTCCGTAGTTCAGGCCGTCGCCGAGCAGGTAGCGGAACGCCTTGGCGCGGATGACCTGTTCCGTGGCGGTGGAAAGATGGCTGTTTGCGACTACCGCCTGCCACGCCGGAGCCAGTAGGCCGGTCGCTGTTCTCGCCCGCAGCTCTTCGATGTCGGCAGGGCTCGAGACGAAAAGGCGCGGGTGCGTAGCGGGCGGCTTCGGAATCGGGTCGGGAACCAGGGGACCGGAGGCGCTTGCCGCAGATGTGCCGGGGAAGAGAGGCAGCGCCGCCCATGCCGCCAGCAGCAACAGAACCGGGAGCAGTCGCCTCGCTTTGATGCTCATTCTTGCATCCCCTCCATCGGAGGCCCTTCCGGTCCGTTCATGCGTTCCCGGAACAGGGCGTTTCGGGTTGATTGCGGATCGCGGGCCAACGAGGAAGTGCCGCACATTCTTCGCCGCGATTCCGCTCGTTGCGCAACAAAAGGGGCAATTCCCTACTTAATCCGCGGTGTTGCGTAGATGTTCTCCGGTTGTGTTGCATTTCCTTCCCGCGGTTTGTAGATTTTTCGCGAAGAGGCGGACGAAGGGGCAGGTCGGGGCGAAGCAGTCGGATCCGGACCGGATGGGAGGTATGGAGCGCAGGGAAGCTGGTTCGGAGGTCGGGACCGGGCGGGGAAGCGTAGCGCAACAATAGGAAGCATTGCCGGGTGGGTAGCGCGGGGCGGGCGAGGTCTAGGTCGAGTCCCAGGCCCCGCCCGCAGCGTTGCGTCACGTCACATTACTGCCCGATGGCGTTGCGGATAGCCTGGGCCCACTTCTCCATGCCGAACTGCACCGGTTCTTCGCCTAGGAATGCCGGTTGCAGGGCGGCGTTGCGGGCCGAGTTCCATTCACCCCAGTTGGGTCGGAACTCGAGGGGATGGCCGTAGGCGACCTGCTGGATGAAGATCATCTTGTCCGGGCGCTGGTCGGGTTCGAGCCACTCGGGCGAGGTGGCAAGCGCCCTGTAGACCGGTACCCTGCGTGCGCCGCGGTAGCGGTCCATCTCGTCCCGGGTGATGACGAACTTGATGAACTCCCAGGCTTCCTCGGGATACCTGGAACCCGCGGGAATGGCGAAGCTGTCGGGCCACAGTCGGACTACCCGCTGAGCCGGACCAGCGGGCATCAGGGCGACGTTCCAGTCATTCGCCATCGTGTCACGGAAGAACTGCAGGTCGAAGATGTTCGTCACGTGCATTGCCAGCTGGCCCTGCTGGAACAGGTTGTTGCCGTTGGCCCTGATGCCGGGAGCGATCTGATCTTCGTGAATCATGTCGACGAGGAACTGGGCGGCGCGCACGGCTTCGGGTTGATCGACCAGTACGTTGTGGTCTTCGTCCAAGATCCGTCCGCCGAAGGCGTGGATCACCATATCGAGCAGTTTATAGTCGAAGTTGGCATGAAAGCCCCAGCGATCGATGACTCCGTCGCCGTCCGTATCGTGAGCGATGCGCTTTCCGGCCTCCCGTACGTTCTCCCACGTCCAGGACTCATCGGGATAGGCCAACCCCGTAACGTCGAACAGCGTCTCGTTGTAGTAGAACGCCGACATGACGAACGCGAACGGAATGCCGTACAGGTCGCCCGTCTCCATGCTGGGATACCGCATGGCTTTGAAGGGCTCCATGAAGAAGTCGTCGGGATTGAGGTCGCGGTCGAAATACGGCTGCAAGTTGAGGAGCAGCCCCAAATCGGCGAAGTCGTACACGTACCCGACGCTCATGTGGATCAAATCGGGGGCTTCTCCACCGGCGATATAGGTCGTCAGTTTGTCGAAGAACTGGCTGAACGGAACGGCTTCGTGTTCGATGGTGATGTGCGGATACAGTTCCTGGAAGGGTTCGATCAGGTCCTCGCGAATTTGCTGCGACTCGAGTCCACCGTCCCAGGTGAAGTAGCGCAGCGTGACGGGTTCAGGCTGCGCCAGGGCCGGTATAGCCATAGCGAGTAGTAACATTGCAAGTGCGACCGTTGTGACAGTGCTTCGAAGCTGCGTCGCACGGTGTGACCCCTCCTTGATGCGTTTGGCTATGGTTCAAAAAAACTCCTTGGACAACAGACGCTTATTCCGCACCGGCGGCTGCGCGGTGCACCCCGGGGTGTTTGAGGGTCTCCGCTGCCTCAAATATTCAGAATGGCAGAGACAACACCTGCCTCGACCATTCTGGTGCGGGAAACCCTCACTTTGCTCATTATGCACTAATTGTCCATCTCTTGCCAGGGACAATTGTTAACGCCGAAACAAAGCCACTAACTGCTCCGGCGAAACGATCACGTATCCATCCCCCAGTTGCGCATCCAACGCTGCTAGGTCGCCCGGGCTCACGTTCCAGTTTAGGGCGAAGACGTGGACGAAAGCCGGCCGGGGCGCGTCCGCCAGCGCCGTCTGTATGCTGCGGGCCAGGGGCGTCTCTCCACCCATCGCGTGGAAGACCGGCACCGTGCGCCCCCTTGCTTCCAACGTGTAAGTGGCCTGTGCGTACGTCGGTACCTTTTGGCCGTAGTCGGGAAACAGTGCCTGCAGGTTTTCGATTTCTGCCGCGTACAGAGCCAGGACGCTTTGGGGTACGGGCCCTTCCGGTACCATGGGCCAAAGCATCGTAAGGCCCATGCGGTCCATGTAATCGGAGGTCAGCTGCAAAAAGCCCCGGACCGCCTCGTCCTTGTTCGGCAGGTCGGCGCCGTAGCGGTCGAGGTAAACGTAGCCGATTCCCGACACCGCAGCGATGAAGGCGTCGCCGGGCAAGCGGCGGGCGGCGTAGTAATCGACCACGTCGGGAATGAGGTCCCAGGCTGCGGGGCTGATGGTCCAGGCCACGGGCGCGGTTCGGCCCTCGGGCTCCTCGAAGTAGCGGGGAAAGTAGTTGAGCAGAGCCTGCACGTTGTCGCCGTCCGAGACGATGACGGTAAGATACACCTTGTCCGGATCGGGTTCGCTCGGGGACGGACTGTCGGGTGCCTCGTTTTGCAGGGCAGCCCGGGCCGGAGGACGCGTGTTGGCATGGACGCTGAGGTTGCGCGCCAGGTCGCTGGGTACGAGGAATTTCCCGTAGCGGCTCAAGAGATCGACGCCACCGTGCTCGCCTAAACCGACGCCCTCGCCTTTCCACGGATAGCCCAGCACGGGGATGTTGACGGGCGCCGCCTTGAGCACGTCGTAGGTGACCGTGAGCTCGGCCAGCCGGTTCGCCAAGCCCCCGCTGTCGGCCGTGCCGCCTTGCCACCAGACCCAAATCTTCTGCTGGATGATGAAGTCCCTAGGATGCGGCACGTCGGGATGGAGCAGGGCCAGGGCGTGGTGGTTGAGCCGCGCCCACAGGTTGTCCAAGGCCCAGCGGTAGGCCTCGCCGTTGCGGTTAAAGAGGCCCCGTAAGTCCGTCACGATGGGCAGTCCGTACCGTTCGGCATAGTGCTCGGCGTAATCGGGATACGTGATCAAAAGGCGGTCGAGCGCGGCGATCATCGTGGCGAGGTTCAACGTTGCCGGAACCCGGGGATCGACGACGACCTGTCCCCGCAGCTCGTCTTTGAATTCCTCGATGAGGGCTTCCGTTTGTGCGGCCGGAACGTAGCGCACGCCGTCGATGTCGCCCCGCGTGACCAGCCAGTCGAGCCACAGCCTCGCGAACCCGCCTTCTACCAGGAAAATTCTCGGCTCGGTTTGGTTGACGATGCCTTGGAGTGAAGTGAGCGTAAGGGTCCGATCGGCCGGCAACCCGCTGACCTCTGCGGCGATCAGCTGTCGTGCGGGCGGCGCGATCTTGATGAAAAGGCCCGGGGGACCGTCGGACTGCGGGTGCGACTCCTGCGGACCGGGTTCTTCCGCGTGGGCGTGGAGTGACAGCGAAAGAACAGTCAGAAGAACCAGAGCTACGGTTATCCATGCTGCGTACGGCCACTCGATCCACCAGGCGGTCTTCACGTGATGAACCTCCTCGAGCCTTGCGATGACCCATGCGCTGGGGTGGCGCGCAAGAACGATTCCGTATTCGCAGCTTGCTTTCCTTGTTTAGTGCAGAAATTGCTGTAAACGCAGGGGATTGTAGAAAGCGAGGGTTATGCGAGGAAACGCTGTGCCCGCCAATGGACGGAGGGGGTGCGGCGCGACGCCTGCCCCGGGCTGCGCTTGAATTCCGGCAGTCGCCAGCACTTCGTGCAGCTCGCCGGTGGGAAGGCCCAGCTCCTTGCCGAGGCGGATCAACGTGGCGTGATCGAAGGCATCCGGATTACCGCCGAACAGTTCCGCCTGCATCGCCGACATGTATTCCCAGCCAACCCCGTAGCGGTTGCCGAGCTGCACGAGGCGAAGCATGTCGAAGGTGCTGCTGAAGGGGCGGTCGAGCACGTACGCCAAGCCGTCGCTCTTCGCTTGGGCGGCTGCCCGCTGATCCATCGCCCGGGCCTGCTCCACCGACACGTCGTACTTAGCGGCGAGGTACTCGGCCGTGGGCCGCACTTCGGCGGTCGGTGCGGGTCCAGCTGGAACGTGTGGATCTTGAGCTCCCACCTTGTACCTTCGTCCAATGCAGAGCGTTTCCCCTGGGTACGTGGACGACGCGTTCCCGCCCGTCTAGACTAAACTTGCGTGCTGGATCCAGTGCACGCACATTTTGTGAGAAATGGGTGGGATGGCATTATGCGCATTTTCTGGGGCACCGTGCTCATCGTGCTGGGTACCCTTTTCGCTCTGCAAAGCTTTGGCGTTCTTCCGGTCGCCCTTCCGTTCTGGTCCGTCGTACTCACCATTGTCGGAGTGTATCTGTTCTTCCGGGGCCTCGTTCCCGGTCCGTTCAGCTGGCGCAAGGGACCGCACTGGGTGAAGCTCAGCTTAGGCGCATGGCTCGGCGGCATCGGCGTTTTTGACATCCTGCACGCGAACCAGATCACCGGGCTTGCCGGGCGTGACATTTGGAGCGCGGGATGGTTCGTGCTCCTCATCGGCATCGGGCTCGCTCTCATCTTCGGAAACGGACGTTTCGAGATCCGTACGGACAAAGGCGGCAAGTGGGACCGATGGGGAGGTTGGCGCAGCCGCTGGAACTGGGTTTTCGGGCCACACGACGCGAGCACGGTTATCGGCATGGGTGACCTGTATTACGGCCGGAAACCTTGGGCGCTCGACGGCGACCTGACCCTGCGGCATCGGGCGGGCGACGTGCGCATCGACCTGACCACGGCGGAGATCAAGGACGGTTCCCATCGGGTGGAGCTCGCCGTAGGCGCAGGTGACGTTGTGGTGCTGGTGCCCGACTGGTGTAGCGCGAACGTACGGGCAACGGTCGGCGTCGGCAACTTGGATGTGTTCGACGAGGTGCGCCAGGGTCTGAAGGTGAGTATGGAGAAGAGCGAAGTGGTTCCTGACGCGACGGTGACACTCCACATCGACGTGCGCTTGGGGGCCGGTAACTTAGAAGTGCGCCGTGTGCCGTCTCGCCGTGTGGAGGGTTAAGACAGATGGGTGTCCACAGAACCGTGGGCCTGCAATGGAGGATCGTGCTAAATCAGTGCGCCTTCGCTGCAGCCGCCGTGGGGATGACGGTCGCAGGGGTCCTGTTTGTGCGCTACTTGGGCTACTCCGTGCTCGTTTCCCTGGCGGCAGGTGCGGCGGCGGGACTTTCCGTGGCCGCGATCGGGGCGGGCGTCGCCTTGTCGCTCGCCCGTTCCATTAAACTGCGCTTGTGGGAGGCGGGTGACTTCGCAAGCCGCATCGCCCGCGGAGATCTGGGATACCGCCTCGTGCCGGGCCAGGCCGATGAGCTAGGTTGGCTGGAAAGTCGCCTGAACGAGATGGCCGGCCACTTGGAGACTGCGGTGACCGACTTGCGCCGCCTGGCCGAGCAAAACGAGCGCCTCGCGGAACAGGCCGGACGCGGCGCGGCGTTGGAAGAGCGGGCACGCCTGGCCCGGGACCTACATGACACGGTAAACCAGCAGCTTTTCGCCTTGACCATGGGTTTGGCTACGGTACGGCGGCGTATGGCAGCGGGCGACGGCGGCGCCCACGAGATCCAAGGCGAGCTCGAGTCGTTGGAACAACTGGCTCGCGAGTCCCACGCCCAAATCCGCGAGATCATCTTGCAGCTGCGGCCCGTCACCTTGGAACGGCACGGACTCGGCGCGGCTTTGCGGGAGTACGCGGAGCGCATGGCCGAGGAAGCAGGGTGGGTCTTGGAGATGCAAGTGCCTGAAACCATCGAGCTCGCGGCCGACGTGCGCGACGCCTTCTTCCGCGTGGGACAGGAGGCCTTAGCCAACGTGCGCAAACATGCCCGGGCAAGCCGCGTGACCATCTCGTTGGAACGTACCGCGGACGAGCTCGTCTTTACCGTGTCAGACGACGGAGTGGGGTTCGATCCGAAGGAGCCGGTGCGCCTTACCGCCGTCGGATTGGTGGGGATGAAGGAACGGCTGCAGGAACTGGGCGGCGTGCTCAAGGTGGCGAGCCGTCCGGGAGCAGGGACTACGGTAACGGCTGTGGTACCCGTAGTCAGGCAGGAAAGGTGAGGCTCCATAATGCGCATTTTGATCGTCGATGACCACCGCCTCGTACGGGAAGGTTTGAAAAAGTTCTTAGCCACCGAGCCGGACTTCGAGCTCTTCGAGGCGGCCGGCGGAGAGGAGGCCGTGGCCCAAACCGAGCGCCACCGGCCCGACGTCATCTTGATGGACCTGATGCTGCCCGATATCGACGGTGTGGAAGCGACGCGACGGTGCCTGGCCGCATGTCCCGAGGCCAAGGTGATCATTTTGACCAGCCTGCCGGACGACGAGCACGTGGTGCCCGCAATCCGCGCCGGGGCCCTTTCCTATTTGTTGAAGGACGTGTCGCCCGAGCAACTGGTCAAGGCCGTACGTGAAGCGGCGCAGGGGAAGCCGGCGTTTCATCCCATGGCCGCCCAGCGCATGATGCAGGCGGTGCAGGATCCGGAATCTCTCGCCGGAGACTACGAAGCCTTGACGCCCCGGGAGATCGAAGTGCTCAGCTACGTGGGACAAGGGCTCGAGAACAAAGAGATCGCGGAACTCTTGGGGATTACAGAACGCACCGTAAAAGCCCACGTAACGAGCCTGCTCGCGAAACTCGACCTACCCAACCGCGTCAGCCTGGCCATTTGGGCGGTGCGCAAGGGAATCGTGTGAGGCGGGACACAGCGTGAAGGCCCATACGACGGAAGCGCACCTTGCGTCTGGAGGGGCAGATGGACGTGGGGCTCGAACGTGCGTCGTTTTCGCCGCCCGCTCCCCCTCGCTACGGGAAGCCGGCCTCCTTCTGCCACAGCCCGTGTACTACCTGGCTCCGGATGAGTGAGCACGGTCGCACAAAGGGGCTTGAACGATAGGGAAAGTGCCGGTGGACGCGCGAGCTTCTTCCCCCTCTCGCGCCGCAGGGTGGAGGCCGCACCGACGCCGCCCGAGCTGCTAGCGCTCCTTCCAAAACAGTAACTTATCAATGTGATGACGCCTGGATGGGGAGACTTGCCTGCGTTTCCCTTTGCTCCAATCATGCTGAGGGGGTGGTCTGGTTGTCCGTACCCGTTCCCGAACCGAGAGTTGCCCGCTTCGAAAAGATGGCCTTCGGCATGTTCGTCCACTGGGGCCTCTATTCGCTCCTCGAACGCGGCGAGTGGATCCTCCATCACAGCCGTATGCCCGAGGCAGAGTACCGGAAGCTCACGGAACGGTTTACTGCCGAGAACTTCGATGCCCGGGCGCTGGCTCGCTTGGCAAAACGGGCCGGCATGAAGTACATCACCCTCTCGGCACGGCATCACGACGGCTTTTCCTTGTACGACACCCGGGGACTGAGCACGTACGACGCACCGCACTCCGCCGCCGGACGGGATCTGATTGCGGAGTTCGTCGAAGGGTGCCGAGCCGAGGGCATCGTCCCGTTTCTGTACCACACTACCTTAGATTGGAGCTTTGGGACGGCCGACTGCGACGAGGCCACCTTCAACGAATACCTGGATTATTTGCACGCATCGGTTGAGATTTTGTGCCGGGAGTATGGCCCCCTCGGCGGCCTTTGGTTCGACGGCAACTGGTCGCGCGAGGCCGACTGGAAAGAAGACCGGCTGTACGGCATGATCCGCAAGTACCAGCCCGACTGTATGATCATCAACAACACGGGTCTGGGCCACCGCGGGGTATGGGGCCATCCGGAGATCGACAGCACCACCTTTGAGCAGGGACTGCCCCAGCCCATCGACCGGCGGGGCTGGCCGAAGTACGTGGCGGCGGAAATGTGCCAAACCCTGAACAGCCACTGGGGCGTCGCCCGGGAGGATATCAGTTATATCTCGCCTGTGCAGGTGATCGAGAACCTCGTTCACTGCCGCGGGGTGGGCGCCAACTACCTGCTCAACGTGGGCTTGCTGGCGGACGGCGGCATCCCCAATTACGAAGCGGCCATCCTGGAGCGGGTAGGAGACTGGGTGGCGATGCAAGGCGACGTAATTTATGAAGGCAAACCCGTACGCTGCCACGCTGCAGGCCGCGACGTGGTGCTCGAGGCGAACGGAAAGATGTACTGGTTCGTCTTTGACCTTGGGATTCGCGGCGATGCCAACGTGACGGTGGGGCTCTCGGGCCCGGGGTTTCGCACGCTGTCGGGGCTCGACCGACGGATTGCCGAAGTGCGGTGGCTCGATAGCGGCGAGAAGCTGCAATTTGTGCAGCATCCCGACGGCGGATTTGCCACCGTGCGCCTGACGGGCTTTCCCTACGGTACGAACTGGGTCGTGCGGGTCGCCGAGATCACCTTCGAATAGGCTGATCAGGGTTACACCTTGCGGATGGCCCATTGGCGGGTCACTTTGCCGCTTGAGCGACCCACTCCCGGGTCAACCGTCTCCGCCCAGCAGCGACCGGGTCCGTAGGAAACTGCTTCCAGCCTCCCGCCCGTTCCTCTCAGTGTGCTTGCTGCCCCGCGTCCCACCCGCGCCTCTGGCTCTGCCTCCTGCCACCCGTCGCACCCGTTCCTCCCGCTCTGCCCGCTGCCGGGCTTCCGGATCGTGCCCTATCCGTTCCTCTATTCGTACCTCAACCCGTTCCTTCCGACCGGGCCTCCCAATCGTGAGCACGGACAGAGCAGCCAGAGCATCCGGAAGGTGCAGCCCGACCACACAGCCTTGCCGTGTGGCACACGCTTCTAGCCTACGGTGAGCATGATGATGCCGCCAAGAATGATGAGGGCACCGACCGAACGCCGCAGCGTATTTCCTTCTCCGAGCAGCCGGCCGCCCATGAGCGTGCCGAAGACGATGTTCAGTTCGCGGGCCGGGGCCACGTAGCTTACCGGGGTGAACATCATGGCCGTGAGCACCAAGATATAAGCCAAGGGACTCAGGACAGCGATGCCCCACGCTTCCAGCGAGTGATGCCGCTAGTAGTGCCGCACCGTTTCGCTGTCTCTTATGGCCAAAGGGGTAAGCACGAGCGTGCGCCCCAGGTTGCAGCTCCAATCGTACAGGAGCGGCGGAATGAGGAGTGCGGTCACTGCGTACTTGTCCCACAGGGTGTAGCCGGCGATGATCGCGCCCGTCAGCATTCCGTAGATGACCGACGCCCGCGTGCGGTCGGTAGACTCCTTCCCTGTGTAGGTCAAGCAGAAGGTCCCGGCCACAATCAGTCCGATGCCCAGGATGGCCGGGATCTCCAGCCGTTCGCCGAGGAGCGTTATGGCCAAGGCCGCCGTGACCACCGGACCCACGCCCCTGGCCAGAGGATAGACGAGGGACATGTCGCCCACCCTATAACCCGTTTGGAGCACGTAGTAGTACAAGATATGGAGAACGGTACTCAACGCGACGTAGAGCACGATTTCCAAACCCACGTCGGGCCTTTGGTACCAAATGAGAGCTCCTGCGATGGGCGTGTACACGACAACCGACAGCAGGCTGAACAGCCACGTAAAGGCCAAATTGCCGCTGACGCGCTTTGCGAATAAGTTCCAGGTGGCATGCAGGAGCGACGAACACACGATGAGCCCGAGGGCCAGTAGGGTCAACGGAGCGCCTCTTTTCGACGACTGGTGTGAGCTGGCCTAACGGTGGAGTACAACTTCGCCGCGGGTATTTCCTGCGTGGGGAAAAAGAGGCAATGCGCTCCAGCCTCGTCCGCTTTGCAGATCGAACTCACGGCGGCGTCAGCTCCGGACCCGTCTCGCTATGCGCCACACGTCCTCGGGACATGCCTGGCCTTTGTCCGCCGCCGTCACGACTCCACGTCCCGAGTTGGCGGGAGGTTCGTCACGACTTTGGCCTAGCTTCGTCGCAGGGGCAGGATTGGGCCACTCAAGTATGGAAGCCGCGCAGGAGGCCGGTCGGGGACAGGAGCTAGGCGGTAGACTGACTCGTGCCCGGAGCCCGGCCTGACAACCGGCTGCGTGCTTCGTCGAAGGGTCGAGGCGTCGAAAGCGGCCAAAGGCGAGGTTCAGGTAGTGGGAACAGAGAGTCGGAGTGTACCGAAGCGCAAGGGGCTTTCCGTTGAAGCGGCGGCGAAATGGCTGGCGGAGCATTACCTGGGCCTGTTGCTGGTGCTGGTCGTTGCCTATGCGTCGGTGCGGCTCGGGGCGGCCTTTCCGCTGATCGGTGCGCCTGTCTTCGGAATTGTGCTGGGCATGGTCTTGCGCACGGCCGTAGGTGTACCGGAAGGGTGCCGGGCCGGCGTCAAGTGGTCGGGTAAACGGATTTTGCAGATCGCCATCGTCCTTTTGGGCGCGGGATATAGTCTGGACAAGATCTGGGCCGCCGGGGCGGAGTCGATCGGACTTATCCTGATGGTACTGGCCATTGCGTTTGTCATCACTCTTGGGGCCGGCCGTTTTCTCGGAGTTGAGTCGAACCTGCGGCATCTGATCGCTTTCGGCACGGCCTTCTGCGGAGCCTCGGCCATTGCTGCGGTCTCGCCGGTGATTGCCCCCAAGGAGCGGGACATCTCGTACGCGATCACGACCGTCTTCCTCTGCAGTCTTGTGGCCGTGGTCGCTTTCCCCCTGATCGGACACGCTCTGGGTCTGCCGGAACTCGACTACGGTTTATGGGCCGGGACGAGCATCAACGACACGTCCTCCACCGTGGCCGCGGGCTTTGCTTACGGAGAAGAGGCCGGGCAAGTGGCGACCGTGGTGAAGCTTTCCCGCACCCTTATGCTCGTGCCGGCGCTGATCATCTTTAGCTTTATCTCCGGACGCCAAGGGCAGCGCCGCACGGCCGGACGGTTCCGACTGGGGAAACTCGTGCCCTGGTTTCTGGTCGGATTCCTGCTCGCTTCCGTGCTGCGGACGACCGGCGTGTTTTCTCCGGCCTTGGGCGACTCGATCAACACCTGGGGGCGCTACGCTGTGGTGGCGGCTCTAACGGGAGTCGGCCTCGGCACGGATCTGCGCGAGATGCGGCAAGTGAGCTGGCAGCCGATGGTGCTCGGAGTAGGCGCCTGGCTGGTCATGGCCTGTGCGAGTCTGTTCGTCGTGATGCAGCGTTGACACCAGGGCCAAGCCAGCAGCAACGCAAAACAACCCGGCCAGGAGCTGTGCCGGGTTGCTTCGCGCTTGCCGGTATGAGGAGGCGAGGACTGCCGTACTCAAGAGATCCTTCTACGGAGCGACGACGAACCAGTTGCCGCCGACGCCGTGGCCCGTTGTGTCGCCGGGCTGTTGATCGTTGATCCAGCCGTACAGGGGCATGCCGTTGTAGGTGACTTGTCGGGAGCCGTCGGCGCGTTCGATGAGGGCGAGCTTACCGTCGACTCCCGGTCCGGCTACCGGATCGCCGTACGCGACGATCAGAGGCGGCCAGTTGATCGCGCACGTGCCGGAGCAGTTGCTGACGTTTTCCGAGTCATTGGCGAAGAGATAAAGAGTCATGCCGCGCCCGTCGACCAAGATGGGGCCGTGATTCGGATCTTGCACAACTTGCACCGTCGGCGCGGGATTCAACACGAACCAGACGTCGTCGACGCCGTGACCGGTTGTATCTCCGGGTTGGTTGTCGGCGATCCAGTAGTACAGGGGCCAGCCGTTGTACGTGAGCTGCAGGCTGCCGTCGGTCCTCTGGGTGACGCCGAACGCGCCCGCCAAATTGTCCGGCACTTCGACCTCATCGAGGGATTCGACGACAAGCGGAGGCCATATGACCGCGCAACCGCCGTAACAAGTGCTTTGGCCGGGCGGGTCGGGCGTGAATAGATACAGCGTCATCCCTTCACCGTCGACGAGGAAGTGCCCAAGTTCAGGCGAGTAGCGCACGTCGATCTTCACTGCGCCTGCAGCAACTCCGTAAGCAGCGACTAGGATGAAGCCGACCAGCAGAAGACGCGTCAATCCTTTGTGCATAAAATCCCCTCCTATCCGAATTGGGTGTCAGTCGCTGTTCACCCTTCTCTTACGGATAGGGCGAGAGACCGGATCACACAAATTGCGCGTCCAATCGTTTCGAGATGCCGGACTGCGACCGGGCGACGGGGCGGAAATCGGTTTGTCCTGCACCCCGCCGCCCGGAAAAGGTCCGCCGGGCAAGCGGTCCCGCAACCGTCGCCCGGGATCCGGCTCTACGGGCTGCCCCCCACGACGCTAGGCGACCGCTCCCTCCCTGCGGCGGAGGAGCGGGCGGACGTAGGCGATGAAGACCGCCAGCGAGAGCGCCACGGCGAGGGTGCTCAGGGCAAAGAGCGCCCGGTAACTGACGAGGTCGGCGACCCAGCCCAGAAGCGTCGAGCCCAAGGCGATGCCCAGGTCAAAGGCGGTGAAGAACGACGCATTCGCCAAGCCGAACCGCTCTTTCGGGACCATGCCCAGCAGCGCCGCTTGCAAGGCCGGCTGGGCGGAACCGAAGCCAAGGCCGTAGAGAACTGCCGCGGCGACGACCCCGGCTAGCCCCGTGGCCGAGCTGAGCACGAACAGAGCGCAGATCGACAGGAGCGCCGCCGGCACGATGACGGAGGCGGCTCCGTAGCGGTCGGACAGCTTGCCTGCGATCGGCCGTGCCAGCGTCAAGGACAAGGCGTACACAAGGAAGTAGAGGCCGGGGTTCACGTCGATGGTCACGGCGAAGAGGGGCACGAACGTAGTGACGGCGCCGTAGGCAAAGGTGAGGAACACGACGGCCAAAGACACGGGCAAAGCAGCCGGATCGTAGAGCGCGATCTTTCGCCGAACTTCCGGACGTTGGAAGGGAAGGCGAGGTCCCGCGACGGCCAATAGCGCGGCCACGGTCAGGGCTACCGCCAGCAGGAAGACCCCGCTGAAGGTGTAACCGTCCAAGGTCCAGGTGCCGAGCAGCGGACCGGCGGCCATCGCAACGGTCATGGCCAGGCCGTACCATCCCATCCCTTCCCCTCGGCGGTTGGCAGGCACGATGTCGGCGATCACGGCAGCCGCAGCCGTCGTGACGAAGGCCCAGCTGGCGCCGTGGAGCAGCCGCACGAGGAGCAGGGTACCGACGCCTTGGACCATGCCGTATAAGTACATGGAAAGTCCGTAGAACGCCAAACCGATCAGCAGGAATGGACGCCGGCCGTACTGATCGAGCAGACCCCCGGCGATGGGGCGCAAGATCACCGCGACTAAAGTAAAAATGCCGACGGCGAGGCCGACCTGGGTGTCGTGGCCGCCCAGCTCTTTGACGAACAGCGGCAGCGTGGGCAAGAGCAGGTAGAAGCTGGTGAAGAGGAAGAGCGATCCCAGAGACATCAGCACGAAGGCACGGGTCCACAGTCTGTCCATGACGAAACCTCGCTTTCTTTACTTAGGGTCCGGACCGGACGGCGTTTGCACCCGGCGCGACGCCGCCCGTAAGGCCGGCAGACTTCAGGCAATCACGAACGGACCAGCAAGTAGGGGTCGGACTCACGGGCCGTGCGCAGCGCTTTGGCCCACCAGAGCAGCCGGTCGAGCAGCGTGACCATGGCCCCTTCCACTATTTCGCGCTGCACCGGCTCGCCGTCTTCGTCAAACTGGCGGCGGGCAAAGTGAAAGCTTACCGTATCGCGGATCGCTACGGCGTGCAGCTCGGCGAAGACCAGGCGCAGCTGCTCCACCGCCCTCAGCCCGCCGGAGATGCCGCCGTACGAGACGAAGGCGACCGGCTTGGCGTACCATTCTTCGTCCGCATGGTCGATCATTGCCTTGAGGGTCGCCGGGTATCCGTGGTTGTACTCGGGCGTGACGACGATATAAGCGTCCGCCCTACGAATGCGCTCGCGGAATTCTTGTACCTGTCGGACCGGGACTCGTGTAATGCGGGTCGGCAGGGACAGCTCAAGCGGATCGAGGACGTCCAGTGTGAACTCGTCGCGCTGTGCGATCTGCCTCTCGACCCACCGGGCTACCGTCTCGCCGAACCGTCCCTCCCGGTCGCTGCCAATGATCAAAGCCAGATGAATCTTGTGCTGCATCTCGCTCATCCTTTCGTTGGGTTCTCTTTCGTTGACACTTCCGAGGATACAATCTAAAGTTAACTTTAGGTCAATACCCTGAGCGCGATTTTTTTCTTGGGCGGTATGTTCATGCCGATCGCACGGGCAGGGGAGGCCGGAAAGGAGCGAGGTAGATGCGGGAAAAAGGCGGAACGCGGGTTGGAGACGCAAGGCGGTGGACCGGTATTGAGGACGAGCGGTGCGCCGGGGAGCCGGCCTGCCGGGAAACGACCTGCACCGAGCCACCCGAGCGATTGCCGAGGCCTAGCGACGAGCTGACCATCGGCGAGGTGGCCAGGCGCAGCGGAGTGGCGGTGTCGGCCATCCGGTTCTACGAGTCGAAAGGCTTAATCCAGAGCCGCCGCAGCGAGGGAAATCACAGGCTCTACCCGCGGCACGTTTTGCGGAGGATTGCGGTGATTAAGGTCGCCCAGCGGACGGGAATGTCCCTCGATGCCATCCGGGAGGCCTTGACCGGGCTGCCCGACTGCCGTATGCCCACGAAGGAGGACTGGACCCGGCTGTCGCGGGCGTGGAAGGCGGAGTTGGAAGACCGCATCGAGCGCCTGATGCGTCTGCGGGATCAACTCGACCAGTGCATCGGGTGCGGATGCCTTTCGATTTCCGACTGCCCGCTGCGCAACCCGGACGACCGGCTCGGCACCGAAGGACCCGGGCCGAGACTCTTGGATCCGGATTGAGGGGGGACACCGCCTTTCTCCGAGCGATCAATCGGCCTGCTTTCAGCCGGCCAGGACGCTTTCCGGCCACTGCGGCCCTTGGGTGATCAACTGGCGCATCCACCGTATTTCTGCATCCCGCATTGTCAGGTCGTGGTCCAATATGGCCCGCACGCTGGCAAACTCCGGACCGGTACGAACAACACAGGTAGAACGTCCCTTGACCGGGGTATTTAAGGGGCATAACATTTAAATAGGTTAATAGTTAACCATTAAACAGATCGTGGCGCCGCCTGTGCGCCTTCGGTCCTGAAGCAGGAGATTGTCGCCATGACCGTACCGGAGGAAATCGCCCGCATCGAAGAGCACCTGCGCCGGCTGGCCGGGCGAGTCAAACAGGACTTGACCGCAGCGTCGGCCAACCTTGTGCCCGCCGCGCAGCTCGACGTCTTGCGGTGCTTGTATCAAAAGGGGAGCCTCACCGTATCCCAGCTGGCCAAAGAGTTGAGCGTCACGGCCAGTGCCGTCACGTCGCTATCCGACCGGCTTGTGAAATCGAACTTGGTGCAGCGCATGGCCGATAAGTCGGACCGCAGGCTCGTCCGGCTCGGCCTCACACCGCAAGGGAGGGAGCTGTTCGAAAAAGTACACGCCGAGACGTTAAAGCGCATACGGAGATATTTTCAACGGGTACCGCAGTCCGAGATGCAGGCCTTTGCCGACATCCTGGCACGGCTCGTGCATCTCATGGAGGAAGGTTCGGGACAAGGGGAGCCGGCATCGTAGTTTGTCGTTCGTACCTTTCGCACTTCCAGGGCAAGGGACGGTCGTACTACGCAGCCAGGAGGCATCTGCGATGATCAAGGCCATGTTGGACGAGGCGTTGTTGCAGCAAGGCTTACGGTACCTGGCACACAATCCGGAAAAGAACTTGCCGAATCTGTTGAAGTGGGGAGAACGGGTAGCCCGGGAACCGCAGCACAAAGAATACGCCCGCAACTGGCGCCGGCTGATGGAGGACGAGAACAACAACTGGCGCCGCCTGATCGTGCGTTTGCTGAAGGAGACTGCCCCGAACGTGCGCCGGCGCCTGGCGGTCAACTTCTTCATCCACGCCGGCGTGCTCGCACCCGAAAACCGCAGGCGGGCGGAAGAGCAATACGGCGTGCGCATCCCGTGGGCCATCTTGATCGATCCGACCGGCCGCTGCAACCTGAGGTGCCGGGGGTGCTGGGCGGGCGCCTACGATCACTCGCAAGATATGGGCCTCGAGACGGTCGACCGGGTGATCACGGAGGCCGAGGAGCTGGGCATCCACTTCATCGTCATGTCCGGCGGGGAACCGACCGTTGTGATGGACGACCTGTTCTACCTGGCCGAAAAGCACAACAAGTCGGTGTTCCACATTTATACGAACGGTACGCTGATCGACGAGCGGGCCGCGGCACGCTTTGCGGAACTGGGCAACGTCACCTTCGCCGTCAGCATCGAAGGCCCCGAGGAAGTGACCGACGCACGCCGGGGCAAAGGCACGTACCGGCGCATCATGCGGGGCATCGAGGCGATGCGTGAACACGGCCTCGTCTACGGTTTTTCGACGACATATACCCGGGAAAACGCGCACCTTGTGGCCACGGACGAGTTCATCGACGGCATGATCGATCTCGGCTTTGCCTTCGGCTGGCTCTTTACCTACGTCCCCGTGGGCGCCGATCCCGACCTCGATTACATGGCTACTCCCGAGCAGCGCAAAATGGTTTACGAGGCGGTGCAGCGCTGGCGCAGTGAAAAGCCCATCTTCGTCGCGGATTTCTGGAACGACGGCGAGTTCGTCGGCGGCTGCATCGCAGGCGGACGCCACTACCTGCACATCAACGCCCGCGGCGACGTCGAACCTTGCGCTTTCGTCCACTTCGCCAACGTCAACATCAAGGACACGACCCTCGTCGAGGCGCTCAAGTCTCCGATTTTCCGGGCCTACGAGAAATACCAGCCCTTCTGCCATAATCACCTGCGTCCTTGTCCCATCATCGACTGCCCGGAGATGCTGGTCAAGGTCGTGGAGGAGTCGGGCGCTTACTCGACGCAAGGGGACGGGGTTACGGCGCACCGGATGTGCCAGGCGCTGCTGGGGTACTCGCAGGAGTGGGCCCAGGTAGCCGACGCCGTGTGGACGGAAAAGCATCCGGACTACGTAAGCAACGGCGAGCCGGAGCCGGACGGCGTACGGAACGGGGCCAACGGCGCGAGCGAAGGAAATTTGGTCCTGGTCGCACACAGGTCCGGTGCTACCAAAGACGCGGATCGGGAAGTAGGATGTCGCACCAACCGCTGACCTCGCACTGCCCGTAGTCATTTCGGCCGGCTGCAAGCACCGTACCGGCGGCGGTCAGGCCCAACGTGTGCGCGCAACCGGCCGTCACCGCCACGATGTCGCGCCACGTTTCCAAGCTGCATTGGCCGTCGTCGTTTCTTCCCACCGCC
>LSQX01058286.1_pt1 | contig 18168 bp, 15 predicted proteins | sample 654561 | NCBI WGS metagenome assembly LSQX01 (sample SAMN04489861, study PRJNA283612) | anaerobic digester metagenome | isolation source: 4 biogas reactors fed with cattle manure at either 37C or 55C with and... | place: Denmark: Kongens Lyngby | collected 2014
TATAAGAGACAGGTATTGGGGTGCGTTCACCGATGCGACGCGTGATTTTAGCGCGCCCGTGGTTGCCCTCAGTGTCGAAGCGCTCGCGAACAATGCGCACGATCTCACGCGTCGTGCGAACGGCACGACCATTCGGGTGGCCTCAAAGTCGATCCGCGTGCGAGAGATTCTTGATGCGGTGCTTGCCCTGCCCGGGTACCGCGGGGTGCTCGCCTATACGCTCGATGAGGCGATCTGGCTGAGCGAAACGATCGACGACATCGTCGTCGCCTACCCGAGCGTGAACCGCGAGGCCATCGCCGCCCTTGGCAACGACGCTCACGCCGCGAGTCGCGTGACGGTCATGATCGACAGCATCGATCAGCTCGACCTCATCGACAGTGTGATCGCGCCCTCGCGACGGGCGCCGATTCGCGTGTGCCTTGACTTCGACGCCTCGTGGCAGTCGAAGTTGCTGGGAGAGATCGGTGCATTGCGCTCGCCCGTGCACGAACCTGCCGCACTGCGGAGGCTTGCCGAGCGGGTGCTGCAGCGCGCAGGGTTCCAGCTGGTCGGCATCATGTCGTACGAGTCGCAGATTGCAGGGGTCGGGGATCAACCCGTTGGCAAGCCGGCGAAAGGGATGTTGATGCGAGCGGTGCAGCGCCAGAGCGCCGCAGAGCTTGCGGAGCGCCGGGCGGACGCGGTCTCGCGCGTTCGGTCGATTGCCGAGCTTGAGTTTGTGAACGGTGGTGGCACGGGCTCCATTGAACGGACCGCAGCCGAGTCGGCCATCACCGAGATTGCGGCAGGGAGCGGGCTGTTTGGCCCTCACCTGTTTGACAACTATCGGGCTTTCACTCCTGCGCCCGCCGTGGCGTTTGCGCTCGACATCGTGCGACGACCGAACCCCACCACCGTGACCGCACTCGGTGGCGGCTGGATCGCATCGGGGGTCGCCGGCACTGACCGGTTGCCGCAGCCGGTGTGGCCAGTCGGGCTTCGCTACTCGGGGCGCGAGGGCGCCGGTGAGGTGCAGACTCCGCTGATCGGCAGTGCTGCGGCATCGATGCGTGTGGGTGATCGGGTCTGGATGCGGCACACCAAGTCTGGTGAGCCGATGGAACACACGAACCAGGTGATCCCTGTTCGTACCGTGGCAACCAGCACCCCATCGCGGCAGTCAGCGGCTGCGGCTGGGCAACCGATGCTCAGCTACCGCGGAGAAGGGAAGTGCTTTTTATGAGCAAGCAGTGGCGCAACTGGGCCCGCACCGAATCATCGCGTCCAGTGCTTGACCTCGCGCCCCGCAGCGTCGCGCAGGCCGTGCGCACGATCGAGCGCGCGCGTGAGACCGGCCACACGGTGAAGCCGATCGGCGCGTCTCACAGCTTCACCGCGATCGGCGCAACCGATGGCATTCGGCTCAGCATGGAGCGCCTGCGTGGGCTCGTCGATGTCGATCTGGAACGTGGGCAGGTGACGCTGTGGGCCGGCACACACCTCTGGGAGCTGCCCGCGATCCTGAACCCGCTGGGGCTTGCGCTCGAAAACATGGGCGACATCGACCGTCAGACCATTTCTGGCGCAACCTCGACCGGCACTCACGGCACGGGCCTGCAGTTTGGTGGCTTGGCGACGCGCATCGTGGGAGCCACACTGCTCACCGGCACCGGTGATGTGCTCACGGTGAACGCACACGAAAACGCAGACCTGTTGCCCGCAGTACAGCTCGGGTTGGGGGCTCTGGGCGTGCTGCTGACGGTCACGGTGCAGTGCGTACCGAGGTTTGTGCTTCGTGCGGTTGAGGCGCCCGCGCAGCTCGATGAGGTGCTGCGCACCTACGCTGAGCGCAATGAGCAGGCTGACCATTTTGAGTTCTACTGGTTTCCGCACACGGCGAGCACGCGCACCAAGACGAACACGCGATTGCCGATTGGTGAGGATAAGCAGCCGCTGAGCGCCCTGTCGCGAGTGCTTGACGAAGAGCTCATGAACAACGTCATGCTTGGCGCGGTGGTGGGATTTGAAGGGCTGGTGCCCAGCACGACCCCCGCCATCAATCGGGCGATTGCCTCAGTCTCGAGCCGCCGCACGTACAGCGATGAATCGCATCGGGTGTTCGTGACAAATCGGCGGGTTCGATTTCGTGAGATGGAGTATGCGCTGCCGTTTGAGACGATCCCTGAGGTGATGCGTGAGCTGCAGCACCTCATCGAGCGCAAACGTTTTCGGGTGTCTTTTCCTGTCGAGGTGCGCGCGGCGCGGGCCGACGAACTCTGGCTCTCGACCGCGAGCGGCAGGCAGAGCGGCTATATCGCGGTGCACCGCTACTGGCGAGACCGCGACCACGAGTATTTTCGCGAGGTTGAGGCGCTTTTTCGCGCGCACGATGGTCGGCCGCACTGGGGCAAGATGCACACGATGCGTGCCGACGACCTCCGCACAACCTACGCGAAGTTTGATGATTTCGTGTCGCTGCGTGATCGTCTCGACCCCGATCGCATCTTTGCAAACGACTACCTGAGACGAGTGCTCGGCGACTGAGAAGACCGGCTTTCCCAGCGATCTCGTAAGCGAGAACGATAAGATTTGGCCATGCTTACTGCCCTCATCATCATCGGCATCGTCGCCCTCATTGGCATTTATGTCTGGGTGACCTACAACTCCCTCGTTACCCTGCGGGTTCGGGTCGACGAGGCGTGGAGCGATATTACGGTGCAGCTCAAGAGACGTGCTGACCTGCTGCCAAACATCGTTGAAGCGGTGAAGGGTTACGCGGCACACGAGAAGGGCGTGTTCGAAGCGGTCACGCAGGCGCGTGCTGAAACGATTTCGGCGCAGTCACCGGCTGAGGCAGCCGTTGCCGAAAACCACATGCAGCAGGCACTGAAGAGCATCTTCGCGGTCGCAGAGGCCTACCCGCAATTGCAGGCGAGCCAGAACTTCTTGCAGCTGCAGAGCGAGCTCGTCGATACCGAGAACAAGATCCAAGCAGCGCGTCGGTTCTATAACGGTGGTGTTCGTGAATACAACACGAAGCTGCAGATTTTCCCGAACAACCTCTTCGCGAAAATGTTTGGTTTCACCGCTCGTGAGTTCTTTGAGGTCGATGACATCGCGGCAATCTCAGAGCCGCCGCGCATTCAGTTCTAAGCAGGAGGCAGCGTGTACCGCGCGATTCGGCGCAACAAGGTCAACAGCGTTCTCATTATCCTGCTTTTTATTGCGATCATCGCAGGGCTTGGCTGGCTTGCCTCGGCGATCTATGGCTCGTCTGCGATCGTGATCTGGGTGCTGGTGTTTGCAGGCGGCTACGCACTCTTCCAATATTTTTTGGCGGGCAAGCAGGCCATTTCGATGAGTGGTGCGCAGCGCATCACCGAGGCCGACAACCCTCGTCTCTATCGCATCGTTGAGAACCTCTCGATCACGACCGGCACGCCGATGCCCGAGGTCTATATCGTGCAAGACCCCGCGCCCAACGCATTTGCGACCGGGCGCGACCCCGAGCACGCCATGGTTGCGGCAACCACGGGGCTGCTCGACATCATGACCGATGCCGAGCTCGAAGGCGTCATGGCACACGAGCTCGGCCACGTGCGCAACTACGATATTCGGGTTTCGATGATTGTCTATGGCCTCGTAGTGGCCGTCGGCATGATCGCCGACATGCTTATTCGATTCGCGTTCTTTGGGCGCAACAACAGCAACCCGGTGGTGCTGGTGTTTGGTTTGGTGGCCATGTTGGTGGCGCCGCTGGTTGCGTCGCTCGTGCAACTCGCGGTATCGCGACAGCGTGAATATCTCGCGGATGCCACTGGCGCCATGACGACCCGGCACCCTGAGGCCCTTGCCAGCGCGCTGCACAAGCTGAGCGAGTACGGTCGTCCGCTACAGCGACAGAACAGCAGCATGGCGCACCTGTGGATCGCGGATCCGCTGAAGCCTGGCATGATGCAGCGACTCTTCGCGACGCACCCACCGATCCCTGATCGTATTCGTCGTCTGCTGAAGATGGGAGGCTCGTTCTAACGTGGCCTCCATGTTCCGCTCGCTGCGGATGCGCAACTACCGCATCTGGTTCATCGGCGCGTTGGTGTCGAATGTTGGTGCGTGGATGCAGGCCACCGCCCAGAGCTGGGTGGTGCTGACTGAGCTGACCGACAACGATGCGATAGCCGTGGGCATTACGATGGCACTGCAGTTTGGTCCGCAGCTGTTGCTCGTGCCCCTGAGTGGCACGGTCGCTGACCGGTTTGATCGCAGACGGGTGCTCATGGTGACGCAGTCACTGTTGATGCTGCTCGCACTTGCGCTTGGTGCCTTGCTGGTGTCGGGTCAGGCTGAACTGTGGCAGCTGTATGCGTTTGCGCTCGCGCTCGGTGTGGTCAACGCGTTTGACACACCTGCGCGTCAGGCCTTCGTGTCAGATCTCGTGGGCGCTGAGAATCTGTCGAATGCGGTTGCGTTGAACTCTGCCTCCTTCAACTCGGCAAGGCTCATCGGCCCCGCGGTCGCTGGTGTGCTCATCGCCATCGTCGGGTCGGGTTGGGTCTTTCTCATCAACGCCGCATCGTTTGTGGCGATGCTCATCGCGCTGTGGCTGATTCGTACGCCGCGAGTGAACCACCTGGCGAGAGCCGGTGCTGAGGGGCGAGGCGCTCAGCTGCTTGCCGGTTTCCGGTATGTCGTGAAGCGGCGCGATCTGCTGGTCATCTTCATCATGGTGTTCGTGATCGGCGCCTTCGGTATGAACTTTCCCGTCTATTCGTCGACGATGGCGGTGGAGTTTGGTCGTGGGGCAGGGGAGTACGGTTTGCTGTCATCGGTGCTTGCGATCGGATCGCTCGCCGGTGCGCTGCTCGTCGCCAGGCGCCCCGCTGCCCGCTTTCGTGCGGTGGTGCTCGCCGCGGCCGGGTTCGGGCTGGCAAGTTTGCTCGCAGCAATGATGCCGACGTTTTGGACGTTTGCGGCAGTGCTCGTTTTCATCGGGTTTAGCACGGCGACGTTGCTCTCCACCGCAAACGGCTTCGTGCAGACCACGACCGACCCGAATGTGCGCGGGCGGGTGCTCTCGCTGTATTTCGCGGTGTTGATGGGCGGCACGCCAATCGGTGCACCGGTGGTTGGCGCCGTTGCAGACGTGTTCGGCCCACGGTGGAGCCTCGGGGTCGCCGCAGCGGCAGGCCTCATCGCCTTCGCGGTCGGCATCGGCTGGCTCATCGTGGGCCGCAAGTTGCGCGTGCACGTCGGCCCCGGCAGAACGGTCACCGTGACCCACGCTGGCAGGCCCGGTCTCGACGATGATCCGGGCGCCCAGAGCGAGACGCTCACGGCACCGCTCAGCGTGCTGCGGCGAAGCCCGGTGATTTTGTCAGAACCGAGTTCGGCGCCGCAAAGTGGGCCGCTGAGCGAGGGCCTGACCGGGCCGATTTCTCTCATCGATGAGACCCTCGGTGACGATCTCGACGGTGACCCGGATGACGGCCTGGATGACGCCGCAGGTCACACCCGATAACCCTGCGGGAACGGCGCAAGACGGCTAGGCTAGAGCCGTACCCACAGCGGTGTGAGCCGCGATGAAATCTATATCGGAGCCGATACGTCTTGAGTGATTTTCTCTCTGCCCAGACTCGCACAGAAACCGACTCGCTCGGCAGTGTGGAGATTCCCGCAGCAGCCTATTGGGGGGTGCACACGGCGAGAGCTCACGAGAACTTTCCGATTGCACGACGACCGATCTCGGTCTACCCAGACTTCATTCGCGCGTTTGCCTGCGTGAAGCAAGCTGCAGTTCGCGCGAACCTCGAGATTGGGGCACTTGACGAGCAGCGTGCGACCCTCATCGACCGTGCCTGTGAAGAGGTGAAGACCGGCATGCTGCTCGACCAGTTCGTGGTTGGTGTCGTGCAGGGCGGCGCTGGCACCTCAACCAACATGAACGTGAACGAGGTCATCACGAACCGGGCGCTTGAGCTCGCCGGGCACCAGAAGGGTGACTATGACTTCATCAATCCCAACGACCATACGAACCACAGCCAGTCGACCAACGACACCTACCCGACCGCAATCAAGATCGCGCTCGCGTTCTCGCTGACCAGCCTGCTCGAAGAGCTCGCGCTGCTTGCCGACGCCTTCGCACGCAAGGGGCGGGAGTTCGCGCACATTATCAAGGTCGGTCGCACCCAGCTGCAGGACGCTGTGCCGATGACGCTGGGCCAGGAGTTCACCGCGTTTGCGGTGACGCTGCGTGAAGACATCGATCGCCTGCGCGAGGCGGTGACCCTGCTTGGTGAGGTCAACATGGGGGCGACCGCGATTGGCACTGGTATTAACGCGCCGAAGGGCTATCGCCAGGCTGTGGTGCGTCACCTTCGCGACATCACCGGTTTGAACCTCGTGAGCGCGGGTGACCTGATCGAGTCGACCAGCGATACCGGTGTGTTCATCACGTTCTCTGGTGCCCTCAAGCGCAGCGCGCTGAAGCTCTCGAAGATTTCAAACGATCTGCGCCTGCTCTCGTCAGGGCCGCAGGCGGGCCTCGGCGAAATCAACCTGCCGCCGCGCCAGGCGGGCTCGTCGATCATGCCGGGCAAGGTGAACCCTGTCATCCCAGAGGCAGTGTCTCAGGTGGCCTACGCGGTCGCCGGCTCTGACGTGACCGTGTCGATGGCAGTCGAGGCAGGACAGCTACAGCTCAACGCGTTTGAGCCGATCATTGCTCACTCGCTGTTCCAGTCGATCACCTGGCTTGAGCGCGCTTGCACGACCCTGCGGGTGAACTGTGTCGACGGCATCACAGCAAACGAAGACCGACTTGAGGACATGGTGTCACGCTCAGTGACCGTCATCACGGCGCTTGCCCCGGTCATCGGCTACGCCGCTGCGGCGAAGCTCGCAAAAGAGGCGCTCGCCACGAACGAGCGTGTCTCGGACCTGGTGATTGCCCACGGGCTGCTTGACGAGGCACAACTCGCAGACATTCTGCAGCCGGCGAAGCTCGCCGGGCTCGAACCAGACCCGCAGACCGGCGCGATCGACGTGATCAGCCGCGACGAGTGAACGACTCGCGATGAGCGTCGCGGAGCTTAGCGCTCCGCGACGCAGCGATTGGTGAGCGCGCCGATGCCCTCGATGGTGACGGTCACCTCGCTGCCCGGCACCAAATAGAGGGGTGGCTTGCGCGAGCGCCCCGCGCCACCGGGTGAACCGGTGGAAATCAGGGTTCCGGGCAGCAGGGTTGTCGCCTGTGAGATCGACGAAATCAGTTGAGCCACGGTTCTGATCATGAACTCTGTGGTGGAGTCTTGCACGCGCAGCCCGTCAACGTCGGTCGTGAGCGCGAGCGCCTGTGGGTCGGGAATTTCATCAGCGGTCACGACGACCGGACCTACGGGCGTGAACCCATCAAACGACTTGCATCGTGACCACTGAGGCTCTGCGAACTGAATATTGCGAGCGGTGATGTCGTTCACCACCGTGTATCCGAACACATGCGAGAGCGCCTCCTCTGGCGACACGTTTCTCGCGGGCGAACCAATGATGACCCCAAGCTCGCCCTCGTAATCGATCTCCTCGCTGAGCCGCTCGGGGAGCGGCACCTCCGCGCCGTGGCCCGTGAGTGAGTTGGGGAACAGTGAGAACAGCACGGGCCCCGAGTCGTTATCGAGCTGCAGTTCGCTCGCGTGCTCGTCGTAGTTGAGCCCGACGGCCAGCACGATCGGTGGCTGCATGACCGCAGGCCCAAAATTCAGTGCGCCGAGCGGTTCGCCCGCACCGTCGGGCAGCGCCGCGGCCGCAGCGCGAACCGCAGCGAGGGCGTCGGGCCCTGCCTCGATGAGCTGCTGCAGCGTAGCGCACGGTGTGCTCAGCGCAGCAAGCGCAGACACTGCGATCGCTCGCCCGTGTTGAATGATGACGAGTTCCGACTGCGAACTCCCTGCCCGGGTCACATGTGCAAACTTCACAACACTAGGGTACCCCGCCCGGCTCAAGTCAGTGGAAAGGGCACAGTCGGCAGACTCGGCTTCCTCTCATAGCGAACAGTGCTGCGCGCGGGAGTGATGCGGGTGAGGATGGACGTATGACTGAAACACCGCTGACCAAGCCCGAGATTGAATTCCCCGACGGGCCAGCGCCCGCAGAGCTCCAGATCATTGACGTGGTTGAGGGGAGCGGTGAAGAAGCACTCGCCAGCTCCACCGTTGAGGTGCACTACCTTGGCGTTGACTACGACTCCGGCGAAGAGTTTGACAGCTCGTGGAGCCGTGGTGAAACCATCAACTTCCCGTTGCGCTCGCTCATTCAGGGCTGGCAGATCGGTATCCCCGGTATGAAGGCCGGAGGTCGACGCAAGCTCATCGTGCCACCCGCGCAGGCGTATGGGACCGCTGGTGGGCATCCGCTGGCTGGCAAGACCCTCATCTTTGTGATCGATCTGGTGTCGGTGAGCTAACGCTTTCACTGTGTAGCACTCCACACCTCAGAAACAGCCCGCCGGTTTTTCGGCGGGCTGTTTCGTTTGCTGTGAGCTTGCTGAGTGGTAGGTTTTTGTACCAGGTGTCCACATTTGTATAAGGAGACGTTGGTGGCAGAAACCCAGCCAAAGGCTGACACGCAGACAGAGTCGAGGCAGCCGAACGGTGCCATCGATCGTTTTTTTGAGATCACGCAGCGGGGATCAACCGTCGGTCGAGAGGTGCGCGGCGGCATCGTGACCTTCGTGACGATGGCCTACATCGTCATTCTGAACCCGATCATTCTGACGACCACGACTGATATCAATGGAGATCAGCTTGAGTTCGGCCAGGTGGGCGCCGTCACCGCGTTGACTGCTGGTGTGATGACGATCCTCTTCGGTGTCGTTTCGCGCCTGCCGTTCGCGTTCGCAGCGGGTCTCGGTATTAACGCGTTCGTTGCGTTCACCATGGTCGGCCAGGTCACCTGGCCCGAGGCCATGGCGCTCGTCATGATCAACGGTGTGCTTATCGTGATTCTCGCGGCGACCGGCTTGCGCCGCATGATCTTTGATGCGGTTCCAATGGAACTGAAGATCGCGATCACGGTCGGTATCGGCCTGTTCATCGCGTTCATCGGCTTCGTGAACTCGGGCTTCGTCACGGCGACCCTGAACGCATCGCCGCCCGTGGGTCTCGGCGTCTTCGGTTCCATTGCGACCGTGCCGACCGTGCTCTTTGTGATCACGCTGTTGGTCACCGGTGTGCTCGTGGCGCGCAAGGTGCGCGGCGGCCTGCTCATCGGGCTCGTGACCGGCACCGTGCTTGCGGTGATCGCAGAGGCCATCTGGCAGCTCGGATCGGGCCAGGAGAACCCCGGTGGCTGGGGCCTCACTGTGCCCGCGCTGACCGGCAGCCCCTTCAGCATGCCCGATCTCAGCCTGGTCGGTGCCGTCAGCTTCGACTTCGGCAAGGTCGGTGCAATCACCGTCGTCATGCTCGTATTCAGCCTCTTGTTCATGAACTTCTTTGACGCGATGGGCACCTTCACCGGGCTGTCGCGTGAGGCGGGGCTCGCAGACGAGAAGGGCAACTTCCCACGCCTGAAGTCAGCGCTCGTCGTTGAGGGCATCGGCGCGGTTGCGGGTGGCTTCACCTCGTCGTCCTCGAACACGGTGTTCATTGAGTCGGGCTCAGGCATCGGCGAGGGCGCCCGCACGGGTCTCGCGAACGTCGTAACTGGTCTGCTGTTCCTGGCAGCCATGTTCCTGACCCCGCTCGCCGAGATCGTGCCGACCGAGGTCGCCGCTGCTGCGCTCGTGGTCGTCGGTGCGATGATGATGACCCAGATCAAGGCGGTCGATATGAACCGCTTCGACGTTGCGCTGCCGGTGTTCCTCACCATTACGGTGATGCCGTTCAGCTACTCGATTGCCAACGGCATCGGCGCGGGCTTTGTGTCATGGGTGATCATTCGTGCACTGTCAGGCAAAGCTCGTGACATTCACTGGCTGCTGTGGATCGTCGCCGCCGGCTTCGTGATCTACTTTGCGCGCGGACCGATCGAAATGCTGATCGCGGGCGCATAGCCGAATCGAAACACGCACGGGGCCGGGCTGCATCACGCAGCCCGGCCCCGTGCGTTCGAGTTAGTTGCCGAGCACTCGCTGGTAGGCCTGCGAGTAACGGTTGTCTTCTTCTGAGGTGAGTGGTCGCGAGTCGAACACGAGCGCGGCCATCGCGTCATCCGGGAAGATGAGTGGGTCGTCTGCGAGCTCGGGATCAATATCGAGCATCGCTTCCTGCGCACCCGCCACCGGTGTGACGTACTGCACATAGGCGGCAACCTCTGCAGCAACATCGGGCTGGTAGTAGTAGTTGATCAGTTCGTGCACCTGATCGTAGGCCTCGATGCCGACGGGCATGGCGAAGGAGTCGATGAACTGTGTGGCGCCGCCCTCGGGCACCACGAACTTCCAGATCTCTTCGCCGGCCTCGTCGTTGATCATGGTCACATCGCCTGACCACGCCATGCCCGCCCAGACGGCCTCGGTCTGCAGATCTTGGGTGTAGGAGTTGCCCTTCACCGTGTAGACCTGGTTGTTGGCGAGTTGTTCTTCGACCACCTCGAGTGCGGCGAAAAACTCGTCGTCGCCCCATTCGCCAGAAATATCAATGCCGTTATCGAGCATGATCAGGCTGATGGTGTCGGCCTGTTCGCTGAGCAGGCTCACCTTGCCCTGCAGCTCTGGGTCCCACAGGTCGGAGATCCGCGAAATGCCCTTGGGGTAGAGCTTCGTGTTGTAGACCAAACCGGTCATGCCTGCCTGGTAGGGGATGGTCCACTGACGATTCGGATCGAACCCGACATGGCTGACCATCTCAATCATCTGCTCATTGACGTTCGGCATGAGGCTGCGGTCGAACTCGCCGAGCTGATCCTGCTCAACCAAACGAACGAGGGTGGAATCGGTGAGGCAGAAGGTGTCGTAGCCGGTATCTTGGCCCAGCTGCAATTGGTCGCGAATCTTCGCGATAAACATCTTGTTGTCGTCAATGTCTTCGAAGTAGTCGACGCTGATGCCAGTGTCTTCTTGAAACGCTTCGAGCGTCGGGTTGGTGCCGGTGGCATCGTCGAAGTCGAGGTAGTAGGTCCAGTTGGCCCAGCGCACATGCCCGGCCGCACCGCCACCCCCGCCTCCCGAAGGAGAGCATGCCGCGAGAGAGGCGGCACCAGCGGCCGCGCCGCCAACGCCAATCGACTTCAGTAGACCGCGGCGGCTGAGTGAGGCCGCCCGTGCGTGCTGCACAAGCTGGCGCACCCGTGGATCCTGAGGAATTGAACGAGACAAATCGAGCTCCTTTGCATCGAACTGTTTCGCCCCATACTTGCACGGACCCGCAGTCGTTGCGACTTTTGTGTTCGACTGTGCAGGTTTCGTGATGGGAACGTGAGATGGCGCTCGGTGCGAAACGGGGTGAGAGGGGTGTGATGCGAGATTTATGTATACAAATCATGGAAAAACAATTGACAATTCCCGCTTCTGGCTTATGTTTGTATACATGGCGAGTAAAGTTGCGGAGCGAGCGAGCGATCGCGCGTATCACGAGCTGCGCCGCCAGATCCTTGCACTTGAACTGCAACCGGGCGAGGTGATCGCCGAGGTCGAGACCGCCGCACGCGTGGGGGTTTCTCGCACCCCGCTGCGTGAAGCCATCGCTCGGCTCCTCGCCGACGGCCTGCTTGCCCAGGAGGGCGCGCGCGGTGTGGCGGTCGCCCCGATCTCAGCGGTCGATGTGCGGCAACTCACCGAGCTGCGCGAAGCACTCGACACCCAGGCCGCGCGACTTGCCGCCTCACGGGGTGCGCAGCAGCGATTTGAACAGCTTGCCGTCGAGTTCGCAGACCTCGCGGCGTCACTTCCACACAGCAGCGCAGGGGCGAGTGCTGACCGTTCAGCCACCTATGCGCTCGCCGCCGAGCTTGACGAGGCGATCGATGAGGCGGCTGCAAACCCGGCGCTCGCGGCATCGCTGCAGCGGGTTCGGCTTCGCCTGGCGCGAGTACGTCGCCTGGCTCAGGATCGCCCCTCCCGACTGGCCGAGGCCGCGGGGGAGCACCGGGACATCGCCCAGGCGATTGCTTGGCAAGACCCAGAACTTGCGGCGAACGCGGTGCGCGTGCACCTGCGACGCAGCCTGCATCACGCCCTCGCACTGCTCGATGAGCACGAGGCACAGACCACTCACCACCCCAGCAATCAGAAGGAATCAGCATGACTCAGCTGCATCACGTTCGTGTGTACAAGAGCGAAGAAGACCTGCCAAGAGAAGAGCAGCTTGCGTGGAAGATCGCGGAGGTGGCTGCAGACCCGGTCGAGGTCGACGCAGACGTCACCGACATGATCATCAACCGCATCATCGATAACGCGTCGGTTGCGGCAGCATCGCTGAACCGAGGCCCGATTGTCGCGTCTCGCGCTCAGGCGCTGTCGCACCCCGTGTCGAACGGTGGCGCTGGTGCGACGGTGTTTGGACTCGATACTGAGCGCACGAGCCCCGAGTGGGCCGCCTGGACCAACGGGGTTGCTGTTCGTGAACTCGATTACCACGACACCTTCCTTGCGGCCGAGTACTCGCACCCGGGTGACAACATTCCGCCGATCCTCGCGGTGGCTCAGCACATCGGCAAGGACGGGCGTGCGCTGCTGCGCGGCATCGCCACCGGCTATGAGATTCAGATGGATCTCGTGCGCGCGATCTGCCTGCACAAGCACAAGATCGACCACGTCGCTCACATCGGCCCGTCGGCGGCTGCTGGCATCGGCACTCTGCTCGGTCTGGACGTTGAGACTATTTACCAGGCAGTGGGCCAAGGCCTGCACACCACGACCGCAACCCGCCAGTCACGCAAGGGCGAAATCTCGACGTGGAAGGCGCACGCCCCCGCATTCGCAGGCAAGATGGCAGTCGAAGCAGTCGACCGTGCGATGCGCGGCCAGACCTCGCCCAGCCCCATCTATGAAGGCGAAGACGGGGTGATCGCATGGATGCTCGACGGCCCAGACGCCCAGTATGAAGTGCCGCTGCCGGTGAAGGGCGAAGCGAAGCGAGCGATCCTCGACTCTTATACCAAAGAGCACTCGGCCGAATACCAGGCGCAGGCGTGGATCGACCTTGCCCGCAAACTGCACGGCCAGCACCCCGAGCTGCTCGACCCCGCAAACGTCAAGGGCATCGTGTTGCACACCAGCCATCACACGCACTACGTGATCGGTTCGGGTGCGAACGACCCGCAAAAGTATGACCCCACGGCCTCGCGCGAGACGCTCGACCACTCGATTCCCTATATCTTCGCGGTCGCGCTGCAAGACGGTGGCTGGCACCACGTCGATTCGTACACGCCTGAGCGTGCGGGTCGGGCAGACACCATCGAATTGTGGAACAAGATCACGACAGCAGAAGACGCCGAGTGGACCCGTCGCTACCACTCAGAAGACCCTGACGAGAAGTCGTTCGGCGGGCGAGTCGAAATTGAGCTCACCGACGGCACCAAGATTGTTGACGAGATTGCAGTTGCCGATGCCCACCCGCTGGGTGCCCGCCCGTTTGCTCGCGCAGAATACATTCGCAAGTTCCGACTGCTCGCCGAGCCGGTGCTCGAAGCCGCCGAGATCGAGCGGTTTCTCGAGCTCGTGCAGCGCCTCCCTGAACTCACTCCGAGCGAGGTGCGCGAACTCAACATCGTTGCCGCGCCCGGCGTGATCAACCTCGCACAGGCACCGAAGGGACTCTTCTAATGCTGTACTCATCATCAAGCCCAGAACAGAAGCGCGCGCGTTTTCGCGAAGAACTCGCGAGCGGTCGGCTGCTGCGTGTGCCGGGCGCATTCAACCCACTGTCAGCTCGACTGATTGAGCGCAAGGGGTTCGACGGCGTCTATATTTCAGGTGCGGTGCTGTCGGCAGATCTTGGTCTGCCCGACATCGGTCTCACGACCCTCACCGAGGTCGCAACGCGGGGTGCACAGATCGCGCGCACCACTGAGCTGCCGACCCTCATCGACGCTGACACCGGCTTTGGCGAGCCGATGAACGCCGCGCGCACGGTGCAAGAGATGGAGAACGCCGGCATCTCTGGGCTGCACATTGAAGACCAGATCAACCCGAAGCGTTGCGGTCACCTTGACGGCAAAGAGGTCGTGGGCCTCGATGTGGCAACACGTCGCATCAAGGCTGCGGTCGAGGGGCGTCGCGATGAGAACTTCTTGATCATGGCGCGCACCGATGTGCGTGCGGTCGAGGGTCTTGAGGCAGCCAAGGATCGCGCCAAGGCGCTGGTTGATGCCGGTGCTGACGCGATCTTCCCTGAGGCGATGCGCACGCTTGAGGAGTTCGAGGCGATTCGCAGCGCGGTCGATGTGCCGGTGCTCGCTAACATGACCGAGTTTGGCAAGAGCGAGCTGTTCACGACGAGCCAGCTTGAGAGCGTCGGCATCAACTTGGTGATCTGGCCGGTGTCGCTGCTGCGCATTGCGATGGGGGCGGCAGAGCGGGCGCTCGACACCCTGGTCGAAGAGGGCTCGCTCACGAGTCAGCTCGGCAACATGCAGCACCGCGCCGAGCTGTATGAACTCATCAGTTACGAAGATTACGCGAGCTTTGACTCGAACATCTTCACCTTCACCGTAGAAAAGTAACGGCCTGAGAGACCTGTTCGAGAGGAACAAGACGATGTCTGAATCAGAAATCAAGAAGGGGCTTGCCGGTGTCGTGGTCGACACCACCGCGATTTCGAAGGTGAACCCCGAGACGAACTCGCTGCTCTATCGCGGCTACCCGGTGCAAGAGCTCGCGGCGACGCAATCGTTCGAAGCCGTGGCCTACCTGCTGTGGAACGGTGATCTGCCGACTGAAGCACAGCTTGCTGCACTTCGTGCGGACGAGCGAAAGTACCGCGGGCTCGAACCTCAGGTGAAGGCGGCCATTGACCTGCTGCCGCTCGAGGCTCACCCGATGGATGAGGCGCGGACTGCGGTGAGCGTGATCGGTGCCAGCGACACGAGCGGTTCAGGTTCTGTGCTTGATGCGGCGGGCAGCCCAGAAGAGAACCTGCAACGCAGCATTCGCCTCTATGCGGCCTTGCCGGCCATCGTGGCGTATGGTCAACGTCGTCGGCGCGGGCAAGAACTCATTGAGCCCCGCGACGATCTTGACTATGCCGCGAACTTTCTGTGGATGACCTTTGGTGAAGAGGCCGAGCCAGTGGTGGTTGATGCGTTCAACCGTTCGATGATCTTGTATGCAGAGCACTCGTTCAATGCATCGACGTTCACGGCACGCGTCATTACCTCGACGCTCAGCGATCTGTACTCGGCGGTCACCGGGGCAATCGGTGCGCTGAAGGGCCCGCTGCACGGCGGTGCGAACGAAGCAGTTCTGCACATCTTTAACGAGATTGGTGGCGCTGATAACGTGACCGCTTGGCTCGACCAGGCGCTGAGCGAGAAGCGCAAGATCATGGGCTTCGGTCACCGCGTGTATAAACGTGGCGACTCGCGAGTACCGACGATGAAGGTGGCCCTCGACACTCTGATCGAGCACTACGAGCGGCCCGACGTTGCTGAACTCTATGACCGGCTTGAGAACGAGTTTGTCGCGCGCAAGGGCATTTACCCGAACCTGGATTACCCCTCCGGGCCAGCGTACGATCTGATTGGCTTCGACACGCTCACCTTCACCCCGTTGTTCATCGCGGCGCGGGTGACCGGGTGGACTGCTCACATCATGGAGCAGACCGCCGCGAACGCCCTCATCCGGCCGCTGTCGATCTATGACGGGCCGGCCGAGCGGCACATCGAAGGATACGTGGCCACCGCTGCCGATCTCGAGGCTCAGGGGCGTGAAGCCGAAGCTGAGTAAACGCCCGCGTTCACTTCATCGCAACCTCTGAGATGCCGGGGGGCCACCCACGAGTGGCCCCCCGGTTGTTTTCTCTGCGTAACTTTTTGATGGTGCCACGCTGCTGCTTTGACACGCGTGTGAGCAGCCGGTAGCGGCCCATTATCTACGTACCAGTTACCTGGAGGAACCCCTGTGATTCGTCGTTCACTCACCACGGCCGGTGCCGTGGTCACCATTGCACTTCTCGGCCTGACAGCCTGCAGCTCAGGCGGCTCATCGACTGACGGGGGCGAGAACGCGGGCGGTTTCGACGCCTCGACCGCCACCAGCGCCGAAGATTTCGGCGGCTTTGACGCACTCGTTGAGGCCGCACAGGCAGAGGGCGAATTGAACGTTATCGCCCTGCCCGAGAACTGGGCAAACTATGGCAAGATCATCGCTGCGTTTGAAGACGAGTACGGCATCACCGTGAACTCGGCTTCGCCAGATGTGTCGAGCGCTGAAGAGATCCAGGCAGCCGATAACCTGCGCGGCCAAAACACCGCACCTGATGTGTTTGACCTTGGCACCGCCGTTGCGTTGACCAGCCTCGACTACTTCGCTCCCTACCAGGTGCAGACTTGGGCAGACATTCCCGCCGAAAACAAAGAGGCGACTGGCCTCTGGGTCAACAACTACACCGGCATCATGTCGGTTGGTTACGACTCGAGCAAGTTCGATGCACCTACCTCGCTTGATGACCTGCTCGCAGCAGAATACAAGGGTGCGGTGGCGTTGAACGGCAACCCCACAGAGGCTGGCGCCGCCTTCGCAGGTGTCGCGATGGCTACCGTGCAATCGGGCGGCGAGCTCGATGACTTTCAGCCAGGCATCAACTTCTTTGCCGAACTGAACACTGTCGGCAACTTCTTGACGGTCGACCCGACTCCCGCCACCATTGCGCAGGGTGAAACCCCGGTCGTTATTGACTGGTCGTTCAACAATATCGGCCAGAAAGCAGATACCCCCGACTGGGCAAACACCGTGCTTCCCGGTACCGCGTATGTGTCGTACTACAACGAAGCCATCAACAAAGACGCCCCGCACCCGGCCGCGGCTCGCCTGTGGCAGGAGTGGATCTTCAGCGACACCGTGCAGAACCTGTACCTCGAGGCCGGAGCATTCCCTGTGCGACTCGCAGCGATGGACGCAGCAGGTACCGTCGACGCGGCCGCACTCAAGGATGCCGGTGGGCTGCCCGAGAACCAGGTGACCGCAACGACCTCGCAGACTGAGGCCGCGAACACCTTGCTCGCTGCCGAATGGCCAAAGGTCATCGGCTAGTTGCAGACGGACATGGTGGGGTTGGGCGCACACCCAGCCCCACCATCACGCCTGTCTCGCGGGTCGGAGAATCTATGAAGTGGCTAGGCCTCACGCCGTTTGCACTCTATGTGTTGATCTTTCTTGCAGTACCGTCGCTACTTGCAATCGGCACCGGTTTTTTTGACGCAGATGGAGCGCTCACGCTCTCGAATCTCGAGACGCTCACCAGCCCGGTGGTGCTCGGGTCGTTTTGGGCGTCGATCTGGGTGAGCGCGCTCACCGCGGTCATCGGCGCGGTTCTCGGGGCCCTTTTGTGCTTCGCGCTCGCAGGTTCACGGGCTGGAGGGCCGTTGCGCCGGGCGATCGACTCAGCTTCGAGCGTGCTGGCACAGTTCGGTGGCGTGATGCTCGCGTTCGCCTTCATCGCGACCATCGGTATTCAGGGCCTCATTACCGTGCTGCTGCGAGAGCAACTCGGCATAGACATCTTTGCTGAGGGCGTGTGGCTGTACCAGTTGCCCGGCCTGATCTTGCCCTATGTGTACTTTCAGGTGCCGCTCATGGTGATTGTCTTCTTGCCCGCCATGGAGGGTCTGCGCCGCGAGTGGGCTGAAGCGTCGGCCACGCTCGGCGGCGGCACATTGACGTACTGGGGGCGTGTCGCGGGCCCGATCCTCGCCCCATCATTTCTCGGCTCACTGCTGTTGCTGTTCGCAAATGCGTTTTCATCGTACGCGACCGCTGCCGCGCTCATCAGCCAGGGCGCACAAATTGTGCCGCTGCAGATTCGTGGTGCACTGATCGCCGAGACGGGCGCCTCGCGAGCTAATACCGCCGGTGCGCTGGCCCTCGGCATGCTCATCGTCATGCTGATCGTGATGGTCGCCTATTCATTGATGCAGCGCCGTGCCGCCAGGTGGCAACGATGAGCGCGCAACGGGTACCGGGCATCGCGCCAGCCTGGCTTCGTCGCACCATTCTCATCGTGATCTGCGGCGTCTTCGTGGTGCCGCTCATCGCGA
>LSQX01185322.1_pt1 | contig 18168 bp, 21 predicted proteins | sample 654561 | NCBI WGS metagenome assembly LSQX01 (sample SAMN04489861, study PRJNA283612) | anaerobic digester metagenome | isolation source: 4 biogas reactors fed with cattle manure at either 37C or 55C with and... | place: Denmark: Kongens Lyngby | collected 2014
GGGACTATTTCTGCCGGCAATCCCGGGGGGATTGCTTTATTGACAGAATAGTTTATTAACCCTCCAAAGAAGGCTTGGAGACCCTGTCCATAGTCTTCCCGGTGTTTAAATATATACTGATTGAGGTACTTCAACCATCTTCCGGCTCCGGGGGACTCTTCCGCCACTAAAGCTTCTATTCTCCCGTCCTCAATTATGTTTACGAGGGTTCTTATGACCGGACCCTCTTTTACTGCTTCTTCCCAAGTGGGGAGGCTTGTAAACATCTCATGCCCACATTCATGGGCCACTTTTGCTTTATTTGCTAAGATCAGTTCTGGCAGGCTGCAGGGAACCCCGGGTTCGATTTCGTAACCTATCCCGATATATATATTCCCATTCACATCACTTGCCGTCTCAGTACTCCACTGGACATTTACTTTTGGGTTTCCTACTAATGTCCGGGCGATTAATACCAATCGCTGCAACAAAGCAGTGAATATGTGTTTTATATTAACTGTATTAGCTGTATTCATAACAACCCTCCTTTTTATAGTGGAAATGCTATATACGCATTTCCACTATGTCTGCTACCATCTTCCTATATAGTTCATCCTCTATTGAGGAAGTAAGAGACTTAACGATGGTCTCTCTAGGCTTTGAAGGATCTAATAGCAATTGTCTTCCTGCACGGACCATATTTCTTATGGATATGCAGGACTCTTCCAGGGTTGCCCCGCTGGAATAGACCGCGGAATGCAAGTCTATATAGATCTGCACTAAAGCTTCTATGAGTTCCGGGGCTAATTCATGCGGTTTTAACTCTTTTTTAATAATAGAAAGAATTATTTCTGGGGATGTTTTACTCTTATCGAATCTTATTACTGAGAATCTATCTATAAATGATTCTCCAAGAGTATTTGTGCCAGAATAGCCTTCGTTGCAGGCAGCAATCAGCCGGAAGTCTTCATGGGCCTGTATTGACCCGACTCCGGGTACATATACCTGTCTCTGCCAGTCTATTAATGTGTTTAACATCATTAATAAACTTGGATCAATAGCATTGATCTCATCTATAAATACTATTTCTCCTTTTTGGCAGGCTTCCATTATGATCCCTGCCTGGTGAACGACTTTTTGTTTATCTCCGGACAAGGAGTCAATCTCTTTCTGAGAAAGAGGCTTCCCGGTTCTGCTTCGGAATATTGCAAACTCAGCTACGAGTTTCTTATTTTCTTCTACAGACTCCAGGGTTTTAATGCCTAAAAAGGCTTCATCGTCCACTTCTCTATGCCCGCTAATTATATTAACGGGCTGATTCAGCAGGTTCCCTAATAGATGGGCAAGTAGACTTTTACCTACACCCTTTGGGCCAATCAGCAATACAGGGTCCCAGGTGCCAAATTCAAGATATCCCACAAGAGAGTCGATGGCTTTAACTACTTCATCTTCTTGTTGGAAGTATTCAGGCAAACTACTAATTCTTTCTGCCTCAAATCTTTCTATTTGCCGGGATCTATATTTGACCAATTGGTCTGCGGTTGTTTTGCTAAGCCCATACTGTGAAAGGACTTCTCCATGTTCGGGGAAGTAATCTTTCCCTATAGGTGGAACATATTGAAAGTCTTCTACTCCGGGGCTATATTTCACCGACTGGAAGTTCCCGCCATACCCAAGAATGTTTTTTGAGATGTCGTAATTTGACTCAAGGGTGGGAGGCTCCTCTCCGACTATTTCTATATCAAAGGAACTTTTCTCTCCCTCGACAACTCCGATAAGCCCGAGATGCCAACATCCATAGGCATATCCGGACTTTCTACAGGCACAATCGTGCCAGACGTTGTATTTGCCATTCTCTTTTGCATATGCCATTACCTGAGGGTTCTGGCTGGTGGTTTTGGGCAAATACTCGATCAGAACTAAATTTCCGTTCTTGCTAACGGAAAATACATTACCGTCAGTAATCCTTGACTCAGCAGATGTTATCTGCCGGTTAGGGACGGTTGTTTGATAGTTTCTCATCTTATCCCTCCTTTAAGAAGAACCGGCCCGAAGGCCGGATCTCTTTTACTGCGCTTTTTGTTCGTATTTTGAAGCAGACTTAACAAATATTTTATATATCTGCTTCTCCTCGTCTGTTTCAGTCTGTGCTATTTCATAGGCGATCACATCGCCCACTTTCAGGCCATCCAATGCTGCGCCTATCATAAAGGTTTTATACCCCTCTACAGGGGCTTTAGCATCTACTAGCGCCATTGGTCTTTCAATGGGCTTACCGTTGTATGCCATTTTTGTCTCTATGGCATCTGCTAAAAGTGTGCAGATGAAGTCCTCATCTGTTATAGCTGCAACGGTCTTTGCTTCTAAAACACCGTCTTTTATAGATCCTTCTACCCTTAAGGCAGAACCCTGGGTAGCCAGGTCTCTATATTCAAGCGGGGCAACCATTTCAATGGTGTCTGTGAATTCATCAGAGGATGCCACAATGACATCTACTTTGAATTCATCTTTGCCACGAACTTTTGTAGAGTTCCCGTCTACCAAAACCTCCCAAAACGGAAGTTTTTTATTTTCGGGTTTTACGGGTTCGGGAGTTGAGTCAGGCTTCACTTGTGATCCCGGGGCCTCCTTAGGATTCGGCTCGGACTTGGCTTCAGGCTTGACCTCGGGCTTGACCTCAGCTTTGGCTTCGGGTTTAGATTCAACCTTAGCTTCTGGGATTGGGGTTGCCTGTGGTTTTGCATCAGGTTTTGCCGGCGGTTCCGGAACACCCTCGAAAGATACCGCATTATGGGGTATGCTTTCGATCTCGGATTCGTCAAGATAACCTAATCCTGAGATGGAAAGGGTTACCCGTCTTTTTGATTTAGTTTCTGCCTTCATTAAGGCATTTGCTAAATCATTAGACTTAAGCCCGGTGATAGATACTATGCCGGTAGATTCATCTGTCCGGCCGGTTTTATCTATGGCTCTCATGCGGACCACATAGACATCTCCGATAGTTTCTGATGAGACCATCTGTAGAGATATCCCATTGACTTTTCGCAACTGCTCCGTGCATGCACGGGTTGCGTATAACTGCAACCTTCCATTCAGCACTATATACCGGAAAGGCTCAGTCAGGGGATTCAGTCCTACTGAATCACAAACAGCCTTGTAGTACTCCCCCTGCTCTGTCGCAGTTAATTTTGATAAGTCACCACCGGATGTGACGACTTTGTTTAAAATACTCATCTTGCTTCCTCCTTTTCAAAAACAAGCAGAGGCTGATATAATCAACCTCTGCCTTACTCTACCCTCTTTAAAAACTAGAACGGGATTTCATCATCGGGGTCGGGACCCGGTTCTGGTGCTGACGGCACATAGTTGTTGTTGTTGTTGTTGCTGCTGTTGTTGCCTGAGTTTTTTGACTCCAGGAAACGAACATCGTCTGCAACGACATCTACCGCTTTACGCTTTGTCCCTTCTTTATCTTCATAGCTGCGAATCTGCAACCGGCCTTCAACTGCTACCAATCTTCCTTTACTGAGATAATTAGCACAGTTTTCTGCCAATCCACGCCAAACTACGATATCAACGAAGTCCGCTTCGTCTTTTTTGAACTTCCGATTTACCGCCAGAGTAAACCGGGTCAAAGCTGTCCCGTCCTTGATATACTGCATTTCGGGGTCTCTTGTCAGCCTTCCAATTAATACTACTCTGTTAAACATAGTATCTTCCTCCTTTAAATTTGTTAATATAAATCCTTCATCCGGCATTTGCTGGACACTCCTTCCTCTTGAAGAGGAACCTGCCTCCTTTCTATCCTGTGTTAGAAATAAAGCATTCACTTCCATTTGGAAGCACTTTGTTCTATGACAGGACTTGGATTATTAATGAGGACGCGCGTCCCATTTGGGAGAATCGTCCTTTACTTTCGCCTTCTTATAATAAAGAAGGAAGGATCATACAATCCTAGCTACAGCCTGTTTATTAAAGCTGCAGTTAGGATTGTACGACTTATTAAAGCTGCACTATTTGTATGTTTTTTTGGGAAAAGAAAACAAAAAAGGACCCATTTTATCATCTTTGATTAAAATAGGTCCTCTTTAAAAACTATTATCTTCTTTAGCTAGTCATAACTAGATGGTATTCTTCTGGCAATTTATGGTGCACCATTCGTATGTCTTTTTTGTAAATGAAAAATACAGCTTCGCTGTTATGTGCTTTGGAAAAATATGGTGCACCATTCGTATGTCTTTTTTTATTTTTTAAATAAATGCTTTGCCCTTTTAAGATTTTCAATCGTCTTAAAATCAAATATAACCATCTTTTTATTACTTATCATTATTATTTTGAACTTTAATTTATTTATATATGCTTATATTATCACAGGTAAGATTTGTTGTAAATGCTTTTGTGGCAGGAATCTGTTATATCCTCGGGTAATTTATACTCCCGGGGAATAATTATATAAGTCTTCTTCTACCACTACCCATGATTCTTTTTTGTTCAGGTATAATACATAGCCGGTGTATGGGCTTTCTTCTATCAGTATTTCTGCATAATCCGGCTTTATTGCCTGGATCTTCATCGTGGGATCTTCTATCCCAAAGTTGTTTATTGAATAGCTTATCACTGTTTCTGACAATCCCTGTATGTCCACATAATTATCATACTCAAAATAACCTTTAAGGTTATCCGGCATTTCTTCAGCTTCGTTATTATCTGCTGCTGATCCTGACTTATCTGGTATTTCTGTTATTGGTGAAACGGGAGGGCTTTTAGTCGGAGGGGCATAACAACCTACAAGGAATATACATAATAAAATGATCGTTAGTCTTTTCATTATGAACCTCCTTCCACTACCCGCATTTCTATTTGAACTACCTTGGCCGGTGTCCACCCCTTACTTATCTCTACAGCTTTTTCTTCTGCTTTGTTTTTATCTAAATATTTTTTTGCACTTCCTAACATACTCGTTGAGGTACGGCTGCCGTCATAATATGTTCCTGAGTTGAATTTAATTACATAATAAGATTCTGTAGTTTTTCTTATACCATCGATTTCATTTACTGATCTATATATTTTCATTCCTTTTTTCTGGGCTACCTCTAACTCAGGGCTTTTATTATCTATGGCATATAATGCATCACAGCGCTCCATGATAGCCATTCTTAAGTCAGCATATTTCTGCCATTCAAAATCATATCCTAATATTTTTGCAACTTCATCAAAGCTGTCATATAGATGGGGGATAATGGGGTAGTGCCCCTTTGTGCATATCTTTATTCCTATTTTGATGGCCTCAAGGGCTTCTTCCCAACGGTCTTTCTTCTCTGGTGTTGGACCACTTATGTAAATTAATAATGGTTTCATTTTTGTTCCTCCTATTATTTATCTTTGGTTTTTATTTCTGACAAAATCTTATTGCATGGGAATACGCTATCAGAATAATTGCATTGGATGTTGTAATATTTCACAACACTCATTGCAATATAATGCAACATGTGTAGACAACTCAAATATTATTGTATTCGGAGTAGATGTCCCAGGCTGCAGGCGGAGGTGATTGTCCGCAGGGCTATATTCAGAGTTAGTCGACCAGGCTGCAGGCGGTGGTGAATATTTATAAGCAGTTTAGAGTTGATGTACTGAGTTGTGGGCGGAGATTCCCGCAGGCCATATTCAGAGTTGGGGCAATGATCTGTCGGCGGAGGTGAGTGTCTGCAGCAGGCTATCTTATGCTTATGATATTTTAAAATAACGGGACCTGCTTAATAGTAGTTTCTTGTGAATACTCCAACTCAGGATTAATTTTTTGTAATATGTCTTTTAATATATGACGATGACAGAATTCTCCAGGGGGACAATAACATGCCAACGCTACCGACTCATGCTTTGCCATCTGTATTAATTGATGGAAAGTATCTTTATTGGCTTTGTAGCGAAGTCTCATTAGTTTTATATATTGTTCGGTATAGTCTTCTTTGCTGAGTTCTCCAGACTTGTAAGCATTCACCATTGCCCATGTGGGGGCAAAAACATTCCACGGGGGCTGACTGCTTTTTATGGTTATATCTATTATTTTTGTTTCTGGCGGCAATGATCTTGCCTTGGCCATCTGTGTGGTTAATAGCATGATGTCTCCTTTGTTAATTTCTATTGCCAAAAGTCCTTTACTTTAGGGGTGGGGAGTAGCCATTTTGATGAAGCCATATTATAACTATAAGCGATATAACTCCCCCAAGTATAAAGGTTATAGCCCCAATAGTCTCCGGTATATAACCCTTTTCGTTTTTGACAATATTTATATATTGTTTAGCAACCTGTTCGATTTTCATATATACTCCTCCTTGTGTTGATTTATCGGTTTTTATTACTGACAAAAAAATAGTGTTAATTATTTAGCTATGCGCAGCATGAGGTGCTGCAATAGATGACTATATTTATTAGAAAATTAAGAGTTGTGTTTTGAGTTGATGAGTATTTTGCTGCATTGGGGGCAGCATAAAAATAATATTATAAAGGCCATAACTATGGGGTTTGTTTTAGTTTTTGTTTTATATTTTATTTTGCGGCATAAAGCAACTCCAGGGGCTTTCGACTGCTTTTTATTAAACAACTCTGAATTTATTGATGTGTTTTTAAACAACTCAAATTTTATTTTTTGGGCGCATGGAGCTTAAAGCCCTATAACTAGCCGTTATTAAGATGTTTAGAGTTGATTTACCTGGTTGCAGCAGGCGCGCAACGGCAGCGGCAGCAGGCGGCAGGCTATAAAAAAATGCAGCCGGGCTTAAAGCCCAACTGCAAATGTGGTGTCGTAAGTTCCATCAGGCATTCTGAATATCAGGCCATTTAATAATTCGCTGTCTATTCCAATGCGTGTGGGAACTATTATGTTGTTGAATTCTGGATGATAGTCTTCTGCCAATATTATCAGCCTTTTAAATTCTTTTGTCAGTAATGGCAGTAACGAATAGTTTTCACCGTGGCGGGTTATTATTACGGGGAATATTTTGTCGTTCAGGTCTATAAAAGAATGCACAAATGCGTCTCCTGGATATATTTTTATCTGATTGTTCTGACGAAGATTAATTATTAACTGTGTGAAGGCCAAGGCTTTGAGTATTGAGGTTGTGTCTTCATATGGATGAGAGGCTATTATATTTATCTGGTCGCCATTAATAAGCTGATACTTACGCAGTAACCCTACCCGGTTTAATGTGTCGAGTTTCTTGTATTGTCTTTCTGTGGCTATTTGATAATAGGCGGCTGCTCCCACATCTTTCAGCAATTCTAATATATCTGCCTCCCATGAGGTTATATTCCCCGGGGTTTGCTGCCGATATGGAAAGGCTTTAAGTTTATACGGGTTTAGGGTTGAGAAGATGCTAGGCTTTGCGGATAATTCGTGTGATGACTCCATTGATTCTTCTTTCATCAGGATCGATACGTGTTATTACTACTGCCGCCTTATCTCCTGTATTAACTTTGCCTGCCTTGGGATGTGGACATAACATGTTTACTCCGGGTTCGATTTCTAAGAATACTCCGTACTTTGTCGTTCCTGTTATTTCCCCGGAATAGATGTTGTTTTTGATGTATCGTTCTCCAGCGGAGGGCCACGGGTCTTCTAATAATGCTTTTAATGACAAATCGAGTCTTTTATTCTCTTTGTCTACTTTCATTATTTTGACATCGAAGATGTCTCCAGGCTGTAAGAAGGTGGAGATCTTCCCTACCCAACCATAACTTATTTCTTGCACCGGCAGGAATATTTCTATTCCGTCTATTTCTACATAGATGCCAATGTCCACTAAGTCTCCGCTTGGACGCATTCTTCTTACTGTGCGCCGGGCTATTACGGTTTTTACTTCTCCTTCTTTGAAGTTTGCCCATGCTATTTCTGACAGCTTCTCTATGGCCTTTGTTCGTGATGCTATGAATATGTTTTTCTTTTTGCTGACTGAAGTAACTTGGAAGTGTACTTCCTGACCTATTAAACTCATCATGCGCCTTCGTGATACTTTGTCGTCTTCTGATAATATTATTCCGGACTCTTCGATGGGGATTAGCCCTTTTACGCGTTCTTTGGTCACTACTAAGCAGGGTACTCCTTCGTCTTCTTCCATTCCTATACACGGCCATGTCAATATGGTTTTATTCTGCCGGGAATTATATACCTCGGGCCACATGTCTTCTATGAATTCTAGTTTTTCTTTCTGCATTTTAGTCCTCCTTGTTTATAATTATAATTTCTGCCTGCGGGAATCTTGTCTTTACTGCTAACCTTTGTGTTTCATAACAGATGATGTCTACAGGCTTCGGTTGATGCGGTGATGCAAAATATCCCATTAAGGCCCCTCTTTTAACCAAGTCGTTAGTTGTCATTATGGTTATATATTTTTCGGGGGTTTCGTAATGGGCGTATAGTTTGTCTGTCACCTGTGGGTTTTTATATTTCTGACGGGTTTGTTCTATTACTGATGGGTAGGCTTTGAGTATGTCAATCCCTACTGAATGTGGTAGTAAGAATAGTTCTTTCTGTCTATGTCCACCTTCTCCAAATAATGCTGATGCTTTTGAATCCGGTGACAATACTATTGTGTGCTGTGAGACTCCTGATTGGGCTAATAATTGAATTTCTGCATGTATGACTCCTATATTTACCTGCGTTGTATTCTTAGGCAAAATATAAAGGAGATAACGAATGTTATTTACGACCAAGGCTCCCCTGAGGTAAACTCTTCGGTTTAGCTGATGATCTCTTCTTATGTCCCGACTTGATATATACTCTAAATCAGGGTCTAATGCTAACTCTGTAAGTCTTGCTTGTTGCTTTTTTACGCCTTCGTGTCGGAATCGATGCGGTTTCTCTCCAAGTAATTCATAGGACTTTGCAGTTAATTCTAAGTATTTGCCTGTCTTTTTTATATAGTTGTTCTTTTCAAGAACATCTATTCTTTTGTAATGATACCACTTCTTATCATAAATGGTTTGGGCTTGGGTTATTGTACATACTCCTGTCTTGGCTATTAACTCTAACAGGGCTTTGTCTCTTTCTGTTATTTCCATCTGACTGATTTTTGTTCACCTCCTTTTACTGACGGGTGGGGTTACCTTATGTGGTTTTGGTTTTTGTTTACTGAGGGGGATGGGTTTGTTTAAGCCTATTGTTTTTTCTCCGTTGTTTTTATTTATTTGTGTTTTTACTTCTCTTGTGTTTTTTGGTTTTGGTTTTTATTATTTGCCTGGGTTGGCTTTTCGCTTTTGGGGTGTATTTTTTGTTTTGTGCTTTAGGCTGTGGTAATGTTTTTATTTCTTTTGCTTCTGCCACTCCTTAATGGTGTTTTCCCACTGCACATAATACACTCATCCCATCTGCCTAACAACAGACATATAATTTACATCAGGACGACTATCCAAAACCATCATTGCACTTAATATTACTGTAAGAATTAAATCACCTTGTAAATTCATAGCACCCATTGCAATTTTTTCACTGTCTTTTTACCATCACTCCCTTACCAGCCACTTTTGGATATGATTTTTTGTAGTGCTATTGTCATATTTAAAAATTGCCTACATCGACCATCTGTCAAGGACTTACACGAAAAAAGCCCTGTCCAAAATGACAGGGCTTTGGATATATCCATTTCTGTATTGGGGCATAATGCTGTTTTGGGCATCCAAATATAGCACTTTTGCACCAATTTTAATATTATTTTTCGAATACGGATTCGATCTTTTTTTTATTTTTGACTTGTATTATTTTTATTACTTTTGACTGCTGTTTTGGACATCCAATTCTAGCTTTCTTTTTCGTTATTTTTCCTCTACATTGGATGCCCAAATTGGACACTTCCACTGTTGTTTTTTTCTTTATTTTGGACATCCAGTTTAGGCTTTTTCACTAAGGTAAAAAGTGTCGTCTTCAGGGTGTTCCATTATATATATTTCAGTTCTTGGGTTTTCGGTGTCTCTATAACCCATTGTCAAAAGAGATAGGTTTTCGTACTTATCTTCAGGGATTATATTATTGTATCTCAATGAGTCTATAATGATAGATGTTGCCCTATTATCAACATCCCAATAAGAGGACGGCGAATAAACTTTAATCACACATAGGATTTTTTTATATTTTACGCCTAAATCTTTAAGTGCATAGTTCATAATCCCTGCCCAATGTATATCCAGCTTACCCTTTGTGATTCCCGCTATCCGTGGCAAAACTTCCTTTACCACAATCCCATAAACACCAGGCTTTTTGTCTATAACAATCTTGCTATGTTCAACAGTATTGCCATCATCATTATACAGAACCTCGGGGCTATATATCATATCCCACAATTTCATTCTTGCTTTTTCTATGTCTAAATAAAGACTTTCTAAGTCTTCCCGTTTAATTTTCATATAATTGATTCCTCCCTAATCCAGCAATCCGAACCCTTCCATTATGTTTCGGGCTATTTTATCTTGTTCTCCCACTTCACTTATTTTCTGCGGCCTAATTTCCACAGGGCCAATGGTTCTTTTCTCTATATCAGTCAGTCTGTGGTCGATACTCAATAAATGTTTTTCGAGGTCTTCTAATTTTTTACCGACATCTAATAATGTTGCCGCCACAGCACTTCTTGTCCCTATAGGAAGCGAAAAAAGGATATTATCTTTGGGCAAACGAAGTTCAATGCGTTGCATAAAAATCTCCTTTCGATATTAACCTACCACCCGGCAAGTCTTAATGCCGGTGGCAGTAAGGTTAAAGGGTGTTATTTTTGCCTACCTGCCGGGTCGTTTCAGCGTCAGCAGAAATATGTGCCGGGCGTTTTTGTTTTTTCAGCCCTCTAAGCCTTGGCATTTCATAGGTTGAGGTTGCCGGGTGCATGTGCCGGGTGTTTTTAAAAAAAGCGACCTCTATCCCTCTTCGCTACGGGGTTAGAATGTGCCGGGTCTACTCTTTGTATTTTCCGGTCTAAACGACCGACTTAATGAAGGCTGTAAATGCATCTCTTTGAACATCAGACATCGCTGTGTATGCCTGCCGGATCACTAACATCTCCTCATTAATAGGATTGTTTGTGTTCTCCAGTTCCTTAATCTCATTGCTAAGACCTAACAAAAAGTCACTTGTAATATTGAGTTCTTTTGAGATCTCTACAATAGCAGCAACCGGGGGATTTGACTGTCCATGTATATAACTGCTAATTGTCTTGTCTGTAGTTCCTATTTCGGCGGCTAACCCTCGTTGCGTATAGCCTCTTTCGGTGATAATCTGTTTTAACTGGATCAGGCAAGAAGTCCCCCTTCCTCTAAACGAAGTGTAGGTGGGGGATGAATTGCCAGTTGTTGTTGTGGCTGATAAACTCTAGGTACTTAAAACTAACCTGCTTATAGGTTTTTTCGGGTATTGTTATATAATTGCCTAGAATATCTTTGATATAAGCACCACCGCTTGTGAAGCCACTTATAAAGCCTACCTTACCGAATACTCTTACCTTGTCGTTTAGGTAATATCCGTTGCTTTGTTTAGTGTTTTTGGCATTACGTTTAGTGATACGGTTAGGTTCTTTCCTACCTTTCCTTGGTATTGCTTCATGTAAACTGCGTTTCTTTTTCCTAAATTGCTTTACTTTGAATATGCTTGTTTCATCTATAAAGCCTTCCTCTATACCAGTTATGGCTAAGGCATCGTTGTAGTGCGTTTTTTCTAAGCCTATTTCTTTTCTTTTTACAGTTGTGTAACTGCCATATACTATTTCGGCATTAGGATATTTTTTGAATATCCTTCTTCTGATGGTATTCATAAATGGGGTTTCTTTATAACTGGGTAGCTTTTTACCCTCTAACATCCATTTATGAAATACTTGACCTTGCTGATGATTTTCGTGAGTATGGCAATCGGTACATACAGTTATTAAGTTACCAGCCCTATCACTACCACCCTTGGATTTATAGATGATATGATGTGTTTGAAGTATTTTGTTTTTACCTTTACATACTTGGCAAGTATAATTATCTCTTGCAAACACATAATACCTAACATCATAGTAGCCATAAGTGTTCCCTTCTTGGTATTCCTTACCTTCTATAGTTGGATTTTGCATTTTCTGAACATCAAATTTACCTACTTCGATTATTAGCCTAGGATTCGGTAGTAGGCTTGTAAATTCATCTACCCAGTTAAATGTATGGTTTATCCTCGTTTGTATGGAAGGTGGTAACCAACCATCAGGTCTAGTGCGATTATTAAATCGTGCCTGACGGTATCTGGTTTTACGGTTCCTTCTGCTTCTGCGATATTGTCGTCTAGTATCAAGATTGCTTTTTATATCGTCCCGTAATTCGATTTCGCCTTTGGCTATTACTTTGTTTTCTGTTTTTATGGCTACTCCGATGTTTTTTGCACCGATATCTATGCCGACTGTTGTTTCCTGCTTATAGCCACTACTACCGTATAGTAATTGGATAGTGAATGGCTCATAAGATACAATTTTAGCCTTCTTTTCTTTTAGCAATATTCTTGCTTTTCTAGGTTTACATGGCATTAAGGGTTCGCCATGCTTATTTAGTACGAATACTAGCATTTAGCATTCCTCCTTTCGGATTGGTTGCCCTTCCTCAATGTTATCTTAGCTTGCCTACTCGGTAGGCCGTACTTAGGTTCACTATCCCTACCCTTCAGGATTGTTTAGAGCGCCTACATAGAGCCTAGAACTAGAGCATCATTCTAGGGTATGATTACTAAAATAACGGAGTCATCTAAGACTTAGAGTAGTCAACTAGGGCTACAAGCCCCCACTTCAAGAGCTATGCTCTAAGTGGTGGGTAATTGACTCTGCGACCAAATATTATTTTTCTTCTGTCTTTTTCACTTATTTTATTCAATTAAGATCCCTCCCTTGATGCTACTTTTGCTTTGTAGTTTAACATGGATAAAAACCCTTCTGCATTTGCATAAACTGGATCATCAGGCAATGTTATATTTGGAAACTCTAAGTATTTACTTAGTAATAAAGATCCGCCTCCTGCTACTACAGTTTGATGTATATTGTCGGCCTGTTGACTCCATATAGCATAAACGGATTGTGTTATCTGTTCAGCATTTCGTTTTAACACAACATCAAATTCTTTAGTTAAGTCTAATTTGCGTCCATTGAAACAGATGTCTTTCCCCAGGATCATGTCGTTTAATAGAAATTTAGGTGCTAAAGCACTTGTTTTTTCTTGGTATTTTACAGATATTCCACGGGAGGCTAAATGTATTCCGGCATCTATAGACCCGCATAACTCAGGAATTGGAACCGGGGAGCCGTTTATTACTTCAAATAATAAATAATCTGTAGTGTAATATCCTATATCTATTACCGCAATTCTACCTAATAGTGCCATATTAAGCCCGGGTGATAATAATACTCCTACTCCTTGTGGGAATACATTTACCCTTGAGATATTAATATATCTTTCCGGCCCTTCACCAATGGTTAAATGGGCAGTAATTTTTTCCAACCGCCTTTTTAACTCATCTTTCTGAAAGCGGTAATAAGCTAAAGGTAATCCTACAGCTAAATCGGTAAACCCCGAGGCTCCGCATAGGTATGCTGCTGTCAGGATAAACAAATCGTGTATCTCAGGTGATTTCTCTCTTGCTAAAGTAGTTGTTGCATTTAGGCTTCTTAAAGCACCCTCTCCGACTAATGCTTCTTCAGCAGAGTTAAACCTTTTAACATAAACGCAATGTCCTAATTGCTTAAACATTCCTGCCGTAGGATCATCAACAATATCTGCTTTTACTGCGGGGAATAGTATCTTCTTTCCCTTTTCGGAGACGGCTTTAACTTGTGAATAACCGACATCGATGCTAATTTGCATTTTTATGCCTCCTTGAATTTATAATTTTCCACTAAGGGCGCATACAGTATTTTTTCAAGTTTGCTTTCTTTCCATTTTACTGATTTATTAACTATATAAGGGTCGAATTGTGTCCCTGAAAACTCTCTCAATTCCCTCATAGCATTTTTAAGTGAAAGTACTTCTTTGTATGGCCGTGGTGCTATCATGGCTTCTATTGCATCTGCCACAGCAATAATCCTTGAGTGAATTGGAATGCTTTCTCCCTTTATGTTGTCGGGATACCCATTGCCATCATATCTTTCATGGTGATAATAGATCGCCCGTAGTATGTTCGGATTTTTAACACAAATATTGTTTTCTAATAGTTTTTTCCCGTGGTATGGGTGTTCTTTTATAATTGCCCATTCTTGGTCTTCCAGTTTTCCTTGCTTATACAATATGGCAGGTAGAATTCCAAGCTTCCCCACATCATGAAAAATGGCACTGAAATGCAAATCAATAAGTTCAAACGCAGTTAATCCACATTGCTTTCCTATGTATACAGCTAAGTCTGCTACCCTGATACTATGAACATAGATTTGGTGTTCATGATGCTTCATAATATCTAGGCTGTGGAACAGGTTTAAATTATTATCAATTTGAGGTGCCAATAAGATTCCTCCTCTCTTTAAGTCATAAAAAAAGGCAGGAATTAATCCTGCCCTTCTTCTCTACCTTGTAATACTACATTCCAAGTGTCAAACATGGATTTTTCAATAACAACAACGCCGTCTGCCCATTTTCTATATCCTTCCCAATGCCACCATTTATCCGATGGGATTGGCCCGGGAGTAGATTGGTCAAAATACATAAGGTTTGGAATACCATTTCCTGTTAGATAACCATAAACAATTGTTCCATCGGGGCATACTTCTTTGTTTGCATCAGTATAAAAGCTTACATACCATTCCCTGTTCTCTCCAGAAAACCCCAGATTCATTATTTCCCTCATATAAGCTTCTCTGCCATTGTATCGAAATGAATAGTCTATGTCTGTAACACCAACACTTTTTAGCTGTAAGTCAACACTGCTTCCTGCCCTTGCACTCGGCAACTGGCTAGGTGTCGCCTTTTCAATTAATTTTTTATAAAAATAATCTTGGACATTATCATTTGATTGAAAATGCACTATTGCTTCTGGTGCATCAAATGCTATAACACAAAACTGTTCTGTTTTAATGCCGGCATCTTCTACCAGGTAGCCTCTTTGTTTTCCTACCTCATCCCATACCATGACAGTAACTTCAAATTTGCTTACTCCGGATTTATACAACTTATTGCTACGCTGGCTATCATAAGTATATGCTGTTGTTGAAGATGGGATGGCAGGAATCGAACTAGGAATCTCGTTAAGAGATCCACCCTTGATAGTTACTTTAAATGCACTTTGGATGTCTCCATCAGGGTCGTTAAATGCCCATCTAAATTCAGGTGCTGTGGTGTAATAACACTTATCACTGCCTGTCATAGGTGGTACTTCTATATCTGGAGGCAATGGCTTACTGTTGGTTTGTATCACAATATCAGGATTTATCCTGGGTGTGTTTTTGGGATTAGCTGTAGAAAGGACAGCCTTCCACCTGACTTGAGTAGATTCATTAACTGGAACCCAACTGCCTAGGGTCGCTGGCACCCATTCAGGATTACTTCCTGTAGCAATATACCATTTAATATTAGTACCGGCCTCTTGAGGCTTCAGGCTTGGGTCTACAGTTAATCGAACATAATCTACGCTTCCGAGACTGTAAGAAATAGATTCTGCATATGCAGTACTTATATATGACCCCATCGACTGCAGCCCGGCAACAGTTTTGGACATTGCAGGGTTATACTCTAAAGAATTCCCTGTCCACATATAATATTTGATCTCATCACCGTCAACTATCAATTTATCATAACTTCCCGGACGGGTTGCAATACAAGTTGGATCAACAAGCCCTGACGTTACTGACAATACTGAGTTGTAGTGAAAGCTGTCATCTATATAGTTGTAGTGCCGGACTTCTTTTCCTACTACTACTGCTATATTCCCACCTTCAGATGCCGAAATGCTTTTTGCCCCATTTAGTCCTGTTATTGTTGCGGTTAAAGATTGATTATCTTTATAATACTTTACCGTCTCTCCGTCTATAACAATTCTTCCATAATGGTCTTTAAACACAGATGTTGCAATAGGGTTTTGGAGTTCTCCAGGCGATAAACTTAAATAGGGGACTCGTGCTATTTCGCCCTCATCAGTCATAGCGATATAATCAGACTGTTGTGTCGTTAGCACATTATAATCAAGGTTTTTTGATCCGATGCTTACAATGTGAGAATATCCCGCCCATGATAGCGCAGGGTTAGGCAAATATTCACTGCCGGTAAACGAATAATGTGTTACGGTTGTTCCTTCTGCTACAAGAAAGTCTGGGCGATTCCCGGACCCTGCTATTGCAGTTATATTATTGATATTATTATTTGATGTCGTGATGGGAGTTGTCGTGCCATCTATATTCATTTTTTCTATACCTGTTGGGGTCAAATATATATATTCAAAACCATCCAGGAAATCTGCTGAATTTGGCATATATTTAGGCAACCGTATCTCCCTGTCTGGAAGTTCAGTATCAACAACTGCAGTTGCATCATGAATGTCATCCATTGTGTCTATTTTATACCTTACCTCTGCTGCAGTAGCCCCCGTTGCAAATAATGCAATCATAAGGGTTGTCAGCAATAATATTCGTTTGATATTACCACCTCCTTAATGTGATTTAAGACATACTACCCGTGCTATATTTCTATGTTTGATCCCCGTGAAAAGAAAAGGCCCTATTAAAGGGCCTGAATAGAAACAACCTTATATCCATCTGTTGTTAAATAATAATGAACCAATACTTTTACATCCCGCCCATCATATTTGTAAGTATGCTGTGCTATCACAAGCTTGTTGTTATAAGATATTTTGGTTTTAAAATTTGTTATTTCTCCTTGAATGCCATCTTGTATTTGGTAGGCTGTTCTTGCAGGACCTGCCAATAGTCTTCCATCCCCCCTAGCTAATTGGTAGACACATTTTTCGTAGATGCCATCTATCCTTGGCTTTATAGGAAGACTGACTGATATTGTATATGGCAAGGTTTCGTGTATAGAATACACTTTCCACGCCTTGTCCTTAAATAACATTATTTCATAGAACCCTACATCTATTCCATCTGTCATTTGCATTTCTGCCACAACATATACTCTAGCATAGCTTCTTGTGTTCTCTAGTATAGTTGCACTCACCCCTATTGTTTCTGCCGGGACTAATTCACTATTGCTAATATTAAACAGAACATCACCGCAGCAATATCTTTCGGGGGCGTCTGCCTCTATCATTGCTTTGATAAATTTTTTACTTGTGCTGTTTATACGCGGATCAGGAATTAAATAGGCAGGGATTGCAAGTAGTATTGCTAGAGATAATATAATTATTAATGCCGAATTTAATTTTTCCATTTGTACCCTCCGTAAAAAAACACCAAGGTTACTATTCCTGCTGCAATTGAATAAATTATATTCATTGGTGTAAGAGAAGCATATTGTACTGCAATGCTAAATACTACCTGCAGTAATATTAGAAAGATTCCTACTCTAAGAATATTTGTCCTCGGCTTTTCCTCTTCGTTGCTAATTGCTGTTACTTCTGATTCTGCTTCTATAAATGACTCTATTACTGACACTTCCACATCAGGATATTTGCGTTTAATTACATCAATAAAAGCATTTAGTGATAAATTCCCGGGCAAATCTCGATCGATGAAGACCTCTTTAATATTGTTTTTGCCGATATGGTACAGGAGTTCTCCCTGCGAATGGCATACAGGGTGTTCTGTTGCCAGGGAATTATTTTGCGGGTTAATTGCTGTCAGCATCTAAATGTTCTATTCTACTAATTTTTTGTGTCATGTCCTGCCATTCAATGTTGCAATTAATTAAATCTTCTTCAACCCTAATTTCTTCTGCTTGTGCATCAGCTAACTTGGTTGATAACTCCTGGATGGCAATAGTTAAATCTACTTTTGTTTTTTGCAGTTCTTTTATCTTGTAAAGAGTATCTTGCATTTGGCATAACAACACTTCTGCCACAACAATGGATTCGTTATCGCTTTCGTCTCTAATTTCGTCTACATATTCTTTTTTGTATTCTTCCTCATATATGTTTTGTAGGGCCGGCACTTCTCTTGATTCCGCTATCTCTTTTTCTACATACTCATTTCTCACTCCGTCTACTCTTTCTTGTAAGGGATCAAACCCCCATGTTTTTTTCACTTCGAACATCATTTTTTT
>LSQX01269552.1_pt2 | contig 18167 bp, 10 predicted proteins | sample 654561 | NCBI WGS metagenome assembly LSQX01 (sample SAMN04489861, study PRJNA283612) | anaerobic digester metagenome | isolation source: 4 biogas reactors fed with cattle manure at either 37C or 55C with and... | place: Denmark: Kongens Lyngby | collected 2014
GCTTACTGCTCGCCCATGCAACCCGGGTGTGTTGCGATTGCAAGCAATTGCTTCCGTTGTTATAAGAGCATAAGCTTTTGATTGTATTTCAAGATAATTATTTCCCTGAAGTCATTAGCTCCTTAAGAATATCCGCAAATTGGTTTCCGCATCTCGCTAACTCACCAAGAACTTTGTGTATTCCTTCATCCGACATATACCAATTCTCTTTATTAAATCCATGTGTTTGCGCAGGGCATAACAGAAACTCGGTGTCAGGATACAACAATTGATAGTACATCAAACAACGCCTGGCGTGGAAAGCTTTGCAGCATATGATGGCTTTATGAATGCTCAGATTGTTCTGATCCGTAACTTTTCTTGAATAAATTGCATTTTCATAAGTGTTTGTCGATCGGTCTTCACGAAGTATTGCGTTTTCATTAACGCCATTATAAGTGAGAACATTCTTTAAAAACTCCCATTCTGTGCAATAGTCACCGGAGTATAAATCCGCTTTTGATGATGCGCCTGGGAAGAAACCACGCATAATATTATATTTTCCGGATGGAAGAATTGTTTTCGAATAACCTTCTTTCCAAAGTAAAGCAGCCTTTTCCGCAGTTTCAGGGTATGATCCCCCCGGAATAAAGATGATATCAGATTTTTGAGGGGTATCACTTAAAAAAATAAACTCTGTAATGTCATTGATAAATTTCAGCTTTATGGTTCCTACCCCCTTAAATAACCTGGTAATGATTTGGCAATGAATACCATGCTGCCTTGGGTATGATCATTGTGTGTAAACGAAAGATAACGATCCCCAGCCTCATATTCTATTATGACGGCAGGAAACGAAAAACAGAGCTTTGCTAAAGCAAAACCTGGCAATAGCGACCGGTCGCAGGTAAAGCTAGGCGGATCGCCAATGCAGTCTTACTGCTTGGCCAGGCAGCACAGATTGTATTGTAATCGCATCTGTTCTATAAAATTGATAAAGCCTTTTTGTAAAGAGCATCAAATTCACAGCCACATTGACCGCACTCTTCGTCTGCCTGCTTTATTGCTGCTTTTAGTTTTTCTTTACTACCGGTTCCGTTCAGATATTCTTTTGCGGGAGTGTCAATTAAATCCCAACCGGATTCCGAAAACTTAGTCAGTATGTTCTTCAATTCCTCAGTCATCTGCGTTCTCCTTTACCAAATTCATTATTTTGTGTATTCAGCAACAAATGGCACTCCGTTGCCCTGAAATATGTTCATGAACTCTATATACATCATATTTCCACCGTCCAAAGTCGTCAAGCTTTTTTGTTACGGCTTTAGCATTTCCTGTAGGTTGCCCTTACATTGGAGGCTAACTTATTTTTACAATTGCAGTGATGGCATCTATTCTGTAGAATAGATATGAAAGAAGACTTGAACCGAGCCCGATGCAGATATATTATCAATGCGAATAACAGCTGTAAAGCTTTGGGCAGCATTATCAACCACAAAAGTTCCTGACGGGAAGGAGAACCTATGAGCCTACGCTTTATATATGGAAGGTCAGGCAGCGGAAAGACCCATTTCTGCCTGGATGAGCTGAAAACGAAGATTATAAGCGAAGAGCAAACCCCGTTTGTTTTGCTTGTGCCAGAGCAATATTCCTTTCAGGCCGAGCGGGATTTAATCGCCATGCTGAAAACCGGCGGCATTTTGAAAACCGAAGTGCTAAGCTTTCAGCGCCTTGCTTTCCGTGTGTTCAACGAAGCAGGAGGGATAACCTATCCACATATCCATCCTGCCGGGAAAAATATGCTTTTGTACCGCATTCTTGACAAGATGAAGGGAAAGCTGAAAGTCTTTACCCGTTCTGCCGAGCAGCCGGGTTTCGTTGGTACTCTCTCAACGCTAATCACCGAATTCAAGCGGTATAATGTAACACCCGAGAAGCTGGATACGGTTGTTCAAAATATGAACGAAGAAAGTCCGCTGAAGGAAAAACTGACGGAGCTCAAAGGCATTTATCAAACCTTTGACGAGCTTATTCACCTGCGATACAGAGATCCGGACGATGACCTGACACTGGCCGCTCAAAAGCTGAAAACCTCTTTGCAATATCGTGGGGCTGAGATCTGGATTGATGGCTTCACAGATTTTACACCCCAGGAATATTCCATTATTCAGGAGCTGCTACATCAGGCCAAAAGGGTTACGATTACCCTGACAACCGATGCTCTGGATAGCGAAACATCCGAGATGGATCTGTTTTCTTCCGCCAAAAAGGCATATCAGAAGCTGCTTTTTCTCGCCAGGCAGGACAACATTGCTTACGAGCCCCCGGTTCGGCTGCATCAGAACCCTCTGCACCGGTTCCGCCACAGCCCGGAGCTTTTCCATCTTGAACAGAACCTGAATGCTCACCCATATAGGGTTTATCCCGAGCAAACCACGCAGATATCGCTGTTTTCAAATGTGAACATTGTTACCGAGATCGAATCTGCAGCCACAGACATTTTGCGCCTGTGCCGGGATGAGGGCTTCCGGTTCCGTGATATCGCTGTTGTTACCAGAAACCTGAAGGCTTATGAAAAGCTGATTGAAGTGATCTTCGCCGAATATGGCATCCCGTGTTTTCTGGACAGAAAGCTTGATATTATGGGCCACCCGCTGGTCAGGCTCATTTTATCGATGCTTGAAATATTTATTGAGAACTGGTCCTATGAATCGGTTTTTGGTTATCTGAAATCCGGCTTAATCGGTATACCGCAAAGCCGGATCGACCAGTTGGAAAACTATGTGCTCGCCTGCGGCATCCGTGGCGGCAAATGGACGGCAAAGGAAGAATGGAGCATGGTTCCGGAGCTTCTTCCCGATGAAAAAAGCTTGAAAAGCGATGCATATGGTTTGAAGGAAATTCACCGCACACGAATGGAGCTTATTGCGCCATTACAGGAGTTCAGAGAAAGAACAAAAGGCCGCAGAAAAGCGGCAGAGTTTTGTTCCGCTTTGTTTGATTTCCTGTGCCGTTTAGGAATACCCGAACGGATGGAACAATTGGTTGATGCCTTCCGTGAAACCGGTGATCTGATCCACGCGAATGAAACCTCCCAGGTATGGAATATTGTGATGGCACTTCTGGATCAAATGGTGGAAGTGATGGCTGATGACACCTTTGGGGTGGAAAGATTCTCGAACCTGCTTGCCATTGGCTTTGCAGAGTTTAAGATCGGCTTAATCCCCGCCTCCCTGGATCAGGTGCTGGTGGGTAGCGTGGAGCGTTCGAAAAGCCATGCGATTAAAGCATTGTATGTATTGGGAACCAATGACGGTATTTTCCCGGCCAATGGTGGGGATGAAGGAATTATCACCGATGATGAACGCGGCTGCCTGTTGTCAGCGGGCATAGAATTGGCTAAAAGCAGCCGGGCTAAGGCATATGATGAAAACTTTCTGGTTTATCGGGCGCTGACTACCCCATCCGACTATCTGCGCATCAGCTGGCCCATCGCCGACCAGGAAGGGAAGGGGCTCAGACCGTCCATGGTGATTAGCAGGCTTCGCAAGCTGTTTCCAGCTATTCTTGAAAAGAGCAACCTCCTTCCACCTGCAAAGGATGAGGAGATTCTGGAGCAGATCGTCTCAGGCACTACGGCGTTCAGAAGCCTTACGACAGCTCTGCGGCAAAAGGCCGATGGAAGGGAAATTTTGCCGGTATGGGAGGATGTCGCACGCTGGTTTTTACAGCAGGAAAAATGGAAGGAACCGTTCTCTATTGTTCACCAGGCCTTCCGATACAGTAACCTTGCGAAACCGGTGATGCAGCAGAAGCTTTCCGAGCTATACGGAAACCCGGTCATATCCAGCGTATCAAAGCTGGAACGTTATACGGCGTGCCCGTTTTCTTTTTTCATTCAATATGGCCTGGGTGCGAAGGAAAGAAAAGTATTCGATATGAGGCCGCCGGATGTGGGAACCTTTCTGCATGCCGCCATCGAGCGTTTCTCCAGGATGATGAATCATACCCATTATCAATCTGCTGAAGGGGAAGATATCCCTGTCACCTGGCGAACCTTCAGCAGGGAATGGTGTGAGCAAAAGGTTTCTGAGATTGTCGACGACAGCCTGAAAAGAATGAAGGGTTCCGGCATATCTTCATCAAAACGTTTTACCGCATTGACGGTACGGCTGAAGAGGGTTGTTACCAGAGCGGTATGGCTGATCGCCGAGCATATCCGAAGGGGCGGTTTTAACCCTGTGGATTACGAGGTGGGCTTTGGCGAAGAAGAAAAATATCCGCCGATTATCATTGAAATGGATTCGGGTGAAAAGGTTCGCCTGATGGGCAGGATCGATCGGATAGATGCCATGGAAACACCAGATGGCCAATATTTGCGGATCATTGATTATAAATCGGGCAGCAAGAACTTTAAACTGAGCAATGTGTTTTATGGCCTGCAGCTGCAATTGATCACCTATATGGATGCCATATGGAAGGATGCTGGTCAGGAAACTGCACACCCATTGCTGCCCGGCGGAATGCTGTATTTCAAGGTAGATGATCCGATTATCCGTACCGACGGTGAAATGGAAGAGGAAGAAATTGAAAAGGCGATCATGAAACAGCTGAAAATGAAAGGTTTACTGTTAGCCGACGTGAAGCTGATTAAACACATGGATTCCGAGATTAGCGGGGCGTCCCAAATTCTGCCTGCCACCCTGAACAAGGGCGATGTCCTGGGGAAAAACTCATCGGTGGCGACCATGGAGCAGTTCAAGCTGCTTCGAAACTATACACGGCAATTGCTAAAGGATATCAGCCGGGAGATCATCAGCGGAACGGTGACGATTCATCCCGTGAAGAATAAGGAAGGCACAGCCTGTAAATATTGCAGCTACCTGTCGATCTGCCAGTTTGACACCACCATGAAGGACAACGCATACCGCGTGTTAAGGGACAGGAACAATGATGAGACGTGGCAGTTGATTACTGAGGCCATCAGGAAGGAGCAGCCTGAATAATGGAGAAGAATGAGCGAAAGAACAGTGCTGATAGCACAGGCACTCCAAGTGAATGCAACAACACACGCCTTTGTGAAGAAAGTGAGAAGGGTGGGATTGTACCGGTTATGGGAAACAATATGGAGCATGGTCGGGACAAAACCCTGGCTTCTTCAGAATCTCCATGCAACGAGCAACCTGGGGATAAGCCCCATGACGCTGAAACCCAAATTACGCCTGAGCAGCATCAGGATAAGCCCGCTGTCCCATCTGAACCCCAATGGACTGCAGAGCAGCTTCAAGCCATTACTGAAAGAAACTGCAGCCTCCTCGTGGCTGCCGCAGCCGGGGCTGGGAAAACAGCTGTGCTTGTGGAAAGGATCATCCGTAAAATTCTTGATAAAGAAAACCCATTGGACATTGACCGGATGTTGATTGTCACATTCACCAACGCTGCCGCCACTGAAATGCGAGAGCGCATCAGTGATGCGATTTCAAAGGAGCTTGACAGGAATCCCGGGTCGGAAAACCTCCGGCGCCAGTTAAGCCTTCTGGGCAAAGCCAGCATTACCACCATTCATTCGTTCTGCAGGGATGTAATTAAAAACCACATCGAGCATCTTGGATTGGATCCCGATTTCAGGGTTGCTGATGACACCGAAAGCACTTTGATGCGCCTTGAAGCCATGACAGAATTGTTTGAAGACCAGTACGAGCAGGAGAATGCTGATTTTACCGAGCTTCTGGAATGCTATGGAGGAAACCGGAACGACCAGCCTATACAGGACATGGTCATGAGCCTGTATGACTTCATCCAGTCCAGTCCCTGGCCTGATCAATGGTTAGATGAGAAACTGGCGGCAATGGACGTACCTGCGGGAACCGATTTTTCGGCTACTCCTTGGGGGAAGGTTCTGATGAGCTCGTTGCAGCTGGAATTATGCGGTTTAAAACAAATGATGGATCAAGCCCTTGCGCATTTGAAATACGCCATGGGCCTGGAAAAGTACATTCCTGTTTTCGAAGATGAAGCAGCGCAGCTTGAGAATCTTGTCACACAGGCCTCCAGGGGTTGGGATGATTTGTATGAAGCCCTCCAGACTGTTGAGTTCAAAAGGCTTCCCATGGCGGCGAAAGACGCGGACAAGGAAAAGCAGGAATTAGTGAAAGACCTGCGGGATGCTGTGAAGGATACCATCAATAAAAAGTTGAAAATAAAGCTTGTGAATGCCCGCTCGGAGAAAATTTTCCGGGATATCGCTGCTCTGACTCCGGTGATGCAATGCCTGGCCCGCCTGGTACGCGAATTTACCCAGCGTTATGGTGAAAAAAAGAAGCGTAAAGCGATTGTGGATTTTAACGATCTGGAGCATCTCTGCCTTGAAATCCTAACCGACCATACCAACCTTGAAACCCTAACCGATCATAGCCAGGCAGAAATCGCCCCCTCACGGACAGCACTGGAATACAGGGCGCGTTTTGATGAAATCATGGTGGATGAATATCAGGACAGCAACCTGGTGCAGGAAATTCTGATCTACATGGTTTCCAGACATGTGCCTCATACCCCGAACGTATTCATGGTAGGGGATGTGAAGCAGAGCATTTACCGGTTCCGGCAGGCTATGCCCGAACTGTTTCTCGAAAAATACAATACCTATTCTACGGTTTCGGGAGATCCCTTCCGCAAAATCATGCTGTTTAAAAACTTCCGCTCAAGAAGCGGTGTATTGGACGCAGTGAATTATGTTTTCAAACAGATCATGTCTGAAAGCGTTGGGGAACTGGATTATACCGAGGATGAGGCACTATATGCCGGGGCGACTTTTGCGCCCAACCCGCAGCCTGACGCTGCAGTTGGCGGGCCTGTGGAATTTCATTTAATTCAGACGGGAGATCAGCCTGTTCCAGACATTCAGGAGGAAACCACAGAAGGCGATGTTGAAGAACCTGAAGCGGAAGAAGAGCAGGAACTGCCCGATAATATCCAAAGTGAAGCCAGGCTTGTAGCGCAAAGAATTGCCCAAATGATGGTACCCGATGAAAAGGGCTGCAGTTTCCAGGTGTTTGACAAGAGGAAGAAAACATACCGAAATGTAGCTTACAAAGATATCGTTATTTTATTGCGGGCGACGAAAAACTGGTCCGAGGTGTTCGTCGATGAGCTGGCAGCAATGGGTATTCCGGCTTTCGCCGATACCGGAACGGGTTTTTTCAAAACCGTAGAAATCCAGGTGGTTCTGTCCCTGCTGGCAATCATCGACAACCCATTGCAGGATATTCCTCTGTTATCGGTGCTTCGTTCACCCATCTGCGCGTTTTCCACCAACGAGCTTGCAGAGGTGCGCCTTGCCGCTCGCAAGGTCATGTTGTTTGATGCGTTGAAGCTTCTTGCCGGAAAACACCCGGTTTCCGATGGTCCGGATACGCTGCTGTCTGCTGCCAAAAAAGCAGCGGACTTTATTGACAGGCTGGCTCGATGGCGGGAAATGGCCCTGTATATGTCCACCGATCAGCTGCTGTGGCATCTGTATCAGGACACGAACTATTTTGCCATGGTGGGTGCATTGCCTGCCGGAGAACAAAGACAGGCGAACCTGCGCATTTTGTATGACCGGGCCAGGCAGTTTGAAGAAACCAGCTACAAGGGGCTGTTCAACTTCATTCACTTCATTGACAGGCTGAAAAGCAGCCGTGGCGATATGGGCAGCGCTAAGATTCTCGGTGAAAACGACAATGTGGTGCGCATCATGAGCATTCATAAAAGCAAGGGCCTTGAATTTCCGGTGGTGTTTATTTCCGGGTGCGGTAAGCGGTTTAACCTGATGGATATGAAAAAGAGCGTGCTTTTGCATCATCAACTGGGTTTCGGGCCTGATCTGGTGGATTACAAACGACGAGTATCCATGCCTTCCGCTTTGAAAAAAGCTATCCGGGAAAAGATTCGGGTGGAAACCTTGTCCGAGGAAATGCGCATCCTGTATGTGGCGATGACCCGTGCCCGGGAAAAGCTCATTCTTACTGGTGCTGTTCGTAATGTGGAGCAATCAGTGAAAAAGTGGTTGCGCACAGCTTCCACCCAGGAGGAAAAACTGCCGGCACATGCAGTGCTTTCAGGCTCCGGCTTTTTAGATTGGATTGGGCCGGCATTGCTGCGTCATGTTCCGGAAGAGGGAGTTGAAGAAAAGCAGAATACGCTTTTATCCTATGTTGCTGCTGGTAGTGAGTTTTCCGGAAAACATACAGCAGATTCATCCCAGTGGGAAATCAAGTTGTGGAGCAAATGGGATGTGTTGGCCGGTAATCTGTCCGAAGTCCAGGAGCCTTTAGCGTTTCCAGGTTGGATGGGCCTGCAGGGCGAATTGTCAACCCCTTCGGAGCTATTCGGAGAAGTGAAAAGAAGGCTGGAATGGAATTATTCTTTTGGGAAAGTGAACAAAACGCCGGCGAAGGTGACTGTTACTGAGCTGAAGCGGCGTTTTGAAGCGGATTTAGCCGAGGTGACACCTCTTTCGGTAAGTGTGCCCGCGCTTGTCAAGAAGCCTCTGTTCCTGGAGGGGGAGAAGGGCTTAAGCGCGGCTGAAAAGGGAACGGTGCTGCACTTTGTCATGCAGCATCTGGATTATGGAAGCGGGGATCTGCAATCTCAGTTGGAGACGATGATTAAAAAGGATTTGCTGACCGAGCAGCAGGCGCAAACCGTAAGCCTTGGAAAAATTCAGCGCTTCCTTGACTCAGATTTAGGTAAAAGAATGCTTTCTGCAGACAAAGTATTCAGAGAGGTTCCCTTTAACCTGGCAATTCCCTGCCATGAAGTTTTTCTGGACATGGTGGAAGAGGAATACAAAGAAGAAACGTTGCTACTGCAGGGAATTATAGACTGTTATTTTGAAGAGCCGGATGGCCTGGTGCTACTGGATTATAAGACCGATGCCGTGCCGCCTGCGGGCATCACCGAGATTGCAGGAAGGTACCGGGTTCAGCTGAATTATTACGCCCAGGCGCTGGAAAAGCTGACTGGAAAGAGGGTTAAGGAGAGATACCTGTATTTGTTTTCAGCGGAACAGGTGCTGGAGCTATAATTAATTGGCATGAAGAATAAATGGAGGGATAAATATGCGAATCCTGCATACATCAGACTGGCATCTGGGGAAGAGCCTGGAACAAATCAGCCGGATTGACGAGCAGAAGGAATTTATCGACTTCCTGGTGAAAATCGTGGAAGAGCAGCAAATCGACCTGATCCTGATCGCCGGAGATATTTATGATACCTATAATCCTTCTGCTGCTGCGGAAGAGCTGTTTTACGAAGCTGTGGACAGGCTGAATGGCAAGGGGAAAAGGCCGGTTGTCGTAATCGCCGGAAACCATGACAACCCGGAGCGGCTTTGTGCCGCAAGCCCTCTGGCATACAAAAACGGTATCATTCTGCTGGGCTACCCCGCAAGCGATGCAGGCGATTACAAGATCAATTCCGAAGCCATTCGGGTTGCCGATTCGGGGCTGGGCTGGCTGGAGCTTTGTGTTGCTGGTTTTGATTATCATGCCGTTTTGCTCACACTTCCATATCCTTCAGAGTCGCGGCTTGAAGAGGTTTTAACCGCGCAGGCTGACGAGTCAGCCCTTCAGAAGGCTTATTCTGAAAAGATAGGGTCTATTCTTTCCAACCTCAGCACCAAATTCAGGGAGGATACCGTAAACCTTGTTGTAAGCCACCTTTTCCTTCTGGGCGGAAAGGAATCCGATTCCGAAAGAACACTTCAGGTAGGCGGCGCATTGACCGTTAACCCCGGTGTCATGCCTGAAAACGCTCATTATGCTGCGTTGGGGCATTTGCACAGACCGCAGGAAATCCGCCACGCACCATGCCCGGTGTTTTATTCGGGCTCTCCGCTGGCATACAGCTTTTCGGAAGCCGAGCATTCCAAAGCTGTTTATATCGTAGATGCGGTCCCGGGTGAAAAAGCGGTCATTACGCCTGTCTATCTCGACTGCGGCAAGCCCCTTCGCAGATGGGTGGCAGAGGAAGGTATCGCACAGGCCATTCAATGGTGCGAAGAAGGGCGAGATAAAAACGCCTGGGTTGACCTTGAAATTATTACCGACCGTATTTTTACCACGGAAGAGCAGCGGACACTGCGCATGCTACATCCCGGTATCATCAACATTCGCCCCAGATTGAAGCAGGAAGAGGGCGAAACCATCAGCCCTGAAACGAGGGAAGGAAAAAAGATGGACGAGCTGTTCCGGGACTTTTACCGTTACAGAATGGGAGCGGACATCCCGGATGAATTAATGGAGGTTTTCATTGAAATCATGAACGAGAATATGGATGGAGGTGGAACCGATGAGACCGAAGCTTCTTGAAATAGAAGGGCTGCAGAGCTTTAAGACCAGTCAGAAAATCAATTTTGAACAACTGGGCGAAACTGGCCTGTTTGGAATCTTTGGACCCACCGGCAGCGGAAAATCCACAGTTCTCGACGCCATCACCCTTGCGCTGTATGGAAGGGTGAAGCGTGCTGAACGCGGTACACAGGGGATCATCAACTCTGCCATGGATTCTGCGCGAGTCGCCTTCACCTTTGAATTGCTGCAGGGAAATGTGCGGAAGACCTATCGCGTGGAGCGGAATTACCAGCGAAAAAAAGGGTCGGAAAACTCAAGCGAGCCGAAGGTAGTGCGGTTGATAGAGCTTACTGCGGCAGGAGAGCTTGTGCTTTGTGACAAGACCACCGAGGTAACCAATACCATCGAAAAGCTGCTGGGGCTAAACCATGACGACTTTACCCGTGCTGTTGTGCTACCCCAAAACAGCTTTCACGAGTTTTTACATCTGGATAACGCTAAAAGGCGGGAGATGCTTGAGAGGATCTTTTATCTGGAGGAATATGGCAGGCAGCTGATGGACAAAATCAGCCGAAAAATGGCTGAAATGAAAAGCAATCTGGATCTTTTGCAGGGAGAATTGGCCGGCTATACTGACGCAACCGATGAAGCGCTGGCCATCAGCCAAAACGAGATGAAAGCTGCCGTCGAGGAAAGGGTCCGCGCCGAAAAGGAAGCCAGGCTGCTGGAAGAGAAATACGTCCAAGCCCGGGAGGTTTGGCAGTACACGCAGGATTTGGCGTTTATCCTTGCCCGGGAAGAAGAACATGCCTTGAAACAGGAAGAAATCAATGAAAAAAGAAGCCGTGCCGATAAAGCCGGCAAGGCCAAAGGCCTGATGGAAAAAATCAAAGAGGAGGAAGAGCTTGAGGGGTTGCTGGATAAAACGCGCAAGCAGATGGCTGAACTGCTTCAGACTCTTCCCGATACAGAGCAAAGCCTTGACAAGATGCGGGAAAAATATGACGCGCTGAAAAATGAGATCACCATTGAACAACCCAGGCTTGTGAGCCTTAAAACACGGCTTGCCGATGCATTGACGTTGCGGGCAGAGGTTACAGCAATCAACGGGAAGTTGCTTGAACTAGGAAAGAGTGCCGAGAAGCTTACTTTGAAAATCACTGCGAACAACAACGAATACGACAGCCAAAAAGCCGCGTTGGAGACTTTAATCCAGAGCACCCTGCACCTGCAAAAGGAGCTGGCTTCTTATCAGGTTGCACCGGAATACCGCGAGCAGATTGTGTTGGGTGTAAGGCTTGAAAACGATGTTCAAGTAAAAAAAGCCGGTTGTAAAGAGCTTGAAGAAAAGGTTGCCGGGCTGAACATCACCATCACCGGGCTTGAACAGGCACTGAAGCTCACCCGGGACAAGCTTGCCTCGCACCAGGTAGAGGTGGTGGCTCTGAACCTGAACAAGCAACAGCATGAGGTGTCAATGCCTGAAGGAAGAAACGAACTGGATAAATATAAGGACCAAATGAATCTTGTAAAAAGCGGCCTGCAGGTGCTGAAAATCAGACAATCTGCCCTGAAACAAGCCGAAGATAAGGTTGCAAGGCTTGAAGCTTCGATTCAGGGCTTCACAAGCCGTGCCAACGAAATGCGCAATATCCGGGAGAAGTCAAAAACGACCTTTGAAAGCAACAAACAGGAATTGGAAGAGCTTATCCGGGAAACCGAAAAAAACACCGCGTATATGCTTTCCTGCAATCTGAAGGAAGGGGAGCCGTGCCCCGTATGCGGTTCATCCCATCATCCGTCACCGGCGACTCATGGCGAGGATAGTGGGTTGGCGGAGCTTGAACAGGAGGTTGAAGCCGCGCGGATGAAGCTTGAAGCCAGTGAAAAAGCTTTCAAGGAGTCCGAAAACAAGCTTTTAATCCTCCAGGAACAGACCAACGCGCTGGTGTTTCAAAAAGAACAGGCATTGCAAGAGAATAACGCGATGCGTGAACAAATGCAGCAGGAAAAGAGCAAGCTGCCGCAGGAATACCAGGCCATGGAGCCTGAACAGATTGCTCAGGAGCTTGAAGCAATGAGTGCTTGTTACCTGGACAAGCATAAAGCATTTGAGGAATGGGAAAAGCGCAGAGATGAACTTCAAGCCCGGCTGCAGAAGCTGACGGAAACGATGAAGGTCGAAGAAATGCAGGAAAACAAGACAGCGGCTGAAACAGGGGTAAACAGGGCAAACCTGAAGCAGCACGCAGACTCCCTTGAAACCAAAACCGCAGAGCTTGCCGCTAAAGAAAAAGAGTATGGAGTTTTCCTGAATAACTTGGGCATAACATCTGCATCCTCTGAACAAAAACGGATTAATGAAAACGATAAACAAACAGAGCTTCTTCAAAAGAAGTCAGAGCAGAACCAACGAGCATCTGAAATAACCAGAAACGCCTTGGAAAAGCTGCGGGAGGCCAATCAAGCCCAAAAGGACGCGTTGGTGAAGCTTCAAACTGAAATGAGCAGCCTGAATGCGCAAAAAGCAGAGAAGGAAGCTAAAATGCACCAGCTTGCTGGAAGCTCAGGCATCGAGCAACATTTAATGGAGGCAGATCAAAAGCTTGCAGAGTATGACAGGCTGGAAAAGCAATACCGGGATACCATTACACAGATGGAAAAGCAGTTGAATTCGCTTTTCAACCAAAAATCCACGCTGGAGAATCAGCATGGAATCTATTCAGGCAATCTGGCCCAGGCACAAAAAACGCTTTCCGCCGCACTTTATGAAAAAGGTTTTCAAAGCAGGCAGGATGCAACTCTCGCTTTTATACCGGACGACCAACAGCATGCCCTGAAAAGTGAAGTGAGTGAGTATGATCAAAAAGCTCTGAATATCAAGGCTGAAAAAGAACTGGTGACGAAGAAATTAAAATCCAGAACCATCACCGAGGAGGATTGGAATGCCCTTGAAAACCTGTACCGGGAAACCAATGCCTGGAAAGAAGCCTGCGTGAGCAAAAGCGAAGTAGCCAAAACCGGTTTTGAACAGAGAAAATCCAGACATGACCGATGGGTGGAGCTTTATTCAAAACATTCCGCCTTATCCAATAAATATGATTTGGTTGGGCAAATTCAAAAGCTTCTAAAGGCTGAAAGAAGCAAGGACAACAGCTTCATTGACTATATCGCCGAAGAACGGCTGCGTTACGTGGCTGCAAAGGCATCACAGCTTCTTGGTGTAATGACGAAATACAAATACGAGCTGGAGCTGGACACCAATGCGGGCTTTATTATTCGTGACAACGCCAATGGTGGGGCTCACCGCATGGTTACCTCCATGTCGGGCGGAGAAACCTTTATCACCTCACTGTCCCTTGCCCTGGCCCTGTCGGAACAAATCCAGCTGAAGGGTCAGAGCCCGCTGGAATTCTTCTTCCTGGACGAGGGCTTTGGTACGCTGGACAACAACAAGCTCGATACGGTAATGGACTCATTGGAGCGCTTAAGCACAAAGGAGCGGATGATTGGTATCATCAGCCACGTGCCCGAGCTTCGTCACAGAATTGCCAGACGGCTGATTATCACTCCCCCGGTTGACAACGCAGAAGGCAGCCTGGTCGACGTTGAGAAAGCATAGAAGCAAGGGGATGTTTCCCATGCCATATAGTGAACACACGCTTTTTCCATGCCGCATGTTGTGAGCGCGCAGTTTGCTTAGCAGGCTCGCCAAACCTCTGAACCATTACTTTTTGTCGTTACTGATCAGAGGTGTGCGTTTTGTTGTGAGCGCAATACTATCATCCTGAGCGAAGCGAAGGATCTAGTCAGTAGTAATACGAAGATCCTTCACTTCGTTCAGCAGGCTACGCCTGTTTACCTGTGAATAGTAACCTTTTGTTTTTATGACCGCTCTCAGGTGCTACTTTTTTATTGACTTTTACCGGGAACCCCTGTAGAATAGATTTTGTCGCCGATACTTAAATGGCCCCATGGTCAAGCGGTTAAGACTCCGCCCTCTCACGGCGGCCACAGGGGTTCGAATCCCCTTGGGGTCACCAGAAAAACCGGAAGCAGCTTCCGGTTTTTTCATTTTCGGGCTGATCACAACCAGATTTTAAGTTGAAAATCCCATATTCTTGTGAATCTGAACCAAGGAAGCATTCGGGAAGAAGGCAGCGGACGTGCGAATGAAAAACCATGTAAGCTCGAGCTTTGATATAGGCTTGATGCAAAAAGAAATGTGACTGGACAGCAAAAAACCTCCGGGATAGACCCGAAGGTTTTGCATAGCGATCTTTCAACTTTTTTAGCCAGCCCTTTGTTTATAACAGTCTTTATCGGTTTAGTTAACTGCCGACTGCGGCCTTCAACCGCTCAATACCGACACGGATGCGGCGAAGGGTTTCATCCTTGCCAAGAACCCCGGCAATTTCAGTAGCGCCACCGGGCGTAACCGCCCAACCGGATACCGCAGTACGAATAGGCCATAGCATCTGGCCGTTTTTGATCCCCAGAACCGCGATCAGATCCATGATTGAGTTATGAATGTTTTCTTCCGTCCATTGCTGTACACCCTCCAGCACCGGTAAAGCTGCCGTCAGGGCTTCCAACGAGTTTTCCAGTGTGGTTTTCATTTTCTTGTGTATATAGATCTCCAGATCATAGTCCTCCAAAGCGTTCAGGAAGCTTAACTTTTCAGGGATTTCCGAAAGTACCTCGGTACGCGGCTGAATCATGCGGGCAATTGGCAGCGTAGGAAGATCAGCTGTAATCCCCTTCTTAATCCAAGGCAAAGCAATGTCGTGAAAAGCTTCCGGCGTCATCGCACGAAGGTATTCGGCATTGAACCAGCGCAGCTTCGTCATGTCAAACACTGAAGGTGACCTGCTGATACGATGTATCGAGAACACCTTTTCCAGCTCAGAGAGGCTGAATATCTCCTGGTTCGACTCCGGTGACCAGCCTAACAATGCCAGATAATTCACAATGGCTTCTAACAGGTACCCCTGGTCCAATAAATCTTCAAAGGTAGCATCGCCCTTGCGTTTTGAGATTTTTGAACCGTCGGGCTTAACGATCAGCGGCAGATGGACATAGGTGGGGATCTCCCAGCCAAACGCCTCATATAAAAGATTATATTTGGGCGCGGAGGACAGGTATTCGCTGCCGCGCACCACATGGGTGATGGCCATCAGGTGATCATCGACCACATTGGCAAAGTTATAGGTGGGAAAACCATCGGATTTGATCAGGATCTGATCCTCCAGATCGGTGTTCTCCACGGTGATATCCCCGTAAACTGAATCATGAAAGGTGGTGGTACCTTCCTTTGGCATCTTTTGACGGATAACATAGGCATCACCTGCCTGAAGGCGTGCATCAATCTCTTCCTGGGTCAGCCCAAGGCAATGGCGGTCATACTGGAAGGTACGGCCATCGGCCTCACACTCAGCCCGCAAAGCGTCCAAACGATCTTTCGAGCAGAAGCAATAATAGGCATGCCCTTTCTTCACCAGTTCCTGTGCATGGGGCAGGTAAGTGTTTTTGCGCTCGCTCTGAACATAAGGCGCATACGGTCCACCAATATCCGGCCCCTCATCGTGCTTAATGCCACACATTTTCAAGGTACGGTATATCACATCAACCGCCCCTTCCACCAGACGTTCCTGATCGGTGTCCTCGATGCGCAGTACGAATTCACCGCCATTCACGCGGGCGATCAGGTATTCATACAATGCGGAGCGAAGGTTGCCGATATGGATGTAACCGGTGGGGCTGGGAGCATAACGAGTGCGGACGTTTGACATAATGATTCTCCTAACGTTAATTATTCCGCTTGCGGGGCTAACCAGATAATCCCAAAGCGGGGTGAGTAAAAACATTATAGCAGATCTGAATATTGCTTTCAAGGAACAGGTTTTTTGGGAAGAAGGTTAAGGTTTGTTGAACTGTTTGTTCCGATTAGCTATTCTGGGATGGCATAGAATGGAATATATCAACAAATTCATGGGTATTGAAATTATCAAAAATGTTGGTATAATAGACGTATCGCATTTTTTTGCCGGTGTGGCTCAGCGGTAGAGCAGTTCATTCGTAAACGGGTGTTCAGGATGTTTAAAGTTGAATAATATCGCTATGTTATGAGTTAAACGGTAATTCTGACAACAAAATTACAACAATTAACCATTGTGAAAACTGCAATATAACTGGATTTGAGTTCAATAGACTACCTTTTATGAGGTAGTTTTTTTATATATATTCAAAAACTAATAATACAAAATATCACCGCCGACAAGGTACTTTGTAGACGTTTTCTTATTCAATGAATAAATTATTATTCTTTATTGGAAAGTGGCTGTATGTTGCTTGTAGGGGCTTAAACCTATATCATTCAGGACTATATATTTTGTATGATTACCTTATATAAACATTACATAAATGTTACTATATTAAGAATGTATTACAATATGTCAATAACAATTAATTAGCAATTATAAAGTGTCAATATAATACCTGATTATATGCACACTGTTTTCAAGGGTTTCAGGCTTACACCCATCTTGATTTCCACTGTTAGATCGTTAAAAACTAATAATACAAAAAGTTGTTGACATCCTGTTATATCTATGGTAGTGTATTAACATAGGTTAATTATACCCTATTGACACAGACCTTATCTGCCCTTATAATAGCATCAGAGGGTTGGTTACATTTACCTACCCAAAATATTATAAGCAGGGAGGTCTATTTTTATGTCTGAATATCAACTGAACAACGCTATCCAAAACAACCAATGGGAACAAGCAGAGCAGATTATTGAGGAAATGTATCAGGAAATTATGTGCAGCAACTTTGCCGACATTCTTAAACGCAAAATCCGGCAAGGCTTAACCGCCAATGACATCATAAGGTTTCATGAACACTATCCAAACAGGAGTATCATTTATCTTTTTGGTTTTCTATCTGACAGTAAAAACAACATTCATACCTTGTTTAGTGGGGTGACAGTATGACAAAGCTTCAAATGGTACTATTGGCCGGAAGTCTGACATTAAACGTCTACTGCATTATAAAACTAAAATACTACTTCCTGAACATCATCAAAGGAACATTCAAGAAACATCAACGATTTGAAGACATCGATCAGGAATATGAAGACTATTTTAATGACGAAGATTAACATTTCTTTATTGCGGGAGTTTTTTGCTCCTGCATTAAGAGTTAATAATACAAAATTAAGTATGGAAACCTTACACACCGAAAGGGGGTGTCTTTATGAAGATCAAATTAATATCACAAAATACAAGAGATGGATAGAAATATGATATTTTTATCTATTTGTTGTTCCTTTGTTTTTATTTGATCTTCAAATAAATTAACAAAGGAGATAAATAGTGTGCGTAATGATGACATCATTGAGTTGAATTCCTATGAGAGGGAATTAAGAAAGGATTTGCCTGATTTATTAACTGCAATGAAACTTTATAAGAAAGGAGAAAAAGAGCATTTAGAAAGATTTTGGTATCCTGTATACTACAAATGCAAAGATAGTAGTGATTTACTTTGCCGGATTCAATTTTGGGATAAAGGCATAAATAATGTCTTATTCAAAGTAATTGCAAAATACAAAAACTTAGATTTAGTAAGTTCAGAAAAACATAATAATAAATCTTTGTTGATGATCAGTAACGACAAAGACGAGGATGAAATATATCATTTACTTAGAGAATATATTTTATCAAAAGTAGAAAATTTGAACCTGAACAATTTTAAATTAGCTTCTTTAAGAAGTTATATAATTAAGTATTTCCCTGATTACTTGATTACAATTTTTAAGGTTCAAAATAAACTGGATACCCATGAATATAAACC
>LSQX01305535.1_pt1 | contig 18167 bp, 16 predicted proteins | sample 654561 | NCBI WGS metagenome assembly LSQX01 (sample SAMN04489861, study PRJNA283612) | anaerobic digester metagenome | isolation source: 4 biogas reactors fed with cattle manure at either 37C or 55C with and... | place: Denmark: Kongens Lyngby | collected 2014
GTAATCAGCAGGTCGGGGGTTCGAATCCGTCCTCAGGCTCCACAGTGAAAGCCCTTGAAACAGTATTGTGTCAAGGGCTTTTATTTATTTTCTGCATGCGCTCTTAACCCCAGACCCCCTGATTAAAAGTCAGATTAGTGCCTCGAGCTCTTCTTTCAATGTAAATTTCATGTAAATTTACCTAAAGCTACTCACTCAAGGACTTAAGCGTTTTCTTTTGCTGAAAAGAGCGAAAAGCACGCATTTACAGCACTTATGACACCCTTTGCCCGTCATACTTAACATAGAATTAACATGAATTTGCTTATTATTAAACCTGTGAGACGGAAGATGTGTATGCGATCAAAAATGAATCGCAGAAAGGATGAATTATGACAAAAACATTTAAAGGTAAAAACCTAATCCGCACCATCTTCCTATTTGTAGTAATACTATCTCTGGCCATCGCCAGCATCGCCTGTGACACACAAGAAGAGCCCGAGCCTAATGGTACTGATCCTCAGGTAGAGACTCCTGATAATACAGATGAACCCGAACCGGAGACACCTAGCGACGGTCTTGAAATTCATGTGTACACCAGAGACTCAGCTTCCGGAACACGTGAAGGCTTCGAATCTGTTATCGGTTTTGGAGGCGAACTAACTGACTTAGCTAGTGAAGTAGCTTCTAACGGTGAGATGGCCAACCAGGTCGGTAACGACAAATCTGGCGTAGGCTATGTTTCTCTCGTAACCAATTTCGAAGAAAATAATCTGAAGCCACTAGCTTACAATGGCGTTGCTCCTTCAGTTGAAGCGACAGTGAATGAAGAATACACACTTTCACGTCCCTTCGCCTATACCACTCGCGCCCCTGGCGACTATGAGAGTGATGATCAAGAAGCTATCGTGAAAGCTTTCGTTGCTTTCTTAACCGAATCCACAGAAGGTCTTGAAGCAGTAGCTGACGCCGGCGGCATCGTTGACGTCGAATCTGGAAAACCCTGGGACGAAGTTAAAGCAGATCATCCGATCGTTGATCAAGACAATAGTCATTTAACCATCAAAACCGGCGGCTCTACTTCAGTTGAAAAAGCTGTCCAAGCCGCACTAGAAACCTTCCAAGTACACGCAGGTAACGTTCAGTTCTCGCTAGACCAAACCGGTTCCAGTGACGGACACGCTCGTGTGCTCGGAGAAGAAAAAGACGGTCCGAATGCTTCTGATATCGGCTTTGCCTCCAGAAACTTCAAGGACACTGAAGACGTTACCGACGCAATCTACTCAGGCACCTTCTGCCAAGACGCTATCGTTGTAGTTGTCAATGCAGATAACGACTTGATTGATGATGCTACTACCGAAGACTTGTATGCCATTTTTACCGGCCAAGTTTCGGACTGGAGCGATGTTGGTAATTAAGTAATAGTAAGGAACATGTATGAAAGGACGTAGATACTTCGTAGATCGGCTAATGCGCGCTATCTTCCTCTTTGCTGCACTAATGGCCGCTGCGATGATCGTAATACTCCTAGTCTTTGTGACAGTTCGGGGAGTACAACCTTTCTTACCAGGTTACCCGGAACGGCAGGAAATACTGCCGTTCCTTTCTGGTATGAGATGGCGTGCAGATCAAGGCACTTATGGTATAGGATTTATTATCATAAATACTTTGATTAGTTCGATTTTAGGCGGATTGCTGGCCTTGCCGCTGGCAGTTCTAACCGCAATAGTCATAGGTAGAATCGCTTCACCAAAGGTTAGTCAAGGACTGACTACGGTGGTAGAAACCTTGGCGGCTATACCTTCTGTCGTCTATGGTGTCTTCGCTGCAGGTAGGATTACCTCCTTAGTAGATAATTTAGCTTCGCTCTTCGGTATTACCACTTACGGCGGTAGCTCTCAGCTTGCTGTTATTATCCTACTGGCAATTATGACTTATCCTACGATGACTTCCCTCTCTATCTCCGGCATCAGAGCCGTACCTTTAACGCTTGATAGTGCCTCCTTAGCCTTAGGCGCTACTAAGATGGAGACTTATTTCAAAGTCGTTATACCAGGCGCCAGTTCTTCAATTGTGGCAGGTTTTTCTTTAGGATTGGGCAGAGCATTCGGAGAAGCCACTGCCGTTTCTATGGTGGCAGGCAATGCTCTTTTCGGACCTACTACATCTCTCTTTGATAGAACCAGAACTCTGACATCAACTATGCTGTCCGGCTTACACGAAACTACCGGTTTGGATTATGACATTCGGTTTTCGGTAGGTATTGTTTTGATGGCAATTATTTTGTTGACGAATGCTGCAATTTTTGGGCTCAAGCGGCGTTTTGACAAGAGAGCGCAGGGCGTATGACAAAAAAAAGAAGAATCAAAAACTTATTTCGCAGCGGTTCGACTTGGTTCGCTTCACTCCTGGTCACCTTTGTACTCTTGGCAGTAATTTCTTATATTTTTGCAAGTGGCTGGAGCACCTTCGATATATCAATGTTTAGTGGCAATTATTATGCTTCAAACATTTTGGCTAAAGCTGATGAAGACGTAGGAGCTGTCTCAGCCGGTGAATTTGAACGACCGGCACAAGTCGCTGCTGACGTTCCTTTTTCTGAAAATTACGGCTTTGCCATCCAAGACATAGTCAATCGCGAGAACAACAGAGTACAGAGTATTGTTTACGTTGATCCGGACTCGCCTCTGAAGCAAAATATGGTCATTGCTACAGCAGGAGCGACTCAAGGTAACATAGCTCCGTTTGAAGTTGAGGCGACTATTATCGTCATGGACGCTGTAGATCAAGCAGGCAACAAAATTACTTTAGGACAGCGCAAAGGGCAGAGTGCAGAAGAGTTAGTCGCTGCCTTGGATGAAACCACAGGCATCCTAGGCTACCAAGCCCAGATCCCCGGAGGCGGCATCCGCGGTCCGATCATATCCACTGTGATCTTGATCGGAATGTCTATGCTATTAGCCATGCCGGTCGCCTTGGCAGCAGCCATTTATTTGCAACGCATTGCCAGTGATAACAAATTTACCCGTTTAATTCGTACCTCTATTAATCTGCTGGCAGGTGTCCCTAGCATTATATTCGGTATGATGGGCATAACCGTAATCTTCCCGATAGTTAAAACCTTAGGAGTGGATGGTCTCTCATTACTCTTAGGTTCTTTAACTATGGCGATCATGTTGCTGCCGATTCTCATCCGTCAGTCGGAAGAAGCCTTGGCTTCAGTTCCTCCCTCTTATACGATGGCCAGCCTCGCCTTGGGCGCGACAGAAACCCAGACACTGTTCAAAGTTGTATTACCGGCTGCTTTCCCCGGTATCCTATCAGCCTTTCTGCTCGGCATCAGCCGCGTGATCGGCGAATCGGCTGCCTTAATCTTCACCATCGGCACCGCAGTGAATGAGGCACCCAACTTAACCTCGGGCGGTTCCACTTTGGCAGTCTTGATCTGGAACTTAATGGGCGGCGAGACACCGAACTTCCGCCTCGCTTCGGCTGTATCTCTAGTTATACTGACCTTAGTACTGATTTTGAATATAACGGTCAAGATTATCGTTGGCCTGACACAGAATAAAAAAACTGAGAAGGTAGTATGAGCATAAAATTATTTAACAATTTAAGAAAAAACACCGACAAGCCCCAAACGGAAATTCTCCGTAATACGACTCCAATTGTCGACAGCGATATTGCTTTCAGCGTAAGAGATTTGAGTCTTTATTATGGTGACTTTCAGGCTTTGCGGAATATAAATATTGACATTAAACAACGCAGCATAACTGCTTTTATCGGTCCTTCTGGTTGTGGCAAGTCGACTTTATTGCGCTGCTTTAACCGCATGAATGACTTGATTGAGAGCAGCAGGGTTGAAGGACAGATCATTTGGAACGGCCAGGATATAAACAGCCCGGATACTGATGTTGTCAAACTAAGGACTGAAGTAGGCATGGTCTTCCAGCAGCCTAACCCGTTCCCGAAGAGCATCTTTGACAACGTAGCCTATGGCCTCGTTTGCCAAGGTGTGAAAAACAAGTCCGTTCTGCGTCAAGTAGTAGAGGAGTCGCTCAAGAAAGCAGCTCTCTGGGATGAAGTAAAAGACCATCTGAAGCGCGATGCCGGCAGTTTGTCCGGTGGTCAGCAGCAAAGGCTGTGTATAGCACGGGCCATAGCCCTTTCGCCGCAGATTATTCTGATGGATGAGCCGACTTCGGCCTTGGACCCCATAGCCACTTCGCGCATTGAAGATTTAATAACAGAATTAAAAAACGAATACACAATTATCATCGTCACTCACTCTATGAGTCAGGCCGCACGAGTCAGCGACGAAACTGCTTTTTTCCTACTAGGAGACCTGATAGAATTTGATACAAATGACGTAATCTTTCAGAATCCCGGCGATTCCCGTACAGAAGATTACATCAGTGGGAAATTTGGTTGATATCACAATTTATTGCTTAGAAAGGTCTGACATATGATCTACCGCAAAGAATTTAGAGAAGAAATGGACAGGTTACATCGCGAAATAATCCGGATGGGTTATTTGGTTGAAGATGCCTTTCAAAAGAGCGTCAATGCCCTAATCAATGATGACATCGCGCTAGCGGAAGAAATCAAGGCTGCAGACGACGAGATCGATCAGCTGGAACGCGACATTACGCAAGCCTGTATCCGCACAATAGCCAGGCAAAAACCGGTAGCCAGTGACCTGCGCGACATAGCCGCTATCATGAAACTGGTGACTGATCTGGAGCGCATTGCCGATCACGCTGAGGATATTTCGGATCATGTCATCCACATGCATGATAAGCGTGGTGATCTGAGTATTCCTACAGACATTGTCATTATGAGCGATCTCGTCAAAAGCATGTTGAATGGCGCGCTGGACGCTTATGTTAGCCGTGACCTTGATCTTGCTTACAAAATTATTCGCTTGGACGATAAATCCGACGATCTGGCAGAGAAGTTAATGTCAGACTTGAGTAAGGAAATGCGCGGCGTGCATGAGTCGCTTTTACCCGTCTATATTGACCTTATTCTTATCACCAGCCACTTTGAAAGAGCAGCCGATCATGCTCAGAATGTGGCCGAATGGATTGTCTACTACATCGAAGGGAAATACGCTTACGATTTAGAGGCCGGACCTAGTGGTGCTAGGCGAGATGTAGACAACAAGAAAGATTGAAAATGAATAATAACGATCCACATATAGTCTATTTGGTTGAAGATGATAATTCGATTCGAGAATTATTGGTTTTTAATTTACGCAATGAAGGCTATGATGTGCGCGCCTTTGCTTCCGGGAAAATGATGTTTTCAAATCTGCATATGTTGGAAGCTGAGGCTTTTGTCAGCCTGTTTATTTTGGATATTTTGCTTCCGGATATGGATGGCTACGATATTTTACTGCGCTTGCGACAAGATCAGCGCTTTGAGCTCAGCGCCTTCTTAATGCTGACTGCCTTGTCTGCTGAGAAGGATAAACTCAAGGGATTTGCCGAAGGGGCCGATGATTATTTGACTAAGCCATTCAGCATGCGCGAATTTTTAGCACGTGTGAATGCTCTCATCGCTCGCAGTGAGCAACGGCTTGTCTTACTGGGAAAGCGCGAAGCAGAGGAAACGGCGCAGACAAGCGTAAAACTCACTCACGGTCCACTAAGTATTGATGCTGATATAAGGCGAGTTTTTGTCGGCGACAATGAAGTTTTCTTGACCAAGTTAGAGTTTGATTTGCTACATTTCCTGCTTCAACATCCGGAACACGTCATGACGCGCGATAAGCTGCTCGAACATGTATGGGGTTTTGACTATGTGGGGGAGACGAGGACAGTCGATGTCCACGTTCGCAATCTGCGCCGCAAGCTAGAAGAAGCCGGACTCAAAGACGAATTGATTGAAACCGTACGCGGCGTTGGCTACCGTCTAAAGGCTTAAACAGATGAAGAGACGTTACTTTATTTTAATCACCTTTGGCTTGCTGATCCTTGCCTTAGGTCTGGGTAGCTGGATTGCACTGCGTGAGGCAAGAGAACTCAGTCTCAGTTCCACCCTCGACTATGCGGAGTCTACAACCGCTTGGCTGAAAGACGAATACAGCGCAAGGACGGACTGGCCTGAAGCCGCAGCCAACGTGACCGCAGCTTACGAGAAACTGGGCATCCCTCTCAGTATCAGTATTCTGACGACAGAGGGCACAGTAGTTTATGAGAACGGCGTCGATAGCGGAACCCAAGCGTACAGATACTTAGATCCTGAATTTCAAAAACTCATTCAAGAAGGTGAAGATAATATTGAAATCCGGCGTTCGAACTATTTCGAGCGCGATCTCCTTTATTTTGCAAGCAGCTTTGCAGAGGAAGGCTACTATCTTCGTGTCGGACTGCCGGTCGACGCGGGCAGCAACAGCCTTCTCACGGTGACCTGGACCGTCGTTATCATATCGCTGATTGTGCTTGTGCTGTTCGCTTTAGCTGTTTCTAGTTTTTTAAAAGGCTTACGCAAGCCCTTGGTTCAGTTAACCGAAAGAGTTGAAAGCTTGCAAAGAGGCGAGTTTTCCATCCAGGCAGACACAGATACTTCCTTTGAGCAAATTAATAAACTTTGCAGTGCCTACAATGAGACAGCTTCGGCTTTGAAGACAAAGCAGGATAGCCTGCTTGATAGCAAGAAATTCCTCAATGTCCTCATCGACAGCTTGAGCGAACCTTTAGTTGTCTGCAACAGGCATGGCGATGTTACCTTTATCAATAGCAGGGCCATGGAAGTTTTCCAACGCTTTATCGACCCTACTGAAAGAAGCTATCCGCTGTATTTCCTGATTCACAGTGAGGAAGTCTCGGATCAGGTTTTGGCAGTTCTAGACAGTGGTTTGAATGAAAAGATCGACACCAAGCTACAGACCGCTGATGGCGTGCGCGATTTCTCACTGATTATTTCACCCTTCCAAGGAGATCAGGTGGCTATTGTCTTCCACGATCGCACGACTGAAGTGCAAGCTGAGCAGTTCCGCTCAGAATTCGTTTCTAATGTCACCCATGAGCTGCGTACTCCGCTGACTTCCATCCGAGGTTTTATTGATACCATCAAAAACAATCCTGATATCAGCAGAGAGCAGCAAGTCAGATTTTTCGAGTTGATGGATGTAGAGGCCTTGCGCCTGGAGAGATTGATTCGGGATCTTCTCTCTCTCTCTGACATTGAAGAATCAGATACCACTGATTCCTATTTTTATTTCGACTTGGATCAGCTCTTGCTGGAGGTCAAGGAACAGATGGCGCAGGTTGCTGCTGAAAAGCAGATCAGCCTCAACGTTCAAAGCGGCGGCAGCTACCAGATCAAAGCTGACCGGGATCGCATTAAGCAGATATTGCTTAATCTCATTGACAACGCGATCGCGTATAACCGCGAAGATGGACATGTAAACGTTTCTTATAGGGTAGAGCCTGATATGACTGTTGCCGGCAAGAAAAAAGGTAGCACGCGACAAGCCTTGCTCTTGCAAGTGGCGGATGACGGCATCGGCTTGAAAGCTGACGACCAAATCAGAATCTTTGAGCGCTTCTACCGGGCGGACAAAGGACGCTCCGGCGGCGGGACAGGACTCGGTCTTTCCATTGTCAAGCATATCGTGCGCCTCTATGACGGCGAAATTGATTTGCAGAGCAAGTGGGGGCAAGGATCTACTTTTACAATCAAACTTTTATTGGAAGTTAAGCAATAAGCGCTGAATCTGCTAGAATATTTATAAAAATTCTAGTAGAGGAAGTGTACATGGATAACATTACTTATCGCTTGGCCAGATATGAAGATCTGCCGCAAGTCTCCCGCTTGCAGGAGCGTTACCACGTCGATTCGATATCGGCAGAAGATAAGGTCGACGGTTTTGTGACCACTCTTTTCACTGAAGAGCAATTCAAACGCTTGATCACGGACGAGAACGGACTATCCGTCGCTCTAGACGGCGACAAGCTTATTGCCTATGCCATGGCGGCATCGTGGCAGTATTGGTCGGAGTGGCCTTTTTTCCAAAAAATGATTGCCGACTTGCCCGAAATAGAGTACCTGGGTCAGGTAGCTACAGTCGATAATTCTTATCAATACGGACCGATCTGTATAGACAAAGCCTATCGTGGTAGCGGCGTTCTTGAAAATTTATTTGACTTCTCGCGCGAGACAATGAAAGAGCGTTATCCTATCTTGCTGACTTTCGTCAACCAAGCCAATCCGCGCTCTATTACGGCTCACAAAAATAAACTCCACCTAGATGTGCTGAAGGAGTTTCAGTTCAATAATAACGACTACTTTACTTTAGGCTTTGACACCCAGAAATCTGTCTTCGATTTTTAAGCTTGTAACGTCCGGAGTCTTAGCGTTAAACGCAGGTATAGGCGAAACAATGATGTCGTAGTCTAAGACTTCTTCAAGATGTGCATCCTTGATCTTCTGCGCGAAACCGGTGTCCTCTGCCTTGAGGGAGCTGCGCGGAAGTATAGGGGAGGTCAAGTGCTTTACAATCTGAAAGCCCTGTGATTCATTAAGTTCACAGGGCTTTCTGTTCAGAGCTTTTAGTTAACGCTTATTTACTGCGCTTTTTACGATTATTAAAGAGAGTAGGAGTTTGCCGTGGCAACTCACAGGTGGCTAAAGGTATTTCTTCGCCGGTCTTTTTGTAATGCTCATAGTGCTCTAAGATCCGTTTGGACAAGCCCGACAAAACGAAGAGTGCAATGATGTTGGGGAGTGCCATTGCTCCCATGAAGAGGTCTGCGAGATTCCAGATCAGGTCAGCGTCGAGTAGGGGACCGATAACCAGGAAAGCAATTGCCACCGCTTTGAAGGCTGAGACTAAGAATTTTTTATCGCCGGATAGGAATTTGACATTGGATTCAGCGAAAAAGTACCAACCGACAATCGTGGTCAAGGCGAAGCTGGAGAGGGATAAGGACAGGAAAATTCCGCCAAAGGAGCCAAAGCCTGCCACGAATCCGTTCTGCGTCATCAGGACCGCATCTTTGGACATCTCAGCTGCAGGAATACTTGTATTGTAGCTTCCGGAAACCATATTCATCATTACTGTGGACATGCAGATCAGGAAGGTGGAGATGAATACTCCGATCATGGCGATGAAGCCTTGGTCCGCCGGGTGATCGTTCTGTGCGACAGCATGTGAGTGTGGCGTAGAACCCATACCGGCTTCGTTGGAGAAGAGTCCTCGCGCCAAACCGAAACGAGCTGCCTCTTGGACAGTGATACCTAAAGCGCCGCCTGCTATCGCTTGGGGCGTGAAGGCACCTACGAAGATCATTCGGAGCGAAGGTAGGAAAGCCTCGAGGTTCATCAGGATAATAATCACACAGCCGAGTATGTAGGCAAAGGCCATCACAGGAACGACTTTCTCGGAGAACTTGGCGATTCTTTGCATGCCGCCAATAAGGATGACACCGACGATTGCTGCCAGCCCAATGGTGATAAACGGCTTCGACAGGCCGACTGCTTCGTTGAGAGAAGTGACGATGGAGTTGGATTGCACCATGACTCCAACCATGCCTAAGGAAATGATACATAGAACTGCGAAGACTATTGAAAGCCACTTAGATTTCAAGCCGTTCTTTATATAGTAAGCCGGGCCTCCGACCAATTGTCCGTTTTTGTTTTCGCGGTAGAACTGAGCTAAGACTGCTTCAGAGAAGATAGTAGACATGCCGAAGAAGGCCGATACTATCATCCAGAGTGCTGCTCCGGGACCGCCGGCAGCGATGGCAGTTGCGACTCCGACAATGTTGCCGGTGCCGACCTGTGCTGCCACAGCCGTGGCCAATGATTGTAGTGGTGTCATACAGCCTTCCGGCACTTCCACTTTGTCTTTGATATCTTGAATTAACTTTTTTACGCTGCCCCACAGCTTCGTTACTTGCGGAAATTTCAATTTAAAACTGAGGAAAATTCCTACGCCGAGCAGGGCGAAGAGTAAGATATAGTTCCAGAGAAAGTCGCTGATTGTTTTAATGATTTCGTTCATATTGTTGCCTCCTCTGTACGGATGGATTTAGGACCGAAGCGCTGAAACAACCAGACCAGAAGTATGATGATGACAGAACGGGTAACCGCTGCTAAGAGCAGGTTCAGCAAAGATGTGTCGCTCCATACTTCAGATGCGTAGAAAAAGCGCATCAGATACTCTAAAGAGTTGCCGCCGAAATCGCAGAGAAGTAGGGACAGCACGAGCGGAACCGGATATTTTGTGCGGATGCTCTCAACTGCGAAATGGTAGATGATGCCGTAGCCGATGTAAAAGAAAATTTCTAGGAAGTATGATCCCATCAGGGCCGGTGTAATGTCGATTCCCATGATTGCTGCGTAAGCGATACGCGTCAAACAGACCGCTAAGCCGGTCCAAAACGAGAAACGGATCGCCTTTTCAAAGCGGAAGATCCGAATTCCTACAACCATGATCACTATACCCAACGTGATGCGGAAGTCGGAGTCGCCAACAGGAATGCTGATCAATGAAGCCAGCGCAGCGACAAGGATGACTAGTACTCTCCTCTTCATAAAATGCCTCCTCGCAAACTTTATGATTACTATTAATTGTCTGTAAAAAAATTATCTACAAATAATTTTAGCATTAATTTGAAAGATAGGTTTGAAAAGAAAGTTTATTCGGTTTTGAAATGATCTGCTCATCTTGAAAGATCAGCTTGAAGGAGCCAATCAGGGGTGGATGATCAGTCGCTTTTTGACCTGAGCTGTTTTTCAAAATGTTCAAGATGGGTCAGGGTGTACTCCGTCATTAGCTCAACAATCTCTTCAACATCTTCTTCTTGATCTCGCAGCAGCCAAGTTTCGAACATGCCTACGATTCCGTTGACTAGGAAAGAATAGTAATAATCGACCTTGTATTTGGGAAGAGCGGGGTAGATGCCCAAGAGGCTGTCGATCAGGCTGTCATAACCGGCGCTATAAACGCGCTGCAAAAGCTGGCTGTTGGGATTATTGATGATGGTTGCGGCGAGAAGTGGGTTTTTCTCAATAGTACGGCAGACAATGGCAATGATAGGAATTGTCTTCTTGCCATCTGCTGTCGTGACTACATGCTGGATCGGATAGGAACTGTCAGAATCGGCTGACAAAATTTGCACGAACTGTTGATAAAGATTCTCCTCCAGTTGTTTGTAGAGTTGATCGATATTGTCGTAATGTAGGTAAAAGGTAGTTCTGCTCAGGTCTGCTGTTTCTGTCAGTTCGCTGACTGTGATTTCCTGCAAATTTTTCATCTGGAGCAATTCGACCAGGCTTTCTTGCAAAAGCATATCCGTGCGTTTACTGCGACGATCACCCTTCTCAGGGCTAGCCACAAAGGAAATGATTAAATCTGAATCGCTTGATTTGCCTGTTTTTTTTGTCATTTTGCTGCTCCGTTACTGTGATCAATTTTGAACATTTTAACATATTCTTGACAGTGATATCGATACCTGTCGATTAATGAACACATATCGACAGCTTGTGCATGGCTATCAAAAAAGCCTCTCTATATACTTATATTCATAGATTAGAGCCCCACTGGAGGTAAGTAGATGCTAGGCGACAAGCTCATCGATGGCGTTGTAAAGCGGCATAAATTAATAATAGTGATTTTCGCAGTTTTGACTGTGGTTTCTGCTTTTTTGATGTTAGGCGTTAAGATTAATTATGATCTTTCATCCTATATTCCGGGTGAAGCTGATTCAACCTTGGCCATAGAGAAAATGCAGGAAGAGTTTGGCGCAGCTCTGCCCAACGTAGAACTTGCCATGCCCGATATGAATGTCACCGCTGCTTTGGCTTTCAAAGAGGATTTGCTTGCCCTCGATTCTGTCTCGGCGGTGATCTGGCTTGATGATCAGCTGGACCTAGCCATTCCTTTGGAGCTGCAAGACCAAGCTACAGTGGAAGGCTTTTACAAGGATTCTGTTGCGCTTTACCAGATTACGGCTGACCAAAACGATGCCGTAGCTTCCCTGCTGAGCCTGCGAGAGATAGCAGGTGAGGAGGGAGCTGTTCGCGGGCAGATCGTGGAACTGGCTGAGGCCCAGCTGGCGACGCAGTCCGAGATCGCCCGGATCATGATCTTTGCCATTCCGATCGCATTGATCATCTTAGTCATTGCTACGAACTCATGGCTGGAACCCGTCCTGTTTGCCTTGGTAATTGCGGTTGGGGTCTTGCTCAACATGGGAACGAACTTCATTTTTTCCGAGATTTCCTTCATCACGCAGTCGGTGGCGGCGGTGCTGCAATTGGCGGTGACGATGGATTACGCCATACTTTTCTTGCACCGAACTAATGAGTATAAGGAGGCGGGGGATCCTTTAGAAGTCGCAGTGAAGAAGGCGATGAAGAAAAGCTTTTCACCGATCGCTTCGTCTGCGGCGACGACGTTCTTCGGCTTTTTGGCTCTGGTCTTTATGCGCTTCCAATTGGGTCCGGACTTAGGACTGGTACTGGCTAAAGGCGTTGTTTTTAGCATGCTGTCCGTCTTCCTCTTGCTGCCGGCTCTGATTTTGCTTTTGGATAGGCTTATTGAAAAAACTACACACAGGCCGTTCTTACCTTCTTTCAAAGGTTTAGGCAAGCTTGTGATTAAGCTGGCCGTGCCGATTCTGATTATTGTTGCGTTGATTATTGTTCCGGCTTTTCTGGGGCAAAGGTCAAATAATTTCATTTACGGTATGGGTGGCTATGCTGAAGACTCCCGCGCCGCGAGAGATGTCAGACTGATCACTGATAGGTTTGGCAATAATATGCAGATGGCTTTGCTGGTGCCGCGCGATCAGCCGGCTCTGGAAGAGATCTTTATAGATAAACTGGAGGAGCTGCCGGAGGTTAAGTCGCTTACTAGTTTCATCAGTGTTAGTAGTTCGGCTCTGCCCCCGGAGATTATTTCGGAGGAGTTGACGAGCCAGATCTTGTCCGACGATTTTAGCCGCATCATTGTGGTGTCGAACTCACCTTCGGAAGGGCCGGAGACCTTCGCGCTGGCGGAACATATCCGTGAAATTGCTGATGAAGTTTATGGGCCGGACTCGGAGATTCACTTGGTCGGAGAGAATTTTGTCATTACAGATATGCGCGACACGATTCAGGAAGACAGCATTATTGTGAATGGATTGGCCATACTGGCAGTTGCTTTGGTAATCGCGATTGCTTTCCGCTCAATTTCTTTGCCCTTCTTGCTGGTCTTGACCATAGAGATTTCTATCTGGATCAACCTGGCCTTACCGTATTTCAGCGGCACCAATCTGAGTTATATCGGCTATCTCATCGTCAGTACGGTGCAGTTGGGGGCGACAGTAGACTACGGCATACTGCTCACGCAGCACTATATGGATAATCGAAAGATATTGGGCAAAAAAGAGGCAGCGCGCAAGTCTGTCTCTGATACAGCGGGTTCTCTGATTTCTCCGGCGTTTATCTTGGCTGCGGTCGGCTTGGTGCTGGCGGCGGTGTCCAGTATTTCTGTTGTCAGCGAGCTGGGTTTGGTCTTGGGTCGCGGCGCCTTGCTGTCATTGGGCATGGTTATCTTCCTCTTGCCCAATCTCTTGAGAATCTTCGATCGACTAATCGAAAAAACCACATGGAAGGCAGATTTTTTGCCCGACTCTCTTATACATAGAAAAGAAAAACAGGAGTTTACTCAAAATGAACAGAGTTAAGAAAAAAATGAATACAAATGGAAAAGCGCATGGAGCTAAAACGGCTCGCGTGACAGCTCTGCTTCTTATTATGGTTCTGGTCTTCTCCTTTATGCCTAGATATTCAGGAAAAGCAGCAGAGAATTTACTTGCACCGACCGCCGCGGGAGGAGAGCCCCAGAAGCGTGAAGTGATCTACGGAAAGTTGGCGGCTGATGGTAGCAGCGACAGTATTTTTGTCGTGAATCACTATGATTTATTCGAGATGCAAAGTTTCAGTGATTACGGCGATTACGCTACAGTGTTGCAGCTGACGGGTGAGAATGCGCCGCAGTATGCAGCAGGTGAGGTGAAGCTTTCGGCCGCTGCCGGCAGTTATTACTATCAGGGCAATCTGAACTCGCAGGAGCTGCCTTGGCTGATTGACATTACGTACGAGCTTGATGGCGAAAAGATTCCTGCTGCAGAGGCTGCGGGAGTGGCGGGTGAGCTTTTTATTGAGATTGCTATCAGACAAAACCTGGCAGTGGATCCGTTCTTTTTCGAGAACTATGCTCTGCAGGTGTCAGCTAATTTGAACCCGAATAAGGCGCAAGTCGTGGAAACGAATAAGAGCGCGACGGTCGCTATCAGCGGTGAAGATCGTGTGCTTAATTGGATTGTTTTCCCCGGTCAAGAGACTGACCTCTTCATGCGCTTGCAGGTAAGAGATTTCGAACTGGCGGCGATGACCTTCGCGGGCGTCGGGCTGGATTTCGAGTTTGATTTTGACTTGGAGGAGATGGACGAGCTGTCTGAAAACTCAGCCGGCTTGGCTGAGCTGTCGGATGCTATAGGGCAGCTAGCGGATGGCGCCGAAGAGTTGGAGTCGGCAGTAGGTCAGCTGCAAGACGGTCTCGTTGATATAGAGGAGGGGAGCGGCAGCTTGGCGGAGAATGCTTCACAGCTGTCAGAGGGAGCCGGTGAGCTTCACAACGGTTCGGTCCAACTGCAGCAGGGACTGACGGAGTATAGCGGTGGCGTGTCGTCAATCAAGAACGGTATGGCCGGGTTCACGTCCGGTATGGGGCAGCTGCGATCGGGTGTCGCTCAGTTGGCTACGAACGGCTCGAGCCTCAGTTCGGGATCTGCAGAGATCCTGGAGGCTTTGCAGCAGATTGTGCAGGGGATGTCGGTTGATTCGGGCTTAGGTGGCTTAGGCTTCGCTGCGCCTACTGAAGAAGAGTTGGCCGGGTTGGATGTCTTGATGCAAGGTTCTGCCGAGTTTAAAGAGGGGTTGAATCAACTTGCGACAGGTGCGGCCGGTATCGGCGAGCTCTATGTCGGGATGAAAGCGCTTGAGGACAATCTGGAAGTTCTGGAAGCGGGTGCTGCGCAATTTGCTTTGCCTGATCAAGGCCCGGTGGCGCGCACGGCAGAGCAGTGGCGTGCACATTTAGAAGGAACGTATGGTGTTACAGTCGCTAGCGATGCTCAATGGGAAGGGCTCTTGGCGGAGCTGAGTGGGCTTTCCTCTCTGGCTGCGGGCTATGTTACTGCGGTTGAGACCCTGCAAGGAACGCTGGCGATGCTAAATAACGAGCAGCAAGGCGTGCCTGCTTTGACCTCAGGGCTGGAGCAACTTTTGCCTTTGGCTGGAGGCTTGGCTGAACTTTCGCAAAATTACGAAAACATCCACAATGGCTTACTACTCTTAGTTGACACTGTGAAGGGGACCGCTGCCATGGCGGAGGATCTGCCTGCGCTTATGTCAGGACTCTCTGAGCTTGAAGAAGGCTTAAGTTTATTAGCGAGCGAATATGCCGTATTCGACTCAGGCTTATCTGAATATACTCAAGGTGTGGCGCAACTCTTGCCTGTCTTTGACGGGGCAGGTGAGCAAGCCGGTCTAATTGCCGGGGCAAGACAGTTGTTGGCAGGTCTCACGGAGCTGGATGGTGGAGCCTCCGATCTGATTGATGGCCTGAGCGATTATTCCGGAGGTGCGGCTCAATATAAAGTGGGGCTTGACAGCTATCTTGATGGAGTCGCAGGACTTTATGATGGATTAGGTGAGTACCGCACGGAAGGATTTGATGAGTTTGCTTCCGGCTTCGGAACCTATACCGATGGTTTGCTTGAGTTTAAAGAAGCGACTGCTAACTTGGAGGATGAGTTCCTGAAACAGATTGAGGAAGCGATTTCTGAATACACTGATATGAGCTTTGAACCGCGCTCTTTCGTATCCGAGAAGAATAAGAACGTCGCAGGGGTGCAGTTCGTTTTACTGACTGAAGCAATCAGTATCCCGAATGACGGAACTGCTTCGACCTTCGAACCTGAAGTCGAAGGAGACTTCCTCAGCCGATTGCGGGCACTATTTGTAAACGAAGAAGACGAGTAAGTTGATTTTTGTGCCAGGCACAGAAGTTGACTTACTGGATATAGTTTTGTGATTCGCCTATTTACGTGACAAGTTGATTTTCGTGCCAGGCACGAAATTCAACTTACAAGAAAAGCCAGCGTTTGCGCTGGCTTTTCTCTGAGGTATTGAAATGAGCTGTTATGCAGCTCGGTCAATCAATCATCATTATTTATTTGTTTTCTTGTTTTGCTTTCATCAGGTCACGAATTTCTTGTAGCAATGCTAGTTCTGTCTCAATAACTTCTTCGACTTCAGCTTCTGCTTCTGCCGCTAAACGAGCTTCGCGTCTCTTGCGCATGTTGTTCAAACCCTTAACGACGAGAAAGAGGAAGAAGGCAATTAAGAGGAAGCTGATAACGGCTTCTATTACCTGTCCATAGGTAATAGCAACCTCTTCTGCAGTTGCCGTAGCAGCTGACAGGACTATTTTCAGATTAGCAAAATCGACACCTGCTGTCAGATAACCGATAAGCGGCATCAGTAAGCCATTTACCACACTGTCTACGATAGCTTTAAAAGCTAAACCTAGAACAAAACCGATTGCAGCGTCCATCACGCTACCTTGAGCGATGAACTCCTTAAATTCTTTCCACATAAGACCTCCTCAAACGTGAATAATATTAAATCCGTTTAAATAATAACGGCGCTTTACTGCTTGCGCATGTACTGCCTTAATTCTTCAGGCAACTCATCCGGCTCACAGCTGACGGCAATAGTGATATGGCTGTCAACTGTAGGAGCAAATGCTGCCAGGTTTCTTACAAAAGAGACGAGATGTTCAAGATCATCATCGCCTACAACTTTAAAAACACTATCGATATATATATGGCTAATGTCGTAATCTTTCGCATTGAGGCCGGCTAGGAAGGCAACAAGAGTATCATAGCCGCGCACCGGATATTCTGTGATGTCAATTAGACGGATGGAGTGGGGGATCATATGGTCAAGACGACGACCGTGTTCAATAAAAACTATGTTAGAGTTCTCTTTTCTGGATTCAGCTTCAATTTCCTTCAGCAAGAGCGGGGTCTTTCCCGAGCCCTTGGCTCCTACTATTAATTCAATCATGTCATTCTCCTTTCATTTGGACCCTATTTCATATTAATATACTACTTCAGAGTGCTGAAAAAGCATAGGACTTTTCTGAAAAAAGCTAAAAATCACCAAAATAGTGCTTGCAGGAGAGAAGTAAAAGATATATGATAGTTCAGAACCTATAAAACAGTCCTGTGAGGCTGCTAGGGCGTCAAAATTAAGTATGCGGTATTTCTGGCCGTAAACCCAAACAGATGCTTTGAATTCTCCGGGACAAATGCCCGGCTTTTTTTTGCCAAAAAGGAGAACCAATGCAGATTAAATCTGTTTTAATGGACAGCACAGCCATGCAACGGGCGCTAATGAGGATCGCCCACGAGATCATCGAAAAGAACCGCGGGATTGAAAATCTAGCCTTAGTCGGAATCCAAAGGCGCGGTGTACCCTTGGCCAAGACTCTAGCAGAAATGATTACTGAAATAGAGGGCCACAAACCCCTTGAAGGCACTTTAGATATAACCTTCTACCGCGATGATCTGAGTCATCTGACCGGCCACCCCATCATCAACAGCACTAACCTCCCTTTCAATGTCAACAGAACAACTATCGTCCTCGTTGACGACGTACTCTTTACCGGTCGCACAGCGAGAGCCGCAATTGACGCGATCTTCGATTTGGGCAGACCGGCCAAAATTCAGTTGGCAGTCTTAGTTGACCGCGGTCACCGTGAACTGCCGATAAAGCCTGATTATGTGGGCAAAAATGTTCCAACATCATCACGCGAGCAGATCTTGGTTCAGGTGCCGGAATACGACGGGGCGGAGCAAGTCTTGTTAGCTGATAGGAAGGCATAGTTATGGAGAAAATGCTGACAAATAAGGACCTCCTCGGCTTGCAGGAAACTAGCAAGGAAGATATTGAACTGATTCTAGACACCGCGGATATGATGCGGCACATTCTTGATTCTCCCACAAAGAGAACGGCTCACTTGGCAGGCAAGTCGGTCGTATTGTTCTTTTTGGAGAACAGCACACGTACTCGACTTTCCTTTGAAATGTCATGTAAGTATCTGAGTGCAAACTCCT
>LSQX01199873.1_pt1 | contig 18166 bp, 12 predicted proteins | sample 654561 | NCBI WGS metagenome assembly LSQX01 (sample SAMN04489861, study PRJNA283612) | anaerobic digester metagenome | isolation source: 4 biogas reactors fed with cattle manure at either 37C or 55C with and... | place: Denmark: Kongens Lyngby | collected 2014
CGGGATAGATATGCCCGCCTGTGCCGCCACAGCCAAAGATGAATCTCACAATTGCCTCCGTTTGGCGCTGATATTGAGGATCACGCCCATGGATGCGGAATCCACCAAGAGGGCGGTTCCTCCATAACTGATAAAAGGCAGGGTGGTGCCGGTGGAGGGAAGGATGGACATCGCCACGCCGGTATTCACAAGCACGTTGAAAAAGATATTCATTGCCAGGCCCGCACATAAAAAGCGTAAATAGATATCTTCCTGGGATTGGGCTACTTTGAAAGCCCGGAAAAAGAGCAAACAATGGAGGCCGAAGATGATCATTGCCCCCAAGAAGCCAAATTCCTCTCCGATAATGGTGTAAACGTAATCTGTGCGGGATTCAGGAAGGTAAAAATGCTTGGCGCGCCCCTTGCCAACGCCCGTGCCAAACCAGCCTCCACGAATGAGCGCCGTCATGCTTTCCCTCACCTGATAATCGTCAGCTTTGAGGGTGTCTGAAGCAGAATTGCGCGTAAGTAAAAAATATGCTTTATAGGTTTCCAGACGGGCGGAACGGAATTGGGCTCCGAAGGTGATGATAACAAACACCAACAGTATCCCCACCAAGGAAACAGATAGCACATAGCGCATCCTGATGCCGGCGTATGTGACCATCCCCAAAAGGGTCATTCCGCTGATGATGAGCGTGCTGAGGTGACGCTCCAGGGTGATGAGGGTATATACCACTGCGGTGGCAAAGACGAGGGGATAAAAGTGTTTCCACAGATCCTGCAGATTTGCTTCTTTCAGCTCTTCATGCTTTTTGCTGAGATGCTGGGCATAATAAAAGATAAGTGCCACACGGGCTATAAAGCTGGGCTGGATGCTGATGAAACCCAGGCTGATGGCGCGGGTGCCGCCCTTGTGGGTGCGTCCCACAATCAAAACGGCGACCAAGAGGGCAATCGAGCCAGCCAGCATGACGATATTGAGGGGTTTCAGCTTGTTCAGATCAAAGAAGTGCAAGATCATCAACGCTGCCACAATGCTGATGGCAAGAAAGGCTGCATGACGGTAAAAATAGCCCATCTCGTCTTGGATGGCGGTGAGATTGAGCATGATCAACAAGCCAGCCAGCACCAGGATAAAGTAGCTGATCACGATGGCTTTATCGTAGGAGACAATAACCTGTTGATGTCTATTTCTTTTCATTTTCTTTTGCCATCCTCGTTACAATCTCTTTGAAGTATTCACCCCGCTCTTCAAAGTTGCGAAAGCGATCGAAACTGGCACAGGCGGGGGAGAGGAGCACGATGTCTCCTCTTTGCGCTTCGGCAAATGCGGTGCGGATTGCGGTTTCAAAATCATCAATAGCAATGGTGGGGAGCCATCCCTCCCAAGCCTCTTGCATCTTGGCTTTGGTATCTCCGGTGAGATATACCTTCTGCGCCCATTTGCCCAACATATCTGTAAGGACGCCAAAGTCTTCACCCTTGTCACTGCCGCCCATTATTACGCGCACGGGCTTGCCGAAAGAGACGAGGGCGGATTTGACGGAATCGGTATTGGTGGCTTTGGAATCGTTATAAAAGCTCACTCGGTTGATGGTGGCAACGTATTCCAGGCGGTGGGCAAGGGATTTGAAGCTGGATGCCTGTTTGATGGCGGCATCCATATCCAACCCCAATGCCTGCACGCTCAAGAGTGCCGCCATGGTGTTGGCATGATTGTGAGGACCTTTGATTTGCAAATCTTCAATAAAAAGCCGGTGTTTGGTGCCGAGATATATATATTGATCGCTCTTCCAAGCATCCACGGGTTTATCCTGAGGGTCCAGGGAGAAGGCGAGCAGATGGGCTTTGATATCAGCCTTATTATCCACTATCATGGGGCAATCCAGGCTGATAATAGCCACATCACGCGCTGTCTGATATTGGAAGATGCCCAGCTTGGAGGAGGCGTAAGCCTGGAAGCTGGGGTATCTATCCAGATGGTCTTGGGTAATGTTTAAAAGTACTGCCACATCCGGATGGAAGCTATGGATGGTATCCAGCTGGAAGGAGGAGACTTCCAACACTATATAATCTATGCCGGGGCGGTGGATGGGATAGCTGCAAAAGGCGGCGCCGATATTACCAGCCAGGATGCTTTTGTAGCCCATCCCTTTAAGGATATGATGGATGAGGCTGGCGGTGGTGCTCTTGCCATTGGAGCCAGTGACGGCTATGATCTTGGAATCCTTGGCTTTGATCTGGTAGCCAAATTCTATCTCACTGATGATTTGGATGCCCTCTGCATAGCCTTTTTGCACGATGGATGCCGTGAGGGGGATGCCCGGGCTGATAATCCAGACGGGGCATTGCAGGAGGCGCTCGGTGTGGCCCCCAAATTCACAATCAAACACGGCTTCCAGCTCGTCTGCTTCTGGTACGAGGTTGCGGGGCTTGAGATCGCTCAGAAAGGCTTTGCCGCCCAGCTCTTTTATCTTGAAAGCTGCTGCCATGCCGCTGCGTGCGAGCCCTAATATTCCGTAAGTAATGGATGCATCAAACATGTGTAGGCCTCATCTATCGCAGCTTGATGGTGCTGAGCCCCAAAGCCAAAAGCAGGATGGCAACAATCCAAAAGCGGATCACTATCTTTGCCTCATGCAGGCCTTTGAGCTCGTAATGATGATGCACAGGGGCACAGAGGAAGACCCTCTTGCCGGCTCCAAAGCGCTTTTTGGTATATCTGAACCAAGAGCGCTGGATGATCACAGACATGGTTTCCCACAAAAAGAGGAAGCCAATGATTACAAAGAAGATCTGCTCTTTGAGCAGGATGGAGATCACCGCCATCACGCCGCCCAAGGTGAGCGAGCCGGTATCTCCCATAAAGACCTGTGCGGGATAGGAATTGAACCACAAAAAACCAATCAGGGTGCCTATCATCGCTGCGATAAATACGGTCAATTCACCTGCGGAGGGCAGGAATTCCAGGTTCAGGTATTCTGCGGCGATAAAGTTCCCCTTCAGGTATGCCATCACACCCAAGCCCAAGGCAGAGAAGATCATGATTCCAGAGGCAAGGCCGTCCAATCCATCTGTGAGATTGACGGCATTGGATGTGCCCACGATGAAAAACATGATAAAGGGGATAAAGAGCATACCCAGTTCCAGATAGGTGTTTTTGAAGAATGGAATCTGGAGGGCAGACACGCTGGAAACGGAATCATGACTGAAATAGATGGCAAGGGAGAGCAGGAAGGCAATGCTAAACTGTCCCCACAGCTTATACTTGGGTACCAGGCCTTTTTTGGCTTTCACATAGTTTTTGAGATAATCATCCAAAAAGCCCAACAACCCCAGCCAAATCGTGGTGAGATACATCATCAGGATGGAGTGGTTGCTAAGGTTGTTCCACAACAGAGAGGAGATCATGAGCGAGCTGAGGATTATCAAGCCTCCCATCGTGGGTGTGCCTGCTTTGATGCGATGTTTTTCCGGGGCGTCATCGTCAATGGTTTCCACCGCCGCCATACGCTTTAACATTCTGATAAAATAGGGACCCAAAAACAGCGAGAGCAAAAGCGAGGTGATGAAAGCACCAATGGAACGGAAGGTGACGTAACGGAAGACGTTGAAGATGATGCTGTGTTGTGCCAAAGGGAAGAGAAGATGGTAAAGCATTTAGACTTCCTTTTTGATGATGGGCAACAGTTTTTCCAGATGGATGCCGTTTGATGCCTTGATCAGGATTACTGCATCTGGGGCTATCTCAATACCTGCCAGGGCGGCTCTTGCTGCTTCCACATCTGCAAAATGCAATGCCTCTTTGCCGGCGTCGCTGGATTGATAATGAAGGCTGTTTGCCCCCACGGTGATCAGGGTCTGAAACTGCATTTCCGTGAGGATGGCGCCTATCATCTGATGATATCCCTCGCTCATTTCGCCCAGCTCCAGCATATCTCCCAAAATGGCTATATGAGGACGCTGAGGCTGGTAATCCTGCCAATATTCGATGGCCTTATGCATGGAAACCGGATTGGCGTTGTAACAATCCACAATCAGGGTAAGCGTGCCGGATTGCTGGATCTCCAGGCGTTGATCTATATTTAAGGGCATGATTAGAGCCTTCTGGATGCTGTCTGTGGCAAAGCCCCGTTCCAAGGCAAAGGCTATGGCAAAGGCAGCATTGGTAACATTATGAGGCACGGGGGAGGGGATATAGAAATCCAGATCATTGATGCCAAAGCTCTGCCCGGTATCCTTGCTGTGCACGTTATGAATCCTATAAGCACAATCTGCCGTATAGCCAATCCCTTTGCCAGACTCGGCAAATTCCACAAAACGAGGATCATCACCATCATAAAGCCTCACCTGCAAAGGATGGCGCAAGAGCGCACTCTTCTCGGTATAAACGCCATCTTCATCGCCAAAGGCCTGTAGGTGTGCAGGACCGATATTGAGCACAATGCCCACATCAGGATTCAGGACTTCTGCCAAAGCGGCTATCTCTCCCTTCTCGCTGGTGCCCAGTTCAAAGATGCCATAGCGATGCCAGAATTGCACCCGCCGGATGGTCTGACACAGCCCGATGATATTATTCTCGTTAGCGTGTGTCTTTAGGGTGGCTCCTTCTTGATTACACACGTTGGCAAGGATTTCCTTACAGGTGGTTTTGCCGGTGCTGCCGGTAAGCGCCACCTTTTGGATGTCAAACATCGCCAGATACTTGGCATGCAGTTTTGCCATTATATTCAGTGAAGATTCCGTCTGCAGATAGCGGTCATGTTCCGGCAGAGCCAGCTCTCCAATGGCAAAATTGGCTTCACTCTCCAAAGCCTTGCCCAAAAAGGCATGGGCATCAAAGCGCTCCCCTTTGAGGGCGAAGAATACGGATTCCGGCTGGATATTGCGCGTGTCTGTGGAGATATGCCAATACAGGTGCGGGAGGGAATATCCTCTGGCGGGAAGCTCCTGGGTTTCATCTATCATCAGCCTCAGCGTAAGCTGATCTATGGGCAGTGCCAGTCTTTGCTCTTTACACTCCTCATCTGCCAAGGCGGCAGCGGCTATCTGCACATCGTCAAAGGGATGTCTCACCCCTTCAATTTCCTGATAGTTCTCGTGTCCCTTGCCACAGATCACCACGATATCATCCTCATTTGCCATGTGGATGATGCTTCTGATAGCCTGTTCCCGATTGCGGATAATCCACCAGGGCAGGTTTGGATGGGAGCCGCTTATGATATCACGGATGATGGCATTGGGATTTTCGCCACGGGGATTATCGTCTGTAACAATCACGGCATCTGAGTATTTCAAGGCGGTGCTCAGCATCAGGGGGCGTTTGCCCTGATCCCTGTCTCCACCGGCGCCCATCAGGCACAGCACCCTTTTGTGAGGCAATTCATGACAGGTCTTTAGCACTGCTTCAATGGCCTGCGGGGTGTGTGCATAATCCACATACACGCCGATGCCTCTATCATTGGGAACGCTCTGCATCCTGCCGGGGATGTTTTTCACGCTGCCCATGATGGCGCTGATATCACGCAGATCAAAATTCATGACGTGAAAGGTGGCGGCTGCCAAAGCCAGATTGTAAGCATTAAAGCTGCCCACCAAGCCGGAGCGCATCCTGATGCCTCCATCGCGCGTACATAATATAAAGCGCAAGCCATCCCGCTCACACTCCAAATCCTGAACCTCATAGGCAGCCCACTGGGTACCCACGGTGAAAACCGAACCCATGCCCTCGCTCAAATCATCAGCCAGCTTGGCGCCAAAGGCATCATCGGTATTGATGATAGCAACCGCTTCACCACGCTTTACCACATCAAAGAAGCTGGCTTTCACCTTGCCATATTCCTCCATGGAGCTATGAAAATCCAGGTGATCACGGCTGAGATTGGTGAATAAACAATAGTCAAACTGGATGCCATACACCCTATCCAATGCGATGGCGTGGGAAGAAACCTCCATGATCACATAGGTCACTTCGGCAGCGCGCATTTGCGCCAAGGTGGAATTCAACTCCATGATATCCGGAGTGGTATGTTGGGTATTGTAATGTTTATCATTGATGCGATAGCCCAGGGTGCCGATCCAGCCGGCTTTGTAACCCAGGCTGCGCAAGGCTTCAAAGATGATGAGGGAACTGGAGGTCTTGCCGTTGGTTCCCGTCACGCCCACCAGACGGAATGACGAGGCGGGGTCTTTGAAATAAAGCTTTGCCAATAGTGCCGCTGCCTTGCGTGTGTCATTCACCTTTATTTGAGGGATATCTCCAGCTTGCAGGTCTGTAACCACCACCAAGGCAGCTCCACGCTTGAGCACATCCGGGATAAAGCTGTGACCATCCACGCTTGCCCCTTTGATACACACAAAGATATCATCCTTGTTTACCAAGCGGTTATCCGTGAGGGGTGCGCCCTGAAATACCGAATCTGCAGCCAGGGCTTTCACCTGTGGATCCAGTCCATGCTTGTTAAAGAGGAGGATGATTTCTGATAGCTTCACAATGAGGCCTCCACCATGCATGCCGCCCCGGGATAGATTTTGGTGCCCGGAGCTATGCTTTGGGATTGGACGATGCCACTGCCCTGAACGTTGATTTTCAGCTTGTGAACAGATGCCATCGCCAAGGCTTTGCGGAGGCTGAGCCCCCTCAGATCTGGCATTTGACCATTGGGCTGGGGCTTTGTGGCAGCTGCTGTTCCCTTGCCGGCTTTGAGGGTAACCCTGTGCCCGCGTTCCACGGACACATTCGCCTTGGGAAATTGGTCTATCACCACGTTCAGGCTGTCCGCTCCATCCACCTTGTACACAAAGCCATAGCTATCCAGAATGGCCTTGGCATCGCCTATTCTTTTGCCCGTCAAATCTGGCATGGTAAGGGAGGTTTGCTTCAATCTATCATTAAATGCCAAAATATCACAATTGGGCATAAAGAGAATATCTTCCACTATCTTGCGGAAGGTGGGCGCCGCACTGGTGCTGCCATAATGATAGCCAGATGCAGGTTCGTCATAAAAGACTACCACCACCATCCGCGGATTCTCCACCGGGAACAAACCCGCAAACACGGAGGTGTATTTGCCGCTGGAATAGCCACGCGTGCCTTCCACGTTCTTTTGTGCGGTGCCGGTCTTGCCTCCCAGCGTCACATAGTTCATTTTGATATGCTTGCCGGTGCCATAATCCACCACCGCCTGCAGATAAGTAAGAAGCGTGTCTGCAGCGGTTTTGCTGGATACCTGACGCAGGATGGAGGGCTCAAATTGCTCCATAACCTGTCCCGCCTCGTCCAGATAGGCATCTATCAGCATTGGCTTCATCATCTTGCCGCCATTGGCAATGGCACACATGGATACGGTCTGTTGCAAAGCTGTCACGCTCATGCCTTGTCCAAAGGAAACCGAGTGCAGCGTATAGCCATCCCAATTGGCAAGCTTGGCAAATTGCCCACTGGTCTCTCCATACAGGTTCAAGGGCGTCTTTTGCCCAAAACCGTAGGAGATAAACTTTTCATAGAGCTTGGATCTGCCCAAGCGCTCTGCCAGTATCGCCACGCCCACGTTGCTGGATTTGCTGATTACATCGATAGGCAGGAGGGAGCCGTAATTGTGGGTATCCCGGATGGTGCGCCTGCCAGCCTGATAGGTGCCGGATGGCAAATACTCTGTGGGTCTCACCACTTTGTGATCGATAGCTGCCAACATCGTAAAGGGCTTGATCGTGGAGCCCGGCTCATACATAAAGGTGCTGGGGATATTGGCTTTCACACGCACCAGATTGGGATGGATGTGCCTATCCTCGGAAGAGACGCCTGCCATGGCCAAGACCTTGCCCGTTTTGGGATCCATCACCACGGCTCCGGCATTCTTGGCAGAATATTTTGCCAAGCCTTCAAACAGGGCGTTTTCCACCACTTCCTGGATATTGGCATCGATGGTGAGCCGGATGCCCAAGCCATTCACAGGGCTTTTTTCATGCAGATTGGGATAGGGCACCTTCCGGTGTTTGGCATCTTCCAAATACTCTCGCCAGCCATATTCACCAGCCAAAATATCGTTGTGGGATGCCTCAATGCCGCAGATGCCGGATAGCTTGTACAGAGATTTACTCAACGTAACCGGATCATGACCATCGGATTCCTCACGCACCGCTCCAATCACCCTGCCAGCCACGATATCTTTGGAATACAGCCGCTTCATGGAGGCGAAGGTATGGGAAAGCCCCGGAAGCTTTTCTGTATTGAATGCCTTGATGATTCTATCCAGCTCGCTCTCGCGAAACTTGTTGCCAATCTGTATCGAAGTGAGCTTGTTGCCCATGTTGAGGCGCTTTAGAACGTCTGCCTCTTTCAGGCTGCTGTTGTCGGCTATGGCTTTGGCTATTCGATGATAACCCTGCTCCAGTGATGATCCGTTGTTTTTTGCCCAGCCATTCACGGCGCCCCTATCGATATCCAATTGATAATAGCGGATACTGCTCACCATCAGGCTGCCATTGGCGTCGTAGATGGAGCCACGGTTGGGGATCAGGATTTCTTTGCGGGGGATATAGCGGCCATCGATAATTGTGGTCATATCGATGGGAGCCAATATCTGGATGCTAAAGAGATACATCCCCCAAATAAAGCTCGCCAATCCAAATACAATAACTAACAGCTTGTAGCGCGAGGACATCTATCAATCCGGAATGATCTGTACGTCTTTTGCCTGTGCTTTGGTGGCTATCAGATCCACGATGCAATAGCTATCCTTTGCTGTATCGGGATGGGGTTCGTGTACATAAATGATGCGTTCCTGCTGTTGTTCAGGGATAAAGCTGTTTAGCTCCACGCTCACCAAGCTGGAGAGATTCTGCCCACTGCACAGATCATCATATTCCACCTCAAGCTCGGTTTTGATGTTTTTGGCTGCATTCACCGTCTTTTCCATTTGGTCGATATAACGGGTGTGGGTCAACACCTTGCGGGCGTTGTAAAAATTAAAAAACACTGCCACACTCAGCACAAATAAAAAGATTATTAATCTGGCTCTCATGTTCTCCTCCCTATAGCTTTTCTGCTACTCGCAGCTTTGCCCCGCGGGAACGCGGGTTTGCCGCTATCTCTTCTTCTGATGCACCCACGGGACGTTTGGTAATTACCTTCACCCGTGGCTTTAATCCGCAATTGCATACCATTTGCCGAGGGGGACACACACATCCGCGCTCGGCTTCTTTATATCTATTCTTTACTATTCTATCTTCCAAGGAGTGGTAAGACATCACCAACACCCTGCCTCCGGGTTTGAGCAGCATGATGGCGTCATTGAGGGCGGTTTCCAGCTCCTCCAGCTCTTTATTCACTTCGATGCGCAGCGCTTGAAACACTCTCAGCTTTGTCTTCAGAGATTCCCGGGTTCCACTGCCGGCTACGCTTTCTATTATTTTGGCCAGTTGCAAGGTGTGGCGGATCGGCTCGTCATTACGTGCCCTCAGGATGGCTTTGGCTATTCTGCCTGCCTGCTGTTCCTCTCCATATTCCTTGAAAATACGCTTCAATTCATACTCGCTGGCGTCGTTCACCACATCTTCTGCACAATAGGCTTGGCTATCATCCATCCGCATATCCAGCCGGGCATCCCTATCAAAACTAAAGCCTCTGGCGGCTTCATCCAATTGATGGGAGGAAACGCCCAAGTCAAAGAGCACTCCATCCACAGACGCCACCTTATTTAATGCCAGCTGTGTGCGCATCCCGGAAAAGGGGGAATGGATAAGGTGAATTTGCTCCTGATAATCCTGCAAATTGGATTTTGCCTCCGCTATTGCCTCTGCATCCCGGTCAAAACAATACAGGGCAATCTGGGGGCAGGCTTGCAAGAACGTGAGGCTATGCCCCGCCGCTCCCACTGTGGCATCCACATACACTCCTCCCGGCTGCAGCTGCATATATTCTGTGCAGGTTTGGGCAAGGACGGGTGTGTGGTAGGTGCTCATCATCTTTAATAATAATGTACTGTGGTAAATTTCTTGCGATGCTCTTCCAGCATGGCACTGCGGTGGGCGTAGAATTCATCTGGATTCCACAGGGAAATATAATGCAGCTCGCCTTTCACGATCACGCTGTCTGTGATATTTGCTTCCTTCAGCATCAATTCTGGAATGCGAATCCTTCCCGGACCCTCCAGCTCTTGCTCCGCTACGGTTCCATGGATCAATTGGGCACGCAGATTGCGATCTTGTTCACTGCCGTTTTCCAGCTTCTCCAAAAACCAATGCCAGCTATCCAAGGGAAACAAAGCAATGGAATTTAAAGGGCCCGAAGTGATCACAACCGTCTTGCGTGCTTCTTCTGCAAACTTCCGCTTGAAAGCCGCGGGAATAATCACCCGCTGGTTGTGAACTGCATTTTCGAAAAAACCGTTAAATTGACCGGACATCTTGTTAACCTTCTCTTTCACCTTCGCTTAGTCTTATGTGTTCTCTTCTTTTCCATGCGCTCAGGCACATGCCAAAACATCGGGTTTGACAAAAAATGACTTTCTGTGACATCCCGTGACGCTTATATGACATGCTGTGATTTCTGTCAAGAACTAAATTACTTATTTTGCATTTTTCATGTGGATTTAGCTGCACAAAAGAAGTAACTTCCCACGCCACACAGCATTACACAGGCAATAAATATCTCCTCTGATTGCGGGTATATCTATTTATAGGATGCCCCAATCTCATCAATCCACTCAGCCAGGGGTATGGAGAGCTAAACTCTTGTGAGGGATGCCAGCATCAGACCGTCTCACTTGTTGAAAGTAATTGACTTCTGTTTAATAAACAGAGGATTGAAACCAAAATATTCCTTGACAAGCACAGTCACTTCAAAACAATGTGATGCATTCATTATGAACAAAAAAAAAGAGTTGGATTCAACCAACAAACAAAGGAGAAAATGATGAAAGCAACAAAGTATTTTCTGATCCTGCTTGCAGTGGTGGCTCTTTTTGCCTTCGCTTGCAAAGCTGACAAAGCTGTACCAGAAGATCCAGTAGATGACGTGATTGAAGAAAGTATTGTCGATCAGTGGATCAATGATGCAACTGCATTCGCAGAGAAATGGGAAGCCAAGGCTGATGCACCTCTTGAAGAGCTCGCACCTCGCGGAGCAGAAGCTGCACCCTTGATGGAAAAGATTGAAGAAGTCATGAAAGAAGCTGATGAAGCTCAGATGGAGAAAATCCAAGCGTTGGTCGAACGCATTGGAAAATTCATGGAAGAATAAGATTAACCCTACACGCTTAATCAAAAAGATCTAACAAATTATGCCCCCAGCGCTGGGGGCTTTTTTGATTCTGCATAAAATAATCTCATTTAGAATAGGAACGCGCGAGGCTGCCATATCGATCATGCAGTTCCTTTATCCATAGTAACTTAGACCAGCCAAAAATAACACTTGACAAAAATGGGGGGGGGGTGGCAAATGATGGTCAGTGGGAGGTAGACATGAGAAAATATATTTTGCTCCTTGCATTAATGCTTGTTTTGGTCCCGCTAATTGCAGACCAGGCGTGGCAGCAGGCAATTCAAGTCCGCGAATTTGACAATGTCAGCTACAGCGGCCAATCGGTGTTTACCCATGACGGGTATCATTTCCTGATGTGGAAAGAAAACCATGGCGGTGCCATGAAGTATTGTTGTCAGCTCTACGATCAGGATTTTCTTCCACAATGGCAAGAAAACAAATTTCTATTTCTTACCATGACCTACCATATTTCCATCTACGATATAGTTGAAACCAGTGATTCCGCCTTCGTGATTCTGTTTTTCAATTTCGGAGGCAGGGCACTCAAGATTACCCGTGAGGGAGCCTTTCCCTGGGGAGACGAAGGGGTCAGCATCTATTACCAGATGCCACCAGGTTTGTCAGTGGCTGCAGATTTGGACGGGGGAGTATATCTGGCATGGGCTGGCACCAGTGATAACCAAAGACCGGTTACCGTGCAGCACCTTGATGCGGATGGCAGCCTCAGCATGGCAAGCGGGGGAGTAAGTTTGGACAGTGTCACTTCTTACAGAACCAGCCTGCTTATTCGCCCCGATAACAGCGTGCTTGTTGCCTGGGGAGTGCAAAACGGTGTGCGGGCTAATATCGTAAACACTTCCGGCCAGCTCTTGTGGAACCAACACATCGATATCTCATCTCAGAATCAATATCCTGGGGTGGGTTTATGTGCCTTTGAAGACTCTTCCTTTGCGCTCTGCGTCGAGGATTACACCCACTTAGATCTACATCGCTTCAATTCATCCGGCGCAGCCCTGTGGCAGCAGCCCGTTACGGTGATAAGCGAATACAATCTTAACGCACTCAGTTTGAGGCTCAAGCTTGCGTCTGACAATTCAATCCTGATGATGGTTAAATCTCAGTATGGACGTCACTTACAGAAGGTCAGCCCGGATGGATCGCTGCAATATCCCTCAACCATCAATTTGGGAGAATGGCTTGAGTATATAAGCGACAATAGCGACATTATCCCTCTTGCTCAGGGTGCTTGTGCTGTAGTGGTCAATTCCTCTATGGTAAGTAGTCAATCTAAAGACCTCTATACGATAAAAGTCGATGGCACCGGTGCGGTGACTGTTTATCCGATAACCACCACAGACTATAATGAAGTATCATGTGCTGCGCATATAATCGATGGAAACATCCATATTGTGTGGCAGCGCTGGGCGAATGATGGATGTGGAATCTATGCTCAGATACTGGATGCTGAACTGACGCCCACCTTGGCTGCAGACGGCTTGCCTCTGCGCTTTGGCAGCAATGGTGTGGTTAGTGGTATGCAGATAGCAGCTACCCAATCGGGCTGTGCAATCATCTGGACACAAGCTCGCAACTCTTCCAACCATTGGCATTGCCATCTGCAATACTACTCCAACCAAGGGCAACCGCTATATGGACCTGAAGGACTACGGATCAACCAGCCGGGCAGCATCCTTACCGGAACCCAAAGAATCATATCCAACGGAACAGACCTGATGCTGATTTGGGGCGAACAAACCGATGGAATATCCAGCACGCGCATGCAGATCATCAATTCTGATGGGGAACTGCTGCTTGGGGCTGGGGGAATGGAAGTAAACACCGGTTCTTCTACTGCCGGTGCGGGATCACTTTATGCCTCCAGCTATGAGGGTGATTGGTATCTCTTGTGGGTGAGTGGAGGCAATGTGATGGGGCAAAAAATAAGAGGCACCCAAGCCCTCTGGGGCAATGGCAGGCAGCTTACTGAACCCCACCCACAATACGGTGGCAACGTTAGCGGATGCTCACTGACTATGCCGTGGTTGTTTTGGAGGGTCAACAGCAATCAATTTTGCAAGCGTATCGATACAGAGGGCGTCACTCAGCCCGGGTTCCCGGAATACGGGAAATTTCTTGCCATGCAGCCTCCGGGTAGCCCTTGGGCGGAGGTTTTTTCCACGTTCACCGTCTGCGGAGACAAGCTCCACATGTTCAAAAGGTATTCATACACAACCGGTCCTCCTGAATACACAGAATTACAATGCCGTCATACCTTCTTTGGACCTGATGCAGAGCCGCTGTTTGCCCCCGCGATAGTGAGCGATGCATCGTACTTTAACTTTAAAAATAACGAGCTGTGGATGACTGGTCCCAGAGACGGCCGTTTCTATATTCGCAAGTATGATACCCTGGGGAACGAGCTGTTCAATCAATCCATATCGCTTAGCGGGTTACCCACTTACTGGCCGATAGGCTGGGATTTTCTTACCTCCGAAAATGAACATCTGGTGCTGGTGGGCAGCACATCCATCTTTCATTTTTATATCACATCTGAAATGGAACTACAGGTGCCTGCGGATTATGTGATCCATTCCGGCACTGTAACCAATTATCCCGCAGTGGCTTTCCGGGATGACAGCGTGTGGTTGAGTATCAAGGACGGCTCCGATTCCAATCAATCGTATAGCATAGGGATTAAACTGCAGAAGCTGGTGCGGAATCCATCCCCCAGCCCGGATGAAGAGCTGCCCGCTGCAAATATGCTCCGCTTCACCAGTTGTAGCCCCAATCCATTCAATCCCCACGTAAATATCTCTTTCAACATCCCCAATCCCGGCAATGCAAAGCTGGCGGTCTATGACCTGCGCGGCAGAAAGACACGGGTTCTCGTTGATAACTTCCTTACCGCAGCCGAGCATCAGATAATGTGGGATGGCAAAGACGATGCCGGCAAAGACGTGGCATCCGGCGTGTATATCCTTATGCTGGAAAGCGGAGGGAAGTCCAGTTCCCGCAAAATTAGCCTGCTCAAGTAGAGTTCTTCCTTGTTAACCACCCTTGTCTCTCCCTTGTCTCGGCAAGGGTGAGACAAGGGTGGTACAAGGGAGGCTAATAGGGAAGGAGTGGGAAATGAACGATGAATGATTAATAATGAAGGATGGTTGCAATCATTCATCATACGTCGTTAAATATTCTTTATTCATCGCTTACGCAGCAAGCTCTCCAAAGAGTCTCAGAGAGACGATATTTTAGGTCAACTAAAACTATAGTAACACTTTACGAGTCTCGGAGAGACGGCATTTTAGATCAAAACTATCGGGCGTAGCCCGCCTTCCTGCGAGCGACAGCGAGTCTTCTGGCCTCTATCCTCTAACCCCTCGCTTGCGCAGCAAGCTCGCTATATACTATCAAGGGTGTTTTGAATGCTGTTTTGGATATGCTCTGCCAGTTTGGCTCTGTCATTAAATAGGGGATCTGAAGTGAGGATGGGGGGGAGGAGGCGGATTTTGATCAGTCCTTTATGAATATTCCCGTCTATTTCATACAGTTTCCAGCTATCCTTGATGGCAAAAGGCACGATGGCGGCATCTGCCATTTGGGCAAGCTTGAGGCTGCCGTTGTGAAATTCTCCCATTTTATCGCTTTTGCTGCGGGTGCCTTCCGGGAAAATGATTTGCGAGTGGCCGTTTCTGATCACTTCGGCACTCTGTTTGAAGGATTCCAAGGCTGCCCGTGGATTGCTGCGGTCTATAAAGATGCAATTGATGATGCGCATCCATTGGCTGAGGATGGGTACTTGGAAGAGTTCCTTTTTGGCGATAAAGCCCACAGGTTGGCCACTCCAGCCCAAAAAAGCGGGGATGTCAAAATTGCTTTGATGATTACCCACAAAGCAGATGCGAGGGGTATCGGGGATGTTTTCATAGCCTTGAAAATCTACTTTGCTGCCGGTGCTGCGCACCACGGCTCTGCCCCAAAAGTAGCGGGCAAAAAGGGTCATCTTCAAATAGTGGCGAGGGGGCAACAGCCATTTGCCCAAAAGATAAATGGGAAGGGCTATCAAACAAAGCAGCATCAGCAGGATTAGTAGTATTTTCCAAAGAAAGGTGGTGATTTTGGCGATCATATTATTTCTCTCTAATAACTCATTGTCACCCATTCGTCATAGATATCGCCGAGGGAGGTTACCCAAGCTTTATGCCTCTGTGCGCGCTCTATGGTGTGCCAATAAAGCTTGCCCAAACCGGGGTTATCGATGGGGTCAAAGCTGGTATTGTGCCACAATAGGGATAGGTGGGATTGATATTTTGCCGCCAGATCGGTGAGCCTGTCCAGGCTGCGTCTGGATTGGGCAAGACCCATATTCATCGCTTTGGGGGAATGCAGGGTGGTATCCATCACGATGAGAGGGATTTCCAACACGTGGAAGGGGCGGTTTTCAGCCAGATTGAAGGGGAAAAAGGGGAAGGAAATGCCTGCTCTGAATCCGATGTTTTCCCAATAGCCCAGGGTGGAGTCATACTGGATGCCGGCATTTTCCAAGATGGTAAAGCTTTTTTGATAATCGAAATGTAGATAGTGGGTGCGAAAACCCTTGGGGTCAAAGCCCAGGCTGCGCAAGCGATTCAGCTCTGCTTCCAATATTTCAGAGCTAAAGGCTGATCGGGGAGAGCCGTGCAAGCCCACCTCCTGCTGTCCCAATAGATACAAAATCTCTTCCTTATACTGGGGATTGGCAAAGTAATCCTGCCGCTCATCTTCGGTGTCTTGGGCACTCATCAGGAACCAGGTGGATTTTACCCCCAGCTTGTTTTCAGTATCGATCAGCTTTTTGATCTGGCGCCAGGGATTGTGGAAAAGTGTTTTGTACACCCCGTGCCCCGCTATCTTCCACAGGGCGCGCAGGGGCCTTTTGGGCAGGGTCTTCAGGTTGTAAACAAAGGTTTGCCGGCGCTGTCTGGCATCCCAGTAATCCCAGTAATCTATATCATGGGAGAGGGATACGCTAAACAGCCGGTCTTTGTTCCAAAAGATATCGCGCTCAACTTCCGGGATATATTTGCCCACAGCCCACAGCAGGATTTGGCTGTATACATCCACCACCGGGGTTTCGGTAAAATCCCATCGGTATTGCAGGGATTGGTGGTAATCCACCCTGCCACTGGCTGTGCCATGAAAGCCCAGGATGTATTCATGCCAGCAGGTGAGAAAGTAGAAGCCGCTGGCAACGAGGTCTTTGTGGATCACACAGCGCAGGGTATCCAGAGAAAAGATTTCGCCTCCCCGGGAAAAGAGGAAGGGGATATTCTCATGTTTATAGCGGAAAAAATCCACCTTGTCCAAGGGATAGAGCTCGCGCTGCTCAAAGAAATCCGCAGTTCCTTCCTGATAGCGAATCTGTATGGGATACTCTTCGTCTGTGGAATGTCCATAATAAAGATGCGCACCTTCAAAGCGGCTGCCATACATAAACTTGGGGTTTAGCCTCAGGATATGGCAATAGGTGCGCAAGACATACTCTGCCTTGGGGATATATGCCTGGGGCAGGTTTAAGAGGATGATGATATTGGGATATCGTTCCACAATCAGATTTTGGCTTCTATCTTATCTTTGGGTTTGGCTTTGGTTCGCTTTGTTTTTACCGCCTTGGGGATACCGCCGATGAGGACATTCGAGAGTACGTCTTTCACCTGTCCCACAAAGTTGATATCCATTCCGCTCATGATGGCATCGGGAAAGTCGCTCAATTCAGCCTTGTTTTCCATGGGCAGGATCAGGTCTTTGATGCCGGCACGTTTGGCTGCCAAGATTTTCTCCTTCAAGCCACCTATGGGCAACACCTTACCTTGCAGGGTCACTTCTCCCGTCATGGCAATATCATGGCGCACAGGCCTTTTGGTGAGCAGCGATGCCAGGGCGGTGGTGAGGGTAATCCCTGCCGAGGGACCGTCTTTGGGTATTGCTCCTGCGGGAAAGTGCACGTGTATATCCCACTTGTCAAAGGCATTGTCTGGTATTCCGTATTCCTCATGATGGGATTTGAGGTGGGAAAGGGCAATGCGGGCGGATTCTTTCATCACTTCACCCAAGAGGCCGGTGAGCTGGATATTGCCCTTGCCGGGCATGCGGGTGGTTTCACAAAAGAGGATTTCGCCGCCATAACTGGTCCATGCGAGGCCTGTGGCTACGCCCACTTCGCTCTTGCGGTTTGCCATCTCCAGGCTGAATTTGCGGGGACCTAAGTATTCGGCAATATCAGAGGCTTTGAGGCTGAGGGAAACCTCTTCCCCGGCTGCCACCCTCTTTGCCACCTTGCGGAAGATGGAGCCAATGCGGCGTTGCAGGTTGCGCACACCGGATTCTCGCACATAATAGCGAATCAGCTCTTGCAAGGCGGATTTCTGCAGCTTCACGATGGAGGGATTGAGGCCGTTGTTCTCCAGCTCGCGGGGGATGAGGTAATTGCGGGCAATCTCAATTTTATCGGGTTCCATATAGCTGGTGAATTCGATGATTTCCATGCGGTCACGCAAAGGCGCTGGGATGGTATCCAATGAGTTTGCCGTGGTGATAAACATCACTTCCCGCAGGTCAAAAGGCAGGTTCAGATAGTTATCGGTAAAGCTGTAGTTTTGCTCCGGATCCAACACCTCCAAGAGAGCAGAGGCGGGGTCGCCACGAAAGTCTCGCCCCAGCTTGTCTATTTCATCCAACATAAAGACGGGATTGGCGGTGCCTTGACGCTTGATCTCGGTGATGATCTTGCCAGGCATGGCGCCGATATAGGTGCGGCGATGACCGCGGATCTCAGCTTCATCGTGAATGCCGCCCAAAGAGATGCGGATAAACTTGCGATTGAGGGCTTTGGCTACCGATTTGCCGATGGAGGTCTTGCCCGTTCCGGGAGGACCCACAAAGC
>LSQX01056520.1_pt1 | contig 18165 bp, 15 predicted proteins | sample 654561 | NCBI WGS metagenome assembly LSQX01 (sample SAMN04489861, study PRJNA283612) | anaerobic digester metagenome | isolation source: 4 biogas reactors fed with cattle manure at either 37C or 55C with and... | place: Denmark: Kongens Lyngby | collected 2014
GTGGAGGCTTCTGGTGAGGCTTTAGGCAAGGCTTCAGGGGAAACTTCTGGTGAGACTTCTGGTGAGGCTATAGTCAAGGCTTCAAGCAAGGCTTCTGGTGAAGCTACAGGCAAGGCTATAGACATGGCTTCTGGCGAGGCTATAGGCATGGCTTCTGGCGAGGTTTCAGAAGAAGCGGTAGCAAATACCTGTAATCTTCTCTTTGCAGTTGGCGATGGAAATCATTCTCTTGCTTCCGCAAAGGCCCACTGGGAAAATGTCAAGGCTAGCCTTATTAAAGATACTAATGAACCAATTCCAGAACATCCTGCAAGATACGCTTTGGTAGAGCTAGTAAATGTACACGATGATGGCTTGGTTTTTGAACCAATTCATAGAGTTCTTTTTAATATAAATGCAACAACAATCCTCGAAATGCTTAATACCGCCTGTAGTCAGGTTAACATGGACCAACTAAACAAAGTGCGACAAAACTCCAGCCAACTTTGCCTCGATTACAGGTTCTATTCTTCTAGGGAAGAGATGGAAAATGTATTAGAAAAGCTCACGAATGAACAGCAAAAGCTAAGTGATAACTATACCCACTTGCTACCATTTATCCTTGAAGGTAAATATGGAATATTGACAGTAGATAACCCTGTATCCAACATAGAAGTCGGAACTCTCCAAAGCATTTTAGACCTGCTACTGAAAAATAACCCTGAAATTGAGGTAGACTATATACATGGTGACCAGGTAGTGACAGAGCTAGGCTCCAAAGCAGGGACTATGGGGTTCTATTTACCCGTTATGAGCAAGCATGACCTGTTCCCTACAGTCAAGCTAGATGGAGTCCTCCCTCGTAAGACGTTTTCCATGGGAGAAGCAGAAGAAAAGCGCTACTACCTTGAGTGCAGAAGGATAAGGTAGTAGAATCCTTACCTACGTTTTAAAATGGAGCAGCAAATACGTCCCTGAAAAATAGTTCCTGTATCACTTGCGCATCCATTATGATAATCGATATTTAGTCGCAACCTCTTGTGTACCTATACAATCACTCTGTTTCTTAGTTGAAAAAGTATTCATGCTTTTTCAATTAAGAAACTATTTCAACCTCATTGTGATTGTACTATCTTACAGGTTCATATTCTATGTTATGCTATATTTGTCGCTTACAAGTATCTAACATGGATTCTAACGAATATGCCGAATCTCGGCAAACCCGATTATGCAAACACAACTGAAGTCTAAATGAATAGATGTAAGCGTCAAACACTGCCAGACCTGTTCATTTAATTTATGTCAAGCTTCTCCTTGCCAAGCCATTTATTAAGAGCATTGGAGATTTCTACCTTAAACTCTTCATCTGACAGACCAAGATCAGTTCCGCGCTCATGTAAAATAGTCTGCTGTGAATTACGCCAGACTGTTATATCCTGAACCTTCTTACAATTTGAAGATAATTTGAAAAAGTACAAGCTTCGAATTTGACGATTAACAGCATATCCGCCTTTACAACCGGCACATGGTCGGAAGTATCCTCACAACTCCGGCATGCGTAGACGTGCCGCACATGCCGCACAATCACCGCTTTCGCAGGTATAACCTTAAGTTCCTCGCGGATTTCTCTGCCTATTGTATGTAATTCGCCGCCGCAGTCCGGGCAGACACGCTCAGCTTCCGGCAGTTCGTGCTCAATTACCTCAACAGGCAGGTCCTCTGGAAGCTTGTCCGTTGTCAGACGGGTCCTCTTGCGGCAATGCGCCTTTACCTCGGTCAATGACGGCTCAGGTGCGGCCAAATTAGCGGTCACTTCCACCTCATTGAAAAGATTTATTTGTTCAACGTTGGTATGCTCGCTTGATATGCCGAATTGTTTGTGCTTTGCAAGACGGATTTGTGCCATAAGCCATTGAACTTGCTGCTCTAATTCAGTAATCCTTCGGTCCTTTTCTTCAATTATGCTAAGCAGTTTTTCTGCCGAAATTTCTTGTGTTTTCATATGATAATATTTCCATATAAACCGCACAAAATCAAGCTTTTAGGCGCTTTTTGAAAAATATATGCGATGTTTTTTACGAAATTTGCCGCTCGAAAACTACCTTCCGACCAAGCTTTTTTTCCAGCCTAGCGCCGTCAATCAGACAGGATAATTCATTTACGTCAAGAACCATTGTAGTAGAGTCTCCTTCCGATGGCCAGCGAAAACGCCCGCGTTCCAGACGCTTAAAGTACAGCCAGAATCCGTCCCCGTCCCATTCAATAATTTTAAGCCTATTCCGGTTTCGGTTACAGAACACAAACAGTGCGTCCGCAAACGGGTCAAGTGAAAAGCTCTCCTGTACTAGTATCATCAGGCCATTTATGGACTTTCTCATATCTGTGCACCCGCAACAGAGATAAACAGGTTTATCATTCCATCTCATTTTAGTGACATCAAGGTAAGGCAGATTTTTTTTAGCAGTTCAAGATCTGTCTGTGCATTTACCATGACATGACAGCTGTTAATTTCAATGACCATAGCTTCTTTCGCGTGTTGTGCTTGTTTCGACGTAAGCTGCATCCACCCGCTTGGCACAATATTCTTGATGTTTTGCCCACTCTCCTGCTGTGCCTGTATCACTTGCGCCCACTGCGCCAACCGGTACTTTGTTGCAACTTTTTGTGTATCCATACAACCACTCCGTTCCTGGTTGAGAAAGTTTGCTTACTTTTTCAACTTTTTCAACTGTATTCATCGTGATTGTATCAACTTCGCAGCGGATATACCATGTGATGGTTTATTTGACGCTTACGTTTTGGCAGAGTTTGACGCTTAAAGAACCGTCCCCATATTTACGTCCCCATATTTATATTTATAAAATAAGAGGTTGGCCATTAGCCAACCTCTTATTTTTTAATTATTCATTATAATGTTTTTATCTTAATATAGGCGGTGCGGGTTCACCAAATATTACCTCACTGTCAAGAGATAATACTTGAGTAGAATCATCCTCCATAGTCAAAATTACATTGCTTATTTTAACACTTTGAGTATTCGCCTTAGGTACTTCAACTACTATATAGTAGCTCTTTCCTGCGTATGTACCTCCATCTGGTGTGTCATTACTACTATATAATTGTCTAAGACCTGCTAGCTCTGTAGGAATACTACCTACTAAGCTATCTAACCCGTCCTTTACCTTAGCATACAATTCATTAGTAGGTGATGACACGATAATTCCATCACTATCCTTAGTCTCAAGCATAAAATCGATACCCTTTACCTGAATTCCATCTATCTCATCAATTTCTATTCGCGCTACATATTTAGCAGGATATCCTTTTGGACATCTTAGGTAATATTTGCGATTCTCTAAGTCATCGCCAAGGTATGATACGGATGTATTATACTTATAATACTTGGCATCAATACCTATATCAAGTGCTAAATTAAATGTAACTTCCCATTGGTTATTTTGACCTGTTAATGCAACTTCAGCTTCGTCAAATTCAGTTCCATCGCTCAGGCGTCTTACTTTTATTGGGTTTGGACCTAATACATATCCCGCAGGTAAATCAATACTATACTTATGACTGCCTACTATCTTTCTTTGCTCAAATGATCCTGCAGAGCTGGTTTGTCCTATTGCAGTGTCTACATCTTTTACTGTAACATTCTTAACCCCCCTGCCCTCACTATCCTTAACATATATTGTCACCATCCCTTCCTTTACAAGAAGACTTCCACTTCCACTATGCTCATCAGGTAAACCGTAAACACTATATTTAGTTTTTGTGTTTACATTTAAAGTAGTTGGATCAGCAGCATTAATGGTTACAGTCTCCTGTTTGCTAATACCTGAAGGGCTCGGATTAACCCCATCTGTGGAATAGAAAGTAAATGAACCAACGTCTTGATTAATTTTACTTATCACTTGTGTTCCATTTGAATATTTTGCATCAATATCATATTTCGGTGCAACATCCTGCTGGGGAGCAATATTTCCTGTAGCGCTTACAAGTGTATTTATGTTTATAGTTTCACCGATAAGACATGATGTTATTGGGTTACCAAGTTGATCTGTAAACGATACATTCGGTTTTATAACCGGAGTGCTTACACAATTCATTTCTTTTTCTAAAATACTTATAGCACCTGTTTCGCTTGTCTCCTGTGCCTTTATTCTTATCATAAACTGGCCAACTGTAGTACGGTTAGCTAGATTATGTGTTATTGCATCATCTGTATCAATAGGAACGACTATCCCATCCGCTACATTTACTTCATAAATACCATCATTATCATAGTCTACATCAACCCAGTATTTTAATTTGTTATCATAGTCATCAGTTAACTTGAAAATTAAATCAAAATTTGTTGTATTTATGTGTTCTGTATTACCTGTTGGCTTTATTATATGTATAATGGGTTTCTTGTTTGCAACCGCATGAGCTTTGAAGGCTGTATTGACAAACAGCTTTATTTCATACTCAGGATATCCAGGTTTATGTCCAGTACCCGAATAAGTTATATTATCTTTTGTATAAGTATAGAAATTGTTCATCGCATCATCCTGAACTCTTTCACCACTCGAAGCTTTATAGAGATTGAATAAAGGTATAACATCTTTATCCTCAAGATCAAGCTTAAACCACTGGTAATGGGTACGAGCAACTGATCGCTGGTTCTGTGGTACCGACTCTAGATTGTAAGGATATAATGTTATAGTGTTTGAGTTAACCGGACGAACAAGTACTGCTTCATTACTCGGGTTTATCTCCTGATAAATACCTATTTTGTATGTATTATTTAATGCAGAATACTCACTACGTAATTTCGAATGATTACCGAAGCCAATTAGACCAGCTGTTTCGCCTCTACCGCTGCGTATTGTCTGTCCCACATCATCCCAGAATTTATCTGTTAAAGCATCATTGTATTCATAGTGAATACTATCATGCGTAAACATTACGCTCTGTTTAGTTCTGATAAATTCATCCAGCTCTTCTATTGCCTCCGTATTAAATTCTCTATCATCTGAATAGTTGTCAGCAAAACCAAGGATAACCATATCGTAATTACCATTAAGATCACGCAAATGTTTACTTGGGGTTCCACTATTGAATTCATTAACAGTAGTCTCAGTTACGTTAATCCTGAATTCACCAGGCCTTTGTCCATATGTGTTGAAAAGACTAGTTAGGTTTGCGTTATTATCCGAATTGGGCTTTATTTGCAGAACATTAATAACCAATTCATCTCCTTTTACTCTTATAACATCAGTAGCCTCAGATTTTGCACCCAGCCCGTTTGTTTCAGTAACAACAAGCTTCCAAAAATAAACGCCTGTTAATTCCTGGGACATGCTGTAATTAATAGTATCATACTCTCCATTAATTATCTCTCTTGTAGCAACTCGTTCAAAGTTTTCAAACAAGCTGTTACAGTTTCTGTCTATATATAACTCAACTGTAAACAAATCATCGATATCTGAATCAGGATCATATACACCATATTCAAAAGTCAAGTTGTGACTTACAATAGGTTGTCCTACTTCATGATATGATTGTGGTTTCTGAGTTACTTGCAAAATAGGTCTTTGATTATATTTTTCATACTCAGTAATTAGATTGTTAAATACACTGTCATTAAGGCCGTTAACTTCCTTTACGTTCGCTCTACCTCTCACACTGTTAAATTTGTTGTACATAACTGTAACAGGTATGCTGCTTAGCGTTCCATCCTGAGATGCACCTTTAAATGCATCATTATGGAATATACACAGCTGATTTGAATCTATAAACTCTAATACTTTTTCTGCTCTGTGCTCTGTTATGTCATTACCAAAGTGAGTATCTGTTACCGTATTTCTACAGTATGTACCTTTCCCAAAATAAACAACATCATAAGTGCCATTAATATCATCTCTGAGAGATATAAATTTATTTAATGACATTGATGTAATATCGTATTTAGAATTATTTTTTAATTTCGTGTACAACAAGTCACCGGGATTAGGTTTTGATGGATCATTTGATCCATTGGCAGTGCTATTTGTCATAATACTAGGATACACTTCAAGAACACGAATCTTATCGCGATTAATTAGTATAGCATCATCATCATAAAATTCTATGTTAAATTTTCTCGTTTCTTCCTGGTAATTATACCACCACATGAACGGTTGACGAGTTGTGAACCTTATTTCAATGCTACAACTGTCTACAGCATTATGACTTACTGCCTTTCCTGTTATCTCCACTTTAGCGTTTCCATAATTTCCTATTACATTTAGATTCAACCCTTCAGGTAACTCACTCGCATCATAAGAATAATTATTGTTACCTTGATGATAATATTCCCATTCCAAGGAAACATCAATAGTACCTGCAACCGTACCGTCATTTAATGGTTCTTCCTTAAAAGTTCCTATGGGGTTTAATACTAGCGGTGTAGCACTAGCACTCATTGGTAACATTACTGTAATCATCATCATAATAAGTGTGAGTGTTGCAACCACCCTGTTATGTTCTTTTCTCATAAAACTTACCTCCTAAACATTACAATTTAGCCCACATATTAGTCAAAATTTTATGTTTTAAGATATTTTGTGCAATGTTAATATAAATATTTGCCTACACATATATTATCACTTTTTTCCTGTGTTTTGTAAAGTGCTATTTTATCTTACGCAGTTACAGATAACTCTCTCCATGATTTAATCTTAAGTCTCTTAACAACATTTCTTTCACCACCTACAGAAGCTATATCCAACTCCTCTATTGTGTTGGCATCAAAATAATTAGTAGCAGCATATATGTTTTGGAAAAACTGACGTACGTTATAATAGTTTTTCATCTTTTCTATAATAATTGATTCGTCATAAACTAATTTGACCTTACCAATTATATTCACGTTACCAGTACATATTATTGTTCCTCTAAATTCTTTCTCACCTAATGAGCTGTTACTTATAGTTAGGTTACCATTACAAAAGACGATACCTTCTGGAACAGCATTGACATCCAACGTCCCCCCATTTGCTATAACCTTGATTTCATATCCATTGAAATACGTTCCAGGATTAGTAATCGAGCTGTCAAAAAAGTGACTGAAAGGTGCCATGGTATCGTCGTCTACTGAACCAGGTCCGGTTGTTCCAAGCTTTTTTGTTTTTGAATAAAAAACATTCTTGAAGAAATTATCGACATACAAATTCGAGTGAGCAATGTAATTGTTAGTTGCTTCTATAAGTTCTTTTGACGAACCCTTTTGCGGGTCAGTCAAGGATGTATGATTTGCAAATATTTCAGCCTTACTACCAACATCATTAGTATCAATTAGTGCTATCCCTGCTATATACCCTGCAATATTATTAGCATTGAGATCTGTCCGTATATTAGTTTCTAAATAAGGATGAGTGTCAACAAATTTTATCATCCTTTTTCTCTTTTCCTCTAAATCTACCTCCGTTACTAAATCAAATTGCTCTCCCTCACTGGTGGTATATGTTTGGTATATATCTCCTGCTTCATTCCAATAAGCATTTAAGATAGATATTGGGTTTGATGTTCTGGATGTAACACTTTCTACGGACATATAAAACTCATCAAATTCATAAAAGGCAACACCAGGAACAATAAAATTACTGTTTAAAACTATTTCGCTACTAGGTAAATTTGATGGATGGAAGGGATAGTTATTGATTACAGAACTGCTTGCTCTATGATCAATTTCGCCCAAAGTAGGATGATATTCTGATTCCTGACTAAGGCCTATATAATTGTACTTTGGATTGCCAGCATCAATATATCCTATCCTAATAGTAGAATCATTTGCATCAAGCTGTATATCATCCTTTGTCCATAGGTTACCTCTTATATTAATACTACTTCCCGATATTGGATTAGTTTCATTCCCAATATAAACACTATCACAATATACATTTCCCTGATCAAGATAGTCACGGAAAACAAGGGGAATATAGTCTACACCTATTGCATCTGGAGCATATAAGTTGACATCAATAGTTTTGTTTACTAAGTTATCATAAAAAAACGCATTTCCATATGTCTTATTCTTATAGTCATATGCAATTGCATTACTCGCATTTGTAAGTATTGTATCCACTGTCACACTTCCATTACTCCCATCAACCTTAAAATCCCCGGGAGTATAGACATTGCCCCGTATATTTACATTAGCATTCCCCTTTACAGAAATGCCACCTTCTCCAGACGAATATAAGTCACCGAAAATTTTAGCATTAGAATAACTATTAAAAGTAACGCTACCTTGGGCACTTAAGGCATTCGTCAATATAGGATTACCTAATAATGGCGTGTAAATATTCTTAGTAATTGTCTTGTATTCCGGTGATGTAACATCCACCTCTACACGTACCTGTTTCATATCTTCTGATGTACCGCCTGATATACGAATATAAAGGCCAATACTATTGTTTGCCGGATTTAACCTATCATTCCAGTCGGTTATCATTTCACTTTCTGTACTATAATTTATACTTGCGTATGCTTTAGTACACCTAAGATTTATGTTTGGCTCTCTAACCCCATAATTTGCACTGCCACCCTTTAGAACAACATTTTTTGTGCTTTGCATACTTACTGCAGGCCCTGTCAAAGTATCAGCTCCATCAGTATAAATAAGTAACTGCAGAGACAGCATATGAAAATATACCCTGTCAAACAGCTGTGAAATATATGTGGTGAGATCAGCTTCAAATGCAGCCTCTGGAGTGTTATATGTTGCTGCAGCAGTTGCATACGCTTTGGATATAGTACTTAAAGAACCATCTATATAATGGCATTGATAATCGTCTAGCGTATATTCATTTAATCCGACGTCGGTCCAGTCGAACAAATAATAATTGTAGAAAAACTCTTGGGCTGCATTATGCATATCATAATCAATACTGAAGCTTATAGACTCACTAGCCATATAACTTTCCAGATTGCCTGGAGCTATTTTGTCCATCCTGTTTTGCACATAAATCCTTGCATCCTTCTCGGCATCAGCAAGTTTTTCATCTATTTGGTTCACATACTTCTCAGCTAAACAATCCATAGTGTAGTACTCATCTGACCACCTAACTGTTTTGCCTCCCATCGTTACACTAATAGTACTTATAGAAAGTGCCATTGTTCCAAGAACAGTCAACACAAGTAGTACACAGAGTGTTATAACTGCCGCGGCTCCCTTTTGGTCATTTAATTTAGCATACAAGCACTTCTTTTTCATACTTATTTCACCCCTCAATTCCCAAACCAAAACTTCTCAGCACAATTCTCAGCTAATAATGAATTGTCCGATGATCTCATAACCCTAATAATACCAGAATATTCTGTAATAGTTTGATTTTTCTTTGTAATCCTACTCTGAGTGGACATACCGCTTACTATACCTATATCAACAGTTTCACCTTCTTGAATATCACATAAATATATATCTGCGATAGCCTCATATTCTTCAATAACACCCATACCGTTATCTAAAGGTATTCTTCCAATATCATTTCTAACTTTTATGGTTGCATTGGCAGGGCTAATTTGTATATTACTACAGTCTAAGTGTATAGGTATCATTGCTGTCTTTGAATTGGTAACTGGGTTACTTGAGTAAATTATACTGGTATCAGTAGCACTGATACTGCCGGAGCTACTTGCTATTGTAATATCTACTTCGTTATTTATCGAATCCCATGTCAATATCACATCCACAGTGCTTGCATTTGGAATAACCTCCTCATAAGCAGCATCAGGATAGAAGCTAATTGGCATTGTTCTCGTGTTACCTTTTATTGAAGTTATTTCGAGTTTATATTTGGCGTCAAAAGGCGGATTCTGAAATAAACTATCATAGAACTGTGTATAAACATATTTATCAATTTCAGGATTTTCAACATCAAACCCTGTATTAAGATAGGTGCCGTCATCATCGCCATGCCTCGGATCACCCTTATACATCTCCGTAGCCTTTACACATAATGCATTGGCAGAATCCAATTCATATGCAATACGGTTGGTTCTTGATGAGACAGTAAACATTTGAAGTAATGATACTGAAACAGCAGCCAACAAAGCTATTGATACTACAACTTCAATAAGCGTAAATCCGTTTTCATTTCTAATTTTCCCCGATTTAGATAATCTCATAAATTATTCCACCTGCTTTACATCAACACTCCCTGCGGTCCTTCCTCTAACAAATCTTGGGTTTTTTGCGTCGTCGCCCTTAACAGTTATTTCAAAAGGAACATCAGAATTATTTGTAATATCCATCATAACACCAACTTTGTCATCTGCAGATCTTCTTGGTTGGACCAATACTTCCATCCTTATTCTACCCTCCCTTACTTCTGTAGGGCTAGTCTCAGCAATGCTATTGTGTCCAAAATTATACTGGAATGTGTAATTTCCATCCTTACCATTAATAGTGATATTCCCTTTAACAATTCCGTTTACATCAACTGCAGCTTCAGAACCTTTATTATAATAGTTCATTAACATTGTCTTAGTAGAATTATTCAAATAACTATTTATCATCAAATAGAAATCAGGCCGTGCAGTTGATGCTTCAGGATCATAGCTGCTGCTCTTAGTTCCTGTAGATGAATACCCAGGAAACTCTAAGAATGGATTCTCTTTACCCGGTATCTCATCTGTTGTGATAGTATATGGCTTTGGTCCTTGGGTTTCATCCCAGTAGCTTATAAATGAAAGATTAATTAATCCAGATAAAAACCCGTCATCCTCATTCCTTTGAAGCACTATTCCTTTAACTGAAACCTTTCTAAGGCTAGACTCAATATCCTTTAAAAAACTATATAACTCCTGGTAGTTACATTCAAAATTTATTGCAACCAATTGTTCTGTAACAACAGCACTAGACTCGGCATCTGAGCTAGCACTAATACCAGAGCCATCACTTGTTTTAACAAACTCAAGGGGTAATTCCGATATATTTGCAAATGTAGTTGCATCTATAGTTACCATGTTCTTTAATGATAACTCTTCAAGCTGTAATATAACTTCTTCCTGAGAAACATATGCCGGTATCAGCTTACTCACTTCTGCAATTTCACTTTCCAGGGTTCTTATCTGTTCTTCCATATTTGCCTTTCTGGAATAATCACTTATGAGCCCATCAAGAACAGTTTGTCTACTGGCCTTTTCAACAACAGCAGCATCATATTGAATATAGGCAGGTTTTAGTACCCAAGCATACAGAAGATAACCTTCCACTGCAATAATCAAAAATACAAGCAACAAGAATTCTCTTGCAGTTAATCCACCTTTATTTGTAAAATTTACTTTGGAAAGTATATTTTTCACATTTTCTATTCTACTCACCTGTTATTCACCTGCCTTTGCTTTATCTAATGTAATTTCTATAGTAAAATCATAATCAATCGCAGTTTCAGATCGTGAAATTATGTTTGACACTGCAACACGTTCCAGCAAATCAGATTGCTTGAGATTGTAAACAAAATCCGATACGCTTTTTCTATCTAGAGCCACACCATTAATAACAATATCTCCTTCATTGTTTATGTTGTAAGAATTAATGAATATTGCACCTGGCATACAACTTCCAATATGATCAAATACTTCTGTGTTCAAAACCAATTCGGCATCATGGCTCTCCAATATAGACTTTGCACTTTCTAAGTGATTTTGGCTTACCCTAAGCTTCTCCTTTGTTTCGTTTATAACTGAATATCTTATAATATCGTTTTGAATTGCATTGGTTTGATTAGTTACAAGTGATGTCATAAGCTTAAAATATGTAAAAGCCCCAAGCCCCAATACTGTAAGTACAAGCACAACAGCAAGAGCCCTTGTTAGCTTTATCCTCTTAAGTCCAGCCTCTCTCATTTCCTTGAGCTTGGGCATCAGATTGATATCCTTACTTCCAGTAATGGGAGACAGAGCCGCACCTATAGCAGCCATGGCCATTGCATCGGTATTATCTACTGAAGGCTCTTTGATTATTGGCTTTATTGTGTTGACCGGGAGATTGAATTTTCCGCCAAAATAGTCAGAAAGGCTGGTATCAAGTCCTCTACCTGCAAACAAGAGTATGCTTGTTATTTTTGTTTCGTCTGACTTATTGTACTTGTAATAGTCAATTATTTGACGTATTTGATTATCAACTTCTGAAAATGCTATTTTTATAAAACCATCAACATCTTCTTTGTCCAAGTTATATATGTCATACTTGTTATTCTGCCTGGCCCTTTCTGCCTGGTCTATAGACATACCAATTCGATTTGCCACAAGGTTGTCAAACCTTACTATACCACTTGATATCTGTCTGCTTAGAAGCAACTTATCAGCTGATACTAAATTGACCTGACACATTGTGAATCCAACATCTACAACAATGTAAGTTTCTTTCTTATACTCCTGTGGCATAAATAGCTTTACTGCTTTAGTTAATGCATTAGCATTAATGTCAATTCCCTTGAGTGGAATAAGAAGACCTTTTGCAACCTCAGCATAATCTGCTAGAACTCTATTGGGACAGAAGGCTGTAATACCTTCCACAGGCATTCCTGGAGCAGAGTATATCTTGCTACTTATGGTATGAGATTGAACTATACCTGGGAAGGATTGCATCAATTCGAACTCAATAGCCGGATCAATTTCCTTTTCCTTCAACATGGGGAGTTTAATCTCTCTTACAACCACGTTTTGAGAATTAATAGATATGTATAATTCCGCAGGTTTAAACTTATAATCAAAAAGGACACTTCGTATCCTTGCAGCTACAACATCTATGTTCTTAATTTCACCATTAACCACACTATCCGTTGGTGTCGCTGCATAAATGGTCTTCAAAACCGTGTCAGTTTTCCCTTGCCTTATGAATGCCATTTTAATATACTTAGAATCTATATCTAACCCCAGAACATTTTTGGCCACTTTTCATCCTCCTGTATGACAGTTTTCTTTAGATTTGCTTATCAGCTAACATCAGATCGTAAAATTATTGATTTTGATGTTCTTTTTGAACCATTATACTCTATTTCAATATTAATTATTGAAGGGTCTATTTCGCCAGGTGCAATTTCAGGTGAAGAAATACTTATACTGTCAAACCCCCCTGCAATCATGGTTTGGTCTATATCAAATATCTTCGACAAATCATCAGTAACTCTAAGCGTACCATTTCCATCATCATATATATACTCAGAAGAGGTATCTCCTTCAACCTCCAAATAATACTTACTGGTAGCAACATCCTCCACAACTCTTACTGAGTGACGATTACCAGAGATGGCCATACAGTCATTTTGGCGAATCTTTACATCTAAGTATGAAATAGCAATCCTTGCCTCACTCTGTAGCTGATAATCATCATAAATACTCTGATATGTTCTTTGCCCGGCAGTAAATAAAGTGATACAGGTAGATACTAACAGACTCATAATTGCTAGTGAAATTACAAGCTCAATCATGGTAAACCCTTTAGTGCTTCTAATATATTCACTTGTATTGCTCCTTTTAGTCTTCATACTATTTTTCCTTTACTATGAAACTCTATGAGCCTCAATTTTTCTTACTGTTACAATCGATGTAATTGGATCCTCAGTCCCATCTATTACTTTGTATCGATAGTTGCCAGTTGAATTGCTCAGCAAAGAACCTGCTTTGCTATTAAGCTCATTATACATTCCTTCAACACCAATAATGAAATCGTCTGCATCACATGTTGTTGTAAAGTGTTTTCCAGTTAAGGCATAGTACTGCATAAAGGTTTTATTTACAAGTTGCTCCTGGGTCTGCCTATGTCTTTCATTGTTACTTTCAATATATCCTCTAATGTTTGGGACCGCAAATAAAATTATTATTCCTATAACTGCAATAACAACGACAACCTCTATAAGAGTGAAACCCTTTTGGCTTTTCATAATCAGAATCTCCTCCTTCACGCTTACAGCTAAGCCTGGTTACAGACTCACCTGTAAACCCAGCCACCCTTGCCAAAACAAGAGTGGCTGGAACAGAATAACGATGTTATTTACGATTCATCTTCTACATCAACACCATCAGCAGTAACTTTAACTAAGTAATTAGTTACAGTACCTGCAGGTTTCAAATTATCCCCGATAAGAGCTACTAAACCACCTTTAATATTAGCAGCTGTTGCAGTGGCACCGTTCCATTTGAGGGTGCCGCCGGCTGAAACGGTAACATCCGTATTTTCTTCAACAGTAAACTCTCCTGCTCCAGTCAGTCTACCGTCAGAAATCATAACTTGTACTGCTGACTCAACTGTTCTCCTGTTTCCATCATTGGTTCTACCGGCTGCACTCTCAGTAAATCCTGAAAATCTCGGCACCAATATCAATGCCAGAATCGCTAGGATTGCGATAACCACGATGAGCTCGATGAGTGTGAAACCTTTGTTGCTCTTTGTCCTTCTCAATAATTTAGTACACATTTAACATCCCTCCATAAAATAATATATTGTGTTTTACTTTTACTGAACTGTTTCCATAATACTTACCATTGGCAACATAACTGAAATAATAATCACACCAATTATCGCTGCCATTATTATTATCATAGCCGGTTCAATCATTGTAACCGCCTTTTCGATAGCTTCCTCCACCTCCTCGTCGAAAAAGCCTGCTGTACGACCCAGCATTTCATCCAACTCACCTGTGCTTTCGCCAACCACTATCATATGGATCAGCAAGGGTGGAAAAATGCCCAGACTTTTCATAGGACCTGCTATGCCTTTTCCTTCCTGTATATCATTAGCTGCAGTTGAAAAATTTTCTTGTATGGCTTTATTACCAATTAAATCTTCCATAATTTCCATTGCATTTACGATTGGTATACCGCTTTTTAGCAAAATACTCATGCTTCTTGCAAATCTTGCTGTAATTGTTTTTATTACTGTTGTCTTTATTACCGGCAATTTAAGCTTTAGTCCATCAAACCAAAGCCTTCCTCTCTCTGTTTTAATCCAATATGTAAAGAAAACTATCGCTAATGTTACTACAACTGTAATAACCAGAAGGTTGTTCACCATAAAATTACTTATGGCCATTAATATCTTAGTAATACCTGGCATTTCCCCGCCCATACTTGAAAGCATATCAGAAAACATAGGAATTACTGCTACCATCAACAGAACAACAACACCAACAGTCAATACTCCCAAAATAGCAGGGTAAGTCATAGCTCCCTTTACTTTTTTTCTTATCTTATAATCATGCTCATAGTATTCTGCCATTTGGTTTAGTATTGTATCTAGAGCACCACTGGCCTCGCCGACTTTAATCATATTTTTCATGAATTCTGGAAACATATCATCGTATGGGGTAATTGCCTCCGAAAGTACACGACCCTTCTGCAGTTCACTATAAATATCATCCAAAATAATCTTCATACGCTTCTTTGATGCTTGATCCCTGAGTATTCCAATTGCCTCCAACAAAGTTATGCCTGAACTAATAATAACGGCAAACTGTCTGCAGAAAACTGCTATGTCTTTAGCATTTATCTTTCCCCCAAGACCTGATACTTCGAATTCCTTACCCTTGACTCTTGATTCGACAAGGAAGAAGCCTTTACCTCTGAGCATTTGCTCTAGTACTTCTGTAGATGCGGCTTCGAATTCACCTTCTAGTGCTTCACCTTTTAAATTTTTCGCTGAGTATATATATATGGGCATTTTACCACCTCTTGCTTATCATCTGGTATAGGGTTTTCGGGTCTGATGCACGTATCATTGCATCATCCTGGGATATAATCCCGTCAGATACAAGTTGAGCTAAATTGCTTTCCAGCGACTGCATTCCAGTGCTGGACCCTGTTTGTATCATGCTGTTAATCTGGTAGGGCTTGCCCTCCCTAATCAGATTTCGTATGGCTGGAGTAGCCACCATTACTTCAATAGCAGGAACTACACCAGTACCATCACGCTTGGGCAACAATTGCTGTGAAATTACACCCTCCAGCACTGTTGCCAGCTGGCCTCTTACCTGGTTTTGTTGGGCCGGTGGGAACGAGTCGATAACCCTATCTATAGTCTTTGCAGCACCAACGGTATGAAGTGTGGAGAAAACAAGATGTCCTGTTTCTGCTGCTGTTAATGCTATAGCTATAGTTTCCGGGTCTCTCATCTCACCTACCAGTATTACATCTGGATCTTCTCTCAGTGTAGCTCTCAAAGCCGATGCAAAAGACCTTGTGTCTGAACCGACCTCTCTTTGGTCAACCAAGCCATTTTTATGCTTATGCAGATACTCTATAGGATCCTCAATGGTGATAATATGGCATCTGCGCTCTTCATTTACTATCCCTATCAATGAAGCCAGTGTTGTAGACTTTCCACTTCCTGTAGGCCCGGTAGCCAGTACAAGCCCTCTTGATTTCTTAGCAAAGCTCTTAATTACCTGCGGCAGTCCCAGGCTATCAAACTCTGGTATATCAAAGGGCAATGACCTAATTGCCAAGGAATATGTCCCTCTCTGCCTGTATGCGTTTGCTCTGAACCTTCCAAGCCCAGCCTTTGAGAATGAAAAGTCTATCTCTCCCATAGACTCAAGGACTGCTCTCTTTTCATTGTCAAGGAGCGACTTTACCAACTCCACTGCAATCTCCGGAGTAATGACCTCTTCTACCGGTATCTCATGCAATACGGAATTTAATCGCATCATAGGCTTGCTTCCCACATTTACATGAAGGTCAGAGGCCTTTGACTTACATGCATATTGTAATAGTTCGTCCATCTTTCTAATATTAATCTCTGGCATATACTGTTTTCACCATCTCCTGTATTGATGTAACACCTCTTAACACTAAATCCTTACAGCTTGCAAATAAATCCACCATTCCATGCTCTATGGCCACATCCCTAATTTCTTCTGCGCTAGCCCCGCGGGATATAATGTTTCTGTGATCCTTTTCCAGCAACATAACCTCGTGTATTGCTGTTCTTCCCCTATACCCTGTGTTTTGGCAGGATGGACAGCCTTCGCTTTTATAAATTGTAACAGGCTCGTCCACCTGAAGTATTATCATTTCATTTTCATCGGCCATATGTGGCTTTCTACATGCTGGACAAAGCCTTCTTACAAGTCTTTGAGCTATTACTCCTACCATTGCATCTGATGCAAGGTAGGGCTCTACGTTCATATCAATAAGTCGTGTTATTGCTCCGGGAGCGTCGTTTGTATGTAATGTAGAGAAAACCAAATGTCCTGTTATAGCTGCCCTTACTGCTATCTGGGCTGTTTCCTCGTCTCTTATCTCACCTATCATTATGATGTCAGGGTCCTGTCTTAGTATGCTCCTGAGGCCAGATGCAAAGGTAAGCCCTGCTTTTACATTTACCTGTACCTGATTTATACCTGCCAGCATATACTCTACTGGATCCTCTACTGTAACTATATTTCTATCCGGTTTGTTAACTTCATTTAACAAAGCGTAAAGAGTCGTCGTTTTACCACTTCCTGTAGGTCCTGTTAGTAGTACTATTCCATGAGGCATCTTAATGATTTTGTCCATTATTACATTCTCATTTGCATTAAAACCAAGCTTTTCTCTGTTAAAGCTAAAGGAAGTCCTGTCAAGTACCCTTATAACTATTTTCTCACCAAATATTGTAGGCAGTGAGGACACACGAAAGTCATAGCTTTTGCCCTTGAGCTCCATCTCTATTCTACCGTCCTGGGGAACTCTCTTCTCCGCAATATTCATGTCTGCCATAATCTTTATTCTTGTAGATACGGCTGAATAAAGATTTTGCGGAATTCTGTTGCTTTCAAACAGTACACCGTCTACTCTATACCTTACAGCTACATAGGTCTCAAAAGGTTCTATATGTATATCACTGGCACTTGTTGCTATTGCCTGGTCAATAATCGAATTTGTGAGCCTGACCGCCGGAGCTGACTGCACATCCCCCGACGCCCCACTTTCCTGCTTCATTACATCTGATGGTGATACAAATGTGAATTCTCTTTTGAGATCTTCTATAGCCTTGTCTGTAGCCTCTCTACTATAATAGAGCTCTATAGCTCTCTCAATTTGTTCTTTTGTGGCAATAACCGGCTGTACTCTCTTCTGGGTTATGAAGCTAAGGTCATCGATGGCAAACATATTAAGGGGATCGCTCATTGCAACTATTAGCTTGCCATCTTTTATAAGTATTGGGATTAC
>LSQX01264467.1_pt2 | contig 18165 bp, 15 predicted proteins | sample 654561 | NCBI WGS metagenome assembly LSQX01 (sample SAMN04489861, study PRJNA283612) | anaerobic digester metagenome | isolation source: 4 biogas reactors fed with cattle manure at either 37C or 55C with and... | place: Denmark: Kongens Lyngby | collected 2014
GGCGCTCATTTCGGGCATAATGTCAAAGGTGGCGACGTCGGGTGTGGGAACCAGTACGCGATCCTCGCCCTCAAACATAACCTCCTCGCCCCCGTTGAAAAAGAAGGTTACATGGGCATATTTTGTGGTTTCGGCAATGCGGAGCTGGGTTTTGCCCGCCTTGCTGACGGTTTCGCCCATGGTCATGGTCAGTTCCTTTGGGGCAAACGCAACCGACACATTGGGCATGGTGGCGTCATATTCGGTCATGCAGACAAAATGCAGGGGCAGCACGCCGCCGTCTCGCTCGAATCCCGTAAACTCGGGATCGACAAAGGCGCGGGTTATCTCGCGGGCGCGGTCGGGACGGAAGTTGAAGAAAACGAGACTGTCGCCCGGCTTTACCGACTCGCCGCCCTCTATTACGGTGGGCACGACAAACTCGTCTGTGGTGTATTTGCCCTCGGCGTCCAGGGTGCGATAGGATTCTTCAACCGCCTTTACGGGGTCGGCCGACTGCAGACCCTGACGGTATACCATGGCGGAATAGGCCTTATATACCCGCCCCCACTGACTGTCGCGGTCCATGCCGTAATAGCGGCCCATCACCGTGGCGATGGTTCCCGTGTCAATCTGCGCTAATTTTTGCTGCAGCTCGCGGATATAACCTGCGCCCGAGGTGGGCGGCACATCGCGCCCGTCCAGCATGGCATGGACAAATACCTTCTCCAGCCCGTTCCTTTTTGCCATTTCAAGCAGGGCATACAGATGGGTGTTGTGGCTGTGGACCCCGCCGTCCGATAAAAGCCCCATGAGGTGCAGGGCCGCGCCCTCTTTCTTTGCATTGTTCATGGCCGCGGTAAGGGCAGGGTTTGTGAAAAAGTCGCCGTCATCTATGGATTTTGTGATTCGGGTGAGCTCCTGATACACGACCCGTCCGGCGCCGATATTTGTATGTCCGACCTCGCTGTTGCCCATCTGCCCGTCGGGCAGACCGACATCCATGCCGGACGCCCCAAGCTGGGTAAAGGGATTTTCGGAAAAGAATTTTGTAAGGTTGGGGGTTCTGGCCGACTTGACGGCGTTTCCCTCGGTTTCGGGATTAAGCCCGAAGCCGTCCATTATAATCAATGTCACAGGTTTTTTCATAAATTAGTCCTAGCCTTTCAGGGTTTGAAGAAATAATTGTTATTTTGCCGCCGCGACAATGGCCGCAAAATCAGCCGGTTTGAGTGAGGCACCGCCGATAAGCCCTCCGTCGACGTCCTTTTGGGCAAGCAGCTCGGCTGCGTTGGCGGCGTTCATCGAACCGCCGTACTGGATAACCGTGCTGTCGGCAACCGACCGGCCGTACAGACCCGCAAGGGTTGCGCGGATAAGGGCGCAGACCTCGTCTGCCTGCCGGGCGGTGGCGGTCCGGCCTGTTCCTATGGCCCAAACAGGCTCGTAAGCGATAATCACGCGGCTCATTTCATCCGCCGAAACGCCGCCCAGCGCAATCTTGGTCTGCATGGCGCAGACCTCGCCGGTAACCCCCTGCTCGCGCTGCTCAAGGTATTCTCCGACGCAGAGAATCACGGTCAGTCCCGCGTCAAGGGCGGCGCGGACGCGCTTTTGAACCGTAACATCGGTATCGCCGAAATATGTGCGGCGTTCGCTGTGGCCGATTATGACATAGCCCACACCCATACTCTTCAGCATTTCTGCCGAAATCTCGCCCGTGAAGGCGCCTGATTTCTCCCAATGGCAATTCTGGGCGGCAACCCCTATTTTGCTGCCCTTGACGGCCTCCAGCGCGGCGGGCAGGTCTACAAAGGGAACTGCCACAACAACATCGCAGGCGGCGTCCGCGACAAGGGGCTTGAGCTCATTTATCAGGGCGACGGCCTCAGCGGGGTTTTTATTCATCTTCCAGTTTCCGGCGATTACATATTTACGGCTCATTTTATATCCCATCCTTTTACATACTAAGTATAAGCATTTCCGAATGAATAACCCGCCCCCAAAGGCGGGTTATTCTGTTTTGATGTTTTATTATTTATCGTTGAGGCAGGCGATACCGGGAAGCTCCAGCCCCTCGAGAAATTCAAGGGAGGCACCGCCTCCGGTTGAAATGTGGGTCATCTTATCGGCAAATCCGAGCTGCTCGACCGCGGCCGCGGAATCGCCTCCGCCGATGATGGATACGGCGTTGCTTTCGGCGATGGCCTTTGCGACGACTATTGTGCCATTTGCGAAGGGGGCCATTTCAAACACGCCCATCGGACCGTTCCAGATGACGGTGCCGGCGTCGGCAACCGCTTCGGCAAACATCTGTCGGGTCTTGGGACCGATGTCAAGTCCCATCCAGCCGTCGTCAATGTTGCCCTCAAAGACCTTTGTGTTTGCGTTTACATCAAATTCGTCGGCGGCAACATTATCGACCGGAAGCAGGAATTTGACCCCTTTTGACGCGGCCTTTGCAAGGATTTCCTTTGCCAAATCAACCTTGTCGGCTTCAAACTTTGAATCGCCTATCTTCTTGCCGCGGGCGGCATTAAAGGTGTATGCCATTGCGCCGCCCACAATCAGGGTGTCGACCTTGTCAAGAAGATTGGTAATAACCCCAATCTTGTCCGAAACCTTTGCACCGCCGAGAATGGCGACAAAGGGGCGTTTGGGATTGGCAAGAGCGTTCCCCATGATAGAGATTTCCTTTTGGATAAGATAGCCGCAGACGGCCGGCAGATAATCCGCGACGCCGGCGGTTGAGGCGTGTGCCCGGTGTGCCGTTCCGAAGGCGTCGTTTACGAAAATGTCGGCAAGCGACGCCAGAGATTTTGCAAACTCGGGGTCGTTTTTGGTTTCTTCCTTATAGAATCGGACGTTTTCGATAACCATGATTTCGCCGGGCTTCAAGCCGGATGCCATGGCATGGGCCTTTTCGCCGATAATATCGGTAGTGAATTTAACCTCCCTGCCCATAAGCTCGGACAGCCGCTTTGCGACCGGAGCAAGGGTGCACTTCTTTTTGGATTCCTCGTCCTTGGGACGTCCGAGATGGGAGCAGAGAACAACGGCGGCGCCGTGCTCGACGAGATATTTTATGGTCGGAACAGATTCGCGAATCCGTTTGTCGTCGGTGATGACCCCGTCGGCAAGCGGAACATTGAAATCGCAGCGGACCAATACCCTTTTGCCGTTTACATCGATGTCTTCGATTGTTTTTTTGTTCAGATAACTCATTCTTACCCTTCCCCTTATAGCTTGTTAAAAAGACAATGATAAAATATATTATAATATAATTTCCTGTTTTGCAAGGGAGTATGCTTCAAAAAACACCCGTTTTCTCTGGCATTATTACTCGGTCTTTTGGTTCAGCTTGTACGACAGGGTCATAAGACTGTCGCCGAGGTGGACGTTTTCGACAAGAACGTCGGGGTGGTGCAGGCTGATGTCAAAATGGCTGAAGTTCCAGAACCCCCGAACCCCCAGCGCAATCAGACGCTCCACCATATCCGATGAGGCCTCTCTGGGGATACAGAGGATGGCGGCCTCGACCTTGTTTTCAATACAGACATCATCAATCCTTTCGGTCGGCAGGATTTCAAGACCGCGAATCCTTTGACCGATGATTCGCGGGGAATTGTCGAAGATGCCGACCAGCTTGATGCCGCGCTGTTCAAAAACCATGTGGTTTGCGACGGCGCGCCCCATATTTCCGGCGCCCAGCAGGATTGTGGGGGTAAGCACATCCACTCCGAGGATGCGCCCGATTTCGTTATAAAGCTGCTCGACAATATAGCCGTAGCCCTGCTGGCCGAAACCGCCGAAGCAGTTGAGATCCTGCCTTATCTGTGAGGCAGTAAGCCCCATGCGCTGCGAAAGCTCCTTGGATGAAATGCGTACAATCCCGTTTTCCTTGAGGTCATAAAGAAATCGGTAGTAACGGGGGAGACGGCGCACGACCGACATGCTGATATGTTCGCCCTTAGCCATTTCAACCCTTCCTTGCGTTAAAATTTATATAAGCTTTTCGGACTCGCTCGTTATTTGTTCTGTTCGCGGGTATAGTTCAAAAGCCCGCCGGCGAGAAGTATTTCGGTCTGGCGCTGCGAGAAGCGGGCGCCGAGCGGCAGGGTTTCGCCGGTTGTGTTGTTTTTGAGGATAATCTGCTCGCCCTTTTCAAGCCGGCTGCGAACCTCGGGCAGGGTGAGAGAATCCCACATCGAAACCCGGTCGTAATCCGATTCGTCGGCAAAGGTGAGCGGCAGAATACCCGCATTTATGAGGTTTGCGACATGAATCCGCGCAAAGGATTTTACAATAACCGCCTTGATTCCGAGATAGAGCGGGGCAAGCGCGGCATGCTCGCGGGAGCTTCCCTGCCCGTAGTTGGCGCCGCCGATAATGATACCCTTGCCCTCGGCCTTGCAGCGGGCGGGGAATTCCTCGTCACAGCGGACAAAGCAGTATTCGGAAATTGCCGGAATATTTGAGCGCAGCGGCAGGATTTTTGCCCCCGCCGGCATGATATGGTCGGTTGTGATGTTGTCGCCCACCTTGAGCAGCACCTTTGCCGCGATTTCCTCGGGCAGGGCGGAGGTTGCGGGGAAGGGCTTGATATTGGGACCGCGAAGGATCTCCACCTGGTCCGCTTCGGATTCGGGGGCGGGCGGTATAATCATGTTGTCGCTGATAAGGAAGCTGTCCGGCATCTTAATTTCCGGAAGATCTCCGAGGGTGCGCGGGTCGGTGAACACCCCCGTCAGGGCGGAAGCCGCCGCGGTTTCGGGGCTGACCAGATATACCTTGGCGTCGGCAGTACCGGAACGCCCCTCAAAGTTGCGGTTAAAGGTGCGCAGCGATACCCCGCCCGAATTCGGCGACTGTCCCATGCCGATACACGGGCCGCAGGCGCATTCCAGAATACGCGCTCCGGCGGCGATAAGGTCGGCGAGGGCGCCGTTTTCGGCAAGCATGTTATAAACCTGCTTTGAACCCGGGGCAATCGACAGGCTGACGTCGGGATGGACGGTCTTTCCCTTCAGGATTGCCGCCACCTTGAGCATATCAAACAAGGATGAGTTGGTGCAGGAGCCGATGCAGCACTGGTCAACCTTGATTTCGCCGATTTCCTCAACCGCCTTGACGTTGTCGGGCGAGTGCGGGCAGGCGGCAAGCGGACGGAGGGTGGAGAGGTCGATTTCGATAACCTCGTCATAAACCGCGTCGGGGTCGGGCGAAAGCGCGGCCCAATCGGACTCGCGTCCCTGCGCCCGCATGAATTCCCTTGTGATTTCATCCGACGGGAAGACGGAGGTTGAAGCCCCGAGCTCGGCTCCCATATTGGTGATGGTGGCGCGCTCGGGCACGCTGAGGGACTTTACGCCCTCGCCGCCGTATTCAATGATTTTGCCGACGCCCCCCTTGACCGACATGATTCGGAGCACCTCGAGGATTATATCCTTGGCGGCAACCCATGGCTGAAGTCTGCCCTTGAGGTTGACGAATACGATTTTCGGCACGGTGATATAGTACGGACCTCCGCCCATCGCGACGGCTACGTCAAGCCCGCCGGCGCCGAACGCCAGCATGCCGATTCCGCCGCCTGTAGGGGTGTGGCTGTCCGAGCCTATCAGGGTTTTGCCCGGAATCCCGAAGCGTTCGAGGTGTACCTGATGGCAGATGCCGTTTCCGGGGCGGGAAAAATACAGACCGTGCTTTTTGCAGACCGACTGGATATACCTGTGGTCGTCGGCGTTTTCAAAGCCGGTTTGCAGGGTGTTGTGGTCAATATAAGCGACCGACAGCTCGGTTTTGACGCGGGGCACGCCCATGGCCTCGAATTCGAGATATGCCATGGTTCCGGTTGCGTCCTGTGTGAGGGTCTGGTCGATACGAAGCCCGATTTCACTGCCCGGGGTCATGTCGCCGCTGAGCAGATGCGAGCGGATAAGCTTTTGTGCAAGAGTGTATCCCATTAAGCTGCCTGTTCCTTTCCGAGTTTAATATAAAGCTGACAATCTTTATTATAATCCGATTGTTGCAAATTTGTCAATCTTTTATGGGGACTATGAGCGAGTCTGTTGCCGCAGTAAAATTGTCGATAAAAACGCCCTGCCCATAAAGGCAGGACGCCATATTGATATACCTTTATAGTTGCTGGTCGTCGTCGCTTTCGACATAGAGGATTATATCCTCAACGCGGCAACGCAGAATCCGGCATAAGTCGTTCAGCTTTAATGTGCTTATGCCCTTGTTATGGCGTATGCGGTCAATGGTTGCGCTGCTGATTCCATACTTATTGATAAGCGAATAGGTGCTTTCGCTTCTTTCCTTCAACGTTTTCCAAAACGGAGTATAGACTATCATTATTATCACCAAGGTTAATCATACGTGGAATAATTTTACTTGACTATAACCATAATTATGACTATAATATAACAAGCAGTCCAAGAATGTAAAAAGGCGGGATATAATGAATGATGTAACGTATGAGTTTTCGCAAAGACTGAGGGCTCTGCGAAAACTCAAAAACCAAACCCAGCAGCAAGTTTCGGATTTTCTCCATTTAAACCGGTCAACATATGCGTACTATGAAAGCGGCAAGGCGTCCCCCTCTTTGCAAACCCTTGTCCTGCTCTCGGAATATTACGAGGTGTCAACCGATTTTCTGTTAAAAGGAGATTAATCTAAACCGCATTTGACAGAAGCTTCACGGAATATTATATAATTGCATCTTGCGGCAAAAACGGATACAATAAAATAAAGATGTTGGTATAAAGGACGGGTGACCATGATAACATATGAAGATGTCCGAAAAAATTCCGAAATCCGCGCGCTGATTGAAGCGGGCAACGAGGTGCTCGGGGTGATTGGCATAACCGACCATGGCTTTGCCCATGTGGAATTGGCCGCACAGACGGCAAGCAGGATTCTGGATACCCTCGGCTATGACGCCCGGACATGCGAGCTGGCAAGGATTGCTGGATATATGCACGATATCGGGAACGCGGTCAACCGCAGCAACCATGCCATGTCGGGTGCGCTGCTGGGATTTGACCTGCTTCGCGCCATGGGGGTGGATATAAAAGAGGCGACGGCGATAATGACGGCCATCGGGAACCATGACGAGGGGACCGCAAACGCTGTTACACCGCTTTGCGCCGCGCTCATACTTGCCGACAAAAGCGACGTCCGCCGCAGTAGGGTACGCGCGCAGATTGAGGATTTTGATATCCATGACCGGGTGAATTATGCGGTGGTGGATTCGTTCCTGACCGTCCGCAAGGAAGACGGTATTATATCGCTCGGGCTGAAGATAGACACGTCGATTTGTCCGGTTATGGACTATTTTGAGATATTTCTCACCCGTATGACCCTGTGCCGCGCCGCCGCGGAGTTTCTCGGAATGAACTTTGAGCTGGTGATAAACGAAACCCGGATGCTGTAATTTTCAAGCGGGGTTATGGCGTTATTCTTCTTGACACAGACTGGCGTTATTCTTCCACTTGACACCCGGGGGCGGCTGTATTATAATCGTTAAGCGGTCCAAAAAAGCGGGTGCGGATTATCCGCCAAGCTCAGGACAATGGGCTTTCGAGGCGTAGCTCAGTTTGGTAGAGTGCTTGGTTTGGGAACTGGCGCGAAAATAGCATAAAACTGAATATCGGGGTGTGGCGCAGTTGGTAGCGCGGGTGGTTTGGGACCATCAGGCCGCAGGTTCGAACCCTGTCACTCCGACCATTTTCCCTTGGAAAGCCGCCTATTTAGGCGGTTTTTCTGCGTTTTATGTTCGATATTAAGAATGCCATCCCAAATTGATTTGCCCGGTTTGGGATGGGAAAAGTTTTAGGGCAGCGGGATTTTTTTGGCCGCCGTAAGTGCAAATCCCTAACCCATCCCTAACGGGGTCAAAAATTGCATATTGGAGTGCCCATTCGACAATTTCATTGTAAAATCTGGGTTTTTCAACTATAATGAATTAACGGTAGGCTTCGCGCCTGACCATAGCCAGCCGTGCGAGTGATCGTGCGGCTTCTAATAAGGAGATGATTCCATGATAATAAGTGCAAGCAGACGTACAGATATTCCAACATATTATTCAAACTGGTTTTTCAACCGAATCAAAGAAGGGTATGTCTGTGTTCGAAATCCCATGAACATACATCAAGTCAGTAAAATTTCTCTGTCGTCGAATGTTGTTGACGGCTTTGTCTTTTGGACAAAAAATCCGATACCAATGATGAATCGACTCAATGATCTGAGCGATTATAAATACTATTTTCAATTCACTGTAAACTCTTACGGAAAAGATATTGAAGCGAACATCCCAAATAAAAATGATGTAATTATTCCAGCATTTAAAAGACTTTCTGATTTGATTGGTCCGGAGCGCGTAATATGGAGATATGATCCGATTCTCTTAACACAACAATATAGCGTTGAGTATCACGCAAAGTATTTTGAAGAAATTGCGAAACGGTTATCCGGTTATACACATAAATGCGTAATTAGTTTTGTTGATTTATATAGAAATACACAGATAAATACCAAAGGGCTGGGACTGATTCCTCTCGCGCAAAAAGAAATGCTTGAAGTTGCGAAAAGGTTGGTTGATATAGCAAACAGGAATAATTTAACTGTTGAATCATGTGCTGAAAAGATTAACCTTGAGCAATTCGGGATAACACATGGCCATTGCATAGACTGCAACCTATTCGAGTCACTTCTTGGTTATAAACTGGATGTGGGCAAAGATAAAAATCAGCGAGAAGAATGCGGCTGTATTGCGAGTATAGATATCGGTATGTATAATACCTGTAAGAATGGATGCAAGTACTGCTATGCTAATTATAGTGCAAATACCGTTGTAAAAAATGTTGGAGCGCACAACCCAAATTCCCCACTAATTGCTGGCGAACTTCTTCCTAATGATGTTGTCAAATGCCGAGAAATAAAATCCTGTAAGCAATGCCAATTAAATATATTTGATTGAAAAGGTGGGTAAATGGAAATATCCTACATAAGGTTAAGGATTTACCCCTAATGCGCCCAAATCGTAATTTGGGCGCTTATTCGACAATTACATTGTAAAAACTGGGGATTTCAACTATAATAAATTAACGGCAGGCCTCGTGCCTGACCACAGCCAGCCGTACAGTTTTTTGTACGGCTTTTTGTGTCTTTACAAAAGCTATGTGCTATTATCGTATAGCTTCTATGCGATAATCAAAACAGAACGGCAAGAGAGGTGAATTTGGGTGACTGGCAAATTGGCTGTTCCGGCCACAGCCTCAGAAGAGCTGCAACTCAGGTATGACATCATTATTCCTGACAGACAGCTTTTAGATGCACCTGCTGATTATGTTGGAGGCGCTGCACCAACTGCCTCAGAAGAGCAAACAAGGCCTGATGAGATTGCTGAAATTCATTTCGACGAATACATCCCAGCAACAGACAGGTTAGATTATGTCATCGCAGCATCCAGCGGATTGCTTACGGCCGCCTTAGATGTACTGTGGGTTGGCGAGTTTTCACTTACGGGCGCTCAAGCTTGGGGACGTGAGGAAGCCAATAGCTTTGTAATGAAGGTCGCCCGGTCAAAAGGCTATAGGGGGAACGACTTATCGGGCGCTATCAGGAAGCTGGAAAGTCTGTTTAAGATAGCTAATGATCAGGTGACGTCAGAGCTTGGAGGGAGTCTACAGCACCATCTGAGAGATTTCGGACATCACCCTACGGCCATTGGGCTGCTGTTTTCTATTTTGACACAGTTTACGGGTGTGGGGTTTGGGACAGACACTCAGGGAAACTTTAAGTCGGTTCCAATTCCAAGTGATGAACTAATCGGAAAGAACTTACCGGAGAAGCTGTTCTTTGCGGTCGTAGTCTGGGCATTTCATCTTATAAGTGATATGGCTGGCTCAAGTCAGTCAGCAGGAGCAGGAACAGGGATACCAGGTCCACTTCTGGCTTTTCTGAAAGAGGTGTCTACGCTTCCAGTTATTAAAGATATAAAAACGAAGTACAAGGATTCCGATATTCCATTTTCCGTGTGGCTATCAAAGCTGTTTAACGGCACCTATTTGGGCATTGAGGACAAGGATAAAATCATCAAGTTTGACCTGCGAACCGAAATGGGGATTCTTCACGAAATTGGTAGGCAGGCGGTTCCCGTAATCCTCAACGAGTGTATTGTCAAAGGTTTCTACTTTATTAGAAGGCTGTGTTCCGAAATAAGGGAAAGGGAGATACAGTCGATAAAGGACCTGGGTAAACTGGATCCCGAAAACTTCCTGCCTTTTAAGAACAGAACGATTGTGCGCATGACAACTGTTTCATCTGGCGTGTTTATGGCTGTTGAAACTTCAAGCGCTGCTGTTAGAGCAGTGATAAAGAATAAAGGCATAAATGTCGGCTTTGCCCAGGACTTTCTGTTGAACATCAATTACTCTGGTATCGGTCGGTTTGTGATTGCTTGCGCTGCGGACTCGAAATACATTGCAGAGGACTTTAAGAAAGCCTACATAGCCTTTGCAGAGAAGCATCAGAACACAGGCAATCCGGAAATCGATGGTGCGCTGAGTATAAAATTTCTGCAACTGTCCAAAAATCAGGCTGTCATCCTATCCTCGCTCAAATTGCAAAAAGTTCTATATGATATCCGCCAAGAGAAGGATGCAAAACAGATTGCATCTAAACATGAATGGATGAGCGACTGGAGGGAGAAAGCGGCCGATGGGGATACCAGCCTCTTCATTGAAGACGAGGCGGCAATCTATCAAAGTATCCGTGCAGAGCTTACGGATTCACTTGATTCAAGCTGGCTTTACCTGTGTGCGCTGGAACTGGCATTATTCAAACCGTATTTTCCGCTCAACTCAGAGCAGGGTAAGCAATGCAAAACCATTAGAGCCTGTAAGAACTTATATGAAAAAGAGGTTTTTGGCCATAGGCAGGATGTTGTAACAAACAGTGATACCGATGCCTTAATAACTGCCTATAAAAAATATATTGGCACTATGAGCAACCGCACACGAAAGACAGTCATTGCAGTAGCGGCCACTGCAGCGGCCACTATCGCGACTGGAGGATTGGCCTGGGCATTTGCTCCGGGAATTGCTGTAACAATAGCGGGTGGAACTTTTGCCGGTCTTCATGGCGCCGCCTTGACAAGCGCCAGCCTGGCTGCTTTGGGGGGCGGTGCGATAACCGCCGGCGGCCTTGGAATGGCTGGCGGCACGGCCATCATTGCAGGCGGTGGTGCGCTGCTGGGCATTACGGGATCGGGAGCTGTTACCCTTACCAGATTGCTGGTCAGCACATCAAAAGAGTACACCTTGAATGAGTGCGCCAAACTGCTTACATTCTGTAACGAAGTGCTGATTAAGCAGTATGGCAAAAAGACGGTAGTGAAAGAGATTCAGGCATCCATAGAACAAGGTATCCAGCTGCTTGAAAAGGAAATACCGATTGTTGACGAGTGCACGGATAACGCAGAAAAGGAACGCAAGAAAATTGAAAAAGAAAAGGCTGAAAGTCTGAGGTATCTTCATAAGTGCAGTGCGGAGCTGCTAAAGCTCGCAGAGGGATAAACGGCTTCTAATATTACAGCAAGATATTGCTTTGGATACCGATTTTGGAGAAACCCTTTCCTGGCGCTACCTTCAATACACCAGAGAGCATCCCGTCACCGATTGGAATACAAGCACTGCCATTCTTTATGCGAGCAAGGACAACCTGACCGATCGAGTTACGGTTGATGAGTTTGCTCGCCGCTTCGGCTGCGGGCTGACCATCATGGAGGACGGTGAGCATTGGTTTCATACGCAGGAGCAGTTGGTGGTTTTGCGGAACTGGGAGGAAGAACAGCTACAATCAAACAAAGCGGGAGGCACCATAGAAATTACGCATGGTACCGCCGCGGATATTGACAGCTGGATGAAGCTGGTGCGGCGAATGCGTGATCTTTTCCCCGGGTTGGAAACAGAACCGGCACTGTCAGAGCACCGAAAGACGGTACTGGAGTTCATGGATGCAAGCGGTGCTGTTTGTGCAAAAGACGGTGAGCAGGTTGTGGGGGCTCTGCTGTTCTCTCCGTCCGAAAATGTACTATGCTACCTGGCGGTGGATGACCGTTATCAGCGGCGGCACATTGCGCAGGATATGATCCGCTATATGTTGCCGCTTACCAATCCGAAAAAGGAGATCACAGTCACCACATACCGGGAGAATGACCCGAACGGCACCGCCGCCAGAGCCTTCTATCAGCACTTGGGTTTTGAACCGGGTGCGCTTACAGAGGAGTTCGGAAGTCCGGTGCAGGTTTTTATTCTGAAACGGTAAAGCCCGGCACAAAGCATTCTTTTTCGATAAATGGAGGAAACCAAATGATTCGTGTAGTTTGCAGGGACGAGGTGTTTCTGGCTCAAAAGGCGGAGCCCGCCACTCCGGCTGATCTGGCCGTAGCGCAGGATTTGCTGGACACCTTAGCCGCTCACAAGGACAGCTGCGTGGGTATGGCAGCCAACATGATCGGTGTGAACAAGCGTATCATCGCCTTTGACAATGAGGGCAGCTATATGGTCATGTTCAACCCGGAAATTATCAAGCGGTCAGAACCATACGAGGCGGAGGAGGGCTGTCTTTCCCTGACTGGTACACGAAAACCCAAGCGGTGGAAGTCCATCAAGGTGCAGTATCAAAACGAGCATTTTCAGACACGCTTCAAGACCTTCACAGGCTGGACGGCGCAAATTATCCAGCATGAGATTGACCACTGCGAGGGGATTGTTATCTGAGTAGAAGTCACTACGGCGGTTTAATTCTATTTTCCTTATCTGATTTCGCTTGACGACATCATTCTCGATCAATCCAACGGAGGGTTTTATGCGACTATGGACTATACAACCAAAAGCACTTTATGAAAAATTACAGTCGGAAAAGGTACTGCATTGCGTTCCAGAGCAATCCGAATTGATTACAGCGTTTGGCTTTGGCCCTGCTTATAACTGGATGGCAGAGCAAATGTGCAAGCGCATTGGACAGCCGCCGCAGGGCGTTCAATATCCAATATGGGCATGGCACACTGTGGAGTGGAAACATGCAAAGCCGGATTTGCGCCGCAGCGAATTCCGCAGTTATAAAACCCCACAGGTGTGTTTAGAGGTTGAGATTCCCGATAAAGCCGTTCTTTTGAGCAACGAGGATATGTGGCACATCGTATTGAATAGCGGGTATTATGGTGACGCTTGCAGTGACGAAGAATATGAGGCAGAGGGAAAATGGTTTGACAGTCTGCCTGCACAGGAGCAGATAGCTGTTAAGCGGCAATCCTGGGAAAAGATATTTGATGTGTTCCCCGCACGTGAAACCTCTTGGGATTGTCATGGAAAATATGTTCAAGCAACCTTTTGGGAGCTGCGCCTGGAGCAGGTGAAAGCAGTAAGGCACTTTGTCAGAAAATTGCTTTGAAAACCGAGCCCCATCTTTTTATGTGCAGATTCAATCAGACTTTTCCACCTCTCAGCACAAATCTGAATATTTTTATGATTGAGGAGCAGAATTTGACTTTACAGGTGCAGGCTCTGCTGACAATTCCAAAAGCTCCCCGGCGATCTCGGTGCTTTCAAACCGCAACACATCCGCGTCCTTCCTGCCGAATGCCAAGAAATCAATATTGCCGTACCAAACGGTGCTTTCGTCAATGACGGCATAGTGCTGTTGCAGATCTGCCTGCATGGTAACGGTAATTTCCGCATGTTCCAGCATAGCGATTGCCGACACAATTCCAGGCTCCTGACCGGGTTTGTAGCTTTCCAGGGCTTTCGTATAAACGGTAACACAAACACCGGATGATACCGCATTCTCCAGAACAGGCAGAAGTCCTGTCACGCGGTTTTTCTGGATGTAGGGACTGACAATCAGAATGCTTCTTGCGGCATTGGACAGGTCTTCGGCAAAGGCGGCGGCGTACTCCTGGCTGTCGTAAACTTTACTGGTGTTGTCATCCTGCTCGCGGATTTTTACCTGATAGCCCAGTTCAGCGTAGCCTCTCAGCCGTTTATGATACATTCTTTCCAGCATGGGAACGTGGACATCCACATAGTCGTAGATGCGCACCTCCTGTTTTCCGGCATAATTTCGGTGCAGACGGCCGGCATACTGCGCCAGTGTTCCCTTCCATGAAATCGGCATGCCAAGAAGCATCGTGTCCAGCCGCGGTTCGTCAAAACCCTCGCCGATGTACTTGCCCGTGGCAACCACCACAAGAGATTCCTGCGGCGGGACGGCGCGGAGCGCGGACAGTTTCTCCCGCTTATCCTTTTGCCGGTCGCTTCCCAGAAGCAGAAATGTATGCTGCGCTTTGCCTTCCAATTTGCTGGCAAGCCACACAGCATGCTCCTTGCGCTCGGTCAGAAGGATGGGCGTGCGTCCCTCCGCAAGGAGATTCAGCGTATCGGAAACAATCAGCTCATTTCGTGTCTCGTTTTCGACAACACCGGCGTACACATCCTGGATGCCGTTTGCGCTTGGGAGCCGCATCCTGGTGAAGCGCGGAAAAACGAAATGCGAAAAAGCTCTGCTTTCCACTTGACTTTTGGCGTCTACCAAATATCGGACAGGGCCGCACTGCATGAAAATAATAGGCTGGTGTCCGTCCTGCCGCACCGGCGTTGCGGATAAGCCGTAGACGTATTTGGCTTCCGCGGTTTTCAGAATGCTCTCGAAGGTGAACGCCGCCACATGATGGCACTCATCCACAATGACCATGCCATATTCGGCCACAAAAGCTTTGACGTCCTTTTCCTTACCTTCAAACAGCGACTGCATGATTGCAATGTCCACAATGCTGCTGCGAGTATTCTTGCCCGAACCGATTTGTCCAATCATATGCTGCTTCTTTTTCCGTCCGCGCTTTTTAGGAAGCTCAGGCAGCACTTCTTTGATGGCGAGAAACCGGTTCAGGGAGGATTTCCACTGCTCCAAAAGTGCGCTGGAGTGAACCAATATCAATGTGTTCACCTTACGCTGACCGATTAAATAGGCACCGATAACCGTTTTACCAAAGGCGGTAGTGGCCGACAGCACGCCAATGTTCTCGGAGAGAAGCGCCTTTGCGGCAGGTACTTGCTCCAGCCGAAGCGTTCCCAAAAAGGAAACATCGATGGGACGCCCGGCGTTACGCCGATCCTCCAGAGAAAAGGGAACTTCCTGTGCCTCTAACAGCTCCGCAAGAGAATCCATACAGCCTCTCGGAATGCCGAGAAAGCTCTCGTCCTCGTAGCTGCAGTCAAGAATGCGCGGCGTATTATAAATGCGGAGCCGCATCGCCTGCTTTTTGTAAAACTCAGGATTTCGGAATGCGGCCAACCGCTTGACTGCGTTCAGCGCGGCTTGGGAAAAGCCCTGTTTGTCCACATAAATGAGGTTGGAAATCATGAGACGCACCTGCATTGGAAAATCCGCCTTATGAAGATGGCGGCGCTCTCGTTTGCCTGGCCAAGGCTTTTGCTCGCCGGTGTTGAGGAGCGGTCCCGTATCCCCTCCATCCGTGCATAGCTTTGAAAGATACTCTGTAAGCTGCTCCGGGGTGATCTTCGGCAAAGAAGAAAGAAATGCCCACTGATCAGGATACGGGGAAAACCGCGCATCTACAAAAAGCGTGTTTCCGTTTTCCTGGGCCTTCCCCTGAAACGGCAGGGCAATTAAATTTCCAAACCCGCCCTTTGGCAGGGTATCCTGCGCCGGAAACAGCCGGTCGTAGGACGCAAAGGAAAGCTCATGCCGGCGTGCCATCGTCTGCGTCAGAAGACTGCTTCCCAGCCTGCGCGCATCTGCCGCCGGAACGGGCTGGGAGAAGAAAAACCACACATGCGCGCCGTTTCCGGAGCGAGAACGCTCCACAGCGGGCGTAAGATGATACGCCACGCAGGTTTCCCGGAACGCCGCCACATCTGCCTGCCAGGAGGCTTCATCGAAATCCGCGGCCAGCAGCCGGGTCGTATCATCCTCCGACATCGGATAGATGGCAGCCACGTCTCTGCAATAGGGGTCCCGTCCCACAAGATGGGATTTCACAACCTCTGCGCTCAGAGGCTGAAATGCCCGGTTCGGGCATTCGGGGCACTTGTGCGCCTTTTTATCGCAAATTCCCGCGGCCCATTCGTTTTTACAGACGGGCGTATAGCCGCTTTTTCCTGTTTTCACGCTGTAATAGCGTTTGGCATAAAGATCGTCCCGCCCGTGGAACATGGAAAGAAAGCACTCAATCTTTTCCTGTGCGGAGCTATTTGTGGAAACAGGCGCGGGCGGTTCAACCGGTACTTGGCGCGCATGGCAAAACCAAACTTCTTCCGGGCAGACAAATTTACCTCCGGCGGCATCAGCGCAGAGAACCATTTTTGTTTTTTCGTTCAACACAGGGAGGACTTCAAGCAAGGAATATTCTTCCCCATTCATGATTGCCTTTTCATTCATAAGCCGGCCCTCCTTGTATCAACCTGTTCCTTTCGGTATACTTGAAAATGCCAGGTCCAACAGTCATCACCGTTCGGCCGTTTTATGACAGCTTCCGCATCAGATTGGTCAATACCGTGATGATTGCATCGAAGGAGATTTTTTCGGCATATTGAAATTGCTTTCGGTATTTTTCCCACATCAAGCGCAAGTCTCGGCTGTCGCTTATATTTTTCAGGATACGCTCCGTGTCCGCAATTTGAGCTGCTGTTCCACGATGCTCAGCAGTCGCTTTCAATGCATCTGAAAGCAGTTCCACATCGTATTTTTGTGTAGTTGCCAAAATATAGGCATCGTAATAATCTCTTGGACGGGTATTGAATACACCTCTGCGGAGAATGGTTTCCATTTTCTCCGCCATGACAGTCTCAATATTATAGGCCCAGAGCTCAAATGATTTCTCATCATCAAATATTTCGGAAAAGGAAAATCGAACCGCTTCCGGCGTAAGTACATCACCGGTAGAGATATCAATCGTCAACGGTGTCAGGATTGTATCGAATTTGGAATTTAAAGCTACGCGATATCCCCCATATATGTCATCTTCACGGATTGACGAAATCGTCCCCACCTCAAAGGAAACTCCGTCCTCAGCAGAAACGGAGCATATTGTCTTTAACGCCTTTTCAATGGTTACAGGCGTCAGCGGCAGCTTTTTCAGAGTGGTATCCAGATCCATTGTGGCCCGGTTATCAAGGCCAACGATAGCGGCAACCAGCATCCCGCCTTTGAGCACAAAATTATCCTTATAAGGGGATTTTGACAGTCGAACAAGCAGACGTTCAAACATATAGTTCTGCAAAATAACCTGTGCCGGTAGATTCCTTGCTTTCGCAATGTTGCGGATTTTTGCTTTCAAGCTCATTGCATTGCTCACAGGAGCACCTCCAAATATTTACGGACAACACCTTCTACCCCCATCTCTTTTGCATAGGAATGGAGCAGATTCAAATTTTTTTTAGGACTCGCTGCATACGCTTTGAGTGCAGCCAGAAAAGTTTCTGTTCCAATTTTATTGCGGCTGCGCACGGTGTCGCAAATGGTGCGTTCAAGGTCATATGTCGGCACACAATTACCCGCTGGCGTTGTCAGCATGGTTTTTCCAAATTGAAACAAAGACGGCTTAATGTAGTAGAGCTTGCATGTTTCTCTGATAAAAGAGGCGGGCTTACTGCCAGACGGCACAGTCACTGTATGCTCAAAGGGCGTACGATCTGAAATTCCATGCAAATACAAAGCGGTTTCGTGCGAAAAAATGACCTGCCGGGAGCGTTTACTGATTCCCAGCAATTCATCCTGCATATCATCAGGGAAGATATACTGGCCTCTCGCAATACGCTGAATATGCCCATCACCACACAGTTTTGACAGCATGGCACGAGAAACGCCCTGCTGGCCGGCAACCTTGGTTTCTACAATACCGCCGTTTTCAGCAGCGATTATTTTTAATATTTGCATAGAGTCCATACTATCACCTCCCCAATACATGTTTACCCATATTGTATTCGATATAGGTCTGTTTGTCAAATAAAATTTACAACAAAACCTATTTTAAAATCAATATATGTCCATTTGCAAAAACATGTGAAGTAAAATAATTACATTGATTTTGAGCCGTGCGCTTTTCTTTGGTTATAGCGGCGCAATTTTTGCCATGTGTCGTTGATGCCCTTTAGAAGGATA
>LSQX01227892.1_pt1 | contig 18163 bp, 20 predicted proteins | sample 654561 | NCBI WGS metagenome assembly LSQX01 (sample SAMN04489861, study PRJNA283612) | anaerobic digester metagenome | isolation source: 4 biogas reactors fed with cattle manure at either 37C or 55C with and... | place: Denmark: Kongens Lyngby | collected 2014
AGATGTGTATAAGAGACAGATAGTCTGCTCTTTCACTGCCGATTTCAATGAACCCTTCTTTTTTTAGTCTTTTGAAGTATTTGGATATGGCTTGAATGGTGATTCCAAGTTTGTCGCTTATGTCTTTTTGTTTGATGTGGGGCTGGCGGCGCATAATTTCCATGAGAATTTGAAATTTTGTGAATTCTCCTTTGTCTCTTAGTAGTCGTGTTTGTTGTTGCTCAGACATTTAATCAACCTAACTTTAACTTAAGTTAAACGAATGTTTATATAACTTTCTGATAAAATATTCAAAAAAGAGAGGTAAAAAGTAAATGCACATAATGGAAGGCTTCCTACCCCATCCATGGTGGGAAATATGGTTCGCAATCTCAATACCCATATTAGCATATGGAATTTACCGTTTAACTAAGATAACAAAACAAACTCCAGAAGCCAAACCGCTTCTCGCTTTGATGGGCGCTTTCATTTTTGTTCTATCAGCACTAAAGCTGCCCTCGGTAACAGGCAGCTGCTCGCATCCCACTGGTACAGGCTTACCAGCCATAATTCTTGGACCCGCCATAACTTCTGTTCTGGCAAGTATAGTACTTATTTTCCAAGCTTTACTATTAGCCCACGGGGGTTTAACTACTTTTGGAGCAAACTTATTTTCCATGGGCATAGCTGGACCATTTTTAGCTTATGCCATATGGAAAGCTTGTAAAAAAACCGGTCTTCCCCGATCTGTTGGAGTTTTTCTTGCAGCCACATTCGGTAATTTATTTACGTATTTAGTCACTTCTGCCCAACTTGCTCTTGCATTTCCAACAGCAGGCGGATACCTTGAAGCATTCACGTTATTCGGAGGTATATTTGCAATAACTCAGATTCCATTAGCTATCGGCGAAGGCATACTTGCGGTTGTCCTCTTTGACTTCTTAGCTAAGTATAAAGGACAACTATTGGCTGCTTTAAAAGTAATAAAGCTGCCTAAAAGCAACGCAATGGAGGAAAAAAGATGAAAACCAAACACTATGTTATCTTAATCGTTCTTATGGTAGCCATATTTGTTGCGCCCTTGCTTCTTGCGCCGGACGCAGAATACGGCGGTGCAGATGGTACAGCTAAAGACGCCATTTCCGACACAGGCTATGAACCCTGGTTCACGTCTCTTTGGGAACCTCCAAGCGGGGAAATAGAGAGTCTATTGTTTGCTCTTCAAGCAGCTATTGGTGCTTTAATCATCGGTTACTTTGTCGGCTATGAACATGGGAAAAGATTAAAAAAGAAATAAAGGGCACCTAACAGCCTTTTACTGGTTGAAAGACCCAGATGGCTCACAGTCACAACTACTATGTACAAATAGACAGAATTGCCTATACAAACAAATTAGCTAAATGTAGCCCCGTGACTAAAGCTTTTTTTGCACTCTCAACTTTGCTGATAACGGTCTCTGCGCAATCAATAGTTGTTCCCTTTATAGTTTTTTTCATAATTACTGTTTTGCTATTGGGTTATGTTAAGATAAAATCTCGTTTTTACTTTAATCTTCTTTCATATCCCACTCTGATGGTTGGATTAAGCTGTATTATTATCGCTTTATTCTGGTTTTCAGGTGAGCCTTATGCTAAAATGTCGTTCTCATGGTTCAGTTGGACGATTTTCAGAGAAGGCTTAACAATAGCCCTTAACACTTTTGTTAGAGTTGAGGGTGCACTTTCTTGTTTATTTTTTTTGGTATTTACAACTACTATTACTGATTTGAGTATAATTCTTAGGCGTGCTCATTTTCCAAGAGCATTTGTAGAAATTGCCATGCTAATCTATCGTTACATATTTGTTTTCTTAGAGGTAGCCGAACAAATGAGTATTGCCCAGAAGCTTCGACTTGGCGAAGGCGGGTGGATTAGGCGAATCCGTGGATTAGCATTGCTTGCAGGCAATTTATTCATAAGGACACTCGAGCAGGGTGAGAGGACTTTTATTGCCATGAGTGCGAGAGGTTATGATGGAAATATACGTGTTCTTGATGATCTTCCTAAACCCCGTAAAGCAATGCTTGTTGCCATAGCTTTGTTTGAAGTTTGTTTGATTATTACAATCTTTTTAACGACTAACATTGGAGTAATATAGATATGTTGTTTAGAGTAGAAAATTTAGTTCACCAGTATTCAGATGGAACGATAGCCTTAGGGGGTATTTCACTAAGTTTCGATCATGGAGAACGAATAGCCTTACTAGGTACCAATGGCTCGGGAAAAACGACTTTATTAAACCACTTCAATGGAATTTTGAAACCTACCTTAGGTCAAATTTTTTTTGAAGATAAACCCTTGGAATATAACAGTAAGGCGCTTTTAGAACTAAGACGGCGGGTCGGTTTTGTATTTCAAGACCCAAACGACCAGCTTTTTGCGCCTTCAGTTAAGCAGGATGTAGCGTTTGGACCTTTAAACCTTGGGTTAACTCCTGAAGAGGTTAAAAAAATAGTTGATGAAGCTTTGGAAACCGTGGGGATGTCCGAGTTTTCAGAGAAACCTCCTCACTTTCTGAGTTTAGGTCAAAAGAAACGTGTAGCCCTTGCTGGTGTGCTCGCAATGCAGCCTGAAATTATAATCATGGATGAACCTACCTCTAATCTTGATCCTCGAGCAACAAGTGAAATCCTTCATTTACTATTGCAGCTCAACAAAGAGAAGAATATAACCTTGTTTTTAGCTACTCATGATGTAGATATGGTTCCACTTTTTGCCACTGAAATGTATATCCTGAATAAAGGCAAACTTGTCTCAAAGGGAACCCCTAAAGAATCCTTGACCAATGGTAACTTAATTCGCCAAGTCAATTTGCGCTCGCCAAGGATAACTCACTTGTTTGAGGTACTAAAGACTGCGGATAAACTGCCGATATCTGATGAGTTGCCCTTAACGATTAGTGAAGCTAGAAGAGAGATAATACGGTTAATGCAGCAAAAATAGGTGATCCATAGGTTACCTGTTTAGATCATATCCTCTGGCTGTAACCATCTTACCGTTAACTACTTTAGTAGCTGAGTTACCAACGATTATTGTGGTTACCATATCGATTTTTTCGTTAAGCATATTTTTTAATGTAGTGATGATATAGTTTTCTCCTTCTCGACCGGCTTGGCGTACGATTCCAACTGGGGTGTCGGGTTTAATATGTTTCGTCATTATTTCGTATGCTTTTGCTAATGGCTCGATTCGCCCTTGGCTCTGGGGGTTGTAGAGCACGATTGAGACATCAGCTTGGGCTGCCATTTCAAGTCGGCGTTCAATTTTTTCCCATGGCGTTAGCAAGTCGCTTAGACTAATTACTGAAAAATCGCTGACAAGTGGTGCCCCCAGAATGGCTGATACTGCTGTAGCTGCGGTTACTCCCGGTATTATGTTGACTTGAATGGGGTTCTGGTCTTTTGCTGCAACTTCGAGTACAATACCTGCCATACCATATACTCCGGGGTCGCCGCTTGATACCATAACAACCTTTTTTCCTTCTTTAGCTTTGTTTACTGCTATTTGGGCACGTTCAACTTCTTTCCCCATCGTTCCAGAAATGATCTCAGTTTTTTTTCTAACAAGATTTTGGATAAGTTGAATGTATGTGTTATAACCCACTATTACATCTGCTTCTTCGATGTCAGATTGTGCTTTTGGCGTTAGTAGTTCAAAACTACCTGGTCCGATGCCTACTACGCTTACTAAGCCTCTGCTATCGCGATTGTTACTCCGTTTAGCTTGGTTTTTTTGAGAATAAGTTTTGCTTCTTTTCCTGCTACTAGTAAGGCTGCTCGTTCGCAAACTCCTCCAATGCCTATTTTATCTTGAACCATTGCTGAATCTGGTGATAGATCCTCGTATGTAACTGAGCGAAGTGCATCGATACTTAAAAACTCAAGGGGTGCCCCTAACTTTGCTACAGCATCAACCATAGGCTGAGATGTCCGTTTAATATCAACGGTAGCAAATCTATGAACACGTGCTAAGGGGATATGAACGCGCTCCAATGCTGTGTCGACAGCTTCTATAATGTTATCGATGCTTGATTCTTTACGTGCCCCCAATCCGACAACCACCGTACAGGTTCTTAAAATAGTAAAAGGCTTGCTGAATTTAGTGACTGTTAATGGTTCTCGAGTGATTATTATTCCTGCATCGTACTTGTTTATTATGTCGAGTGTTTCATAACCATTTTTGGCTGTTCTGACTTCATAGAATCCTATTGCGTTAGAGGGTATCTTGGCATCATTTACTAGAACTATAACCATACGGTCATCATTCACGATTGCAGAATTTACTGCTACAAGACTATCTGGATTTTGAATGCTTAAATGTAGACTCTTCGCTAATTCTTCAACGCACTGTTTGCCCATAACGTCAGAAGCAGTAGTTATAACGGGAATAGCGTTAATGCCTTTGGCTATTATATGTGTTAAATCGTTTGCGCCACCAAGATGCCCCGAAAGTAAACTAATAACGAATTTTCCTGAAGCATCTACCCCTACGATTGCAGGGTCGGTTAGTTTACTCTCAAGCAATGATGCTACTGAACGAATGATTATACCTGTTGCCATAACTGCGACTATAGCCTCTACTTTACTGTAAATGTCTTTTACAAATTCAGCCATTTTTTTGTCAATCGCAATCACTCCGTTTTGGCTGTATTTTTTTGGTGCAAAAATAGTAGATTTTAGATGTTCAATATCGAGTGCTTTTTGAATTTTCAGTGCGGTCTCTACACCGCGGTGAGTAATCGCAACTACAACTATGCCCTTATCAAACATTTTTAGTCTTCACCTTTACGGAACCCCGTGGTGAATTTGGGATCGTAGAGTTTAGATAAATCGTAAGCTTTAGGATCTAGTACATTGCCCACGAATATCAATGCTGTTTCTGTGATATCTTGGGCTTTAACTTTTTCTACAATATCTTCCAAGTTACCTTTGACTATTTTCTGTTCTGGCCAAGTTGCCTTATAAACGACTTGACAGGGTGTGTCTTTACTATAGCCGCCAATCTGCAGTTCATCGACTACTCTGGCGATGTGTGGTGCGCCCAAGAAAATTACCATTGTAGACTGGGAAACAGCAAGTTTACGTATACTTTCTGCTTCAGGAACTGGTGTACGACCTTCAGGTCTTGTAATTATTACTGTTTGTGAAATATTAGGTAAAGTTAATTCCCTGTTGAGTGCAGCTGCACCGCCCAAGAGACAGCTAATACCAGGAATACGGAAGTATTCAATACCTTCTTTATCTAATGCAGTCATTACTTCTTGGATTGCACCATAAAAACTTGGATCACCATCATGAAGGCGGACGACTCGTTTTCCTGCTTTAATCTTTTCAACCATTATTTTTAGCATTTCAGTTAGACCCATCTTTGCGCTGTCATGTAGTTCTGCGTCTTTTTTACAGTATTTGAGGTAATCTGGGTTTAGTAAACTGCCAGTATAGATGACCACGTCGGCTTGTTCAAGCCACTTTTTACCTTTCAAAGTGATGAGTTCTGGATCACCTGGACCTGCACCAATAAACACTACCTTATTCATTTATAGCCACAACCATTACCGTTTTGTTTCCAGTGAATAGGAACTTTACTCTTCTTAACGATAGCAACAGAAAAATAATCTTCGCTAATATCCCACTTCCCAACATCGCCCAACTTGCCAACTAATACTTTCTCGTTAGGTAAGGTGCAACGTTTAACCAAGGCGACGGTGGAGTCTTTACTGAAGCCTGATTTAAGAAGTATCGAGATGAATTCTCTAATATGATGTGCACATTTCATAAAAACTATGTTATCTGCATGTTTCGCTACTTCCTCTATGTGTGTTGGAGTTAAGTTTGAGGGCATTATAGTAACTACCTCTTCTTTCTCTGCCAATGGCAACTTAGAGCTAGCTGCAACTGCTGTTACTGAAGTCACTCCCGGGATTATTTCAAGTTTGATTTCTGGATAAGTTTCTTTGACGCATTCATAGAGATATAGGAATGTGCTGTAGAGCATGGGATCTCCAAGTGTGATAAACGCAACGTCGCCTTTTATTGCTTTATCAGCCACTATTTTGGCGTTTTCTACCCAGAGTTTACGGTTGTTTAATTCGTCTTTAGTCATAGGAAAGACAAGTTCTAAGATCTCAACAGGTTTTTTCCTTTCATCCAAGATGTTTTTTACCATACCTAAAGCCATACTAGGCCTGTTTAATTGTGATTTTGGAACACAAATGACGTCAACTGCTTGGAGTGTTTTTGCAGCTTTCAACGTTAAAAGTTCTGGATCACCTGGACCGACACCGACGCCAATAAATGTACCGACCAATTAAGAATACCCCAATAATTTTGTTGCTGAAATGACTGTTATTGGATTTCTTGCCATCATCATTGTTCCACTGTTTATTTGTTTTCCTTTTGCCACCGAAATATTAGCAATGTCGATATCTCTATAGCCTAATGCTTTCAGTTCAGCGATTGCAGTTGTTGTTGTTTCCAGTAAAATGGTGTTTATTACTATTCTTCCAGTGGGTTTGAGTTTGTAGTGGGCTGTTTGGATAATTGCACGAAGTGATACTCCTCCTCCACCAATAAAAATGGCGTCTGCATTTGGTAGGCTTATAAGTGCTTCTGGAGCTTTTCCATGTGTAACTACCACTGTGTTTTCTACACCGAATTTTTGCACGTTAACTTTTGTTAGTGAAACAGCCGTTTCGTTTTCGTCGAATGCGTAAACTTTGCCTTTGCTACCTACTTGCATGGCTGCTTCAACGGTTAAGCCGCCTGTTCCGCAGCCAGTATCAATGACAACTTGCCCCTCCATTAAACGGGCTTTAGAGATTGTTATAACTCGGATTTCTTCTTTGGTAGGACCTGGAACTTTTTCATTTTGGTTAAATGCTTCGTCTGGTATTCCTGGTGTTTTAAACGCCCAATTTTTAGTCATTTACTTTATATCTCTTTTTTGTTTGATAACCATTATGCATTGAGCGCTAAATTTCTGGCTCAAGATGCCTTCAAGGGTGTTTGAAGTGATTCGCTCATTTTCTAAAGTGATATTTTCGCAGATATTGATTGGTGTTTGTTTGTCTGCACCTTTTTTAATAAATAGACTAGCTATATCTCTTGGAGTGAATTCCTTATAATTGGGCAGTAACAAGATTGTGCTACCGCTTTGAAACGCTAAAATAAGCTTTTGTTTTTTAGCCTCAGAGATGGTGTCGTGGAATGAGAATAGGCATGTGTTGTCCCAGCTGATGTTTAAACGAGCTGCGCAAGCTTGGATTGAGCTAACCCCAGGGATTACTTTAACTTCAATTTCTTGAAATAGGCCACTTCCTTGTATTGTATGAAGTAGTCCTGAATAACCTGGGTCGCCTGTTGATAGTAATGTGGTTTCTTTTCCTTCTTTGATAGCTTGAGCTGCTTGTTTTAGTGTGTCTTGCAAGTTTTTAGCTGTTAAAATGAGCGTTTTTCCTTTTATGTCATCGTTAAAAAGTGTGATGCTTCTCTGTGCGCCAATAACCAGTTCTGCAAGCTTCACAGCTTTTTTAGTAGCGGGAGTAATAAAATCTGGTGACCCAGGACCAACGCCGGCTATTGTAAGTTTTGCCATGGTTTATCACACCTAGCATTCTTGTCCATCCCTAGGACAGTGCCATCCATTGCAACGATTATGATGTTTATCTTTATCTTATTTTCCACTCGGTCGCTTATACGGTCATGTATTCGTTTTGCGATGAGGTCATATGTTGGTTCAACGAGGTTTGCTTGACGAAGAATCTCTGTTGCTTCATCAGTTGTGTTTGCTTCCAAGAGTTCTATGATAACTTTCTGGCTAGCTCCTGCTGCTCCTGCATATGCTGCAATTACTTCGTTTCTTGCATCGCCTACTTTGTGATGTGTGTTAAAGATTTTAGCTGATAACTTGACTAATTTCCCAGAGTGCCCTAAAACTATTATTTCTTTAATACCCTTTTTAACAGCGTTATCTAGCATATACCCAACGAAGTCACCTGTTTGAACAATTGCATCCTCAGGCACACCGAATTTTTCTCTGGCGATGCGTTCACCGATATTGCCCGGTACGTAAAGTATGCGTTTGTAGCCTTGTGAAATTGCAATGTCAATTTGTGGCACCAGTGACCTCCGGCATGCTTCAAGCGAAAATGGTTTAACGACACCACTTGTGCCAAGGATGGATATGCCTCCTTTTACGCCGAGTTTATCGTTCATAGTTTTTTTAGTGATGTTTACTCCTTCGGGCGCACTTATTAGAACATCTGCACCTTTGCCTGCAGGAAGAATTTCTTTGAGTGCTTCGGTGATCATGGCTTTTGGAACTGGGTTGATGGCGCCTTGACCGATTGGTACTTGTAAACCGGCTTTAGTAATGGTGCCTATTCCTTCTCCGCTTCTAATAGTAATCTTTCCATCGTCAGTTAATTTAACATTGGCGGTAATTTCGATATTATCTGTAGCGTCGATGTCTTGTCCAGCATCTTTTACAGTAATTGCCTCTGCGATGTTTTCACTGATTTTTTTGCTGGATTTCACAGGAAGTTCAAAACGAAGACCGACAGGGGTTGGAATAACCACACGGTCTACTGGTTCATCAACAATGGCAGTAACTGCTGCTTTTGCGGCTGCTGCGGCTGTTGCACCTGTTGTTAATCCGTATTTTAAAAACCGCGCCAAATCTTCTTTTCCCTTCTAACCGTAGTTTTTACCTTCAGCCATCGTAAGTAAAGCGTTAAAGATTGCAACAGCTAAGGTGGAGCCTCCCTTACGTCCTTTTGTAATAATGTGCGGTACTGGCAGTTTTGCGATTACTTCTTTTGATTCTGCTGCGCCTACAAAACCTACTGGAACCGCTATGATTAAGGCTGGTTTAACTTTTTTTGAGTTTATTTTCTCGGCAAGTTCAAATGCTGCTGTTGGGGCATTGCCGATTAAGACTATTCCTCCATCTAAACCATCCTTAATTGCTAAGCGCATTGCAGCCGCTGATATAGTAAGTTTTTCTGTTTTAGCTAGTTCCATGGCTCTATAGTCATTCATGTAAGTTTGGACTTTAGTGTTGAATTTTTTGAGGCGAGCATTATTGATGCCCGCTTTTACCATTTTTACGTCGCTTATTATTTTGGCACCTGCTTTTATTGCTTCTACACCGGCTTTGACAGCGTCGTTGCTTATTACAAGTAGTTTAGCGAATTCTGGGTCAGCTGTGGTGTGAACAACGCGTTCGACTATTGGAACTTTTTCTTTGGGAAGTTTTGCTATATCTTCGCCAATTATTTCTCGAATGATGACCATAGATTTATTAACAATTTTTACTGCTGCCACGACGGAATATGTGTCGTGGATTTCACTGTCTTTTTTCACTTCGGCACCCAATGCTTTGAGTGCTTTTTCTTCAAGCACCTCAGCGATTCGCTTATCACTACCGAGGGGCTCGCCATATAATAGTTCAACCCCTTTACTTTTTAGTTGAGGTTCTTTTTCTTTTACCCCTATCAATCCAGGTATGTCCTGTGTAGTATGTACTCCAGGCGCTAGAAATGCAGGGATTAAAACAATTTTTGATACCCCCCTAGCGGCGATTATGTTGATGGCTTCCTCAACAGTGGGGGTATCGCGTACCATAAAAGCGATTTCTACTGTTTTAAAAGTTTCATTACTACGTAAAATATCTGCTAGTTTTTCAAGATTTTCTCTGTTATGTGGAAGTTTACTACCATGTCCGATTAGTATCAAACCTACATTGTTAGGTGGTGTTTTATGCACGTTAGTTCATCTCCGAATTATCAAGTAAAATAGCTGCTACTTCAATAACTTGTTTATCCCCATTCCGGGCTGCTGCTCTTAGATTTTCAATTATGGGAACGAATGTTTGTTTGAGTAAAATTGTGGTTAAATCATTGAGAACCTTTTTTTGATGATCATTTAATTGACCCATCATGTTAATTGCTGTTGCGAGTTCTCTTTGTCGTGTTTGTTCAGCTTTAGAAAGTAGCTCTGAAATTATGGGGCGCACACTTAGACTTTTCATATCTTTTTCGAGTATTGGCAGTTCTTTGCTTAGAATTTTTTGGGCTTTCTCTATTTTTGTTTTGCGTTGCGCTTTGTTTTTGTTAGTGATGATGTGTAAATCATCAAGGTTGTAGAGCTTAGTTTGTGCTATTACAGTGACGGTTTTCTCTACGTTTCGTGGGTTTGATATATCGATAATGATTAATGGTTGACTATTTTGGCGTTTGGTTAAAGACTGGGAAAGAATATCTTTAGTAAGCAAATAATGTGGCGCAGAGGTAGAGCAAATTACAACATCAGCGTCAACCATTACTTCTTTGATTTTGTCGAATTTTACCGCTTGGCCCTTTAGATCTTCTGCAAGCTTTGCTGCGCGGTCATAGGTACGATTTGCTATGAAAATGGGATGCAGACACCGTTTTGAGAGCGCTTTGGCGACGAGTGTACCCATTTCTCCTGCTCCCATAACGAGGATTCTTTTATTTTCCAAGTTACCCATCAGTGTTACTGCTAGTTCCACAGCGGCTGAGCCGATTGAGACTGCTCCCTTGTTGATGCCCGTTTCATTTCGAACGTTTCTGGCTACTGTCATAGCACGGTTAAAAAGGTGTTTTAGGATCGGTCCAAGGGTCTTAGCGTTGTCGGCTTCAAAATAGGCATCCCAAACCTGTTTTAGAATCTGATCTTCACCTATAACCATAGATTCCAGACCAGAGGTGACGCGGAGCAAATGGTTAATTGCTTCCTTATCAACCGCTGTCTCAATCGCTTTTAAGGCTTCCTTGTAGTGTTCTTCGGCTCGTTTGACCAATAACTCAATTGCGTGGGTGGTTGTGTTTTTTACTTCTTCAGTGGCAATGTAAATTTCAATTCGATTACATGTCTGTAGATATAGACATTCTTCTACACCCTTAATGGCTTGTAGCTCGATAAGAGCCTGATTTTTCTCCTTAAATGCGACTGCTTCCATCAGCGGCACATTTGCTGTTTTATGCGTCATTCGAACATTTACGATGTGGCCAGTTTTTACTGATGGATGCATGGTTGGATAAACCGACCGGCTTAAATATAACATTTGCGGTAAAGTACTTTCGGGACTGTTTAGATGATACCCCGTAGAATAGGCCTCGTTTACCTTCCTGGTGCGCTTCCCTGTTTTGAAGACTTCGGAAATCTACCTACCGACCTTGTCTGTTCTGATGCAATGGTAGATGGGAAGTTTGCAAGTGAAGTTTTGGATATGTTGATAATACCTAGCGGTAGCTTGATTGAATCTCAAAGTGTTAACAAGCAAGTTGCTGCTGAGATTGTAAAGATGGCTGAATTAGGCAAGTATGTATTGGGTGTTTGCTCTGGATTTCAAGTACTTGCCAAAGAAACCGATGTTGAACGTTTGTCAACAATCCCCATAACACGTGAAGGATTAGGGCTTGTTGACGTTGATTTCAAGCCGCTTATCTGCACGGACCGTGTAAAAGCCGACATAATCGACAAGAGTTTCCTGACGCAGAAAATTGGTCAAGAAGTCACGGGTTTCCATTGCCATACATATGGTCAGATCATACTCCACGGCGACTCCAAACCCATTATAATGAGTCACGCAGAACGTATTAATTACAAGAAATATTCTCAAGACCTCATCTCAGGGGTTGCCAACAAATCGGGCAACGTGGTCGGCGTTTTTATTCATGGTTTACTGGATCATAATCCAACAATTACTGAAAGTATAATGAAGACGTTAGATATCAATCAGACAGAATTGGCCACTATTAAGCAAGCTAATGTCAAACTAGTAAAAATAATTAAAAACGAAATCGGTATCTCAACAGGAATCCACCAACAAGTCACACTTAATCAAAAAGCGCCAAAACTTATTATAGTCACTGCGCTTGGAAGTGGTTCGGGTAAGACTTTTATTGTAACCGGTATTGCCGGGTCTCTTAAAAAACGAGGGTATAAGGTTGGAGTTATCAAGGTGGGTGGGGATATTCGTGATGCCGTATCTTCCCTTTATCTCATTAAAGAACCAATGAGGGATTATAGTTCAATTCAAATTGGTGAAAGCGGCTGGATGCCTCTTGAACAAGTTGTCGAATCAGCCAGTAAAGACTACGATTTCCTCCTTGTCGAAGGTGCGATGAGTGCATTCACAGGTTTGCTAAATAACAATTATGAACGCCCTATGTCAACTGCTGAGGTTGCTTTAGCGCTTAATGCATCCACTGTTTTAGTGGTAGGATGTGATATGGAAGGTTTAGAGGGAGCCCTAATCAATACCCTTAGCTATGTTAAAACCCTTAAAGCGTTAGGTGTAAATGTTACGGGTGTCATTCTAAACAAGCTTCATATTAGTTATATAACTGATGAAATTAATCAAATAATTAGTCAAACGTTTGCTAAAGCCAATGTAGAACTTCTCGGGATGGTTTCACGTTTAAAGTTAGACGGAGGCGGCATGATTCCAGAGGTTGAAATCCGGTATGACTACTTTGGAGCCCAAGCTTTAGATGCAGTCGAAAAAGGCATTAACATAGATTTGCTCACCAAAATCGCCACTTCACCTGTTCCAAGAAAGGTTGATTACAACTGTTTTACAGTAAAATTCAAAAACCTACTAACCCAATACGGACTAAACAGTTCGGAAGGTGATAAAGAAAAATGCTAATAGACCTCAAATTAACTGGAAAAATCGTTATGGTGATTGGGGGAGGCGCTGAAGCTTACCGTAAAACCCAGAGTGTGCTGGATTCTGGTGCTACGATTTGGGTCATAAGCAAGGATTTTTCTGAGGAAGTAAGGCTACTTGGTGAAACAGGAAAGGTTTCACTTCTAAAAACTGAAATTATTGATGCAAAATCTTTCATAGATAGTTTAAACCCTAAACCCCATATGTTATTAGCGGTTACAGATAGCAGCAAACTCAACTTTGAATTGATTAAGACAGCTAAAACTTACGGTTCCTTAGTATATTTAGTTGATAACCCCTCTCTTAGCGATTTCATATTACCTGCGGTAGCGCATGTTGGAGCGGTGAAGGTAGCCATTTCTACAGGTGGCAAGAGTCCTGTTATTGCTCATGTGTTACGTGAACGGATAGAGAATCTAATTACCCCGCAGGATTTACTTGAAATTGAACTCCAAGAAAAATTACGTTTGGTACTAAAGAGTATAGTTGATAGCCCTAAGGTTAGAACTAAAATGTTATATGAGATTTTTAATAGTGTAGCCATTAAAAGAGCATTGTTAAAAAGAGATTTAATAGAAGCTGAAGGTTTAGCCATGGAACTTATAAAAAAACGAGGTAAACATTGATGAGTTTTCCAGCTGTACGTATGAGGAGACTGCGTAGAACCCAAGCGTTACGAGACATGCTTGATCAAAATACTTTGAATCCTAGTCATCTTATTTACCCAATTTTTGTTGAGGAAAATATCTCTCAGTCAGTGTCCATCAGTTCTTTGCCTGGATACGTCAGATTACCTTTAGCAAAAGTTGCCGCAGAAGGCAAAGCTGCTTTAGCACAGGGTTGTAAAAGTGTTTTTTTATTCGGTATTCCAGCGAAAAAAGATGAAGAAGGTGTCTCTTCGTATGCCAAAGATGGGATAGTTCAAAATGCTATTCGTGAAATCAAAAATGTTTGCGGTGCAGAATTAGTAATAATTGGAGATGTTTGTCTATGTGAATATATGAGTCATGGTCACTGTGGCATCGTAAGGGATAATGAAGTGCTAAACGACCCCACTCTTGAACTTCTTGGTAAAATTGCTGTAAGTTATGCTGAAGCGGGTGTAGACGTCGTTGCTCCCTCGGCTATGATGGATGGCCAGGTTGCGGCTGTTCGTGAAGCACTCGATGAGGCTGGTTATGATCAAATTCCAATTATGGCTTATTCAGCCAAGTATGCTTCTAGTTTCTATGGTCCATTCCGTGAAGCAGCCGGATCCAGCCCTAAATTTGGTGACCGTAAAAATTACCAGATGAACCAAGGTAACCAACGAGAAGCGTTACGTGAAATAGAACTCGACATTGCTGAAGGCGCTGATATGATCATGGTAAAGCCTGCATTAGCTTATCTTGATATCATTGCATTAGCGAAAGCCAATTTTAACATACCGATTGTTGCTTACAACGTAAGTGGAGAATACAGTATGGTAAAGGCTGCTGCGGATAATGCCTGGATAGACGAGAAATCGGTAGTCCGAGAAATTCTAGTTGGTATGAAACGTGCTGGTGCAGATCTAATAGTTACCTATCATGCTAAAGACATTAAATCTTGGTTGAATTAACTTGATTGAATCGAAATCTGAATTGCTCTTTGAAAGAGCTAAAAAATTATTTCCCGGTGGAGTGAATAGCCCCGTTCGCGCGTTCGAACCTCATCCTTTCTTTGCCACATCTGCTCAGGGTTCTATGATGGTAGATGTCGACGGTAAAACCTACGTTGACTATTGTATGGCTTATGGTGCGTTGCTGCTTGGTCATGCTTTTCCAGAAATCATGGATGCTGTAAAGGGGCAATTACCTAAAGGCGCGCTCTATGGTGTACCTACGGAGCTTGAAGTAGAATTTGCTGAGGAAATCAGCAAGATTTCGCCCTGTATGGAAATGATGCGCTTTGTCAACAGTGGTACAGAAGCAACTATGCATGCATTACGAGTGGCAAGAGGCTACACTAACCGTAAGAAAATAATAAAGTTTGATGGTTGTTTTCATGGTTCACATGACGATGTGCTTGTTAAAGCCGGTTCCGGTGTAGCTACCTTTGGTGCACCAAACTCGTTGGGTACATCCGAAGAAACTACCTGCAATACAATAGTCTTACCTTATAACGACGTAGGAGCTCTCGAAACAGTTTTCAAAAGTGAGGGCAGCGACATAGCTGCGGTTATACTAGAACCAGTTCTTGCTAATGTTGGTTTGATTCTACCCGTGAAAGAGTTTCTATCCAGCCTTCGTAAGATAACTACAGAAAAAGGGGCAATCTTGATCTTCGATGAAATCGTCACTGGTTTTAGACTTGCGTTGGGTGGTGCACAGGAACACTTTGGTATTAAGCCTGATATGGCTACGTTGGGTAAGGTACTTGGTGGTGGTTTTCCATTGGCGGCATTTGGGGGTAAAAAGGAAATAATCCAGAACGTCTCTCCAGTAGGCAAGGTGTATCAGGCTGGTACGTTTAGTGGCAACCCAATTTCTGTAACCGCAGGTATTGCCATCATCAAGTACTTGGCTCACAATAAAGAAGTAATATATCCTAAACTGGAAAAGAACACTTTGAAATTAAAGAACGCGTTGACAGATTTATCCGTCGATTACAGACTTCCAGCACAGGTACACAGCATCGCCTCACTCTTCCAAATCTTCTTTACTGAAGAAAAGGTTGTCGACTATGCCTGTGCCAAACGCAGTGACTTAGCGGCGTTTGATGCCTATTTCCAAAGTCTTCTCAAAGAAGGCGTCTTTATTCCGCCATCTCAGTATGAAACTTGTTTCATATCGGCTGTGCATAGTGCCGAAGATCTCAAATTTACGATTAATGCTTTTGATAAAGCATTGTCGGCAGCAATAAAAACGAGGAAATCATTATGAAATTAATTGTAGGCACAAGAGGTAGCAGGTTAGCACTTGCACAAACGAATCGGACTCTGAATCAAATTAAAGAAAAAAACCCAAATGTCAATTTTGAATTAAAAATTATCCATACAACTGGTGACAAGGAACAGGGTAAACCCCTATTCAGTATAGATTGCAAAGGTGTCTTTGAAAAAGAAATTGACCAGCAAGTTGCTGCCGGTCAAATTGACTTTGCGGTACACAGCTTAAAGGACGTGCCCATCGTTGAACAGCAAAGTGGCACTGTTATTGCGTCGGTTCCAAAACGGGATTCACCAAATGATGTGTTGATTTCTCATAACAATATTCCGTTTAGTGATCTTCCTAAAGGTTCTATTATTGGTACTGGCAGTCTTCGTAGGCTAGCAGAAATAAAGTATCTTCGTCCTGACCTCGATGTGCAACCCCTTCGTGGTAACATCGATACGCGCATTAGTAAAGTCTGCAAGGGTGAGGTTTCCGGTATAGTGATCGCCGAAGCAGGGCTGGAACGTATGGGACTCATGAGTGAAATTACAGAACGTTTGCAACTCGATAAATTTCCATCTGCAGCTGGGCAAGGCGCAATCGCAATAACAGCTAAAGAAGGCAATACCAAAATCATCAAACTATTGAAAACTGTCGAAGATCAAGGTAGTCGAGCGGAAATCACGGCGGAGCGTAGTTTGGTGCTAAAATTGGAAGGTGGTTGTCGTGTTCCTATAGGTGCAGTTGCCAGAACGCAAGGTGATATGATTACCCTCTATGGGTGTATGTTTTCATTAAATGACCGGAAAAAAATAAGTGCTCAAGCCAAAGGTCCACTTGCAGAAGCAGTAAAATTGGGGACTGCGGTTGGTGAGGAACTTATCAGACAGGGTGCAGCTGACTTTGAGAAGGAATGGAGAGAAAAGTACGGTGCATGGTAAAGTCTACCTTGTTGGCGCTGGGCCTGGTGACCCTAAATTGCTAACAGTAAGGGCAGTTGAAGTTATCAAACAAGCTGATGTCGTAATTTATGACCGTTTAGGTGTCAACGAGGAAATCCTTAACATTGCACCCTTGAAAGCTGAGAAAATTTTTGTTGGAAAAAGTGCTGGCTTACATGAAGTTCCGCAGGATAAAATTACTGAACTCATTATTGAAAAAGCTAAGACAGGGAGGGGTGTGGTGCGTCTTAAAGGTGGTGATCCCTTCATTTTTGGGAGAGGCGGTGAAGAATCTGAAGCATTAATTGCAGAGGGCATTAACTTTGAAGTTATTCCCGGCATTAGTTCATCTATAGCAGCTCCGATGTATGCAGGTATTCCACTTACTCATAGGAGTTATGCGGCTTCAGTCGCTATTGTCACTGGTCACCGTGCAGGCGGCGCAGAAAAACCCGTAGACTGGATAAAAATTGCCAACGCTGTAGACACCACAGTAATCTTGATGGGTGTCGAGTCACTTAAAAGCATAGTTGGCAAACTTCTTGTGGGGGGTATAAGTTCGGAACGCCCTGTAGCTGTGATTGAATCAGGTACCCTTCCGGGGCAACGTACGCTTATCACAACTTTGGGCTCTGTTGTAGCGGAAGTTGAGGCACAACAAATCAAGCCGCCATCAGTCATTCTTATTGGTGAAGTAGCTACGTTAGGGAGAAAATTGTCATGGTTCAAAAAACCGCTTTGAAAGGCCGTGTTGTAGCCATTACCCGCCCAATCGAGCAAGCTAAAGCCGCAGGAGAACTCATTAGGTTACGGGGTGGCGTTCCGTATTATATTCCTGCTATTGAAATCAAGAGGCTTAGTAATCCTAAGTCTATGAAGAAGTTCATATCTGAATTATCAACTGGGAGGGTGGATTTTGTTCTTTTGATGAGTACAAACGGTGTTAAGTACCTTTTTAGTGCCGCTGATGAAATCGAGCAAACAAGCCAATTATATGAAGGGCTTAAAAAAACATTTGTTATTGCTGTTGGTCCAAGAACTGCTAAAGTCATTAAAGAATATGGTGTTCACGTAGATTTGATTCCAGAAAAGTACAGCACTGAGGGGTTACTTGAGATTTTTCAGGGCAGAGACATTACAGGTGAGGTAATTCGCATACCTCGAACTAGCAAAGCTGCTCCGACATTAACCAATCAATTGCGTGAAATGGGTGCCGACGTAGAAGAAATTTATATATATGAATCTGGTTTTCCCGAAGATGAAAATCTGAAAACAAAATTCTACAATGATCTCATTAGTGGGCATATAAACGCGCTTTTATTCGGTAGTGGATTATCTGCGAAGAATATATTTAAAATGCTGTCAGAAAAAGACTCGATTGCGAATCTGCGGAAAGTCATGGCTGAAAAAGTCATTGTTATCGCCATCGGTCCCACAACTGCTGAAGCTCTCAAGGAGTTATGTGTTAAAGTTGATGTTATTCCAGATGATTATCTTTTCGATGAAGCTCTTGATGCGTTAGCTGATTATTTACAATCACAATAATTTGATTTCAATCTATTTTTGTCCTTTTTCCTTAGTGAAGTGCTGTATCTTTTCCTGAAATTATTACCGC
>LSQX01365972.1_pt1 | contig 18160 bp, 15 predicted proteins | sample 654561 | NCBI WGS metagenome assembly LSQX01 (sample SAMN04489861, study PRJNA283612) | anaerobic digester metagenome | isolation source: 4 biogas reactors fed with cattle manure at either 37C or 55C with and... | place: Denmark: Kongens Lyngby | collected 2014
CCGCACTGGGACATGTACGCCCGGGGCACACTGGTCGGCATGACCCGCGGCACAGGGCGCGCCCAAATCATCCGTGCGGCGGTGGAGTCGACCGCCTATCAGTGCTGGGATGTGGTCGATGCGATGCGTGCGGACTCAGGACAACCGATCGCCTCCCTGCGCGCGGACGGTGGCGCCTCGGCCGACGATTTCCTGATGCAGTTTCAGGCCGACCTGCTTGAATGCCGCGTCGAACGGCCGACCTGTATTGAGACAACCGCGCTCGGCGCCGCTTCATTGGCGGCTCTTGCGCTCGGCTGGCAAACGTCCGAGACGCTTGCCGGCCGACCGGCCGCCAGCGTGTTCACGCCAAACATGCCCAAGACGCAACGCAATGCTTTGCTCGCCGGATGGCGCAAAGCCGTTTCGCGTGCAGCACACTGGGAAACCGAGAATTAAGGAGACCTACTCCCGCTTCCAAGACAGCGTGAAGGGAACTTCCCGCGAGACGCCGCTGAGCAGCTTCACCGCGACCGCGCCGTTGGCTTCCGCCGCAGCCTGACAGGTAATGCCGTCGGCAGAGCTTGCCGATGCGAGCGCGAAACCTTGTGGCACGCGGAAGCGCAACGTGACCGGATGATCCTTGACGGCCTTGACCGCGCCGGTCAATACGTTGCGCGCGCCGTCCCAGGCCAGCCCTGTCAACTCCACGCCGCCTTGCGTGACGTGGCGGTCGCTGCTGAGGAACTGCGGCACAGCCTGCGCACGGTGTACCGCCAACAGCCGTACGCCGTGCCCCGGCACCGGCATGTCGAAACGCGCCTTGCGCACGCCTTGATAAGTACCGGTCCAAAACTCGTAGATCGCGTAATCGGCCGCGGCATCCAGTCCCAGCTCATCAAAAGTGAAGCCCAGCTCGGCCTCCTTCTCATCCCAGTTGAACAGCGCCACTACCTGCCACTCCGCAAACGGACGCCGCACATGCAGCGCCCAGACCGGCAGCATATCGAAGACCGGGAAGAGATCCATTGGGCGTACGTCGCAAACCGGCAACGCCTGCTGCAACAACCGCATGCGCTCCGGCTTCAGCTCGGCAAGCTTGTCGCCGGAAAACATCATCTGTCCCGGCAACGCCACGACGGTCGTCGCCAGCCGTGCCTGTTCGATGCCGAGGTAATCGCCGATCATCAGGGTGTCGGGATCGGTGAAGAACACGATGTTGTTGACGAAGATCTGATTGAGCGTGCAGCGCGCCTGATTCAGCAGGTTCGGCCACTTGGCGGGCTGGTTCGGATGCACGATGTCGGCTCCGGTGCGCGAAGCATCGGCGTAGGCGGCCTCGGGGCCAGTGAAATGTCCCTGGCAAGCGAGAAACACGCGGTCTTCGCCGATACCCTCACGGAACGCCCGCACACAGCGCTCGAACGGATCCGGGCAAGCCGGATCTTTAAAGCGGGCGCGGATCTCAGGCCGCTCGAAAAAATGGGCGCAGTAACCGGGGCCGCGCCCCGACATGCCGTCGATCTTGAAGTACTCATATCCCCACTCGCGCGAAGCGATGCGGTGAATCTCGCGCAGGTGGTTGATCACCTCGGGATGCGAAGGGTCGATGGTGAATTTGCCGTTCCAGGTTGACAACGGCTTGCCGTCCGAACCGTGCAAGAACCACTCTTTGTGCGCCAAATAGAAGTTCGTGCTGCCGGTGCCGAAGGGCGCGGTCCAGAGCCCCGGCCTGAAACCGAGCGCCCGAATATCGTCGGCCAAACGCTTCATGCCAAGCGGGAATTGATGCTGATTGGGCTTCAGACTGAGGTTGTCAAAGTTGCTGACCGGCAGCGAGTCGGAGTTGTCCTGCCACGACTCGATATGCCAGAACTCCATGCCGAAGGGCTGCAAATGCTTTTGGCCGATGCGCGCCTCGGCCAGATTGTCTTCGGCCGTGGCCTTGTCAAAGTAAATGTTCCAAGACATCCAACCGGTGGGCGGCGACGGACAACGCTTGCGGTCGATCGGTTTGTAATAGGGAACGTAACGACTGCGATAGTAATCGCGCTCGACCGTAAAACTCCAGACCGCTTCAGCCGCTTCGTTTATCGTCGCCTCCAGCGTGAGTCCGTAGCGCCCACCTCCCTGACTGGCGAGCCGCCGTGCGGAACCGCCGCGCAATAGCAGGCAACGATCGCGCTCCGAATCGAAAAGCGAATCGTTGAGGTCAGTGTCCGGGCGGCCGGTTCCGAGTTGGAGCACGCGCGAACCTTTAAGCGGTTGCGTGCGGCAAGCGAAGCTGTCCGGCGTGAACGCGATGTTGCCGGTCATGCGCAATTGCCCGGCGTAATTTTGCGCGGTACGGTGGTAGGCCAACAGCGAGAGGCGGTCGCCATCGCCTTGAAACGCCAGATAGCCCTGTACGTTGCCGCGAGGATCAAGCAGCGCGAGACGGTTCGCCACCGCGTCGTGCGGTGCCGCCACGCGCCAGATCTGATCGCCGGATGTAAAGCCCAGCGTGCCGCTGATGTGCACCTCGCCAGATGCGTTTACCAGTTCGAGACGCGCATCCGCCTCCTGAAAAGTCACCTGCCAGTTACCCAATGTCAAACTGACCAATGCCGCCGCAAGAGCTCCCATGTAAACCTCCTCACTACCGTCCTCGTGTTAAAGCGTAATTCCGGCAGTGTAGCGAAAAGGATGCGGCACTGGCAAGCAATCGATTGGTGGTGTCGATCGATTGGTGGTTGACAATCGGTTAGTTGTCCAGAATCACTTCACGTTACTTTGACAACTCCTGACGAAGTTTCTCCAGAAAGTCGCCGACACGCTCGACCGCCTGTTCGCTGACGGCACGCTTCAGCATATCGCCCAACGCGCGCGTGTCAAGACGCGGCGCGTCCACAGTGCCCGTGACCGGGATCTTGATCGACGTGCCTTTGAGTATGCGGGCTGCTGACGTGCCGACCAGTCGCTCCGTCACCGGCACCTCAATCACATAGTTCACTGCACCGTCGAAGGCCACCCAGCCGCCGATGATCACCGGTTGCTCTTCGATCACCATACGCACCGGATCGGCCTGAATCCGTCCATTGCGCACCGTCACATGAATCGGCAGATTCTTCACCTCGTACACATGCGTCTTGACCTTGATCATGCCAAGCAACTCGCGTAACGCGGGTCCCAACTCCAGTTTCAAGTTTTCGAGCGCGATGTCCATATCCAAGGCCACACCGCGTTCCGGAGGCATGCCCGGCTCAATGCGGCAGCTCCGCAGATCCAGCGTGACCGTTCCGCTACGCACGCGACCACCCTGAAACAACGGATTAAAGTTCACCAGCAACGTATCAAGCATCTCTTGCGTCAGTGCCACGCGCTCCAGCAACCGCGTGCGCGGCGGCAGTATCAGCGTGCCGCCCCCGCGTCCGCCGACCGCGAGCTCAGGAACCAGCCGCAACCGTCCGTTGTTGAGCGCCGGCTCATACCCGACGCGCAATACGCCTTTGGACAGACGGAAGACGGCGTCTGCAGGCCCGGCACGTAACCCGAATCCAACGACCGACCCCACATACACGGCAGCTTCGAGTTCGCCCTCCGACAACACCGTCGACGCACCGCCCGCCAGCGGCGAGGTAAAGCGGAACGGCCGGAACTCGCGTCCGGTCAACGTAAACTCATCGATCCCCTTGGCCGCCAGCAGTCGCGTCACCGCAGCGGCGTCCACTGCCGTGCGGCCCTGTGCCGTGAGCAAACAGCGGCCGGACAGTTCGTTCGCCGCCGCCTCAGCCTGCATCGCGAACAGGCTGCTCGCCACATCCAACTTGGAGACCTTGACGCTCGTTCCGTCTGTTGCAATGACCGCCTCTGCGATCACACGCGCCGACGGTTCTGCGAACACGGCGGTGCCGTCACGTTCCAGTATGGCGCCGCCTTGCGCCGTCAGCGCGATCTGCATCCCGCGCTTGGCACCATCGCGCACCACGCTGCCTTCAACCCGCACATCCGGCACACGCCACACACCGCCGTCTTCGACACGTGCGGTGATCGCGAGCCCGGCGGCATTCAGGCGCGCCTTTACCCCTTCCCCCACAACCTCGGCCGTTGCATTAGCCACCACCCGGCCTTGCCATGCCGACAAGCGGCGCTGCGCGGCAATCGGCAGAAAACCGCCCATCAGACGGCGCGCGCCGGCCAGTTCCATATCGCTGGAGAAGGTAAACCCGCGCACCTGCAAAGGACGCTTCTCGCCGGGAGGCACCAGCCGTTGGCACGCGCCGGACATCCGTCCGCCATCAAGCGTCAGCTCAACGGACGCATCGTGCACCTCGGCCTGCGGCTCGTTACCTTGCAACGGCACACGCCCTGAGAGCTTCAGCGTTCCCTGCGGCACCACTGTGCGCTGACCCGGCTGCACCTCCACCGCCACGTCGGCCAACTTCAGGAAAGAGGCAAGCGCAACCCCTGCCCCTTCGCGCCGGCTTGAGGCGTCCAAATAGATTGATCCCACCATTGGCGGACACGTCTTGAAGATGCGCGTGGCGTCACGGGCAAACCGCGTCAGATCGAGCTGTGCCTTGAGAGTCGCCGCGTCAAAGCGGCCACTGGCATAGACATCGGCAAACGGGGCTTTGAGATGCAAGCGTTCAATCTCAGGCCACGCGCCGTACGGGAAGCGCGCCTTCACTTGCAACGAGGGCTCCGGCTTGAACGTGATCGGCTGCTTCCCGACCTTCATCGCCAAATCGGACGTCACCGCGTCCGCCTGCACCTGCAACGCTGTGTCGCTCCCCTCGACCGCCACCTCGGCGCGCAGTTCGCCGCCGCTCATCGTGAAGGCCTTGGAGAGTCCGAGCGCCGGCCCGAAGTCCCGTGCTAGCGCCGCGAGTTGAATCGTGGTCTTGCCACTCACCGCCCCGGTCATCACGCCTTTTTTCTCTGCTGCCTGCAACCGGCCTTTGGCCTCAGCGCGTATCCACGGCGAAGCCAGATCGAACTGAGTGATTGTGAGCGTCTTGCCGTCAACCCCAAGATTCGCCATCAGCGCCACATCGCCGGGCGGCGACGGCTTCTCGCCCTGCGCTCCGACCGAAAGTTGGCTGACAGCCAAGCCGCCCTCGATCATCCCCAGCTTGGAACTGCGGATTGCGGCGGTCAGCGCGCCCTCCAACTTGCCGCTACGGATCCATGCGTCGCCGGTCATGTGCTGAATCAACGGCGCGAACGCTGTGATATCTACATCAACCGCTTTCAGCGTGATGCGTTCCGGCTGCTCCGTCTCGGTGCCCTTGCTTAAATCACGGATGCTCTGGATGCGTCCCTCCAACGCCACCAAACCACCGCCTATCTGCGCGCGCGTCTTCACCTCAATCGGCTTGCGGTACGAGGTTAACGCTACACGCCCCTCCACCTGCTCCGCCACGCAACGCCCCGCGCTGCCGCCGTGGATCGCGACACGACCACCCGTCACATTCAGGGTGGCTGCGATATCGACGATCGGCAGGAAGAAGGTGCCTTTCTTCTCTCTCTCCTTCCGGGCCTTTGGCTCAGCCGGCGGCGGGGGCGGCGCAAGGTCGAGGTCAAGCTCAGGCGCACTGAGCGTCACCTCGCCCAGATCAAGCACCCCGATTGGCAACAGACGTAGCAACCCGCGGTCGAACGCAACACGCTTAGCCGACATCGCGATTCCGTGCTGCGGATCGCTGAACGAGAACGCCTCCAGAACCGGCGCACGGAACCAACCCAGCGACCAACGCTCAAACGACACGCGCGCCGGTTCGGCCGCCTTGTTGATCGAAGCCAGTACCCATCGGCGGCCGCCATCCATTGAAAGCAACGTCGGGATCAGCGCCACGAGAACGACCAACGGAACCAGCAGAAACAGAATCAACTGAAGACCTCCCCGCAGACAGCCTTTCCGCTCCTCTGCCGCCTCATCCACCTCATCATCACGAATTGCATCAAATTGCATGACGATCAGCATACCACGCCCGTCTTATGGCGACAAGCGCGACCGGTACGGGTTTCAGGTTTCGGGGTNNGTGCCCTTCGTGCCTTCGTGTGAGAAAAACAACTAACGCACTAATGAACTGCTCCCGCTTCCTGCCACACGGCTTGCAGCCTGCGGATGGCGGTCGCAGGATCGGACACTTGATTGACCGCGCGCACCACCGCGAAGGCGGTGGCGCCGTGACGGCGCACCTCCGCGAGATTCTCTGAGTCGATGCCGCCGATCGCCACAGTCGGCACGGGTGAGGCATGGATAATCACCCCCATCTCCTCAAGACCGAGTACCGGATCGGGGATCGCCTTGGTCGGCGTGGCGAAGACCGGCCCCACGCCGATATAATCCGGCGCGTATGCAACCGCATGTGCGGCCTGCTCACGGCTGTGCGTGGAAAGGCCAAAGACTTTGCCCGTCACCGGCCAGAGCCGCCGCGCTTCATCCAGCGGCATGTCGTCCTGACCCAGATGCACGCCGTCGGCGTCGACCTCGCGCGCGATCTCGACATCATCGTTGATCACCAGGCGCGTCGCCGTACCGCGCGTGATGGCGCGCAGCGTGTGCCCGACCGCAATGATCTCATCACGCGGCGCGCGCTTCATCCGCAACTGCAACCACCTCACGCCGCACGCCACCGCCGCTTCGGCGCAACGTTCGTATCCCGTCACCGGATTCGTCAAAATCAGATACAGTCCTTGCATCTTGCATCACCCTCTCGTACGACACATTTTACATGAACACCCATTCCGACGCATTACGCGCACCGTCCGCGCGGTCAAGTGCCAAGCGTCGAACACAAATAGACGATTTACCAGCAATGTCTCGGGCGGTGCCTCAAGCAACAGCTTGATCGCTTCGGTCGCCTGCACCGTACCGATCACGCCCGGCAACGTACTCAGCGGCCCGCGCGGTGTGTCCTCTTCCGCCGTCGGAGGTTGCTCGAATACACAGCGGTAACAGGCGCTGCGCCCCGGAATCACCGTCATCGCCGATCCCTCGAACGCACGGATGCCGCCATGCACCACCGGCCGTCCGGCCGCATGACAGAGGTCCGCAATCAGGAATTTCGCCGCAAAGCTGTCGGTCGCGTCGATGACCACATCGTACCCCTCAATCATTTCGCGACCGTTCGCCGCCGTCAGGTGTTGCGGGATCGGCACGATCGTGACCTCGGGATTCAGCGCGTTCAGAGTATCCGCCGCCGATACCGTTTTGGGGCGTCCAAGATCAGCCGTGCGGTGCAGGATCTGGCGTTGCAGATTGCTCAATTCCAGCGTGTCACCATCCATCACGCCGATCCGTCCCACCCCCGCCGCCGCTAGATAAAACGCCGCAGGCGAGCCGAGTCCGCCCACACCGACAACCAACACGCTGCCAGCGGCCAGACGCGCTTGTCCGGTCGCACCGATCTCCGGCAACTCCAGATGCCGCGCGTAACGCGCTTTTTGATAAGAAGAGAGATTCATGTTTGTTTAACGCAGAGGCACAGAGACGCAGAGTTTTTTATGGTGTAACGGCGTGACCGCCGCTGGGGAGGGACGAGCGTCTGCTCGTCCGCGGGCAAGTGACACTTACCCCTCCCGGCGCTCCGCAAACCTTCGTGTGAAAAACCGAGCAGTGCCATCCCCCAAAAAATCTGCGAAATCTGCGTCATTTGCGAATCAAAAAACCGAATCATGCCAGAAGCCGAAGAGCGTTGACATCTGAGTATGGGTATGTATGATAATGACGTCGTTTGAATTGAACCGCGCGGAAGTTGATGTTGCACACGGAGCTTTCGGGAGGAACACATGTCGAAAACCGTTTTAGTTCAGGCGAGAATCTCGCCGGAAGTGAAAGCAGATGTCGAGAAGCTCTTTGAAGCTTGGGGCTTCGATATCTCGACCGCTTTCAGGATGTTCCTGAATAAGGTCAGCAGGGACAGAGCGATGCCGTTCGTTTTCGCTGAAGAGCAGCGGCCCACCGAGGAGGAACTTCACGACATGCGCGTCTTGGGGATCAAGAAATACGCGGACCTACTCAAGGCGTATCGCGAGATAGACGCTGCCCGGGCTGATTACGAAGCGGGACGTGGGGCTTCATTCGGCAATGTTGCCGAGATGTTCAAGGACACATTCGGAGAGCCGTATGTTGACTCCCTATCGCACGGAGACGTTCAACGCGCAACTGAAGGCTCTGAGAAATAATCAAGCTGTCGTAGCGAGGATATTTCGCCTGATTGTGCGGATGCCTGCGAACATCCTTTCTCTGGCCTTGGGAAGCCTGAACCGCTTAAATACGGCAAGGCGGGATTGTGGTCGCGCCGTATCGATAAAAAGAACCGGCTCATTTACAAAGTTGTGAAACCTGATCTGATTTTGTTTTCTTGCATCGGACATTACGACTAGGGTGAACCTTCAACGCTCAGACGCCGGTCGAGCCGAAGCCGCCTTCGCCGCGGCAGGTCTCGCCGAGGGTTTCTGACTCCTCGACCGCCACGCGCAACACCGGCGCGATCACCATCTGCGCGATGCGCATGCCGGGCACGACCTCGAACGGTTCTTGACCGAGATTGACAAGGATCACGCCGAGTTCGCCCCGGTAGCCTTCATCGATCGTGCCCGGTGTGTTGAGCAGTGTAATGCCGTGCTTGAGCGCCAAACCGCTGCGCGGCCGGAGCTGCGCCTCGGTGCCGGACGGCAGTTCCATGACCAACCCCGTGCGCACCAACCGGCGTTCGCCCGGCAGCAACGTCGCGGCTTCGCACGCGCAGAGATCCAGCCCTGCATCGCCGGGATGGGCATAGGCCGGTAGCACGGCGTCCGCGTGGACGCGCTTGAAGAGGACGGTCATCGCCCCTGTCAGCCTCTACTCCAGAACCTTGATCTTGATGTTCCGGTAGGAGACACGGTCGTTATGATCCTGCAGCAGGATATGTCCCGCCTCCTGCTCGCCCCAGTTGGGATGCTTGTTGAACTTGCTCAGGGCGACCGCCTTGCGGAACGTCTCCGAGCCGCGCTCAAACGTGAGCACCTTCTCGCCGTTCAGCCAGTGCTCGACCTGCTTGCCTTTGCTCACGATCATGGCACTGTTCCACTCGCCGGTCGGCTTCAGTTTCGCACCGACCGCCGGTAGCACGTCGTAGAGCGACGCGACCATACGGTTGCCGTCGCGCCCCTTCGTGGCGTCGGGGTGTTTGGTGTCGAGCACCTGATATTCCAACGTGGTGCCGCCATGACGTTTGGGATCGAAGAAATACTTGACGCCGCTGTTGGCCGCGTCCGTGAGCCGGAATTCCAGCTTGAGGATAAACGAAGAGTAGGTTTCGCGCGTGATGATATCCCCCGCGCCGCCGCCCGCGTTTTTGGGCAACACGGTCAACTCACCGTCCGCGATCTCCCATCCCCGTGTGGGGAAGCTGTCGGATCTGACACTGCGCCAGCCGTCGCCGCTCTTGCCGTCCCACAGCAACCGCCACCCATCCTGACGCTCCTTCGCCGTCAGCGTGTTCGCCGCTGTCGCGCAGCAAGCCTCATTGCCAAACAGCGCCACCGCGCTCATCATCACCGCCACCATACTCAACAGATGCTTCATACCTCGCCTCCTTGTTTCGTAATATGCACCAGCGCAGACCAGATTGTCAATGCAGTTCAATGGTTAATTCATCACGGGACAACTCGCAGTCGCGCAGGATCCGGGCCAGCAGACCACAGCCGATCGTCTCGCCACGATGAACCGGCACAACGGTACAGCGTCCGTCAGGATGCCGAAGAAAATGATGACTCCCCTTGACACGTATGACCTCGAAGCCCAAACGTCGGAGAGCCTTGATCAGTCGGGAACCGCTGAATACCGGGAAGGTGCTCATACCATGACCGCGACGCGCTGGACGCCGATGAACAGGTTGGACACTGGTTCGTCCTCCACTTCCAGGCACAGTGATATGGCTTCTTTGATGCGTTCCATCAGCACATCAAGAGACTTGGCCTGCGTATGGCAACCACGCAGGGCGGGCACAGACGCGATGAAATAACCGTCCTCATCCTGCTCGATCACAACACTGAATTCTCTCGACATCACACATCTCCCTTTCGCCCGCATTTTAGCATCTTGTGTCGGCAACAGCCAAATCAATTAGTCGATGTTGAAAAGGGCGCATCACCGCACTGCTACCTTCCCTCAAGCGTGTACCCGGCGAAGCGCACAAAAATACCGCGCCAATCGTCCAGATACGCCATCAGAATCTCCCGCGCCAATCCTTCCGAATCGCCGCATCGGAAAAGCGCCGCCGCCGCGAACAGTTCGATCATCGCCCGAGAAAACTGCGCCGACTCCACACTTACGGGCTGCGTGCCGGTATCGCGGTGCCCCCGTACGCCGGGCTTGCGCAAAAACTCGGCCAGCGCGGGTGCCGCCGCCGGATCGCCGATCCGCCCAAGCGCCATCAGCACCGACCGCAACGTGTTGAAACTGGTTTCGGCGTGGCACTGCTGTAGCTTGCGGACCAGTGCGGCGGTGGCCCGCCGGTCGCGCGGGATGGCGGACACCCACATCGCGCCGTCCAGTTCGGGCACCGAGAGAAATCCCTCCCAATCGTAGGCGGGGCCGTCAGCGATCGGCGTCTCATCGATCCAAGCGGTCAGCAGCGGAACGCCTGCGGGGTCGCCCAGCAGACAGAGCGCCTTTGCCGTTGCCACGGTCGGATTACGGGCCAACGCATCGCGCAACGGCTGGCATGCGGCCTGTTCGCCACGCGCCAGCGTCAGCAAATTCGTGGGGTTCGCGGGGTCCTGCGCCGCATCCCGTAGCTCGGCATCCGTGGGCGGCGGCAGATCGCGCGTGAGTTCGCCGAGTTTGTCCGCTGGCAGAATATCGATCTCTGCCAGATGGCGCTGCAACGCATGGATATCCNNTGCGCGGCGTGGTTCCGTTTTTGATACAGAGCGCCGCCGCATGACCGGCCGCATAGCCCAGATTCAGCACGTCGGGATTCATGCGCATGATGGCCTGTACGTCGTGCGTGGTGGAGTAGCAGCGCCCGACCGCCATGATGTTCTCCAAACCAGCGGGCAGAATCGCGCGCAGCGGCACGTACACCGTCAGGTCGCGATCACGCACATGTTTGGTCATCGGCATCAGTCCCGCGAATGAATAATCGCTGCTGTAGAAACCGTGCGGATCGAAGGCCGACGCCGACACCGCGATGACATCCCGGTAGGTACGCCCCGCATTCACGTCGCGCTCATCGATCACCCAATCGCCTTTGATGCGGCGCGTTTCGCGGATCTGCGCCATCGGAAAGTTCTGCGTGCCGCCGCCGCGCGCGGCCAGCACATGGTGCATGGTGAAGCCTGCGATGTCGATCGGATCGGCGGGTAGCGAGTTGGCGTAGAGGTCGCGCCGGTCGCGCGTGTTCTTGCCGTCACTGCCGCTGCTGGCTCGTTTTTGGCCCATAAACGAGGCTTCTTCCAAACAAAGGTCGCCGTCGTTCAGGTAGAAGAACGTGGCACCGGCCGCCGCGCAGACATCGCCCTCGCCCGAAGCGTCGATCACCACTTTGCCGAGCGCCACGCCGCGTCCAAGCCAAGTCGCAACCTCGACTCCCGCCACCGTCTGACCGCGCATGACCGCGCCCATGGCCAGCGAGTGGTACCAGACATCGACTTTCGCCTCGCGCAACAACCGCGCATACTGCGGGTCGCCTTTGCCGCGCCACTCTTGGTTGAAGCCGTGACGGTAGCCGCGCCAGAATCCTTTGATGCCCAGCGCCACGTTGCCCCCGATGAAGCCCGCTTGTTCGATCATCAGCGTGCGCGCACCGCCACGCGCCGCCGCGATGGCCGCAGCATGACCGGCCGGTCCACTGCCGACCACGACCACGTCATACTCCGCCCAGACCGGAATCGCGTCGCGCGCTTGCGACACCGTCTCGCGTTGTCGCGCGCGGTAGGGTCGCTCGGCCTCGCTCAATTGACGAATGGCTAGCGCGGGCAGCGTGTCGGCCGTCGGCGCCGCAGTCTTGACCCGGACGGTTCCGGGCGTCGGCAGTGTGGCTGCACGCGCCTCCTGCAGCGCGGCCATTCCGACACGCTCCCCGATCTCCGACAGCGTCACGGGGTGCATCAGGGCGCGCGCCGCCTCGCGGCTGACCGACGCCGCCGAACTGAGCACGTAGAGCCGCTCCGTTCCTGCTGGCCGCAAGACGCCCAGATCGAGCTTGGCGGTTTTCGGCAACTCCGCGCCCTCCCATGTGGCCGATCCGACTAGCGCGGCGGGCAGAACAAAGTTCATGGCATGCGCAAAGGGCGGGTTGGCATACGTGTGCCATGTTTCGCGCAACGCATGCTCGGCACGGTTGATCGCCGCCCACGTTAAAGCCGTCATGGGGGCGTCCTGTTCGATCATCTCGCGCGTCTTGCGGTCGGCCGCACGGCGCGGACGCGACACGCGCAGCGTCTCGACGCGCCACGGCTCGCGACGCGCACCGGCGGCTTCGGCGACTGCCCCTGCGGGCGTGGCGTCGATCACCACCTTAGCGATCACCGCCTGCAAGCCAGCCTTGTTGGCCGTCACCACACCGCACAAGCGGTTCTGATCATCGACCAACACACCGCCGTGACGCGTGTTGTAGAGAAACGTGACGCCGGCCTCCAGCAGCAGTTCCGCCGCGACCACCGGATAGCGTGATGCGCTGGTTTCGCGCAGGAGCGCTTTGCTGAACTCCGTTGTGGGTTTGGGTCCCTGCTGAAGTTCATCGAAGCGATCCTTGGTCATTACTTCGCCGCCAAGAAACGTGGTCTCGTTGAGCAGCATGACGCGCGCACCTTGACGCGCGGCGTTCCACGCCGCCGCCATGCCGCCTTCATTGCCGCCGACAACCACGATATCCACGCGGTCGATCACCGGTACCGTCCGCGCCGGTGCCTCCACATACCGTTCCTGCGCTCGACCCGTTGCTACCAGCATCGCCACAGCGAAAGCAATCCTCATGATTTTAATTTGCATCTTCACGCCCTCACATGAAACAACCGAGCAACGCTTTTACACTCGCCGCTGCGCGCCACTGCGTGGTCGCAACAAAAAAGGTTGGCTTGCGCCTTGCGACCGGGGCGCCTTGCGGCTGGCGGGGACGCTCACTCCCCCCCCAAAAAAACTCTGCGTCTCTGCGCCTCTGCGTTAAACAAAAAGCTGAGCCATGCCAAAACAAACAACCTGTTTTTTGTTGAACTTATCAAAACACAAGGCGCCGACTGACCTGCGTTTGGCTGAGGACATCCACGTGTACATCGGCGCGTCCGGCTTTGACAAGCGCCTGGCGCATGGTGTTGAATGCCAAGGCTGGCGTGTTGCACTCCCCGCTCAGATGCGCCAGCCAGAGCGTGTGCATCTGGCGGGGGATCGCGGCGCTCATCAACGCGGCCGCGTCGTCGTTGGAGAGGTGGCCGCTGCGGCCGGCGATGCGCGTCTTGAGCGACCACGGGCGGTCGGACTGCATCAGCATATCATAGTCGTGGTTGCTCTCGACAATCGCCACATGGCACCGCGCCAGCTTGGCGCGAACCAGCGGGGTGGCCTGTCCCAGATCGGTCACCACGCAGAGGCGCGAGGTCCCGTCGTCAAAGACAAACCCGACGGGATCGGCCGCGTCGTGCGACACCGTGAACGCCTCTACGCGCAGGTCGCCGACCTCGAAGGTTGAGGCGGTCTCAAAAATCTGCCACTGGAACACGCCCTTCGGACAGCGTGCTTCGATGCCAGAGGCGGTACCCTCGTTTGCGAACAGCGGCAATGCATGTTTGCGGCCGAGGATCTCAATGCCCCGGTAGTGGTCTTCGTGGTCGTGCGTCAGCAAGATGCCTCGGAGCGATCCCGGCGCAATACCAGCCGTGCGCAATCGGGCGGTCAACTCGCGCGCGGAAAGTCCGGCATCCACCAGCAGCGATGTGCCGCCGCCCGACACATAGATGCTGTTGCCCCTACTCCCACTCGCTAGTACGCAGACTTCCATACGTTACCCCGTCCGGTGGACTACTCCACTGTAGCGGTCGGACTCGAATCCATCACTAACCGATAATGCTTGAGGAAGGTGGCGATGACCTCCTGCGCCGTCACGTCGGTAATCCGGTAGTTATGCGGCTCTTCCCTAAACATGCTCTCGTATTTGACCAGGCGCGTGCCGCGGTTAAGGCGCACCTCGGCCTGCGGCAGGATGCCGGTCTGCACGAAATGCTTCATTACCCGGAAACTGATCTCCTCTACGTCGCCCATCCGCACGCTCAACGTCACCGATGCCGGCGCACGGCGTACCTGCGCGAGGCGGCCGTGCTTACGGGACAATTCATCTGCGATCTCGTTCAGTGCCGGCAACGCCACGGCGTCGAGAAACGCCTCGAACTGCGCGTTCTCCTGTTCTGCGCGCGTTGCGCGGAGCCTTCCCTCCAAGATCTCGCCCAACTCATTCCGCCAGTCACTCATGTTCAGCCCCCGTTCTTTGTTGGTATCCGTTTTTCGTTCTGCCATCTATTTCGTCTTCACCCGCGACACCGCCTGCCGCAATGCGGGCAGCAGGCACAGCGCCACCTGTTCGTTGCCTGCACGGTTGGGATGGTCGGTCTCATCCCAGAAGGGCGGCAACCGGTTGGGCTTGACGTCGATCTGCATGTTCGGCACATACAGGCACTCGTACTCATCACATATCGCACGTTCCATGCGGGCGATCTGTTCAGCCAGTTCGAAGCGCGAAGCATCAAACTCCGTACAGACCTCCTCCCAGAAATCGCGATCGCCAAAGCAGCTTGCCACGACCACCTGCATCCCGCGTCGGCGCGCCTCCTTCACCATCGCACGTAGGTCGCCGCCCATCACCGAAACCGGACGCGAATTGCGCCAGAAATCATTAGCGCCGAGTGCGATCAGCACCACATCGGGGTTGTGCGCCAGCACGTCGCGGTCGTAACGTGCGCGCCCGCCGTCCAAAGTGTCGCCGCCGATCCCGGCATCAATCACCCGCACATCCGGCATAAGACGTTGCAACCAATGGCTAAAATGACCGCCCGCCCCTCCGCAGGAGGTCAGGCTATCCCCCAGACAGACCAACACCGGGCGTCGGTCGCGTGCGCCCGCTATCACAAGGGCCGCCGCCAAGCAGACCCCCAAGACTGTCATCCCAATCAACACGGCTCGTTTCTTCAAATGGATCGATCTCCCTTCATATCCTTAAAAAGACTCCGTTCTTTATATCACAAACCCATGTCCGCAAAAAGCATGGTTTGTTGCCGGGCGGCTCCTCCTCAGCGGCGGCGCGTTACTTTGGACGATCTCCGCTAGTGGGAAATGCGGGCGGCGCGTTTTGCCCTGACGGCGGCAAGCCGCTCAGCATACCACGTCATCACGCCTTGGAACATCCGTTTCGAGAATGCGTCAAAGCGCGGCTCGATAATCTTCTCCGGATGGAACTGAACGCCGATCGCGTTCGTGCTCTCAATGGCTTCGACCACGCCATCGTGTGCCCGCGCCGTCACCCGGAAGCCCGGTGCGACAGCCTTGACCGACTGATGGTGTGCGGACGGCGCATCGAACCGTTCGCCGCCCCATTTCGCCACCCAAGAGTCAGGTTCCGACACCACTTCATGCGGCACGGGAAAGCGTGTTTTCCCCTTGTAACCACGATGGCAGACCTCCGAATTCGGATAGTCGTGGGGAATGTCCTGATGCAGCGTGCCGCCGTGATAGACGTTCAAAAGCTGACAGCCGCGGCAGATACCGAAAACCGGCATGTTGCGCTTCGCCGCCTCAGCGAGCAGCACCCATTCGAACGCATCACGATCGGGATTTGTTTCGCCCATCTGCGGTGTAAACGGTTCCCGGTAGCGCGCAGGATCAATGTCAGCTCCACCCGCGATGAGCAGAACGTCCACATGGTCGAGTGCTGCGCCAATCTCCTTCGCGTCAGTCGAGCGACCGATCAGAAAGGGCACGCCGCCCGCCCGCCGAATGGCACTCACGTAATTTGTTCCGAGAGATATGTGTTCGGGGTCCGAAGTGCGGCAGATGTCTCCGATGCCCACAACGATATCCGCACCTGCGCTCAAAGCGATCGCCAAAGACAACGTGAAGGCGGCCAGACGGCTATTCTTCCGTGTACTAGAACCGTGTTCTTGCATCATTCTCTCCATCTCCATTTGCTGATTGCAGTATCATAACGATAGTTGTCCGGGGCTGACAACAGACATCATCGCCAAGGCGAAGACGGAAAAAGCGAGATTCCGCTTGTCACTCACGGCGGATTCTCTTACGCTTAAATCAATGGAACGGCAAGCGGCTTAACTTTCACTCAGATGGCAAAACGACAATGAAGCACTTCCTCCTTGTGGCTAGGCTGATCGGCCTGACGGCCTGTATCATGGTTGCGGTACGCGCATGGGCGCAAGGCGGCGGCATGGTGCCGCTGCCGAAACAGCCGGGCGCCAACGGACTCGAGATCACGGCAGACAAATTCGAGGTCGATCAAAAGAGCGGATGGACCACCGCCACGGGCAACGTACGCATCAAAACCGGCGAGCACGAGATGAGCGCCGATCGCGTGCGCTTGCATCAGGAGAAGGGGGACGTCCAAGCGCGCGGTAACGTGGTGTTGCGTCAGCGCGGATTCGGCGCGTGGTCCGGCGATTACATTGAGTATAATTACAAGACGGGCAAAGGTCTCACCGGCCTCGGCGAACTGCGGGCCGGTGTCTACCACATCGGCGCCAAAGAGGTGACCCGGCGCGAGGACGGCCGGTTCGACGCCCGCTACGCCGAAATCACCACCTGCACCAATGGTCCGGGCCACCGCCACTGGCGCATGACCGGACACGTGCGCTACAAGGACAATGACTACATCGAGGTTTTCGATGCCGTGCCGTGGCTGTTCGGCGTACCCTTCGCCTACCTCCCGTATTGGTTCCGCGACCTCGACACGCACTACGGCTTCCGGCTGGTGCCCGGCTACACCTCGCGCTGGGGCGCCTACATGCTGGGCGGCTATGTCTACAACATCTACAGATCGCCGCATGAGAACGGCCCCAAGTTGGACGGCACCACACGCCTCGACTACCGCACCAAGCGCGGTGTGGCTGTTGGCCAGAACCTGCGCTGGGATCTCAAGGAGTACGGGCGCGGCAGATTCGAATCATACTACGCTTGGGACCAAGACCCGCCCGACAGGCGGCGCGACAGAAACTGGATGTCTGACGTAGACGACAACCGTTACCGTTTCCGCCTCTTCCATGAGGCCGATATCACGCCGCGCGATCAGTTTATTCTGCGTGGCACGGTCAACAGCGACTCCGAGATGCGCCACGATTTCTTCGAGAGAGAAAATCGTGGCGAAAGCACACCGATGAACTTCGTCTCGTTGGCGCACCGCGAGCACACGTGGGCTGCGGGCGCGATGGTGAGCGGTCCCCTCAATGATTTCTACGCCGGCGTGGCGCGCCTGCCCGAGGGCTGGTTGAACATCGTGCCGCAGCCGCTCTTTGGTACCGGCTTGAACTACGAGAGCCAGACGCGCGCCGGCATTCTCAACCGCGACGCCGCCCGCTACGATCGCGCCCTGCCGGAATTCATGTACTATCCGGGTTCTTGGGCCGACTACGATCTGACGCGCGTCGACACTGCTCACCGCGTAACCGCGCCGGTAAAGATCGGTGATGCGGTCAGCGTCGTACCGCGTGCCGGTTATCGCGCTACTTGGTACTCGGACTCCGAATCCGACAGCAGCGTCGCTCGTCACAGTGCCGATCTCGGTGTTGAAGCTTCCACGCGCGCGACCGCCGACTTCGACAATGGCTACCGGCATGTTTTTGAGCCGTATCTCGATTACAGCTACCAGCCCACGCACTTCGATCTGGATAATGGACGCGCCTACACCTTCGACCGTTTCGACCGCTCGATCGAGTGGTTCGATCAGTTCGGCATGGACGGCACATGGCTTCCTTATGATTGGCACGGTGTGCGGCCCGGTGTGCGCAACCTGCTTCAGACGCGCGACGAGAAGGGACGCATGCGCACGGTGGTCGATTGGGACGTCTACACCGCCTTCCAAATCGATGCCGACGGCCCGCTCGACGAGGGGGGCCTGCGCATGGCTGGCAGCCGGTTGCTTGTCAGTCCGGACGAAGCGCTCGATATCAAGGTACAAGGCGATTGGGACGTCGAAGAGGAAACCTTCGCCTA
>LSQX01395174.1_pt1 | contig 18159 bp, 9 predicted proteins | sample 654561 | NCBI WGS metagenome assembly LSQX01 (sample SAMN04489861, study PRJNA283612) | anaerobic digester metagenome | isolation source: 4 biogas reactors fed with cattle manure at either 37C or 55C with and... | place: Denmark: Kongens Lyngby | collected 2014
TTTATGCGTAATATCCTCGATAAAACCCCGAAAGCCTTACAAAAAGAAATTCATGCCAAGGTAAGGGCTATATTCGAAGCACCGGATGCCAAAACAGCAAGAATGCTACTAAATCAGGTGTTAGATGAGTATAGAGCCAAAGCTGCTAAGGCCATGGATGTATTAGAAGAAGGTTTTGAAGATGCTATAGCGGTTTTGGAGCTTCCTGAGCGTTATCGAAAAAGACTTCGTACCACCAACAGTTTAGAACGGCTAAATGAAGAAGTTCGCCGGCGTGAGAGGGTAATCAGGATATTTCCCAACCGGGAATCAGCTATCCGCCTAATCGGAGCATTACTTATGGAACAGGACGAAAAATGGGCTTCTGGCAAAAAGTACTTGGATATGGCCGAGTATTTTGAATGGCAGAAAGAAGCCTCTAAAAAATCAAAGGAAAAAGTAATTCAAATAAGATAACCTATCCCCACCGGTAAGTATTCGTATCCGCCGGAGGCCTCTGGTGTCAAGGGCGGCAAAGCCCAGTGATAGTGTATCCTTAACACCTAAAGGGTCGGAGGCGGTATAATAAGCCAAGCGGTGGTGATAGAAACACTTGGTTCTAACTAGAGGGATTTTTACACAAAAAATTGGACTTGATCCTCTCACTTCATCTCCTATATTATATTATCTATAGTGTCTATATTATTGTATATCATGGGTAATCTGTAGAACCCCTCTAGAGGTATTCTACAGCATACCACCCTGGTATTCTGTATCATCCCTGGTATTCTGTATCATCCCTGGTATTCTGTAGCACCCCTGGTATTCTGTAGTTCACCACCTCTACTAAGAAAAATATATCTTTTGTTTTGTTAAAACTCACTTTATCAATGTTAGGCACATTCCACACCAGTCCCGTAGCCTGCAAGCTAAGACCAGGAGCGGGCTTGCGGGCACGCACATGTATGATGTCGTGCCGGCTTAAAAGAAGGGCGCATTGTCGAGAGAAAAATCTCTTGAAAGCCTTAATCTCTCTGGGTTTTCTGGTGCGCACATATTAGACACATGCACTTGCAAAAATTTTCAAACATGGCACATTGTCGAGAGAAAAATATCTTAAAAGTTTTGATTTCTCTGGATTTTCTGGTACGCACATGTTAGACACATGCGCTTGCAAAAATTTTCAAACAATGTTATGATTTTTCCAAATAAACTATCGGAGGTGTCTCCATGAAACGGGCGAAGAAAAAGCGCTCTGACATTTCATCTAATATTTCAAAGGTGGCATATTGGTCGCTGGGCTTATGTGTCTTCTTTGTATTAGCAGAACATTTTGAGCCCCTTCAAAAAGTTTTTTTATTCATCGATTATGGCTTTAAAGCTATTTTAGCAATTTTCTGGCTTGGAGTTGTAGGCACCATCGTTCTTCCGATTTGGGCTGTATTTTTTGATTAGAAATCCACAAAGAACTCTACTTGTTTGTTGTCTACTCTTCCCCAATTATAGTTCTCTCCATCATGTACGAACTGATAAACCCGTCTTTTGCCTTGATTATTGCAGGCAGCCACATAAATGCTTCCGTCCTTATCAACAACTCTCACTTTTGCGACATATCCTCCAGGTAGAGTATATTCTACATTGTTGTAGAAAAATTTCCCATTGGCAACATAACTATCAGTCAAATTTGTTTGGCAGCTAACTGCTAATTGATCGAAAATCCCGTAGTCAACTAATTGTTTTATAACTTCTTGGTGTGTTTGGCAATATAAAAACCTATCATTCCGGAACTTAGTTTTTCCAGCACCCTGATTCCATATTTAGCAATTCATGGTAGAGTGAGTCAACCTGTAACTTGGTCCAGTAAAGACTAACAAGTGGCTATGGTGGATCAGCCGGTCAATGATAGCACTGGTCATTTTTTCATCATAAAATATCCCGTTCCACTTGCTGAACTCCAGGTTAGTCGTGATTATCACGCTCCTTTTTTCATAGCATTCTGCTATGACCTGGAATAGCAGCTGGGATCCCTCTTTCTCAAATGGGATGTACCCCCATTCGTCACATATGAGAAGGTCGCATTTAGTTAACTGTTTGAAAAATCTTTTTAATTCGCCTTCCGCCTTTGCATCTGTTAACCGGTTTACGAGGGCTGCAGTTNNTGAAAAACTTTACCCGTTTCCCTCTCTGGCATGCTTCTACCCCTATAGCCGTAGCCAAATGAGTCTTACCTGTACCTACCGGGCCATAAAGGATTAGGTTCTCCTTCTTGTCGATGAAACCGGCGGTTTTTAATTCTTCTAAATCTATTGAGGGCGGTATTTGTATGTCATCAAAGTCATAGCCGTTAAAGGTTTTAATGACATCAAAATTAGCAGCTTTTAAGAGCCTGTTTTTTCTGGCTGTTTCCCGGTTTTCAACTTCCCGGCGTAACAATTCCAATAGGAACTCATCGTGAGTTTCCGACTGAATATCTTTATACCCCTGATAAAAGCCCTTCCCAATCCTTAGGGTTTTGCAATATTGGGTAATCAATTCTTCCATTTAGGAACGACACCCCCTCAACAGGGCATCATAAACGGTGGAATCTATCGTGTATTCGTTAAGTTCCGGAACTTTATCCGGAAGGGTTAGATTCCGGACTTCAATGGAGTTTGAATTCATTCTTAGGTATGTAGCCCAAATGCTATCCGGATCTGTTAATCCTCTTAAGAGTGTTTCCTCAAAGACCCCGGCGGCAAAGGTGATGTCTGTTTCCTTGACCATTTTGGCCAAGAGTCTTAAAGCCACTTTTTGCTGTTCATATTCACATTTGCTCAAATAGTCCTGAAGTGTCATGGGCAGTTCTTTGAAAAAACCGGTGTATTTAAGGGCTGTGGGCCTTTTAGCCATCAGTTCCAGATAGGGAGACCATTTCATGGACTCTTTCTTTTCACCGTAAAGCCGTTGATGCCGTATTACCTCGTTGTAGTTTTGATCCATTAGGATAACTTCGTGGGCACCGGCCTTAACCCAAAGCTGTTTTTTAGCCAGGTTAGGTGCTGAGGAGTAAATATGGTTATCAAATTTGACTTTGCCGTAATTATCTGCTTTGGCAAGTTCCAGTCGATAAACTTCAAAGGGCACTTGGGGTAGAGCATTCATGGCTTCCTTGTCTTCCATGAAAAGTTCCGCAATGGTTCCGGACTTTTTGTAGTGATTCCGCTCCATATCTTTATCGCACAGTTGGAGCAGTTCCCGGTTAAATTCCTTAAGATCATCAAATTCAGGGATTGGCACTAAAAAATTGCGTCTGTTGTAGCCTACTTTGTTTTCAATGTGGCCTTTTTCATGGCCGCTATTTGGGTTAGTGAAGTTTGCAAAAAAGCCGTAGTGAAGCATGAACCGCTCAAAGCCTCGGGTCAAGTCCCTTTCCCCGTGCTTTCTGATTTCTTTAACAACGGTAGACATGTTGTCAAACCAGATATTAACCGGCACTTTACCCATGTGTTCGAAGATGTTTTTAAGGCCTTCTAATAAACATTCTTGATTTTGTGCTTTAAATAGCTGTAGATAGCCACCGTTACTGTAAGGGAAGGAAATGTTAAGAAAGTAACCGTTGTACTTTATGCCCTTCTCTATGAACTGCGCTTCGCCAAAATCCACCTGGGCTTCCCCCGGAGGGTGCTCCAACGGCAGGTATCCTTCGACTTCTACAGATAATTCTTGCCTCTTCTGAGCTACGTATTTTCTGACAGTGCGATCTGAAACGTTAAACTCATCCCCATAGAGCTCTTTAAGCCGATTATAGATTCTTTGGGCGGTATGCCTTTGTTTTGGTTTGGCTTTCAGGTCCTTTAAAAGCCATTCGTCAATTAAGGGTTTGAAGGGATCGAGTTTGCCTTTTCTTTGCTGCTTTGGTCTAAGGTTAAGGTTAAAATCATCTTTTTCGACGTATTTTTTAACAGTTTGAAAGTCATGGCCGGTTTCTTTTGCAATTTTACGCAGTGATTTTCCTTCATGATTCCGTAAATACCTGATAGAATAGACTTGATCCATTGTCAGCATCCTTTCTATTCCCCCTTTAGCTTTGGACACTAAAAGGGTAGTTTATTTTAAGGGTGCTGGCAATGGTTTTTCCATTTTATGCAGGGATTCTTAAGTTCCGCTCTGCTTGGTTTTTATTGTACCAAATACATTCACCAGCGATATAACTATACTTGACATCCATTTCCCAAATTGGGAGCTGTGGCCGCCGGCGTGAGCGGACCTGTTTTGGCCCTACTAGTTATGCTCACGTCGCTCGCGTTGGGCGGCGCGAGTTTAGTTATCAAGATGGTTTTCTAGATTTATCTATCTTTGTCTAGAACGTTTCTAAAAACGGAGTTACTATGTTAACCAGTTACTTCGTAGTAAAAGAGAAGATAGTAGGGAAGTGGTAAATTGACGCTAACAGATGCGGCCTCCCAGCGGCGTGGGCGTAATTGGTTGGGCTGGTACCGCTTCAATAATGATAACCCCTATGCCCGAATTCCCGCTGATAGAACTCATAGAGTTCTTCAGTAGAATTGAATTCTGGAACAGGTCCTACCAAATACGGGCGCACTTTTTTGTTATATTCTTCAAGTGTAAGAGCCTTAAACTCTATGAGCCCGAAGTCCTTGAGCCCTTCCTCAAAGGTGTCTTCCACGCGATGCCAGATAAAACCGTCCTTAGTCTCCTTCACAAGCTTCCCAAAGAATTGGTGCCCGCGGTTGGTATCGTGAAAGCCGACCCAGTCATCATGAACTTCCACCCCAATGGCCAACATCAGGGGCGGCCGCAGGCCGAAGTAGCTATATTTAACCCGGTACAAGACTTTATCGCTAATCATTTCAATCAACTCCTATGCTCGCTAGGCGGTCTCACTATGCCAAAAAACCTCTGATCCTCGTCACGCCGCTCGTGTTGGGCGGCGTGAGATTTTCTTCGCGCCACCACATCACTCGCGCCGCTGGATTTAATGTTACAAGCGGCGTGAACTCATTTCGGTTTAATGCGTCACTTGCCCGGTTTGAGGTCAATCGGGTTGCCTTTCTCATCAACAGGCTGCCCTTCGACTTTTAGGAGTTTGCCGTCTTTATCTCTCCACTCAATCCAGTCCCACTGGTGCCATCCGTTTTCATCGAGGATAAGGTAAGTTTTATTAACTTTTTTAGGTCCAACTACCACCCCGGACTTTCCGAGGTCAATCTCTCTGGTTTCGGTTTTCACTGGAGTAGGGGTGCTCTTGAGTTTCCACCAGTTTTTGTCTGTGGCCACATCCACGAGAAACTCCCTGAGGTCTTTCGCGAAAGCCTGGACCCAATCGCGAAATTCGCTCCAAGAGCCGAAGAAGATATTGACGGCAAACACGGCCGCCAGCAGCAGAATCAAAAGCCGCTTCATCTGTGGATACCTCTTTACCGGATTTGGGTTATCTTTTGGTCATAAACCACGCCGACTTTCCATTTCCCGCCGCTCAGCTTCATCAGCAATGTTGCGTCCACCTTTCTGGCCAATCACTGGTGCTTCGGCACCGTCGGAATCTCTCCTAATTCTTACTCCCGTCTCAAACTGGACTTATACTTTTGCCAGGATTCGGAAGCAGTTAAGAACCTTAATCTGCAAGGTCCTCGGCTCTAACCTTCCGTAAACCCCAGGAATGGGCTAGTCAGGTGGGATGTTATCCCTGTGCTATTTGATGAGTGAAGGCACGGCGTAGTCCCGAAGATAATCAGTTACCGTGTCTCGGGCAGAAGGTATACTGAGCGTAGGCCAAGCGGTCCCCTTCAATTGTGGCTTTCAAGGTTTCGTCTGTAGAGAGAACATTTTCAGCCGCTTCAGCTATAATGGCCCGGCTGACCATTACTGCAAAGTTAACCAGTTTACCGAAAGTCTACGCTAGAAAGTGCGAGCCAAGTTAATCAACCTCCAAATGGGCTTACAGGCCGATACTGGCAACCGTTGGCAGAGCAATTCCAGAATGTCCTTATACTCCCTGCGCAACTGCGGCCATGCGTGCATTATCATTGACGTTACTTCCACAAATGAAGTGATGACCTTCTCATCTGTTTCGTGCCCTAGACACACGTTTAAAGCACACTCCAAAAGGCTGAGTCCAACCTCACGAGTTGACACAGCGTCAGCAATCTTCGGTGCTTGCTTCTCGGACTCGCTGCACCATGCGGCTACTTCTCGGATCTGTTGAATTAGGTGGGTTCTCAACTCCTCGTTCCGAATTGAGGCCATCTGAAATGTAGCTGCTCGCAAGGCAATAAGACCGCACTTTGCATCACGTTTATAAAGGTCAGTGTAATCGGTACCCTTAAAAAGTTCCACCAGACGGGGGACCACATCCTCATAAAGCGCACCCCACGTAAGTATATTGAGGACTATCGCCCACGCAACAGTGCTCGTTGGTTCAGCACCAAGGGTTTTCAAAGCGAGGTTTAGGGTGGAGCGAATTGATTTACTCGACAACAACTCAGCCTTCTCCTGACCAAGCAGGAATCTCAGTGTCTGCCCCCTGTCGCCACCTAGGAAAGAACCCAGAGCATCTCGACACCGAGTTGAATCTCGCAACATGGAAGGTGACGGCAATTGTACCTCTTCGGTGAGAACACAAGCCAAAGCAACTAAGCGCTCTCGAATTTGAGGACTCATTAGGCGGTCAGCCAAATCTCCAAGGGCGTAAGCAAAACCGGAAAGGAGGAACGATGCGCGGTTCACTTGACGCGGGTGACTGACGTCAAACCAGTAACTCGGCTCGCGACGGAATAATTCGAGAGATGGATTGCCGGACAAGTTCCTGAATACTTCGGTAACCCATGAGGTAGGTGCTCCTGCACCGACAACCACGGTATACAGGAAATGTGCATGTGCCCAAACCATAGCTAACCGGATATGGTTGGACAAACCACCAGCCGACCACGCACCGCTTTCGGCTTCGACCCAATCCAAAACAGCCTTGAAGGCATCGAATTCAGCTGCGCCAGTGTCTCCCAGCATACGAACCATAATGCGGCGTGCCAGCCGTAAATACCGCTTCTCACTACAAACCGTTAGAATCCTCAACAAATGTATCCTCGACAAAGGCGAGCCGGTCGACTTCAGGAGTGCCTTCACAAGTTGATGGCGTTCCGAGGGGTCGAGACGCTGGACCCTCTGTACGAGAGTCAGGGGCAAAGGCACCGGCAAAGCGCAGAACCTTTCAAGCGCATTGATCAGTTCACTCTCTTTAAGCACTTCCTCGGCAGCCTGGTGCAACGACTTTTGAAACTCTTCACCGTCCCCGGTATTCGGAGGAAGTCTGAAATACCAGCAGAGCCGGTCTGCAGGGGGCAGATCTAAGTCACTTCTGGCCAACCCCCGACGCCTAACCAAAGTCTCCTGCAGGCGTTGATAGTAAACACTAATAGAATTTTTCCGCCACCTCTCTGCTTCCTCGAGCCGCGGTTGAGGGTCTCGCAATGTAGCGATTTCTGCCACCACTTTGTTAAATTCCTCAAGCGGACAGTCAAACCACTGGCGGCTTCGTCGAAGTACTGCCTCTCTTTCCGCCGGATTTTCACTTAGCAATGCAAATATCTCATCCGTGACTTTAACAGGCTGAGGATTTCGAGGATGAGTAACAACACAAGAAAATGGGTTATCGGTATCCGGCTGAAATACCGCCTCTGGCTTGGATGGATTTAAAGGTTTGGCTGTACTGGGGCGGCCATTAATTACTTCACTTACGGCTCGAACGAATTCGTTTATTTCGAATTTCACTCGGTCAATCTCCACTACAGAGAAAACCCGAAATCCTATGCTGGCAATAAACTCCTGGTCACGATTCAACTCCTCCCTCAGCGGCTCCGGAAGATCCTCGTAGAACCCTTGGATGACATATTTCCAGGCGAATTCTATATTTCTGTCCAGCGGCTCGTCTAAACGGTTAAGCATTTTCTTGAGCACTTCCGCAACCGCCCCTATAAGACGCGGCTCGGCCGCAAAGCGGCTTCGGAGTAAACGTGTCTCCAACCACGCGATATACTGGCGGCGGGCACTACATCGCCCACACCTATCTCTAGCTCCTAAAGATAAACCTGCCAACAACAAGTCAACTATTCCCAAGGCTGCTAAGTATATATCTTCGTTCGGGAGGCTTAGTCCAATTACCGAGGCGCGAGCCAAATGGTCTAGATATAGGGATTCCATAATCCAGTCTGCCCGCGCCTGGCATGCTTCGACATCATCACCAGCCATTTTCCAAAGTGATATTATTGCATCCGTTACTTCCCGACCAAGATTCAAGACAAACGGTATTTCTCCAGAGTTGGTCGAGCCTTCGACTGGGCGTTGTAGCGCAGCCCCATCCGCCAGACAATTGGCTACGTATCGCCGAAGAATGGCGAGTTGCTGAGTTTCCACTACCCTTCCATTCTGCACCCGGGCTTGCATCAAATGATGCAAGATTTCAGAGGCACGCAAGGGTATAAAGCGCACATTAGCCGCACGTAGCCTCGCAAGCAAATCAAAGTATTCCTTCTTATCAAGCCTGCTTGCACCGAGCAGGACGTCTAACACTTCTATAATTCCGATAATCGGTACTCCGCCGTCGCGGTGCCGGTAGCTGGACAGGGCCCGGTCATCCGCCCAAACGACATCCCCTGGTTGGGGCTCAAACCGAAGTAATGAATAGAGACTGTCTAGCTCTAACGTCATTTCAATCTCCTTATCGCTGGGTTCTCCAGGTCCAATAGTCGGAATGACTTCGTACACTCCGTTTCTAAGTCCACTACTTATTCTCCCGATAATGCCTCCCAACCAATTCGATAACTCCTGCGCCGTCTCATATTCTTGTAAGGCAGCCTCAATACGTCTCGCTTCTTCGTCTTTAATGACAACGTCAAAGCGGTCGCAAACTAATTCAATCAATCCAGCTTCTGCTAAGGTCTCGGGAATTGTGGTATCTAGGACCAACGTTTTATGTTGAACGGGCACGACCTTGACATCCGCACCAAGCCCCTCCGTTCCAAGGGCGTCTAACGCTCTGAAATACTCATCTTCAGAAAGCGGACCGAACTGCCTAAGCGACTCCACCACTGCTCTGCAATTAATCAATATCATCCCTGCATCTTCGGGTAGTGCCGTTGGAGGCCCAGAAAGGTCTCGTTTTCTAAGCGGAAGGAAGTCCACTAAATAGCCTTCATTTTTTCGAGCATATTCCCACAAGGCTACCCATTCAGAGCCTAACTCTTGGACCAAAATCGAGTCGGCTTCAGATATCTTAGGAGGGTCAATGGTTCTTATCTTAGATTCACGAATGAGGTCAAGGATACGGCGGTAGGCCGTAGCGCGAGAGGGCTGATGCGGCGTAACTTTATCTCTCATGGCAACAAGTGATGGAACGAGCGAGGCAGGAATCTTAATCGGTCTAAATACCTCCTCAACTTTCTCTAGGACTTCAAGGTGAGCCGCAAGAAGGACGGCGGTAACATCCATGTGGAGACGCCATTGAGTCACTGGTTTGTCGGTCTCCAACCCGATGGTTCTACCGCCATGGCGACAGAACAAAGGCAGACACTCATAACTGCAAAGACGCTTTTCGTTCTCGAGTAACATTGTACGATACATTCTGGCTAGGGGAATATTAAGTGCTTCTGCTACTAGATGGACAGGGATCCTTCCGTTCCGATACAGCTCATTTACTTTACTTAAGTTCTCGCGTTGCTGGTCAATAGTGGCGACTAAATCCTCGATAGACTTCTTCTGGATTCCTCCTCTAGCCTGTTCCCCAAGGTCAACCATCCTCTTGACAAGGGGGCCCATCTCTGCATCTAACCCCAGCTGATATCCCAAGGCAACAGCTTCGCCAACCAGTTCATCCGGAAGACAGGGAGAGTTGGCTGCCTTTCTCCAAAGTAACACGGCCAAATTTTGATCGTCCCACTGAACGAGACGCGCTAAGCGCAAGCAGTGTTCCGGAGCGGAATCGGAACGCGACTCGATCTGCCGAGCTACTAATGCGACACCCTTCAAATCGCCCAAAGAAAAGTAAAGCTGAGCCAGGGCCAGGAGGTTAGGAATAGCGGGATCGCTCCGCGCTAACTCCTCTGCTTCGATTACTGCACGAGCCAAAATACCGAGCAGCCGCTGACATTCCACCCTAATCCGCCCCAAATTGGCCGGTAATTTTGAATCTGTGAAATAACGCTGGAACCTATCAAGTAGGGTGAGACATTCCGCGTAGCGGCCGGCTTTGAACATGGCTTGGGCTGCCAGTTCAACGGCGTCTGCAGTGCCAACATGGTTGACCAACTCGGCTGAACGATGCGCCACGTAGGTCCAGTCTCCCAGGTGGGCTTTTATCTCGCAACAATCCAGCAGAAAAACACCGTCCCCAGTATCAGAAAAACAACGCTCAAGGTAGTCAATAAGTGACTGCCAGTCACCTTTTTCCGATGCCCGCGCTCGAAGAGCAGTAATTTTGGCAATGCGTGCGTAGTGGGGATCCTTCAGTAAATCCACCATTTTTAATGCTTCATCTAGATTACCGTCAACAACCAAACAACGGCTCTTCCAAATGACCCAAAGGTCCTCCGCGTCATTCTGCTCGAAGATACTTCTGGTGTTACCAAGCAGCTCCAAGGCCTTCGACCCCATGCCATTTGAAAGGTAAAAGCTCACAACGATAATAATGTGAAGGAGACTAGCCCGTCCTTCCCTAATGAGGTCCTCAAACGCTGTCAAACTAGAAGTCAAATCCGCTGCCATATTGCGGTTAATGGCCCAAGCGACAACGTAGGCATTAGATGGGTCATCTTCTAGCACGGACCGACAGTAATCCAGTGCTTCGTCCTGAAGGCGAGGATGATTTGCCACGGAGGCCAACCTCCAGGCTTGGAGGCGGCGCCGCTCCTCCACATCCAATTCCGCAGCTCCCAAAAGTGAGGCAAAAAGCTGGGAGGCACTCTCGAGATATCTTAGACTCTCGTTGTCGCGACGAATGAGTTGCCAAGCAACAGGTTCGGGCCACGCTGGAACACCATGCGGCATCGCCGGAGCGGACATCGCGCTGTAATAGTAAACCATGGCTGCCGCCATCTGAATAGAGCGCCAGTATGGCTCCCTGTTAAGAGCCTCTTGGGCGTCTAACCTGGCCTGGGCGAGGTTTCCAAGACAGAGGTTCAAAAGGGACCGCACTCGATAGGTTTCTGCATTTGGGACAAGCCGGCTCATTATGTGCTCTATAACCCGGGAGCACTTATCATACTCGTTCATCTCCAGGAAAAGAGCCGCCATTAAATTCAAGGTATCGACATCTTCTTGCCATTTTAAGGTTTGGACCGCTGCTGCAGCGCCTTTCTCCCTATAGGTTATTAAAGCTTTTAGCCTCAATCCTTCAATAGAGGCACACAGGTCATCTGCTTCTAGTGCTAGTTGTTTCACATGGGAGAGGTCAGCTTTTTGTTCCAGCTCTATACTAGCTTCAAAACGTAACAAACGCGCCCGCAAATCAGCGGGAAGGGCTAGCCAAACATGGGTGTCGTCTTTGACATCTTTTACCCATTGCAGGGCCTCAGTAAGCCTACCTTGTCGCCATAATGCTCTCATCCGTTCGAGTTGAGACTGAATTTCACTGACCAAGCGGCCCGATAAGTACGTTAGCTGGTGCGAGAGAATCTCATAAATGACTACGGTTCCCCGGCTCTGAGTGACTAACGGCACAGCAGTAGGACCACAAATATAGGATACCCAATAGTCAGCGGGAGAAAAGTACCTGCAGACGATGTTTGGATTAGGCGCCAACTTCATAGTTAAGACTCGGCTATGCCACACTTCGTACTCTATACCAAATTCTTTAAAACGCTCTTTTTGGTGCAAGACTTCCTCTTGTTGCTCCTGCCTGTCCAACGGACAAGAGACAAATAGAATGAACCTCTTCACGCCCTTATTTTTCCAGTGATCCCAATGGTTAAAGAACTCATCCGAAGCCCGCACGATTTCCTTAGCTGAGAATTGTCGGTATTTTTTGCATTGACCTACCTCTATACCACCATCACGTCGTTGGGCAAGCAGATCTATACCGTATTGCGACTGTCCTCGAGTCCCATATATACTACATGATGTGATTTCCGGCTCAGTTTGAAAAAGGTCACAGCACATATCTTGAAAGAGGTACTCATCTAGTTGATGGTACGGAGGCTGCTCCCCTTGCCTAATCCCGGGTGGCAACATGGACAATTTAACCTCCTGAGGACATTAACTTTTAACTCCAACTGCCAAGCTCATAACATTAACCTGAAATTCTCTTTATGAGGCTTGGACTGCCGGTATCTGGTGTTTGACAAGACTGAGTAATTGAGAGCGGGCTGGCGCCGAGACAATCAAGGCTGAGAAGAAGAAACCTTCTACACAGACGGCCTAAAGCAAAGTTTGTCCTATCAGAGGGATTTTACGCCAAAATATGGCCTTGACCGGAACGCCTCACTTTTTACTAAAGAAAATTTTATCCATTTAGTAGGTATTTTTCCTGTTTAATCTGCATGACATTTTTCCCGCACCAGAAGTTGTATTAAGTGTATTACTTCCATCAAGAACCGCCATAAGATCGTTCCCATTATACAATCCATCGTCCTTTCCCGGTGAATAAGCTTTATTCCCTTCATGGTCCAAAAATGTTCAGCGATACCTTCAACGTCTTTTGCTGCACACAGGCCAGGAAGGGGAAGGATAATTTTCACTGAGGGAGGTCTGCCTGTTGATCTTACCCTACGCATACAAAATCTGGCCAGTTCCGCCATTTGACTAATCAATTGGGTATTTCTTCCGAACTAGCACCTGCTTCATGCCATAGTTCTTCTTGCATAGCTAGGGTCATTAACGGTTTGACTAAGGGGTGTGGGTCCGGCGGAAGTACTACAACTACACGCTGCCTGGCCCGAGAAATTGCCACGTATAGAAGTCGAGAGGCTGTGTCAAATGGTTCGGTCTCCCTCCCGAAGTAATCACNNGTGTATGACTGTGTCCGCTTCCCGTCCCTTTGTTTGATGGAAGTTCATGAGTTTAACCCGCCCTTTTTCGGAGTAATCGAGATCGATAAGGGCCTCGACACGACTCTGCTCAATGATAGCCATAAATTGCTGAACAACTTCTGTGGACACTGGTTGGTCTCTGAAGGGAAAAACCAGACGGCGAAAATGGTCGGCTGCCCGGCCCCATGGCCTATATCCGGCCGTGATACCCAAATTCATCCATGACCGCATGGCAACCGCTACCAGATCCCCTACCGTTCCCGTGACAGTGGATTTCAGGGCACCTTCGAGTTGTATAATAGCATTCTCAACGCGCTCTGGTAATGGTAATTTGCCGATCAGAGCAAGTGCCATTTCGGGTGGCTGCTTCGACCTGACCGTTGCGGTGAGGAACAGTGCGAGCGATTGCCGCAGCTCCGCAGGTGTGGCCAGACCTACAGCATACGCGCACTGATGAGCCATGGCCGAGAGCGCCTCGGCATGCGCTTCGGGGATCCCCACAAGCACATGGTCTATTCCCGCGCTTTCAAGCGTTTCTGCCAATTCAGCAACAGCTTGATTGGAGTGGGCAAAAATACCTATGTTATGCGAACCAAGCTCGCGGGCACGACGAATTTCAGTCACAAGGATCTCCCGGTGCCGAGTGTGTTCTACATCGGTGTAGATGACCAAGCGTCCGGTCTTCAGTGCATCTACCACTGCCTGGTGACTGAATTGCCGGATGCGTATAGCTTCGGCCAGCGCAGGAATTGTGCCCAAGGGATCACGGTGAGAGCGCGACTGCAGTTCTATTTCCCGGTCGACCCACTGCCGTATCTCGCGAAATCGCTCCGGTGACACACCACAAATGAAAGTATAGATCATTTGGTTTGCATCGCCAAGGAGAAGCAACTTGCGCGGGGCGAGGACCTGTAATAACTCCCATTGCTCATCATTTGTATCCTGGACCTCATCGCAAATGACTAAGCCCCAGCGGATGGAGACCAACTCTCGTATCCGGTGGCTTCGCTTCAAAATGTTGATCGCTGCGGGTACAAGATCACAATACCGGAGATGGTACCTATCCTGCCCCAGCAACTTTACCCGTGCTTCAGACTGAACGGAAGGTGGTGTTTGACCAAAGCCCGCGTATCGGCCAAAAGCCCGAATTAGACGGTACGCGAGGGCATGGAAAGTAAGTATCTCTACGCGATCCTCGAACCCAGCGATGACCCCCGGAGACCTAGACACGATCTGGCTTACTGCCGCGCGAGAGAACGTTAGAAAAAGCACACGGGAAGGGGAGGTACGGTCGCTGTTTTCAAGAAACTCCCGCGCCGCCCACAGAGCAGTCGTAGTCTTCCCGCTGCCAGGTCCACCCAGAACCAACAGCTTGCTGTCGGTCTTTAGTACTGTCTCCACAACTTGGCGCTGCCGGTAGTCAAGCTCTTCTCTCCTCATAGCTGAATAATCCCCGATAATACTTCTCCCGCGGCAGCCTCAACAGCGCAACGAAGCAACTGGACCGCGAGGAAGGGCAGGTCGGTGGCCGGCAGTGCCTCAACAAAAGCAGCGTGCAGGGAATACTTTTTAATGAAAGTAATGGCTTTCTTCTCTAGCTCTTTTCCAGAAAGCTCGTCCAATCCTGGAGGAGGTTCAAGGTTGGCCGAGCCAGCGACATCAGACAACGCTTGGCGAAGCGCGGGCTCAGAAACGTCTCGCACAAGGGCAGCCTCGATTGCGGTTCTATCAGGCAGCCTGACCACGGCATCGGCAAGCGACAAGTTACTGTGGAGGAACTGCTGGGCATCGTCGCTTATGTCGCCATCAACAACGCCGACCGCCCGCAGGCCCATCTGCCGTGCGGCGTTCGCTAGCCTGAGGACGTTCATATAACCGCCATCCCCTGTGGCACCAGCGCTAATAATACATACGCCTCGGGTCGCCGGGAGCAACTCACCACTCTCTTTGAAGAGACGGATGGCTAACGCGTGCAGGGCGGCAAAGTCATGTGGTCCCTCCACCACTATGACGGAGCGATAGCTCAGAGCAGGTAGGAGGTTTCGATGCCAGTGCTTAAGAACAATCGCCTCCGATTTAGTGGTTGGTGAGCGAAACTGACAAGCAAACCGAGAACCGTCGCGTGCTCGGCCCAGGCGGATAACTTCTTTAGGCTCGAAGATCTCTGCCACTGAATGCAGCCTAGTGGTAACCCAGACCTGCCCTGCCAGGCGTCGCATTACCGATGCCAGATGAACTGCGGATGCTGGGTCAAGCCCATCGCCCAGGTCGTCAACAGCGAGAATATTGCGCGAGCCCGATAGAGCAAGGGCCTCAGCGATCCTGAGGAGGGAAGCAATGGTTGATCCATGGCGCCACGCCGGTAAGATGCCGGCACCATTGTCGAGGTCAATCGCGGGTCCTAAGGAGCGCATAAGTCCGCTCAGTGATCCTCCCTCAGGGGCTAACCGAAAAAGTTCACTCAGATCCTTTCCCTCGATGCGGAGAAGGTCCCGCATCGGCGCGAGCACCTTTTCCATGGCAGTTTTAACTTGCTCAGAGTTGCTAAACTGCTCTGCCGACGTGGCCACTGCCTGGACGTATTGCGCAATTGCGGTCGCAAAATCATCGCCGTCCGATTGCTCAATGATCCGTCGGAATGGGCTCCGCGGACTGAGGTCTAGTAGCCTCCCCGCCCCCCAACGTAGATGAGTAAAGCCGATTTGCTCCACCTCTCGCCGCCGTGCATACGTGTATGTACCCGTTTCGGGGTCTGAAACTTTGGGAAAGTAGACCCACTCTTCGCACCGCTCATCCTCGGGTAGCCAATGCGCACGATACTCGAGGCGTAGCACCCACTCGTACCTGGCCTCGTCAAGCACCTCCGGGGATTCGCTCTCGGGAACCAACTTGTTCTCCGCAACATCCCACAGTTCTAAATAGTCGAGGAAACGTTGTTCCAAGTCTGTGCCGAGTCCGCCGATTGTTAGCCCTATGACGATGGGTCGAGAAGTATCCTTTTGATAAAAGTCAAGCTCAGTCGTCGTCCTTGTCCTCGCCGCATCAGTATCCAGAACCCGCGAGAGTGCCTCAATAACGTCTGATCGCCCGGCTCGGGGTTCTCCCATGAGAACAACGTGTCCCTTAGGCTTTAGGGTCAGCTCAGAGAAGCCCCGGAATTGTCGGATTCTTAGTTCCCGAATCTCCATATCCTCACCCCTAAATTAAAAACGCAAAAGGAAATCTTCGTCCTTTCAGTAACACCTTTTAACTTCCGTACCTTGCTAAATAAGACCTCAACACCGCCTTAAACAGGGGCCCGTGATTGGGTATCTTTAAATGCAACAACTCGTGAACTATAACTTCAGCCCGAAAAGCTGCCGGTTTTTTTAGTAATTCCGGGTCAAATGTCAACCGCCCTTTGCTGGAGCAGCTGGCCCATTTGTTTTTCATCGCCCGGAGCTGGACCTGTTTGGGTTCCACACCGATCCGCCTGGCCCAGGTGGCCACTTCTTCCCTGAAAACTACTTCCGGGATCACTTCCTCAAGCTCATCCAGGGAGGCAAGAGAAGGAAATAAGTTTTCACCTACTGCCAGACTCCTCATCGTCTAGCCCCCTTTAAAAGACTCAAAATCTGCTCCACCAGAGTTTTCATTTCCTTGACTGCTGCCCCTTTAAGATTCTTATAAAGCTCAAGTCGTATATTCCGTTCCTGTTTTTCACTGTTATGCCAGTAGGGAAAACGTTCAAAGGCCTGAGCCATATTCTGGGCTATACTCTCGGCACCTTTAACCTTTTGCCGCTTTAAAAGCCAGTAGACGGCATAAGGTTCCGGGGCCATCATTTTTTCAGCCCGCTCTTTTTCCGCAGTCACATACTCATCAATTAATTCCTGCAGGCGCTTGAGCGCTTCCTGGGTATTTAACTGCCGCTCCTGGTAGGCCTGGGCGATTCTTTCGGCCATCTCCCCGATGGAAAGGAGGTAAGGCGCCTGCTTGGCTCTTTCTGCGACCGCCTCGGTGATGCTTTTTAGCAGGTTAAAAACTTTGACCGTATAGGGAGCGGTGTCCTCGGCCAGCTTCTCCAGGGTGTGCTCGGTAATTTCATAGATGTCCACCCCATCTTTAATTGCCCCCGGCAGGGTATGTTCCTGCACCAGCCGGGCTGTTTTCCGCATCAACTCTTTGTCCAAAGGAACTGTCTCCGTCGACCGGAGAAGACGGTACAGTCTGGCCAACTGATCGTAGTCATCCAGGTATTCCCGCAAGAATGGGTCGGGGGAAAGAATTTCATAAAGGTTGGCCAGTTCCTTAAAGAAACTGTAGTATTTTTGTTTTTCTTCTTGACCCCGAAAATGTTCCAGGGCTCTGTCTGCTGCTTTATCATAACTGTAATTTTCAATAATGGACAGGTAATCCCTTCTAGCTGCGGCCATCATTTCCGCAAAACGTTCTTTTAATAGATCAAGGTGCTGGATGGTCCCTTCCACGTCGCGGGAATCAAAGGCCAGAGCTTTCTCCAGGTTTTCAAAGATACCCACAAAGTCCAGGACAAAGCCAGCCGGCTTTTGGTGGCCATCTTTATCCTCATATGGCCGGTTGACCCGGGCAATGGCCTGCAGCAGCACATGGTCCCGCATGGGCTTATCCAGGTACATGCAATACAGCACCGGGGCATCGTAACCGGTGAGCAACTTCTCGGTTACAATGAGAATTTTAGGCAGTGATTCCGGGTCGGCAAAGGCTTTGCGGATTTTCTTTTCTTCGTCCTCGGAAAGATGATAACGGGCCAGGTGAGCTTCATCATTATGCCCCCGGCTGATCACCACAGACGAATATTCAGGCGGCAGGTATTTGTCCAGGGCTTCTTTATACAGAACACAGGCTTCCCGGTCCACTCCCACTAAAAAAGCTTTATAACCCAGCGGCTCCACATATTCCCAGTAGTGCCGGGCCACATAGGCGGCGATCCGGTCTATGCGCTCCCGGTTCTTGAGCATATTCTTCAAGGTAACGGCTTTTTCTAAAACCTTATTCAGTTCCTCAACGTCACTGACCCCTTCGGCCTCGGCCAGATTCAAGAATTCTTCCTCCAGAGTTTCCCGGTCCACCCGCAGGTCATTGGGGGCCAGGGCATAATGCAGGGGCACCGTCGTCCGGTCTTCTATGGATTCGGCAATGCTGT